>Ga0163217_1081069_pt1 | contig 12140 bp, 16 predicted proteins | sample SynspAceP_FD_185933 | JGI IMG/M metagenome (GOLD analysis project Ga0163217, IMG submission 185933) | Saline lake microbial communities from Ace Lake in Antarctica - Synechococcus sp. Ace-P (PacBio error correction) | ecosystem: Environmental > Aquatic > Non-marine Saline and Alkaline > Saline ... | reverse complement strand
TGGGTTGCTGACCATCGGCGCTGGCATCGCGATGTTGGATGGAGCATTCCTGCGCATCGCCCGCGCCCGTCTGATCGGACGGGGCAGGGCGCTCGGCATCGAACTGCGCCTGCAAGACATGCTGGTGATGAAAAAGCTGCTGGGTATCAGTCCGGCCTGCCGGGCGACGCCCTCCACCAACATTCTCGGCGTTTCCGGGGAATTTTTCCGCTGTTTGCGTGAAATCTTTTTACCGCCCTCACCATCGGCTCTCTCACTGACCATCCCTTTTCATTCTTTCTGTCCTTGCCCTTGTCTGTCCATCGGCGGCCCCGTCGGTCTGGGTGCTTGGTCGCAGCGGCATCCTGATGGTGCTGCCAAATCGTGCTGGCACAGAAAAAGATGATGAAGCTGAGCTGGCGACCCAAGGTGCATTCGACCCGTCGTCCCGCCTGCTGCAAGAAAAGCAGTGTTTCGAGGCTGACACCATAAAATCCCAACGCGCGAGGATCGCTTTTCCCGCCTCTGGGCCGAGTTGACGGGCTCTCTGCCATCTCGACCCTGAACAGCGCCGCCCGTCCACGACCCTGACCTATTGGGGCGCAGGGCGCTGCAGCAAGCGACCTATGTCGCCGCCGTCGGTCATGGCACCTTCCTTGTATTCAAAGGGCGAATTCACCGCCAGTTGGTACGATTCATCGCAGTCGGACATCCTTGACGTCCCGCACCCCTTGGCCCGATTGAACGTGTTTGTCCGCGTCTGATCGCCCGCTGGTCCAACACCCGCGCTGCTCGCCGATGCGCTCACACAAATTGTCCCAAGCCCGCGCAGGACCACGATCAGATCGGACCTATTCTGCGCCGCGAAAAGTAGCAACGGCCAGTATGACCTGCCGCGAAATGTCCTACACCTATGACGGAAGAAGGCGCGCGCGCCTCGACGTGCCGAACCTGACCATCAAAGCAGGCCAGCGCGTTGCCCGTCCTTGGGCCAACTGGCTCTGGCAAACGGACGCTGCCTGAAAATCCTGTCGGGTCTGACCAGCCACCACGGGCCGCGTTTGCTGATCGACGGCGTGGACATGGGCCAGGTCCTGGCCCGCGACCTGCGCCGCGGTCGTGGGTTATCTGGGGCAAGAGGGTAAAGCTTTTGCCGCACCCCTGCGCGGACAACATGAACCTGGGACCCAGCTTGGAACGCGACGACGACCGCATGTGCAGCCCTGATTTCGGCGGCTGGGCCAAGATTCGTCCGCAACCACCCAAGGGCCTTGATCTGAACGATCCGGACGGCGGCCGCTGGCCGTCGTCGGGCCAACGCCAGTCCAGTTCGGCTGGGCGGTCTTGTGGCTGCAAAGACCCCAGCGTTGTGCCTGCTGGACGGAAACCGACATCGGCACTGGATCAGGACCCATTGGAAAAGGCACTCGGTTCCGCCTGACGACTTGGCTAAGAAGGCGCACCGCTGTTGATCGCGACGCACCGCATGGCGCTGCTGCAACTGACGACCCGCCCATCGTGCTGCACAATGGCCGCATGGCCATCGACGCCCCCGCGACGACGTCATCGCCATATGAACAAGGAGCGTCTAATGGCCCTTGCTGATCACGAATTCGAAGGCCAAAATGCGCCGCCCCTCGCATGCGTTCATTCTGGCTGGTTCAGGCGCGACGGTTGCTGCTTTTATCATCTGGGCCAAATTGCTTGGGTTGACGAAATTCGTCCGCTCTTCTCGGCGAAAGTCGTCAGGCAGCGTACCCGGCCCCCAGATCCATTCAGGAACTTCGAAGCGGTATTCCTGGCGATTGACTGCGTCAGCGAAGGAAACGATACCGTCGATGACGGCCAGATCCTTGCTCCGCCTTGGCAGCACCCAATGACGTCGCCCAAAGTGAACGACCTGCAGAGCAGACAACGCCGCCAACATCCGCCGTCTGCGGCTAGAGGCTGAAATGGCAGGCCTGTTCGATTTCCGATTAGCCCGGACGAAGAATCGCCGCTGCCAGCCCCGCGATGGTGCGTCGGAAAAAGCAGCTGCCTGGCCGCGCGTCAGGCTGATTATGCGTCCAGGTGGACCGGCGCACAGGCGATCATGTTCCGAAATCCAAGCGCCGCAGCTGCGACCAGATGGAGACATGCTGGCCCGTGAAATCGTGGTCGCTGGTCCGAAAACCACCGCGCGCGCAAAGGGCTATGCCGACGCAAGAAATCAAATATAACGAGATCGTCACCGAGCGCGGGGAACTGGCCCGCAGCGAACGAAAAAAGCCGAAGTGCTGCCGGTTGTCGCAAGCTACTGCCAGCAAACGTGGCCTATGCCACCGAACCAGCTGCGACCGCACGATCATCCGCGCCCCTATGCGCGGCGTCGTCAAAACAACCTTGGCGTCCACCACCAATCGGCGGCACGATCCGCGCTGGTGAAGAGGATGTTCCAGATACATTCCGCTGGATGACCGCCCTGTTCGTTGAAGCCCACGTGGAAGCGCGCCAGGACATTCGCCAAACGTGACCACCGCCAGACCGCGACATCAAGCTGTCCGCTATGATTACACGATCTACGGCAGCCTGTCGGGCGTGGGCGGAACATCTCTGCCGATACTTCAAGGCGAAACGCCCGCGCCGGACGCCCGACCCTATTACCGCGTCAGCGTGGCGGCGTCGATATGGGAAGACCTTGGTGTGCGCCAGCAAAAGATCGAAATGGCGCCCCGGCCTGCAGGCCAAGCGAACTTCACACCGGTGAAAGACCATCCTGCATTACCTGACCAAAGCCGCTGTATCGCAAGCAAGAGCGCTACACGGAGAAGTAAGCGCTTAGCCGGGCAGAGGTGGCGATTGTCGCGCCCTTATCCGTGGCGACGACCGTGTGTTTCGTTATTGCACGACGGGCGGCGGGGGGATCGGCATAAAAGCGTCCAGTCCGTTCCGCGCCGTCCATCGCCAGCAAACCGCCGCGCGGACAAGAATGGGCTCTACCGTCATGACCATGCCGCGGTGGATACGCGCCGGTCGCACGCGTGTGGGCCAGGTCGCAATCTCTGACGGTTTCTCATGCAAAAGCGCGGCCGGACGCCGTGGCTGGCAAGTTTTGCGGGATCAGGCTATTAGCCGCGTTTTTGCGCAAACTGCCCGATGGCGTTGCCGATCCCGGCCAGCGGTTTTGCCATGCCCGACCTGCGCAAATGCCGATCTGCATCGCCCGCTGCCCGTCGCGGCACAGCTGGTCCAATTGCGTCTTTGACAAGGTGGGCACCTGAAAGGTTGCGCCGGTATCGGCGAAAAACCGCCCTTGCTGCAGAGACGTCGATGTTTCACCAGATCACCGCCTGATGACCCGCGGCGCCGGGAATATCCGTGGGCGATTCATCGTTCACGCTGATTGCAGGTCGCACGGGAAAATCATACGTCGCTTTTCTGGCGCGGGGACACAGCGCCCGCCGCATCCAGCAGGGCACGTCGATCTCGTCCAATTCCTGCTTGGTGATCCCCGGCTCTTAGCGCCCGGCTCATGGCGCGGACCGTGTTGCCACAGATCGGCCGTATGACCGACAGGCCCTGCAATTCGTCGTCTTTGAGTGATTGTCATGGGTGGGCCTGTTCCAGGGTTTTCATATTGCTTTGCTATGTCACGGCAGATCGCGCCCTGAAAACTGCGGGATCAGCCCCCACAGGTTTTCGTTTCATGACGCGCGCAATCACTTGCTACCGCGCGCATCAAAGTCATCGCGTCGATTAAATAGCGCGTAAAGCAAAGCGGATGATAATCCGGCGACGCGGGAAATCGGCCGACGAGCCATGCGCAATTGCAGGCCTGCATCCGCATTAGCCTTCGGCGTGCCCGGAACGGACACCTGAGAGCGCGCGTCTGGGAGATTCCGGCGGGGCTTTGCCAGCTCTAGCTCAGGGCCAAAGCTGCCTCCGACCCTCGATAAAAGCGCTGGTCAGGCGGTGTGGCCTTCCCGGATGTCGCGTCATATCAACGCCGTCCCAGACATCCATTCGCCGCTCTGAGTGCGGCCATTCTGGATCACGGGGGCGTGCCGACGCCGCAGCGGGCCACGCCTTCGCCGGGGCCGATAGGTGGGTTTCAAAACGCAAAGGGCGCATTCATTTGCCCCAGCCAGCCGCCAGCACGGGGCGGCGGGTCTGCGCATTGGCGCGGCGCGGACATAGATGAAGGCCGGCGCGGCCGGCGGGGCCACCGTTAAGGTATTTATAGGTGCAGCCGGACCGCGAAATCCGCGTTTGCACCCGGCCACGTCGACCGCCAAAGCCCCCGCCGAATGGGCCAGATCCCCAGACGGTGACGAATCCCAGCGGCCTTTGCGCCTGCTGCGTCAGCGCTTGCCATGTCATGCAGTCGGGCCGGTTGCGGTTAATCGGACCTGTGTTCAGCATCAGAACGGCGGACTTCGTCCGTGATATTTGCGGCCACGTTCCTCTGGCGCAACAACGCGCAGTTCCAGATCGCGGTCAAAGGCGCGGATCAACCCTTCGGCCGATATACAGGTCCGATGCGAAAGGTGCCGCTGTCCGACAGGAATTCCCTTGCGGTCCGTCCATGGCGGAGTGCGGCGGACAGCGCCTGAAACCCTTGATCGACAAGGCGTATCCCAGGGTGACATGCCGGTTCTGCCCCGACTCAATTGCGCCCAATCGGTCCCCCAGCGCCATGGCTGCGCCAGTCCAGCCCAAGCCTTGTTCCAGCCGTGTGATCAGGCATGTCGCCCCATTCGTCCACCATGCGTCCGGCCCACCCGGTCCGCTAGCTGCGCGGGGCAGGGGACCAAGGGAGTTACCGTCGAGGTTATAAATCATTGCCCGATCGGGCAGGGTGAAAAATTGATCCTTGCGGGATTGAAATGGCATGCTTTGTCCTTTTGAGGGCCGAAAAGTCTTCGGGTCTTAAACTTGTCCGCAGCGATTTCGATCGTCTGGCCATTTACGCTGCGGGCGGCGTCAGAGCATAGCCAGATCGCTGCGGCGGTCGTTTCTCGTCCACTTGCAGCAGGACCGCTTGTGCCGTTGCCGTAGCGACGATGCCTTCGGCCCCGGCGCGGTCAACGTCAAAGCGGCGCATCAGGGCCCGGCAGTTTGGTTCTGCACGATGTCGGTGTCGACATAGCCCGGGCAAAGCGCCGCTTAAAGGTCACGGACGCTTTTGCATGAATTCTCGCTGAGTGCCCGCACCAAACCGATAAGCCGGTGTTTGGGATGCGGAATAGGGAATCGGCATTTTTTCAGCCCGCGCACACCGGCGATAGGAGTGACGGACGATATAACGCCCCGGCAGATTGGCGCGGCAGGTTTCCAGCGCGGGCCTGAAAGGTCAGGAACACACCGTTCAAGGTTCGTGCGTCATGGTGCGGGCGCCAGTCGGCGAGGCTGGTTTTCATTAAAAGGGCGCCTTCGGCGATTCCGCTTCGCGATGCAGATCGTGATGGGACCGCGCGCGGGCTGGCAACCTTCTGCGATCCCGCTGCGCACGGCGGATTCGTCCGGACACATCCATCACGCAGGGGTGATACGGGATTTTCAGCCCGCAAGCGCCTGCAGCGGGTCGGCCTGCGGCCTGTGATCGTGACCTCTGCGCGGAGCCTCTGCGAGCGCCAATGCGGGATCGCGCGGCCAATTCCGCTGGCCACCGCGGTGACGAGGGGTGCTTGCGATGTGTTCCATGATATCCTCCACTTATGGCGCGATGTACCGTTCGGGTCCGCACAGTTGCAAGGGGGGAGAGCCTATGAAATACTTGATTTACCGCCCCGTTTGGTTCGGCTTTGGGCCGCGGCGGTCGTCTGGGCCAGCCCGCAGCATGGACGATGGCACCGCAGGCTGGCAATGGGCGGGGATCGCGTTCGTCGCGGACGGGATCGCACGTTGATGCTGGCGGCGTGATCACCATGACACGGGCGCCACACGACGGTTATATCCGCACCGCCAGCCGAATGCTTTGGTGACGCAGGGTATTTTCGCCCGCACCCGTACCCGATTTATTTGGGCGACGTCTGCATGCTTGACGGGCCTTGCTGCCTGTGGTGCAGGGCCCCCGCTAGGCTTGGCCACGGTTGCCCGGTTTTCGCATCTGGATCAGCGCCCATTTTATTACGCAGAAGAGGCGCGTTTTGCAGGGCCGCCTTTGGCGCATCCTTCACAGAATATCAGGTCGTGCGCCGGATGCTGTGAAACACCTTTGCAACCGTGCTGTTGGAAATATTGTTGCGTGAAATGTGGGTACCAGGCTATGTGTAATACTAGAATACTAAAAAGAGGGATTAGCCCGTTGAAGATCGCGCACAAAAGAAACATACGAGGGCGAGGCCCGGGTTGCGATGACGCCCGCCTCGGCCAAGGATCTGCAAAAGCTGGGGCATGATTGCCTGGTCCAGTTCCGGCGCGGGTTTGAAGCAGGATTACGACGACGCGTATCGCGCCGCGATTGTGACCGTGGTTGATGAATGGCGGCGGCGCTGTTTGCGCAGGCCGATATCAATCGCCAAGGTGCGCCCGCCCTCGGACGCCGAGGTTGGCTGCTGCGGGACGATCATGACGCTTTGATCTCCTTTCTTCTATCCCGGCCAAAACGAGAGCTGTTGCCGCTGCCCAATGCGCAGGCGCGACGTCGTTGCGGATGGACATGGTTTCCGCGCATTCTCGCGGGCGCAAAAGATGCGACGCGCTGTCGTCGATGGCCAATATCCGCGGGGCTACCGCGCGGTGATCAGAGGCGGGCAGCAACGTTTGCCGCTTCTTTACCGCGTCAGGTGACGGCTGCGGGCAAAAAGTGCCGCCAGCCAAGGTGCTGGTCGTGGGCGCGGGGCGGTTGCTGGTCTTGGCCGCTTTCGGCACGGCGACATCGCTGGGGCGCGATCACCTACGCCTTGACGTGTGGCGGCCCGAAGTGGCCGAGCAGGTCGAATCGATGGGCGCAGAGTTTTTCTTCCTCGACTTCAAACGAAGAGCAGACGGAGGTCCGCGACGGGTGGTTATGCCGCGTGTGTCAGCCCCGAATTCACGCAGCCAGCTGAGAAATTCCGCGGAAATCGCGCCCGACATGACATCGTCATTCACGGACGGGCGGCTAATCCCGGCCGCGGACGCGCCAGAAGCTGTGGACCAAGGATATGGTCGACCAGCTGAAGCCCGGATCGGTCATCCATCGACCTTGCGCCAGAACGTTGGCGGTAACTGCAAAACTGACCGTGAAAGACGAAAAGATCGTCACAGAAAATGGCGTGACCATCGTGGGTACACGATTTTCCCATCGCGGATGGCGACGCAGCATCCTTGCTTGTTACGCGAACGAACGTGCGCCACCCATGGTGTCCGATCTGACACCGGGCAAATGATGGCGTGATCGACCACAACATGGACGGACGAACGTCATTCGCGGGGCGGACGGCCACACCACGAGGGCGAGGTGACCTTCCCGCCGCCCAAGCCCAAATAGCGGCGATTGCGGGCGGCTCCGAAAAAGGACAAACCGAAGGAACTGACCCGCTGAAAAGCGCGCGAAAGAGGTGGCGAGCTTTAAGGCGCAGACGAAGTCTCAGGTCACGTTGCTGGTCGTTTTGGCGGTCTGCTGCTGGCGCTGCGTCGGGCTTTATTGCGCCCGAAAGCTTTATGAGCCACTTATCGTGTTCGCGCTGTCCTGCCTTCATCGGTTTTTTTCCGTTTGATTCTGGGGCGTGGCGCAACAGCCTGCACACGCCGCTGAATGGCCATTACCAAACGCGATTTTCCGGGCATCGTCATCCTTGGCGCGCTGCTTGCAGATTGGCGGCTGGCAATGGTCGTCGTGCTGCCTCAGCTTTATCGGGGTGCTGATCGGCATCATCACATTTGTCGCGGGTTCCCTTCGTTCACCGCGGCGCATGCTTGCCATGTTTCCAGAAGTCCTGAGGAGGTTCCATGTTTTCAGTAAGTATCACATCGGGGGGCCTTATATCGCGTCCGCTGTGTTCTGTCATCTGGCCCTTGGCGGCCTGAATACCAAGGAGTCCGCAAGGCGGGCGAGTTCTGGTATGGCATCGCGGCATGGCTATCGCGTGGTTGGCCGACGTCTTTGGACCGGGCGTTTACAAACGTGTTCCTGATCCTGATCGCCATCGCGGCGGGCGGTTTTTGCGGCTTACTATGTGGCTGGCAAAGGTGCAGATGACCGAAAATGCCCGCAACTGTCGCGGCGCTGCATTTCCTTTCGTGGGTCTGGCAGCCGTGTTCATCGCCCTGAACGCCGACATCATGTTGACGCTGTGCAGCAAATGCAGGCAGCAAGCGATGGGTTGTGCCGACATTGCGGAACGGTCACACCGTCGCGGATCCCGGCAGGCACAGAGCTGACGGGCTTTGGTGAAAAAAAGCTGTTGGCACAAGGGATGCGGTGGAAATCGCTGATCCTTAAGTCGAAGTCTTCCTCGGTATCTTTATCGGTGCAGGTGGACGTTCACACAGGCTCTATCGTGGCCTTTGGCAAAGCTGGCCGGTAAGGTCGACGGCAAGCCGAAAAAGCTGATTGCTGCCAGCGACGAGAACGCGGTTCCCTTTATCTCTGGCCACTATCTGAATGCTGCGGCGCTGTCGTGTCGTGCCTGCTGGGATCATGGTTGCGCAGGGCGCTGGCATCTGACGATGGTTCTGGTGACGCTGATTGCGGGCTTTATCGGGCTGGCACCTGGATCATGGGCATGGCGGCGCGGGATATGCCGTCGTGGTGTCGATTGCTGAACAAGCTAATTCTGGCTGGGCGGCAGCGGCGATTTGGTTTCACGCTGGGCAATGACTTGCCTGATCGTGACGCGGGTGGCGCTGGGTCCGGCTCGTCCGTGCGATCCCTGTCGTATATTTCATGTTGCAAGGCGTTTGAACCGGTTCCTTTGTGTTCGGGTGATCTTGGGCGGCTTCGGCGGCACCACGGCGGCCTGGCAATGGCGGTCGGACGGGCGAGCAGATTGCCATCGAGCGCGACGGTGTGGCGTCGGCGCTTGAACGAAGCGGATAGCGTCATCATCCATTCCCCGGTTACCGGCATGGCCGTGGCGCAGGCGCAGCAGGCGGTAAGCCAGCTGGTGACAAGCTGCGGGCGCAGGGCCAAAACCGTGCGTTCGCGATCCACCCGGTTTGCCGGGGCGTCTTGCCTGGCCACATGAAACGTGCTGCTGGCAGAGGCGAAGGTGGCCTTATTGACATCGTTTTTGATGGAGATAGGACGAGATCAACACGATTTCCCCACCACCGGACGTTGCCATCGTTATCGGGTTCCATGACATCGTGAACCCGGCGGGGCGCAGGACGATCCCAACAGCCCCATCGCTTGGGCATTGGCCAGGTGCTGGAAGTCTGGAAGGCCAAGCAGGTTTTCGTGGTCCAAGCGCGGGCAGGGATAGCTCGGCTACTCGCGGGATGGAAAATCCCTGCTTTCTTTAAGGGACAACACGCGGAGTCTATGGCCGACGCGAAAAAAGTCGCTGAAGAGCTGCTTGCCAAGATCGACTGATCTAAGGCCGCCCTTTTCGTTTCGACCAAAATTGGAAAGATGGCCCGCAGGTGTGATTAGGGCTGCCGGGGCATTTTGCGTTAGTCGAATGTGTAGGCCAGGCGCAGGCCGGCCCAATTTGCTGGGCCGCCCGCTTTGATCGGGCTAGAGACACGTCTTCATCATCACGAATTGCCCGCCGCCATTACCGCGAGCGCAGCAAAAACTGGGGCTGTGCTGCGCCCGGATTTCAGGCCCACCCGGTCATCAAAGATCCGCGATTGCGGCAGTTTGCGCCATTCCAGACCGGATCGCGCGGGGGCGGCTGCGAGAATTTCGCATGTGAGTGTGCGGCTAGATATAGCCGCGCTATCATCGCGGCGGGCAAAAACACCCACGCGCGGTCCAGATTAAGGCGGGTTCCTGCAGGCTGGCAGCGTCCTGCGGTAAAGTGCGTAAAGCGGGTGCGGAAACTGGCCGGGGATCGAGTGCCGGGACGTCCGGAGTTGCAATCGAACAGATCGCGCAGGGAAATGCGGCCTGCGGCATAGCGCCTCGTCCCAGATCGCGCCGATGCGGCCGTTGCACAAAGGGTGATGAAGGCGTGGTCGATTGACGCACGCCGTCAGGGCTGCGGCCTGCAGCGTGGCTCGCTGCGCGCCCAATCAGGGCGGTGCATGCGGGTTGGTGGCTTGGCGTGACGCCTTCACCCGTTTGGGACTGGCCAGTTTCGACAGGGCGGCTTAAAGGCGGGCCACAAAAGGCTTTGGTCGCGCTGCGACGCTGCGCCGCTGGTTGGCGATGACGCGGACTGTTTCAGTTCGCCCGGGGATCGGAACTTGGCGATATCCATCAGCGCCTATCGGTTGGCCGTGGCGGCGTCGATGACGTGGACGGGCATCGGTGGGCCACGTTCTTGCGATTCGCAGTGCAGGACCTAAAGGATCTGCGTCAGGTGCTGCTCTGCTCCGAACCCGCCGCGGCAGAGGGCGACATCCTGACGCGCAGCGACCACGGCAAAGCTCTCTGCCGCGGCGCCCCGGCGCGGGCGGCTTCAATCCGGGCGGTTGAGCCAATGAGATTCACAATGCAACCGCGATGACATCGATAGCTGCGCATTCGCTCTCTACCGGCGTTCAGGGGAATCGCGCCCTGCGCGATCGCGATCCTCGAAATCTGTGACCCAGCGACCGACACCCGCTGTCGAGCGTATCGAGCGAGCAGCGCAGCGTCGCGACAGAGGTATCCCACCGCATCAAGGCTGGCCTGGCCCATGTGCGTCAAAAAGCGCGTGGTCTAGACCCATGGCTGTCAGAGGTCTGGTTTAGCGACCGCAGCGCGGGTCTGGCTATCGAGCCGAGGGTGCGAAGCTTGTTCTCGCCTGTCTGGTGCAGTCATCCACGAAACGCGGCAATATTGACGATTTCGGACCCCAGCCCCGATATCAACTGCATCAGCAGAGCTTGCGGAGCAACCCCGCCGCTGGTCGTTTGGGGCCTGCGAATACCGTGGGCGGCGGGTGCGGGGTGTGCCGGGTCATACGCGGGGTCTGCGTCATTGCTGGAGTGCCGATTCGAAGTAAGAGCGTATGCGATGGATATTGTTTTGTGAAACGGTCCAAACTACCAGGAGTCAGTCCTGCGCGCGTCTCTACGCGCCGGTTTAAAAGCGGCCCGGCGTCGGCCATGGTATTGCGGGGGGCCAATCGTCCTAGTGTCCAAGTCGCCGATTCTGGCCCAGGCGCACAGAGCCGGGACAGCGTCGGGGTGGCCGACATGGGCGTCATACGGACGATGGCCGGTTGCGGCCTTCGGTGATGGTCGTTCCAGCCGAAGTCTTAATCCGGCCAACCGATTTTGCGGAAACCGCACCGGCGGGGATTGCGCGGCACAGGTCCGGAGTGTCGAATGCGCCGGCACCTTTGCCGGGCGGGTTGGACCGTCCCATTTAATGTCACGGCCCGCTTGCGCAGCGGCAGACAGGGCCGCGTCCATTCAGGATGTGCCTTCGATTTCTGCTAAACCAGATTTTAGGTTTTCGGCCCGCCTTATTAAGCGCGGATCACTTGACGCGGGCCTTGCCAGCGCGCCGTCCATTCGGTTCAGGCAAAGCAGCCCTTCGCGGTCGCGGGTCAAGACGGGCCTGCAGGGTAAAACCTTTGCCACATCAATGAATTTCGAACAGGAGTCGGGGCCGGCGAGGGGCTTTCGCATCGGTGAATTGCGACAGAAACATCGAAGGTTTTATTGAACAGGGAATTCAGACGCGTCATTGGCCGGGGTGGTAGCGCGGCGCGGGGGGCGCCGGTGCCAAAAACCAAAAATAAATTGCACGCAGCGGCAAAAATTTTTTACCCACTATTGATTCGTGGACCCCGCCCGGCGCTTTTGCCTTTTTCACATGCGCCCTTCATAGGACCGGCCCAACGCACGCGCCTCTGACCTGCCCAGTTTGCCAATGTTCACGGCAAGCCCCGGACGTAAAACGGTTTTCCGTTCCCTTGGAAAAACTGAAGCGGGATTCTCGGGAAAAGGTTGATAAAACCCCTTCCCCCAAATTGGGGCCCCGGGAAGTTTCTTTTTTTTAACTTGGGGGGGAAGGGGGGAACTTTTTTTTTTTTTTGGGACCCATTTTCTTGGATCTGCTTTTTTTGGGCGAGTGCGAACTATTTTTCCCCTCTCTT
>Ga0163217_1065595_pt1 | contig 12140 bp, 3 predicted proteins | sample SynspAceP_FD_185933 | JGI IMG/M metagenome (GOLD analysis project Ga0163217, IMG submission 185933) | Saline lake microbial communities from Ace Lake in Antarctica - Synechococcus sp. Ace-P (PacBio error correction) | ecosystem: Environmental > Aquatic > Non-marine Saline and Alkaline > Saline ... | reverse complement strand
ATAGGATCACTTGACCAAAAACCATCGGGTGTTTGCGATCGACTGTTTATTTTGGGAAAGCAGGGGAAAAATCCTATTTGCCAAATGATATTTGAAAGTGAATAGAAAAAGTTACCGATTGGTATAAAGAAGTTTTTATTTGCTTTGGAGTTGGATAGCTTTCATGTAATTGGTGCTGCTTAGAGGGGTGTTGGGTTGGCTGTTAACCTAGGCATTGGACGATCAGGAAAAAGATAAAAAAGCTTACTATTATTAAGTCCTGCCCAAACTTTTACATGGATTTAAACCAAGTACGGATTTATTTAAAAAAATATAGTTACCGATACTTTCTTCAAAGGAAAAAAACCAAAAATGCGCAAAGCCTGGAAAGCATGTCAGCAATGTTTAGCTAATATTAGCGCATGCCTACTTAAAGCAATATAAAATAGGTTGCGGAAAAAATGGATCTGGAAAACAAAATTTGTAACTAGCATGCAACCTTTTTCCAATGACGAATTAAAATCTTTTACAAATGCCTGTTTTGGTTTAATTGGTTGATTGACGATATGATTAATGAAAAAAAAGAACGGGTTGCAATTGCCAATACGCTGCCAAAAGGAAAGGTGAAGTAATTACAAAATGCAGGAACATTTTTTATCTATGATTCAAGCGAGACAGTGAATAAAAAATGCTGGACTTTTTAAAATAAGAACCCTGTTCATTCGGTAAATAAATCTTCTTTTTTCGACAAGTAAGTTGGTCTTCAATAAATCTAAAAGATGAATTTAGCAGATTAAAACTGCTTCCTGCCTTTTTATTTCTGCGCCTTCTTGAAATCCTACTCCTTTTTTACGGTAATGCTACTATAAACCAAGCGCTACACTAATTATAGCCACAGGAATAAGTATCTTCTCGAAAACTTGAATTTGGTAAGTCCATATTATAATATTACGAAAAATCGTATAAAACGTGCTACAAACACCGTATTAAATTATTTACGGAGGGCATTGCTTACGTAACAAAAATCCTCCATACAAAAAAGTATGGCTAGACAAAAATGTTCTGGAGTGTTCGGCAGGCAGGTTGCGTTCTATATTTGCTTAAATTAGGTGCTTGACCGGGCCTAATCTACGGACACTAGGGACCATGGCTGGTAATTATAAATAGAGAACAAAATGACTTCGAAAGCAAAGCAGATAATGAATCAATAAGATAATGACGGCAAAAGAATTCATGACACCTTTAAAAATTATTTGGGAATGAATATTAGGAAGTATTCCTAAAAGGGAAGCTGTTTTTTTTTAGCGAAAGAATTTTCAGTACATGCTAGTTGTTGGAGGGTGTTTGTAAAATTACTAAGAGGCGAAAATACGATCACCGACTTGGTTGCGTATTCCATCCTAGACTGGAGCACGTAATAAGAAAACCTCCGTTTAGGGGAGAGGCTGGATATTTTACCTGGCGTATATTTGAAAAATCATAAATATATAGACTAATGTGGGGATGGTAGATAGGGCCGCCACCTTACGTTGTTTGGAGGCTATTTGTTTGTAAGGACAAGAAAAGCCCACTATATAATTTTGGCAAAAATCCCTAATTCCAATGGAAAAAGGACAGCAATTGTAAGTACTTACTATTTATAAGAAAGAAATGAAATTGGATGACAACCTTTAAAATTGCCGAAATTCTTTGCAAGCGATTTCAAGACGAAATTTGTCCAAAAAGCAGTGGGTAGCTGGATCAGGGAAGCAGGCAAAAGAGACGCAAAATAAATGAAACCGCTTTCTGGATGAGTAATGCTCCAACGCTACCCTAGGGGTACCTTAAGATATGCATTTGAGAAGTTCGACCCTGAGACGCGAAAGCATTATTTGGATTAAGCCAAGAAGAATACATTTAAAAACTACCGCCAAAAGGTATATGGATGCCCTCGGGACACACAAACATACACTGAAAACCTAGACAACAATTGACCATTAGTATGATTAAAAACAAATTATTAAGAACCTTCTGATCACCGCCCCTAATTAGCTCCTGAAACCCATGGTCAGGACATTTATCTGGGACAAAGGAATTATTGGCTGGTTAAAGCCACTTTCAACATCCGGTAATCCTACAATTCCAGATTAACCCTTACTGACAGCTTGATCACGGAGATTTAAACCGGTTAAAGATGGTGTCGCGAGATTTGGAAATGATAAGGATGCTACTTTTTGATAATCCCTTGTATTCTTGACTTTTCTAAGTTCGATCAGAGAACGGACTTTATGTAAAAGAAAAATTGAAGGATCTTGGAGCCAGGAATAAATACTTCTATCGTCTCCATTCGGTAGTGACAAGGAATACACTTTTTTGGAAGTGAAATAGCGACTTTTAAAAACCTTGCCTGGACCAAAAGCAGTACAAAAATTATCCTTGGTCGTAGTTAGTTAACGGGTATGGGAACCACTATTTTTTCCATTTCGGAAAATTGGGAAGGTACGGGCGTATCTGGGAAGACAAGCTTCTAGGGGTATCCGGCATTGAGGCTAATTCCAAACCTGAACCCAGATTACTTCATGGTACAGGTGATAACGTTTTACTTTGACCATCCCACAAGCCAACTTTACAGAGCGTCAAAAGCAGGGAAGAATCGACCCTGCGAGGATATAAGGGAATGGAAGTGGTGGATGAAGAAGGGTATGCCGCAGAAAATAACCACGAAACAATTTGCCCCCAACCACGGTTTCGTGAAACTTTTTTAGCAAGGTTGGGAAACACTACGGGAAAAGGTATGATCATGATTATAGATGTCAACGGAATGCCGACCCTGTCAGGAAGTTCATTATCCATGGAATTGGGGATGTAAAGGAATTTAAGAGCAATTCACCTGTTGGTGGATCTAGAGGAACATTTTAAATGCTTAAAACGTATCGTACCCACAGATGAGCAGCATCTTCAGTGTTGGTTTTTTGGAGGGAGGGGACTATAAGAATCCCAATTGAAATGAAAGATGGCCCCGACAAAAACGCTTGTTGTGGAACGGAGCAATTACATGGCTAAGGAGACATTAAGGAGAGCGGATGCCAGTTTTAAAACTTAATAATTTCTCCAACTCCTATTGCGTAGGTCCTGATGATGCATACAAAACAAGATAATCATGTAAATCATTGGACGGTTTAGGTTATGAGGAGAAGCAATTTTCCCAAATGGTTTTGGGTGAAATGGTTTTCTCGAAAAATCTTTATATTCATATGTTGGCGACAGGCTTGCCAATTACCACGCCATTGCACCGAGCTGGGATTGAAGGAATTTCTTACAGTTTCCCTGGTTAGATAACAATTCACGCCCTGACGCCTGGCAGGAGAATCCCGAATCGACCGACCCGATTAAATTGATTAAGCAATTCATATTCAAGGAGATCAGGAGTCTGCAAGTGGTGGATTTTTGTTGTTACAGTGCAAAGAAAGGATAGTATTCCCAGTGGCAATCTTTCAACATTATGATGAAAGGGAAATTACTTTATGAGACGGAAAAAACTAGCCGAAATTAAAATGGACTAAGGTAAGTTAGTTTCAATTGAAGTTCCTCGTAAAGAAGAATATAAAGAAATGAGGAAGTTTTAAAAATATTGATAATTGCCAGTTTGGGCATATTCAGTTTTGCGTGTGTAAAACCAAAATCGGTATCCCAGACCAAGGTGCTAAAACGCTGAATTGCAGCGGAAGAACCTACTACACCATGTGATCCCCCCTGCAATATCGCTTGCTTTATGGCCTTTGGATTACAATTCACATTAAACAGTTACCCCTGGTAGTATGCTGGTCGGGAGGAGCAGGGCGGGGTACAGATAATATCAAAGCCCAAATTTGCGGGTTCTAGCAGCACAAGTGTTGTCCACTTTAGAAAAATAGAAAAAAAAAATACCCTGCTTTTATTTTTGTGCCCCAATTGTCCACCCTGCGCGATTGGGGAGGGTCTCTGGGAAAGATGAAGAGAAGGCCTGATTGCACGAGGAAGAATAATTCAACCCAATGTTGAATCTTTAGTTTTTGAAACATTTCTGCCTTGGTGATATAAAAACCCATAGACCGCTATATTACCGGTCAATTCCATGGGCGGATTTGGAACCTGGCATTAACATCCTAACCCACCCTCAAATGTTCCCGCGCAAGCATACCCATCTGTGGTGGAGGTAATCCTGATCTGCAAAAAATATTTCTGATGTGCCCCTATGGGTTTTTCATGGTGACAATTGATAAAACGTCCTGTGACCACGAAAATAGTACCGCACTTAAAAAGGCGGGTGGAAATCCAAAATATAATGAGTTTCCCGTGTGGTCATGGGAGCTGGTATCTGGCTTTTGATACCCCGGAATTGTTGGAATTGTTTTGTTCAGGTCAAACGAAAAGGGAAATAAACAAAGATTAAGAAATGAATTAACGGTGTAATGTGTTGGCACCTATTAATTATTTTCTTTTGTTCGATTAAAATTATTTGGTGTTTATTATATCACTTTTACAAAGATGTATAAATCTAAAACCATTCTTTAATGACACCGCTAAACTTTGAGAAAAACTAATTTACTCCTTATTCGAAGCCTTGGGAAAAAGAATTTTCCTGGGTTTCAAAACAGGTCCTGAAGATTGGGAATTTTGTAATGGGAATGTAGCAATTGTATCATCTCGGAAGATGCCAAAGTTTATGGAAAAGTTATTTGGAACAGATAAAATAGAACAACGGGGAAATCTTTAGGGATTTGCTGCAAAAAAGCGCGAGTCAGGTGGGATTACCTGGTCATAATACAGGAGATTATGAAAAAGATTGTTTTCGGGGGCACTATGGACCCCGAAGATGCCCCCTATAGAAACTCCCGACCTATTGGGGGTGGTGGACAATTAATCCAATTTAGACGATTGAGAGCCGAATTTTCTGTAGGATTTTAGTTGGTTTTCAGGGTTTTAATGAATCGGGAATCGTTTCAGACAGCATGAAAAACGTTTTTGCCAAAGAGTTGAACAACTTGAATAAGTTTATTTGGCCTTTTGCCACCAATTTCATATTCAGTCTCTAATTTTGGATTATTGAGTAGTGAGATTGTTGGCGTGTATGGAGTTACTTTTTTCTTCTCCGATTCAGGATTGGCCGTGATGAAATATTTGTAAGGCAATTAGCTTCAGCAAAAAACAGGAAGCAAAGCATTTCAATTTCTACAGGGTGAAGCTGCCTGGGTGCACCCTATGGTGATAGGTTTAGTTGGAAGTTGTGGTAAAAAAATAATACTATTAGATGCGAAGTGCATTATTAATTTCGCCAAAAAATCATTGCCAAATTTACACTAACCTTTTCGCTTGCTGTATATAAAAATTTGTAACAATTCCAAAATCACCATACCGTGGGTATTTATCTATTTGTTAATTTTATTAAGTTTAATACTAAAACCAATATTTGTTAACTTAGAAGGCATAGAAGCAAATGCTTCGTAGATACCACTACTCCCCATCTGTAAGACAGCTTAAAGCGTATTCCTTTGTTTATTCATTGATGCCATTTTTTTAGCATTATAAAATTTGATCGGGCGGCACTTTTCCTATTTCGGATGCTTCTTTTGGTATTATAGAACTCGATATACTCCTTTACATTTGAAGAGGTCCAAGACCCCGTTTGGAGATTCAGATAATCCAAATGACGACTCAAGAAATGTCAGTGTAATGTTGTCCAGGCCCTTCCCTTGCCATCCATTGATATTTGGATGTATTTTCTTGGCACATCGATGTTATGGCCACTGGTATATTTGGCTCCCTGATCGGAGTTGTGATCTCAGGCGCCCCGTATTTGGGCAGATGTTTGTCCTCCAATAGTTCTATGCACACTCCTTAGTGAATTTGAAATGCTCCAATTAAGGATCTTTCTACTGTGTACATCGATTAGGCGTTCATGTAACATAAAGCCCTCAACATTGGGAATATAGTGAGATCGGTGCCAGAGCTTGATCGGGCGTTCTATTTCAGTTCCTTTAGCAGATAAGGGAACTTATAGCTCTTGGGGTCCCTGATATGGTCCTGGGCTTTCTATTAAAATGGGTCTGTTAGCGTCCCATTAAGCTTTATATAAGCGTCTTATCCTTTTCACGTTTACGCGATACCAAGGTCAAGAGCTTCAGGTAAAATCGTCATACGTTCCGCCCCGTTAGTAGGGGTGTTCCAAAAAGCAGGCATTCCATTTCCTTCATAGGCTTTAGGTTCAACATACTCTCACTTCTGGGCCTGTAATAAAAGGACCGGAGCGATGGTACCAGGAGCTTACATTGTTGGACAAGGTTTAGCCTTGGATTGGGTGACCTTCCACCTTCTGTCTTCTTTCGGTAGTGCTCAGCCCAATGTCCTTTAAAAAAAATCGTTCTCCACTTGGCAACTGCCGATCTTATGTAGAGTGCCCGGTCCGTATATCTACCCTCTTTCTGGTTCTGCGACCCGAAGGCCAGATCTGCATTTTCCAAAAACTTTCCCGTTCCAACTTGATATTTGTGTAGATGTAAGTTCGGAATTTGGCCGCGAGCTCTTGCTATGCTCTATGCTCCTTTAACGCCTCTTATATGTCTCATGGCCCTGACGATGCATCTGAATTTTCTTCTTGATCTCTTTCATATTTGACAGGGTTAAATTACAACTTAACTTGCTGTCCTAAAAATTGGGGAGTATTATAGGTAGTACTTCCCCCTCTCTTTACACTAGATCATAATAAATAATTTTATTGGATTAATATTATTTATTGGACACTAAAATGTTTGCGGTAAGGCCCGTAAAATGGAAATATCGTACCGACAAAACACGGGTGGTAATTTATCATAAAAACAAAAGAATAAATCAATAGAAAAAATATGTTTAGTGACAATTGTGGTTGTTAATACTTTCCCAGTATTGGACAAAGGAAAAACACTATGTTGAATACCCTCTCTCTGCCATTATTGACATGCATCTGCATTTCTGGATATGCGGGGACCTGATATCTAGAAGCGGTAACAAAAACTATGGATCGGAATAGACGATCAACCAGTATAGAGATTCTACATGAAGTTATTTGAATTGAATTTATTATCGTTAAAGCTTTGGTTGATGGGCCAAATGCTTTGGACTATCAAAGTCGAGATCCAGAGCGTTTATTCAGCCTGGGGTTACCTCCTCTACACCTGTTGATTCCTAAGGAAATGGTTTCAGGGAAGCACCTACAAAATCATGCAGAATTGGTCCTCAGTTACAGTTGGATTAGCTCCCAATTGACGAGAAACCTTTGAGCCGTATTTTTTTTCCTTAAGCTGAGCGAACTTGACATTCAGTTGGAAATTCTAGGACCAGGGCCTCCAGGAGCAGCCACATAGGAATGAAAAAATTACAGAATGAGCCTTAGGCATCCTCTGCTTATTTTAGAAAGAAGATTGGTGAAACATCCAAAATTGAGAATCTACATTATGCATGCCGGATATCCATTTCATCGACGAACCTCATTGGACTTCTATGGGCCTCATCAAACGTCTACGTCGATGTTTGCTGTAATCAATGGGTTTTTGCCACAGATTGAATTTCATAATTATTGAGAAGAATGTTGAAAGCCGGTTATGGAGAGCGAATTATGTATGGTTCTGGATGAGATGATTTGGCCTCAGTCATCTAAAATTCCGTTGGCAATATTAGAGCAGCTGGACTTTCTAGCGTAAAAACAAAAGGAAGATATTTTTTATAACAACGCGTGCAATGTTTCCTTAGATTAACAGTATGAAGAGATACAGAAAACATAAAAACCAGTAAAGACCAAGCAACCGCTATCAAAACCTTATGAGAAAAAGCACCCTGCGGGATGCTGCGCTCATAGCCAAACGTTAGATACAAAAAGATTAAACCACTAATTTTAGAACCCATTGAAAAGATACTCCTTTTCAATTATCGTTTTTGTTTTATTAATCTCATTGGCAGTCAAGTTTTCGCACAAATAACAGATCTAGAACGAAAGAAAGATATAGACAAATATCCATCGAGGAATTGAGCAAAAAGGCTGGCAGTTACCATTTAAGGGTATTTACCAATTGATGGAAAATGTCCAGGAAGGTCTTTTTTGAACTTCAAAAACTCCATGGTGTATCTACGGAACCCGTCCGAAAATGCAGCCAGGGGCCTTTCTGGAATCCCGGACCGTAAACCAACAGGGTAAAGTTAAAATTTTTTCCGTAGATGGACGATGAGTGGCGAAATGGATGAAATCCAGCACTTCTATGTTCGACAGGTGGGTTAGGTTTCGTTGATATTGTTCAGACAAACAACGCTAGTTGCGGCATTTGACTTAATTGAGCTGCTTCCACTCAGCGTAAAGGGTTTAAATTAGGCAGGGATATTGATGAAGTTAAATTACACTCTGGGAAGATTAATTAATAACTTCCAGGGAATTATGGTGAATGGCTTTATTTGGATAACTATTATGGGAGCCTCAGAAACCGAACCATGGGCGTGGCAAATGATGGACACCACCTTATTAATCAAAACTATTTTGTTTTAGGCGGACCAGGTCGTAATGACCCCCATTATTTGTTGGATCAGAGCCCGTAAATTGCTGAAACAGGAAGTAAAAGGAATTGAAATTTTGCAGGGATGAACAGGATTCGGGATTACAATTGCTTAAGTCTTAAATGACAAGCAAAGGAGTGAGGATGTAATCGAGCTATCAAAAGAAGGAAATAATAACCTGGACAGAAGCTTTCAAAGACAACATTAGTGCTGCGACTACCACAGGTGTAAACGCATCGTCATTTACGATGGAACAAAAGGATTCAGTTACTCCTATTGGATTAAAACTTTATGTTTAGACAATATGGATGATTGGTCATTGCGAAGTCAAAGATGACGAGGTGGAGAAATTACATTAATGATTTACATGGTTTACTTGGATTCGGAGGAGCGAAGACAATTTTGTCTACTACTGTCGGATACTTAGTCCTGTGGTGTTAATTGAATTTGATCATCAGAAACCAATAGCTACAAAAAAAATTATATGGAACTGATTAAATCGGCAAACATATTCATGCCGTTGTACGTACACCAACGGCAATGATTATTTTGGCAATAGGACCCTACTCAAAGCAAGGCATTAACAAAGAACACCCACACCACAAATAAAATAAATTTCATGTGTGAATCGGAATATTAAAGTGCCAACAAAAACTAAAACGCTATTCTTACTGTATGCCTACGGCACATAAACCGGCGGCAGGAAAACAGGGCCGTTTATTCAACGTATCGGCCAATTAGGACTAAATATGAAAACTCATAGATTTAATTTTTATCGGCATCTTTCATATTCTCAGGAATTTTTGGGTGGCGTCAAACCAATAAGAACCAGCTCCAATAAATCTTGGAGAACTGACAATCCAAAATATTCATAAAGCTTTCGAAAAAGGTGAAATTACAATAGTCAAAAATTGGTTTCGGCTTTTTTTGGAAGAAATTCAGGAGCTTGACCCAACCATAAATGCTATTAACTCAATCAACCCAGGACGTTTCTGCAATTGCTAAAGCAACTCGATGACGAATATCAGCGTACCAAGATAACTTCGTACTCCGCTCCATGGTATTACCTGTTTATTTGTAAAACAAAATCCATACTAAAGGAATTTGAAACTACTGCTGGTGCACTAGCTCTTCAAAATTCATTCCTGAAAAAGATGCGTTCATTATCTCCAAAAATTAGTCGAAGCAGGAGCTATTTATTTTAGCTTAAATCGAATATGGCAGAATGGGCATTTACGTCCTGGGGGATCGTATTAGCTCAAACTAATGGCTCAACCTTAAATTGCATATAATCAAGATTATACCTCGGCAGGTTAAGTGGAGGCCAAGGTGCTTCTATTTGCAGCCAATTTTGGCCGTAATAGGATTAGGTTACTGATACTGGGTGTTCTATCGTCTACCCTCATCTAATGGTTCAATGGTTAGGCTTCAGACCAACTATGGTTTGGTTAGTAGATCCGGAATTGTACCATGCGAACTCAGACAAGGACATGGCCGGACCAATGGTGCCGGACCGTTGAAGATTTGCACACGAGTTCTTACAAGTATTAGCGGTTATGATCCAGGGGATGAATTGGACGAAATATTCTGGAAGGTTAGGAGTTAAACTGACAACTATATTCAGTTTCTCAAGAAAGGACGGGTTGATTCGGATCCCGGCAATTTGGGGTTCTTAGGGAAATTAATGAACCCAAATGGGACCCTGAAGTTCAGCCCTCTTTGAACAATCTATAAAGATTATTGGACGAAATTGGGTGCAGAGATCATTGATCCGGTTGACATTCCCTAATTTTTTTCCTTCGGAAAAAACCATTGGTGTTCCGCATTTCCAAAAACAGATTATTGGGAAAACTACTTAATTACGCAAGTTAAGAACGATTACCATTAGTTCACTTGATGATATTATCAGGGAATAGGTAGAAGTCAACATTCACCGGAAAAGCGTTAAAGTTCTATACGACCACGGCCGGTCGACCAGAGAATCCCGAAAATTTGAATGTTAGATGCGTACTCAGATGGAATTGAAAGAATAGCGTTTCGGGAATTCCATTGAAAACTTATATGGATTCATAAACCTCGATGCACTTATTTATCCGACTGGATATAAAACCATCAAGATGGTTCTAAGTTGAAGAATACACTGCGTGAAAATACTGGAAGCTGTCGCACCTCATTACAGGTCAACCGGCATTACAATTCCCATGGGTTTATGCAGGGATAATTTACCGACAGGGGTGGGAATTTCTTAGGGCGAATGTATTCGAATCGACATTAATTAAGACTTTGCATACTCCTATGAACAGGGAAACAAAACATAGACGAAAACGAATTTAGAAAAAGGCCTATAACAAAAGGATAAAATGGCATGATCCTCATTTTAATAAAGTCCGTTGAGCGTCGTTGAAAAAAGAAAATAAAATTATGATTAAAACTCAGCAGGGAAAAATTAATGGGAAAGCAATTTGAACAGTAGATTATGGCGAAAAAAAGATTTTTAATCCTAGGTGCAATATTTACCAATTGGTATTTTCAACGGCATGGTAATTCAACAAAGCCAAACGAGATGAGGAAAAGAGGTAAATTTGCCTACGCTCCGACAAATTTCTTAGGGCATTTGAAAATGGAGATTTTTGAAACGTGGAAGCTTTAATGACTGATGATGCATATATTTTTCCAGAGCGGATAATGTCAAATGATTCATTAGACCAGATTGATAATGCTAATTTATAAAAAAGGATTATATGGCTTGGACCCTCAAATGAAACAGGTTATAAATGGCATAACGGGAAAAGTGGTTTACAACCGCCTTTTATTGCAAACTTGAGCAGAAGATTTTTAAAAAATTACAATGCTCAAATTTGCTGCTAGCAATTGTAACCTTTCACTTAGGATAATGGTTAAATCGCTTTTCAAGAAAGAACCCATTTGTCCTTGCGAAAAACGATGTTGGGGTGGCAAATAAGGTCCATATACATGCCCTCAAAATGTAGTAAGTTTCGGAATAGCGTTAATTTTTAATTATTTTCAAAACGAAATTATTTAAAGTCAAAATGGAAAAGGGGAAACGATTCCCACCAAACAACCAAAACAAAGTGGCATTGGAAAAACGCATTTTTATTTCAGATTATAAAGCCTTCATTTATGGACCAAAACTCCTGCCCAATGGATAAAAAAACCACTTCAATTTAAAATTTAATCCCCGTCCGTATGAAAAAATAGTTCTTTAATTGTTGTAGCCATTGTTATCCTATTTAGGAGTGTTGATTTTTTCCAATACTTTAAATGCTCAATTCTAAAAAGCAGGTAAAGGGCTTCAGAAGGCGTCTAGTAACATAGGAAACTTACCCAAAAGATGTCTTTCAAAAACCCTCCCCCCCCAAAAATCCCCCCCCATTTTGCCCCAAAAAGGATACCAAAAATAACCAAAAAAACAATTTTTTCCCTTTCTAGCCGGGGAAAGATTGGCCATTTTTCCCCGATTTTCAACCCCCTTTTTTTCGGGCCTTCCATTTAGGTTCCCTTTAAAAAGGAAAAACCTTTTTCCGTTAAAAAAACACATTTGCTTAAAACTAAATTCCCCCCTTTGGGGAAAAAATTTTTTTTTTTCCTTTTCTTTTCTTTTTGTG
>Ga0163217_1063971_pt1 | contig 12140 bp, 6 predicted proteins | sample SynspAceP_FD_185933 | JGI IMG/M metagenome (GOLD analysis project Ga0163217, IMG submission 185933) | Saline lake microbial communities from Ace Lake in Antarctica - Synechococcus sp. Ace-P (PacBio error correction) | ecosystem: Environmental > Aquatic > Non-marine Saline and Alkaline > Saline ... | reverse complement strand
TTCGTCCTTGAACTTTCGGGTCTTTACCGTAAGTGGCGAATCCCACCATGTAATGTCCCACATCTCCAAATCCTTTTTAAAGAAGCCAACCGCGATATAAATTTTTCGAACGAATTCCACCAGTGCCAATAAAGTGACAGATACGTTTTGTCATTAAATTTTCTTTATTCTCGCCAATCCATTTGAGGAAGTTCACGAGAAAGTACGGATTTTCCGGACGGACAGGCACCTCTAAAATGTTCCAAATCGAACTCGATAGTCATACGTGCGTCAATCCACGATCGGGTTTTCATCTAAAATAGCCTTCTCGAAATTCTTTTCAGTTCTAAATAAGTACCAGTTAAGTTCGTTTGGATTGATGTCAATCTCAAGTTTATGTAACTAATTCTGACGTGTTGGCGAACATGCATTTTTTTTAAAAAGCTGACGTATCCTCATCAATCTTAAATACCAGTGTCAGCAAAAGCGAGAATCAGCGTGCATGGTGTCTATATAGTGTTGAGTTTGTTCAAAATGTTCCAAAACGGTATCCGTTTATGCCTTCTGCAGCAACTAAAAATTCTGGCCGTTCAAACCAATTCTCTTTACAAAAAGCTTAAATGTTCAGCTGAAATTGTTCAGGGTTTCAATGTTAAGCGTATGTTAATTAAAGTTACACGGTATCTTTAGACATTATAAATCCTCCTAAAATATATAAAGATGTAGTAATAGATAATAAAAACATCTCTAAACACTACATATTACACTATTTTATTTATAAAAGCAAGAGAATAATAAGATAACCACTTTAACCATCATTCTAAAAAAAGCTAAGCTGAATCATCAACAATTCTTTATAGGACTTTTTGGGACTATGAAGAAATAGATTTTTAGACTCAAACTCATAAAAGAAGAATTAGCATAATTCGTAAAAGTTCAAGAGGTTCCGTTGTTGATTCAAAATCATATATAACACATATAAATTTATTGTATCTTCTAAGTGTTATTATTTGACATTGGGAATGTAACCTAAAAAGTAATCTTAAAAGTGTTTTCATGCTAACTGAACCTTGTGAACTGGTGATAACAGTTAATTATTTTAAAAATAACGAATATTTTTTTGAGAAGAAGAGATAATAATTAGAATAAGAAATTACTTTCAATTGCAATTTAGGAACAATTGACTTTGTCTGTTATTCTACCTAAACAGCTAGTGCTGAATCTGAAATGATATAAATTGAAGAAGCTAAACAAACATTTCAAATACAAACCAAAATAACATAGAACACGATTCAAAAAAATAATGGCTTATCAAACAAGAAAAAAAACAATTACCACAATCACAAATTAGAAGCGATAAATTAAAAACGATTAATGTTAATAAAGAAAAATCTCAAAAAATGTTGGAGATATGAACAAAATCCTCAAGAAAAGAGATGTAACTTTAAAAAACTGAGATGACTCACTAGAAAAAAAAAAGATTGAAGACGCAATGAAACAATTAGATAAACAAGCCACGTACAGTTCAAAACTATGGAGATACACAGAGATACATAGAATTTTATTATTGAAGGCAGTTAATCTTTAGTAATGTTATTGGTCTGTAGATGTCGTTAATCAACATGGTAACAGCTAATAAAAAAACTTGGAAAGAACAAGTACCGAAGATCAAAAACTGGGTGTGAAAAGAAAACAAAACAGAAAAACTAATCGACAACAAAATGCTTTTTAGCAGCTCAATTAGAAAATAACCAGAGCCACTGAGCAACAATTGTTAGAAAAAGAAGTAGTTTGTATTCGCAACTTGCTTTCAGGAAATGTCAACAGCGGCAAGCAGATTAAAGATTGCTTCTTAGTACCAAAAAGCAGGATCAGCTGCAGAACAAGCAGGTAGCAGATTATTACAACAGCTCAAGCAGATGCAGAAAAAAGTCTGTTCCAAGTAGCTTTTGAACAAAAGAAGAAGAATCTAAGTAACAAATAGAAGCTGCTTCAACTGAAAATGTTCAACTACTGAACACGAATACTACAGAAGTAGCTGAAGAAGACAAAACTTCTACTCAATCAGTTCTGTTCAATTCTTCAAATCAAGAGTCAAATTACATCAGATCTGTAAGTAAACCAACTCCAATAAAGTTGTGATAACACCAGCGCAGTTAAAGACAACACCAGCGCCAGTTAAAAAGACAACACCAGCGCCAGTTAAAAAAGACAACACCAGCACAGTTTGAAAGCCAGCACCAGCACCAGTTAAAAAGACAACACCCAGTACCAGTTAAAAAAGCAGTACCAGCACCTCCAATAGCGGAACATCTCTATCTTCAATTGGCAACCGGCTATCAACACTGCTTTATCAGCAGGGAAACCTGATCTTTGGGCGGAGCATCCAATTTGCAAGTGGATTGATTGTTTCTGGATTTACTCAATATGTCTTAGGATCTGCTGGAGTCTTCTTATTCCACTTGTTGCATCTGCCACAATACAAGGCTTCATCGCTGTTCTGTATCGTGAAAAGAGCAGGAGACTTGTATTCTTTCATTAGGTGGTTCTCTACTGCTGGATCATGTCTATTGGGATTGTAAACAGGTTGGCGGCGTTTCGTGGTTCACAAGCAGCACTGGAAGTGGCTTATACCTCTTATAGTTCTGGATGTGGCTAGCAAAGTTGTTGGTCGGGTAAGATACATAAATTAAAAGGTTCAGTTACTAATTGAAAAAGACGAAGCTAGATTAATAAAAATTTATCTAGCTTCGTCTTTTTTTGTATCTTACTTTGTATATTCTTCAGTGAGTCTAATATGTTGGATTTCTTTTTCCATAACTTCCAATACCAGCTACCCAAAAATCTTGCGGATTTAACATCAACATGCAAATGTTTTAAGCTACGCTCTTCTGTAGACATTGAAAAGCAGTGTCTTTTAATAATCGATGTACCGTTTTCAAAACAGTGCTGTCTTTCTAAATAGCTGGCGCATAAAGACCTTAGGACTGAAAAGATAACAAAGGTATAAAGGAAAATATATAAAAAGAACGTCAGTTAATGAAAAAATATTGCAATTTACTAGCCAAAAATGGGATGATAGAATTCAACTGGTCTTTCTATGCTTCTCTTTGAGCTGCAGTTCCATTAATTCAAAATTCGTTCATCTGTAACAATTCCGTTGTTCGTTCTGCATAGAAATAGTTTCAAAAAAATAAAACGAGGCATGTTATGTAAAACATAGCTAATTGAATTTTGATTTTTGTGTCAGTAAATTTATTTTTTCTTCTTTAGTTTTTTGCATCTTTACGTGGCATTCAGCAACAACCATTTCGGAAGGTGCTGCATTTCTGCTACATCAGTTGCCGTATGTTGGTTTTTAATCGGTAAATCTTCATTACGCATAACTATGGAAAGCATACCGTAATTCATGACCAACGTATAAGATACTTCGACCAGGTGATCAGCGTAAGTCATAAATATCCGAGATCTTTACTTTCTGCAATCGCGCAGTAGCCTCCGGACGTTCCCACTCGATTTTCTCTTCAATTCCAATTCTTTTCAAAAGCAGTTTGAGCAAAAGGATGCCATTTGGACTGACCTTTTTAAAGTTAGCTATGATATAAACTTGGCGCCTTTATCGTATGGATAAAGCTGTGTTTGGTATGCCCACTAAAAAACAGGAGATTCAACATCTTGCAGTCTAATTGATCTTTCCCTATTATTGAGCTGTCGATTCAGATAATCAATAAAAGGTTTTTGTGTCCACTGACTCTTCCACATAGCATCTAAGCGATTCTTTTTCCATCCGCATGTATTCCAAAGGACGTTTTAAAAAATCCGAAACGCCATGTGCTTTATAATCAGTGAATCTAAAACCGGCTAAAATGATTCAATGCATCCAGCCGAATAAGGAGCTTTTCAGGCCCATGCGGACTTCCATTTATTCAAACAATTGTTTTCTAACGCTTTTCATCAGGATCAAGATTCATTTTGTTATAGGCTTGTTTCCAGCGAAAGTCATGCGCAAACCATCCGCCTCCTCAAAAGATTTCAATTGTCGCAACTAAACGTATCAAATGGTCACTCCAAGGCCTGGAAACCGTCTATTGAACAGAGCATTGATTAAAGCTCCTCAGATTTCAACCAATAATCTTACCTTTGATCTAGTTTCTTGTAAGACAAATTCATTGGTTGAAAATTCACTTAAAGAAAGTTAAACCCTTGCCAATCTTTATCACATAGCGACTATTTTTTTTTGAGAATGTTTTAGTACAAATGAATACTACTGAGTGTTGAAAATTCTGTCCGAATAAAGCGCCACTTTTTTTGTCTGGGAACATCTGCTGACTGAACAGCTCAACCAAAGGTAATGCACTTGTGATTTAAACCAAATGTAATGTTTCTTGACTTTTTAACATAGCGAAAAATTCTTTGAAGGTTGTTTGTTCTTTTGCACGTATCCCATTTATTACTTGCCTCAGTATGCTAACTATTGTTCTTCCGATTAAAACTTAGTTTATTTTGTAAAACTCACTAGATTCACTTCCACCGGAGAAAAATAGAGTCTAAAATCCCAATTTCATTTCGAAGTCATCTAAAAAAAATCCCTTTCTTTATTAATCTTACTTCTTATTATTAGGTCTAGTATTTAAATTATGAAAATACCAAATAAAAAAGAAAATGAATCTAAAAAGATAAGTGTCTTTTATTTGAAGAATTTTAGCAGAAGACGAGCTTTATTTTTGCTTCATTTTGATTTTATACTAAATGAATAGAAAAAATTTCAATTGTGCTATAAATTTAAAAACAATTAGGAAAAGGAGTGGAATATGCGGTTCTCGACAAACTAGAGGAATAGCAGTTATATTATTTTAGCGTTGCTATCGATGGGCATTCTTTTTTTACAGTTCTCCCAAACCTTAATGAAGCACAATCAATTTATTCCGATGCTTGATCAACTATTAGCTAAAAAGACCACTGAAAAAACTTGTGAATAGTGGTTCAGTTTAACTATTTGCAGGGAGTGAGATAAGTATTCAAACACTGGTTATAGTAAATTTGTGGAATCTTAGCCGTAAAGGCTGCCCCATTTTGGAAAGCTTATTTTCTTATGGGATGTATTTTGTTTTTAGGTTTGAAAGAATAAGTTGGCAAGTCTGAGCTTATCTTATTACTTATTCTCTTGGTTGTGGTTCTGGTTATGCGGCTTATGGTATGAATTCCACCAGGGTTCTTACTCCAATAGAACACCTCTATTGCCAGATATTCAACTTAGACAGTATTAGGAAGCAGCAACTGGTATTATCTTAGCTGTACTTTTTCGTTTTTCTATCAAGACCAATTATAAAAAGAAGAAAAATAATCGAGGCTAAAACCAAAGGTTTTATTGCATTTTAGAAAAATTGCTCACCATTTATTTTTGTAGAAAGATAAGCTTACTGCCTAAATAACAATAAATGATGGATTTGAATGTCAGACATCAAAATGGAATAATATCCAAGTGACGAAAAAATGGCCACAGATTCAAAACGTGGAAAAATTTTTCAAAATATGATCTAGAGGAAATTACATGGCTGTAAAAAAGTGGTGGACCTTACCCAGATATGAACCCTTCATTGCGTATGGTGATGATAAAAGCTAAGTCAATAATATGGCCTAATGGAACAATATAGAACGTGCCATTAAAAAGGTAGCAGTACAACGAAAGTGAAAATTATATGAAGTAAGATGAAGCGTTACGGTCCTAGGGTGTAGCTGTTTTAGTTCATTCTTAACAGATAACTTAAATCGTTTACTGTGTACAGAAAATACGAGTTGCTTTTAAAAAAATGGTGGAGCATAATGGGTGAAAAAGGATCTGTCAGCTACATGTTTGACGCAAAAGGGCTAGTATAGCTTATTGAGCCGAGAGGGTTTGAACGTTGATGAAGATACTGTGCTTATGAGTGTGCTAGAAGCTGTTGGAGAAGAAATGAAACGTCAGATGAAGTTTTTTGAAGATTTATTTACAGATCCATTTCAGAATTCGCAGAAGTACGTGAACTTTAGAGAATGAAGGATATGTTAGCTAAATCGAAGTGACCATGATTCGCAAACAACAGCGAATTTATCTGATGATTAAAAAAGAATCTTTGAGCAAATGTTAACAAACTTGATAGACGATGATGTGTATCAGAAGTTTTCCACAAACGGCAGAACTATAAAGAAATTGAATTAAAAACGAACGAGTCTAAGACACTTTTATTATCTATTTTTGATAAAGTAAAAAGCTGTTTTTTTTGTGTAAAAAAAGAAAAAGAAATAAATGCAAAATATTAAAAAACGAGAACTTAAAAAAAAGGGGGGCATTAGAAACTATGAAAAAAGTAAGGAGGAAGCCCGAGACTTGAGATTCTAATCTCAACCACGTGGAATAAAGTTCTCTTATAAATGGCGGATTAGAATGGAAATAGAACAATTGCTGAAAATTTAATTTAGAAGCACAAAATAAAGGAGCTAGTATATCCAGTCGATGGCCAGAAAATAACTCTATGTATTTCTTTTTTTTAGAATTAGTGGCGATAGCTGTATGAACACTCTCAGTAAAGTCAACAGAAGAGCCAATCGTTTAATATTCTTATTTTTAAATATCTTTCCGGGGTAAGATGTACCGAGCGCCTGAAAAACCACAAAGCGGCTCAATACAATTAATGCTAAAAGAGAGCAAGCAAGCTCTTGGATTTTCTAGTATATCGAATTACAGACCAGGAGTCCCATGGTTGATTCGTCTGCAAAATGGAAATGGAAAAGGGTTCTTTGAATCGCACAACATTTTTTCAAAACTAAGTGACTTAACATGAATGAATTGGCTTTCGTTTTAAAAGTGGTTGACTTTTTTTCTCGTCCCGTTGATCTGCAAAACAAACAACAATGTATCAATTAATTCGAGATTATCATACACAATTTAAAACAGCAAAGGTCATTACAGTAGAAGACCTGTTGACATAGAAGAACGCCCTTTTTTACAAACGGAGGTAATGAAAAAAAAAGCTGAATTTTCTACAAACATTATTGAAATCAATTTTGAAGGCATCATCCTGATACAATATTATTGGGGAAAATAAGAAGATGAAAGAAACCGCAAGGGTGGTTATAAGAGAGCTTTAACACGACACTTGTGATTGCAACAATCCATGCTAAAAAGCAGTAGGGTAACTCTCACGCATTAGAATTGGATAACAATGGATCAGTTAAGGCAAACACTTTTAGGGAATGTTTTTCAGAAATTAGTTCCAAACTGTCGCTTTTTGTGAAGAAGAAAGTTTAGTGATTGTCCACATGTTAAAGAATGAAAAAAGAGCGGTTATCTATGAAGTTTAACAAGCAAGGATTTACGAAATTGTTTGTCTAAGAGTTAACACTTAACCAATCAACAAAAATGGATACTTCCTCGTTCCTTTAATCGTTACTTAGAAAGCGTATTTTTATCAGCTATATTAGTAAAAACAACGTTTCAAAAATACCAAATTCCCATAAAAAACGACTCGCTCATTCAAGCGTCATTTTTGATAAAAGTTATCTTTTCTTAGTGCAAAGAAGGGTTTACTTTAGGAGCATTAGATCTTAGCCAAAATTATGCCAAAAGAAAGTAGTGTGGATTCAAATTGATTATCCATTCAATTAGAAAACGGGGAGCATTTGATGAAGTAATTAGGAACCAAGTATTTCAGAACGAGTGTGTTCGCAAGTCTATTATCTGACCATTGGTCGTTTTCGTTCTGTATTTATATTCAAGTGGACAATATCTAGCAGATAAAGAAAACAAAAAAAGAACTGATAAAATTATTTGCCATTATCTATTATTTTATTGGTTTTTAGTGTCGGATTATGATAGCGATGCGTTAGTTTATTACCTAGTTTGAAAAAATTTACAACAGCAACAATCGAAGTTTATCATGGATAAATCGATTTGCGTTATTTTTGATTCAACAATTTCCACAGTTTTATTTATTAGTCTGCTATTTTTCTTATTGCTGTTTATTATTTTTTCAAAACAAAGATTAAAAAACAGGACAGCGATAAAAAAGCCACTTTTTTGCATGGGAATACCACTCCTTGAATACGGATTGTTTACGACTTTATTATACCCATTTTTTTAGTTATGAATGAGTTTCAACTATTAAGAAGCGATTACCAAGATGAATGCAATCATTGAACTAGTGCCAATCAAAGAAGCGACTAAATAATGAGAAAGTAGCTGAAACATGGAGCTGAAACTAGTAGCTGGTCAAATTCCAAGGAGCTATGCATGCATTGACTTTTTTTAATCAAGAATTCAGGCTTATTCATTTTACATTGGAGGAAAAAGCAACAAGTCAATTAGCTAGTGAATAGCCCTTTATTCACCAAGATTGTCAAAGATCGAATGGCGTATCCAACTACATAGAGGATGTTCAGTTGGATTCAACCGTTTTATTTTTTCTGATTTAGCTTTTTTAATACTTTTGTATCTATTTTGCCTTATTGTTACCAACTTTTTCTATGATGGAGGATATGATTGTAATGCATAAATTTAAAAAAAATGGATGCCGAGAAGTTTACATTAATTGAATGTTCCTGGTGCTGTTTTGTTAATTTCCATTTTGATGTTGATTGATTATTCCAAATGTAGTAAACACAAAAACAAAAGTGGATGCTCAAGAACCCAAGGTAGCACTATGTGACTGTTGTGCAGAACTCAAGTCGAGTTATACGAAATGGAATTACGTATTAAGGCTACTACTTTGGAGTATAAAAAGAAGCAAAATTATTTGAGACGAACAATCAAAACAAGCGATTGCAAACATTCAACTTTTGATGGCAAGTACTGCAAAACATGCTTTATCCCATGAAAAAAATAAATTCAGTGGATTGTTGCTTTCGAGATGCTAGTCGTTGTTGAATTGCACAAGCATGTTAATTATTCCAAACTATTTTTCAAAAAAAATCATTGAGACATACAGCAACTCAATATTGTTGAGAGAGTTACAAAGCGCTATAACACAAGTCTCAAAAACTATGCTTGTATTAATCTGTACAGATGGTCTTCAACAGACCGTTTCAGCACCGTAATAATGATATTACATTTAAAGCGATTGCCCAAGAAAATTCATTAATTTAGAGTTACCGTTTGCCCAGATTACACCAAAAATATCACTATACGCCATCGGAATAAGGCAATAACATATTTTAATGGTGGGAAGTACTGTAAATCTTCAAAAGCTTCTCCACATTGGGCGGGTGGTATTTTGATATAGATGGTAATTAGCATGATTAATTTTCAAATGGGAAGTGACGCTATAAAGGAATAAACGGCTTAATCAGAAGGGCTACATCCTATCTTGAGAAGTTTTTGATTGCATTCTTACTAATAAGCACTCTGTATGGTTTCTATTTTACCCATGACAGCAATGTTTCTGTCATCAGCTAAAAAAAGAAGAAAAATAGAGATTATTTAGTCCGGATTGCTTATTGAACAATCACAAAATAGAGCTTTGGTCAGATTATAATAGCACTTGGGCAAAACACTGAGAGATTACTTATCGGTTTATCATCATCAGAAAACAAACCAGAAAAAAAGGTATCCAGTATACCAATACACATGGTCGGAAAAGAAAAATGCAGTAATTCTTTCAATCTGAGAATTCTGCCAACCCTTAAAGAAACAGTGGTTGTTACATGTTCAGAGTCGGATTAGTGCTTTATATGTTTTAGTTATACTGTTCATTAATTTGTTTTTACAGCTAGTCCAATACCAGTCTATTCGAAAAACAATCATTTTAGATCTTCATTAGAATGGCATTATATTCTCAATCAATTTGAATACAGATTAAACGAAACTTAGTATTAAATGATATTCACAGCTTAGTTAAGTAAGATTTGAAGAACAGATGCTGTCTGGTTTTAGGGTACGCCGTTTTAATTGTTTATCACTGAATAGGATTTAAATAAAACAACCTAATTAAAACACGGAATCAGGTGGATATCAACCATTATTAATGAAAGTTAGTTAGATTTTACATTTAACCAAAAACGGTCTTGATTTTTTAGTTATACAAGTCTCTTTTTTTAATAAAGATAGAAAAGAAACTACAAGGCACAACGTGAAATAACAGAACCCAATAAGGAGTTAAAAAATAATGAAGTTCAAAAAGAGCTATTTTTACCTTCAGTATTAATTTTTATTTTTGATTACCTACAGTTAGGAGGAAACAGCTCACATATATAAAAGAATTCAGATGCAGCAAAGATGAGAACTGAAAATTACTATTTAAATCAGGACCATGATTTCATTATCAAAAGCTGAGGTTCCAAAGACAATAATGGAATTTCATACCAAACTTTAAAGGAATATAATATAGTTTGAAGACGGAAAATTAGAAGTTAGTAAAACGGTAACGATTCCATTTACCTTTATCGGATCAACTAAAATACTATATAAATCCAATAAAGATTGGTATTTGTTCATACGATTAAAGAAGCTGATGACAGAAAAGAGTGGGGAATTAAAAAAAATCATTAAAGCAATAAAGAACTTTTGCCCTCAACATCAAACCACAAAAACTAGTTAGAATCCAAAGGTATTAATTGTATTTATGATAGAAAAAAGCTTCTTACATGGATTTTTAATGTGAGGAGCTTTTCAGCTTTTTAACAAGCTAATACGTTGCTTATTTGTCTAATATGACGGAGTGGGGAAGAGGGATAAAGTTATATACTATCCAATCTCACAATATATTGGTTATCATTCTAATGTGAAAATATACATAAGGATAATCTAAACATCATAGAAAGCCTTGTAATATGGTGGCATATATTATTGGAATATTCAGTTGATTCTCTCATTATTATACATTCCCTAAATCAAGTGAAGTTATTAAAAAATGTTAAAGAAGCTTGGGTAGAACTAATAAGGTTCCTATTTGAAAGTTTCCTTTTTTTATTTAAGATTCGTTTATTTTCCATTGTAATAAGCTTACATATTAAGTATTCATGCAAAGTAATTCTGTTACCCAGTTTAAATGATAATAACAGTAAATGTGTAAATGAAAAAAAAATGAAATAACTCTAAATTTAAAAGGCTAACAGTAAAAGAGACAAATCGGAATGTAAAACAAAACAGATATAGATTTAATCTTGAAGTCTGTTTATAGCCAAAATGCAAGGGTTATTCTTTTTACCCTGTAATTTGAGTATAATAAAATAGATTATGTTTCATAGTATACGAACTAGAAGACTTAGGGCAGATTAAAAATTGAGGAGGGGGAAACAGATGTCTCGTTTAAATAAGGATATAAGAGAATAGTATTGAAAGAAAAAACTATTAGAAGCTTTATTAATTCACAAGCCCTACAATTTGCGTATGCATCTAACTTCACTGGAACAAAACAGGATATTAGTCTAATTACAATGGAAAATGCTTTATTTTGTAAACAGATTTTAGATATACAGAAAACAGGCAGCTACCAAGCTGTTTGGTGTTTGAAATTGTTGAAAAAAATAGCGGAAACCCCCCCCCCCCCCCTTTTTTTTTACGATGAGGTTGCTCGTTATAGTAGAAAAAAGGATACTATGAAAAACATGGTTTTGAAGCCAGTTATATTTCAGTTTTAGTTAACCTTTTTGAACTTTTAGAAACCATAATATTTCAAGAGTTAATTCCTGTATCCAAAAATTTATGAAAGAATTAGAAAGTTAAAGATTCTTCAGAGATTGAAATTATTAAAAAAAAGGCTTGTTCCAATTCCTGATAGCAGCTATAATATATATTAGGAGTAATGTAAGCCAGGAGACTTTGTCAGAATCCGAGGTAGCCAATATCTTAGACTTTTCATATGCGTGGGTTAGTGCAAACGGGTGGTTCTTCATTTGAAAACGATTGTAGCTAGCGGGATCCGTTCAGCAAATGCCGGCATGGAGTTGCAAGCAAAAAAGATAATCGAAATGGGTGATTTTGTCACTATTGGATTTTGGTTGTTTATTATGAAGGATACGTTTTCGGATATTTGACCCGCAACCCAATTTTGCTAATTAGGAGGAAATAAACCAGACGCCAAAAAAAAAAAACTTTGAAGAGGATTTATGCTAATTACCCAACTAAAGAAAAGGCACAAAATTTAAAAAAAAAAAAGTAAAAAATTCTTCTTTTCTTGGGGGGGTGG
>Ga0163217_1031756_pt1 | contig 12140 bp, 8 predicted proteins | sample SynspAceP_FD_185933 | JGI IMG/M metagenome (GOLD analysis project Ga0163217, IMG submission 185933) | Saline lake microbial communities from Ace Lake in Antarctica - Synechococcus sp. Ace-P (PacBio error correction) | ecosystem: Environmental > Aquatic > Non-marine Saline and Alkaline > Saline ... | reverse complement strand
GTATTAGTCTGTTTTAGTGACATTTATGATACTATTGCTTTTTCTTGTCTTCCGAACTGAATTAGGTCAAGCCATTATTGCTCTGGTGATAATAGGAAAATGGCACGCTCACTAGACATTTCTACGACCAAAAACTAAAAAATATTAGGATTGAATGCTATTCAAATGGTATTGTAGCTGGAGCAGGAGCTTTAATCGCTCAAGAACAAATGGTTATGCAGATAGATATTACAGGGGTATGGGAACTTCTTATATTGGTTTTAAGCTTCCGATTATTGGTTGAAGTTATCTGTTGGTATTTATCGTTTTGTATCGCTTAATTGTGTGTACTAGGTGCTATTATTTATCCGGTCATCATGATGTTTGTTTTGCTCATCGGGGACTGCAACAAAAGATTTAAAATTAATATCAGCTTCATACTAGCTATATTTTAGCTTTACCAGTTAAGGCAAAGCTAATTTAAATTTTTTACTAAAGAGAGGTTGAATGATGACACAAAATTGACGTTTTAATTTAAAGAATCTTCAAAATCATTTTACCCAGTACTCCTAATTCAAAATAACGTTTTAAAACAATTAAATTTAACTGTAAAAAAAGGTGGATTTTATCACATTATGGTGGGAATGGTTCTGGGAAAGTCTACTTATTAATAGCATTGGCCGGAACTTTTCTAATTATTAAGGGGCCTCAATCAAAAATTAATGATGAAAGAATGAAAAAATTTAAAAGAGAGCAACGTGCGAATATGATAGGAGAGTTTTTAAGATCTTTGATGGAACCGCGCCAAGAATGACGGTCAGTGAAAATCGATTCGAGCTTTACCTCGTGGTCAAAAAAGGACTGATTGAGGAGAGGAAGTTCATCAAAAGAACGAGAATATTTTGGAACGTTTATGATAAAATTTAGGACTTAGGTTAAAAAAAGATTAGATAGTGAAAATGGATTACTTTCAGGTGGAACAAAAGACAGCGCATTAGCTCTTTGATGGCTACAATGAAAAGACCAGAATTACTGTTATTAGACGAACATACAGCAGCACTAGATCCAAAAACAGCAATGTTGTTTAGAAAACTAACTCGCAAAAGAATTGAAGAAAAGACTAACTGCTTTGATGATCACCCATAATATGCAGATGCTCTTAATTATGGAATCGTGTAATTATGTTAGATAAAGGCCAGTATTATTATCTTTCGAGTAAAGACAAACAGGATTTAACTGTTGAGAATTTAGATTTATTTCAAAGAGCACAAAAAGCCAAACTGTAAGTGACGAGATGTTTAAGTTTAATTCCAAAATTTGAAGTGGAAAAAAAATCAAAAACTATTTTATAAAAGACGTTTCTAAAGTGATTAAAAAAGCTTGATTGTGATATGTTGTATAATGAAACTAGATTAGTTTTCGTATACAACATAGTTAAGAAAAGAGGATATTTAATGGAAATAGGCATATCTGCTCATGAACTGGTTACAATTAAACGAATTCCAAAAAACTCTATGCAATACAATAGAAACAAAGATTTAAAAAAGAAATCAACTTAATCCATCCTTTTTATATCATGAGTTCAACTTGTTGAACAGCCTTATGACATTAAAGAATACAGCAATTTTTTTCGTTAGATAAATCAACACTTAGCAGGACAGATTAAATTCTTTAGTCCACAAGAGGCTTGTTTTTAAAGAATCAAAAAAACGATAAACGTCTCAATATTTAAGCATTTCAAAAGAGGCCCATCAACTGATAAATGCGTGCAATTTGAATGGAATTTTATGTGACTGATTTTATTTTAAAGCTTGCCAAATGATGAAAAAAAAGTTATTGTTGGTTCTAGTAGGTCGCGTCAAATCGACGAATTCGTTAGCGAAGAATAAAAAGCTAGTAACCCTTGCCATTTAATTATTTTTCCTATTCATTTCAATAAAAATTTATAGTGGAGGTCTAGTCAATTTTTATTAGATACAAGCAAATTATTACAAATCTTTAGACTAATTGGTACACTAAGATAATAATAATGAGATGAGTGAAAAAAAATTGGTCTAAACAAATAAGAAAAAATTTGCATTAGTAAGTGACGATTTGAAGATTTAGAATATGGTATTCCAGTTTATCGATTGCGTGAGCTGGAGCTGGAGTGATTTAGTCGGGGAAGAAGCCAAATAAACAATACACTGTGGTAAATTATGGAGGGTCCTGCGATTCTGCCTTTGGTTTTTTATGAGATAAAAAGAGATTATGATGGTATCTTTGGTGCCTGGTGGATGGGTCTCCGGATAAATTAAGACTGTTGTTATCCTGAAGTCATTGATTTCATAACTTATTTTAACGAAGAAAAGAAACCAATTGGTCAAATATGTTCATGCTGTTGGTATTAATTTCTGCGGGTTATCTAACGGAGTTTAATTGTCACGAGTACGCCGGGTATCAGAGACGACCATGACAACGCAGGAGCAATCTGGGCCATGGATGTCCCAACTAATTAAGATGGGCATATCATATCCAGTCGTAGACCGCCTGATTTACCTGAAATTAAATGAAACCTTTATATTGCGCTTTTGAAAATACTAAGACTAATCGTACAAAAAAGCCGACAATACAATTTTTGATCGTCGGCTTTTATTTTTTTATTTAAAAACATAAAAAAGGAGAATCTAACTTTATGGAAAAGCAGTGATAAAATTGCTTAATTTGCTGTTCTGACTTTGAAAGAGATTAGAGAGGAACCTGAAAATAACAAAAAACTGGTCCAACTTTAAAAGAATTATTTTCACTTACACCTATTTAGCCAACAATCTTTTCAAAAAAAACAAAAAACTGTATTTAGCGGACACGCTATGGAAAGAGCTCAAGGCTTTTAAGACTTCTATAATGATTTTTCCATAAAAAATGATATGATTTAATCCGGTGGTATTCAGCTAATAGTTTTGACACTCTTGATTTACACCGGCTATTGAAGCAGCTAATAACCATGTGGTATAGTGACTGACGGTTTTACTAAACGTGTTTCACACAGACGGGCTTCAATCGGGTATTAATTATCAATTGTCAAATCTATTAAAAGATATAAAACAAAAAAATACTTTCAACATTTTTTAGGGATAAGTTGACATTGAAGACTTAAATTACACGTGGTTAACAGAACCTAAAATGGTTAATGTATTGTGATAGGTGGGAATATTTCGTTGATTTTAAAACTTGCAGGAACTCTTATTGGCCGACATGCTCTATTCACTTTATTTTAGAGCTGAGGAGGAAAATAGAGCAAAATTCCTGTTATTAAACAAACTGAGACAAACCGGATCATGCATCTTGTTCAGGCTATTTATTAGCCAATTTTACTATCGAAAGTGAAACCAAGAAAGTGAATTATAAGCTGCTTTTTGTATTTTGCAAAAGAAAACAACTTTCTGTATTAAAACAAAGAAAAAATTTTTGGGGGGGGGGGAAAAAAAAAAAAAAACATTTTTCAAACAAAAGGGGGGGGGGGGATTTTTTTTTTCTTTTTTTTTTTTGGGGGCCTTTTCCCTATAGGGACAACTACCACTATTTTTCTTAAAATTATAATAAATTCTTGCTTTTTCTAATGATTCTTTTTAAAAGTTGGTATTTGTATACTAATTAAATGATTGTTTTTAAATTTTATATAGGAAGTAGGGGTTATAAAGTATCAAAGAAATAGAAAGGGCTTATCGTATATCGTATTCTAGGATTTTATCAAGCTTATGCATTTGTACAAAACTTTGTTCCACTTTTAGGATATATTCCAATCCACCATTAAATCCAACAATTATACATATCACTTTTATTATTGCAGCATTGACATTGGGAAACAAAAGACGGCATTGATTTTACGAGGCGTTTGGGAGTTAGGTCGCTTAATTTAAGGGCATTTATTGCGCGGCCTCCCCGTTTAGATTTATTGTTGTTACGAAACCCAAATTATTTCATGTTCCTCGTATTCTTGTCGGTTTTGTGCTGGTTATGTTTTTCATCTTTATCAAAAAAGAAAATGGAAAATCGATTGGATGATTATTCTTCTATTTTAGCTTCTTTAAAACTAAGACGAGAATTGGTTCTTATTTTTCATTTATATTTTTTTATAAAGATGATTACGCAATGGCTTGAATGTCGATTGTTTCTAGTCTAGCAAGGCTTTGGGAGCGATTGTATGAAACTAATGGGATGTGAAGAGTCGCTGCAGGAATTATTGCCCCAATTGGTGCTAGACCTTTTAAAACGTTTCAAATCAAATTAAATAAAAATGACGCTATTTTCTAAAAAAGAGAATGTGTCATTTATTTTTAATCTGTTTGAAATAATTCGTTTTCTAAGTTGTGCAGAACTTTAGCTGATAAATAAAGCTGGTGGAACGTCTAGTAACACTGAAAGCACCTGTCTTTCCCATCTTTTTTTAATTTATAAGCGCCACGTTGCATAAGCAGACTAAAAATGAAGGGTGAATTCAGCATACTTCTAATTCAAGTTGGAATTCCGCTTTTTGTTTATTATCATTACCTGAAATAGTGTTCGGTATAACGAACCCCAACCATGTGGCATTTTTTATATCTTTGTTAAATGTTTCTTCTCATCAATAAAATGAAAACAGTCGTATGATATGGTTCAAAAAATAGTCTGCTGTTTGAATCGTTGTTCAATTTAATTTTTGATTCTGCTGTTCTTCAATTACAACCATAACAGACGCCGCTCAATGTTTTTGCACGGTAGAAAGTTCAGATTATTACCAACTTCGAACTTCTTCTTAATGATTTTTCAATCGAACTAGTATATTTGAACAACCATATTCACACCACTAATTTGACGAATAGCATCTGAGTGGTCCTTGACTCAATCCTTTTCCCCAAAATGTATAGGTTTCTCCACTAGGTATAAGACTCTAAAAAATAGCACGGTTGATGAGAATAAGCCAGATTCCTCCACTAAATGATGCTAACTGGGTTAGCAGTTTTAGCGTGACGTAATCCATATTTTCAAAAATAGTTGTATATTGTTATTGGTTATCATAACTATCAATTGTTGAAAATCTTTGCTAAAGCAGGGCCTTGTCCAGGTAAAATCTTTGGCTGATTTCCTCCCACATAAAATTAAATACATCGATTTTGGATGCTTTGTAGTCCAGAATATTGTCTAACTGACAGCTTTAAGTTAGAAGCTAAATCTCAGCGTTACGTCTGGTAAATACGGCAATCCCTTCCATATCAGGAAATCCAGCCAGCGCTAATTCTACGCCTTTTCCTATATCCCATAAGCCTACTAACGATACGAATTTTTTGTCATTTACCACTCCATTCATTGAATTCTTAATTTTGTTGCATATTTAGTTTATAAACGTACTAAGTTGAAAATTATTTATTTTTATATCTAATAAAAAATAAATGAATAAGAATAAAGTGTAATAATAGAGGCATACATTTGTAAACCTATTACCAATAGCCATTTCAATGAAAACTATGCTATCTTATAAGAGATATAGAAAGGGGAAGTACTTTTATGAAAATGCTAATAAACCAACGCGCTCTAATAAAAACGGAAAAACGTACTATTTCGAGGGTCGGATCTTGATTATTTCTGTTACAATGGTCCTTAGTGCTGCTTATCTTTGGTGTGTGGGTACGTGGTGTGGTGAGGACAAGGCTTCAAATGAATCTTGGAAACTTTTTCAAGTGAAATAAGAGAGTACCTCTTACCAGTTGAAAGAAGAGTCAGTTGAGAAAGAGTCTTCGTCTATTTCTTCATCTAATAAAGTAGATAAAAAGAAAAGACGACGAAGTGAAAAATAGCGAAAAAGATAAAGAAGATAAAGAGATAAAGAAAGATAAAAACTGAAAAAACAGATCCTTTCAGATGATAATGTTACATCAGCTGTGATGGGAATTGGGAACCGGGTAGAAAAAACAGAAGGGCACACAACACGGATTTATATGATGGCTCACAAATAGAATAGAGATAAACAAGCAAGTGCAAACGCTACTGGTCATTTCTGTAGCAGAATGATCCGAATGGGGTTGTAGAAAATAACCGGAGATCAAAAGTAGTTGCTACAATTTCTGACCACTCAGCAAACAAAAACTTATCGTGTTTTTTAGTGGCTTGACACTAAAGGATGGCAGCCTAATAAAGTAGAACAACGTAAAAAGTAAATGACCAACATAAATTTGTTTTTTAAGGACGATACCTCAGGTTAAATCTATTTCTGAGGTTTTTTGATGTCATGTTTATAAAATTTTACTTTCTTGAGATTTCATGACAGAATCACCAAAATTTACAAACTATTCATTTAAAAAGCATCTTATCGTTATTGTCTTAATATAAAAAATGATATGATAGTTTTAATTTATAGAAAAAAAATTTAATTTAGGACGTGACACTCATATCGTGCAAAGATATTAGACCGTAGAGAAGTAGTGTAGAAGGAAGACGTTAATTAGCGGATGGGGTAGATATATTGTAATTCTACTATATGATTTTCAAGATATAGTACCAATGTGAAGATCAACATTGGTACTTTTTCCCACTGGGTCAGTTCAATCAGCTATGGAACAGTAAGGAGATTTAACAGATCTTTTTATTGTCCAGGAGATTCAAACCTTTTATGATTTAAGGTTTTTATAATAAATTAAGCTAACCATTTAATGCAGCTAGTGATTTATTTTAAAGCATCTGTTTGGCTCCACGAAGGTGTTTATCAGGTTACAAACTCAATGAGGTTTTTCAAACCAGTAAAGCCACTATTCGAAACCAGTTAAGCGAAACGGAAGGAATAAATAGCAAGTTAAAATCGGACTTCAGAGTGGATTCTTTGCAGATTTTGTGCTCACCAAGCTCAAGGAATTGCTTACTTAAAGAGGGGATCCAAGAAACAATACACGGCTGCTGGATGCCGTGGAAGATAAGGCGTCTTCTGTAACAGTAAGCACAAAGGTTATATTGATCAGTTAACTTCGGATGGAAACTTCTGAACAAAGGATGTATCGGGGTTGACAGAGAGATTTAAATAACTGGAATATTCAGAAGATGGCGATACATTAAGATGCTGATTGAGCTACTACAAGCAAATTTAATTTGAAAAAAGAATTAAACAGCTGCTTTATACATCAGATTTAGGAGGGTTATTTTGAAAAAAATGGCTAAGAATTTTAATATTGTAGATGATATATGGAATAAAACAGAAACGAGACTAAAGAACATAAAACCCATCAGTATTTATTAATTGGTAAAAACTGGCGTTGGAAAAGTACGCTAATAATAGCGTTTTCGTGAAAATCTAGCTAAAACGGGATTGGTGTTCCTATTACTGAAACACTTAAGAAGGAAAAAAGATGCGTACCAGTCTGTCTTATTTACGATTACCGAGGTTTAGAACAAATAATGAAGCACAACAAAGAGTAGTAAAAGAAAATTTTGAACGAATCAGAAGGTAAAAAAACAACTTCTACTTCTGATTTGAAGAGAAATCCGCTGGGCACGGGCATTGCTAATCAGGGACAGGAGCGGTGTTGCTTGCGCGGGCGTCACACTTGCCGCCGCCCCCGCCGGGGTATTCCGGGCCCGGTGATCCCACACGACCTGTCCATGAAACGGAATTCAAGATCTCACGGCCGTAATTTGCGTGAAAACCGCCGCCGCCGGCGCTGCCGGGCTGAGCGTGCTCGGGAATGCACGACCATGCCTCGGCTGCCGGCTGAACCCATCGGTATCCGTCTATTGTCGGGCCGCGCGACGACTTCGGCTGGAAACCAGGCCCATGCGGAGGCCGCCAAGGTCCTAAGACCTGCCGGAGTCACCGTGGTGGAAGAGGAGAGCGCTACCCGAACCATTGCCGTCTCGCAGTCGATGGACGATGCATCAATCTGACGAGGCCAAAGCTGATCTTTGCGACCCCTTGGGCTACTACAAGCCCTCGTGCTGGGATCTTCCGGCCAAGCACGCCCGATGTGCAGTTCCGCATCCGCCCCGCTTGACCGATGCGGGACCAAAAAATGCCGGGGTCACTATTCGGTATCTCGACAGGCCCATTAACGTCGATGGCGTGGCCGCCGGTCTTCGACCACGACAACAAGCTGGGGCTGTTCGCCGCCAAGCCGATCGGCACGTGCCTTGCGCACATCAACGTCCGTTTCCTGCTGGGCGCCGCAAGGTCAACCCGGACCCACCGTGCAGGTGATCTCACCGGCGACTGTCGCTCCCGCGTGCGTTGAGGCCGAAGCCACCAACGCGCTGGTTCAATGCCCGATTGCGAATCATCACCTTGCCATGTGGACAGCCCCAAGGTCGTGATCAGAAGACCGCCGAGGGCCGTGGCGTGAAGAACCTTGCTCACAAGCCTCTCAGGCACCGCCGGCGCCCAAGGGCTCATCACCGGCGCCGAATACAAAAAAAGGTCCACGATCTATACCGGTTATGCGCCGATCGGCCGCCGGAAAGACCCTGGCCCCCAAGTTCGTGGGGGCGGGTTCGACAAGGACTTCGTGCAGAAAGACCGGGCATGCGCGGGGCGCGACACCCGCAGCGATTGCGGCTTTGCCATGCGCGCGCGCCCAAGTAGAAGGCGGCAAGCCGATCTTCACCGGCCACGATCAAGAAAGGGCAGGACGGTCGCAGCTGGTGGGTACGCAAGAAGAGCCTCGAACAAGTACACCCCCGATGTCGACCAGACCGACTTCCTGATCGAAAGGCGTTGTCGGTTCGATCCCTGATTGCGCGAACTACCGGTTTGCTGAGCCCCGGGGGATCCGATCCGAGTGGCGTGCGGGTCCCCGGTTTTTGCTCGTGTCGCGTGGATGGGAACGGAAACGGACATGGACTGAGATTGCGCAGCCCCCGGCTGCCGCCAACGCGGCTGGCCACAGCGAGCATGTTGCCCGCGTTTCAAGCGCTCGGCGAAATTCGTGTGATTATGCCGGCGGCTGCCATCTGCTCTCGGCCGGCTGTGTTCTCGATCTTCCTGCTGATTCCTTGGCAAAGGTCGCCGGCTGCATTCTTCGAAGTGCTTGCGCGGCGGTTTCGGGCACTGGTTTTTCCTGGCAGAACACGCTGTGCGGGCTTCCCCCTTTGATGCTGACCGGCTGTGCGGGCGATCCCGCGCGGCTGGGCATGGTTGGTGATCGGCGGTGAGGGGCGCTGATCATGGCGGCTTTGTGCATGCGGTGATCGCCATTCCGCTGATCCCTGGGCCACCGACATCGCTTGTCCTTGGAGCATGAGTGGATTGCCTCGGTGCTTGCGGGGTCTCTGGATCGGGAGTGTTCGGCTCGATCGCACTATCGCGGGCGTTGAACGAGGACGATTTCCAGCCATGTTGCTGTTTCTATAATCCGTCTCGATCCTCAACTTCGTCGTGGAAGGCCGGCGCGCGATCCGTCGATCCCAACAAGCTCGACCATGCATCGGTCGCGAGAACATGATTCGCAATATCCCGGGCACGATGTGCATGGGGCCTGGTCTTTCGGAATCCTGCTCGCATCGATTCTGTAATTTCGTGATGAACCGCAACCACTTTCGGGTTTGCCGGCCCGGGTCACGGGGGGCAATCTGCGCGCGCCGCAGGTAGGGACTGCCCAGTCGGCAAGCGATCCTGTCTCCTGCAGTTGATGCCGGAGCGCAGGCCGGGGACTGGGGGTTCTTCGAGATTGCCGCGATCACGCAAGGCGAATGCTTCGCCTGATCGCGGGCACGGCGTTACCGGAATCTACGTTGTCGTTTCTCGCGCGGCCACCAATCCTCTGGTGATCATTCCCGTGGCGATCTTTCTGGGGCGGCATCGCGGGCGTTGGTGGCCTGAGTCCAGCGACGCTGGATGCTGCCCGACGCGACGTACTGGTGCTGCAGGGGGCTTCTGTTCGTGATCCTGCTGGTCTCTGAAACCATTTATGGCCGGTTCGCGATCTTCCGCTGAAGGAGCCCACGTCATAATGGAAGACGTTTGCCATCGCGGACGTCCTGCTGGCGATGTTCGACCGGTGCCGAGCCGGTCTCCACGCCCTTCTGTTCGTCCAGCCTGGGCGAATTGTACGAACCGAGAAAATCCGGCCGCATCAAGTCTTGGGGCTGGAGGCACGCTCGTTGTGTGCGATTGAGCGGTTATGCGCTGTCCTTCGCACACCGGCTCACCCGGGATCGGGTTGCTGGGCGCGGGCGGTTCGGGTGTGTATCGGGGCGATCCACGGGCATCTGTGCAAGCTGCCACGCGTGAACATATCGCCAATCGGCATTCGCGCTGATTGCTGTGGGCACCGCGCGGCGGTTCTTCTTCGCAAGGCCTATATCCAGCCCCAGGCCGAACGGCTGCCGCTGATTGTCTTCGGCGGGGTTGGTCCGATGAGCAGCGCGGTGCGGAGGCGCTCGAGAATCAAACCCGCTGTTCATCATCGGCTTCTTTCGGCCTGGCCATGGGGTGGGCCTCAGGAAACGACCCCGCTGGGGCCTGATCGGCAGGACGACCGGCGGACAGCACGGGCGCCGCCGTCGCGCTCGGCATCAATGTGGACCGGCGTGCGCCTGATCGCCACCAGCTGCGGGCGGATTTCTTTGCAGGGTCGGCGGCTCGTTCCTGTCGCTCTCCTATCGCAAGCTGAGTCGGAGGGCCTTGTCCTCGGGGCAAGGGGCTGATGGGCCGTGGCGCTAGTATCTTTGCCGGCTGGAACCCGCTTGCCTGATTCGGAGCTGCGATCCTGTTCGGCGCGGCGAGGGGCGCTCGGCCCGGCGCTTGCAATTCGGTTCGGGATCAGTCAGGGCTACCACTTCTTCAAACGCCGCGCCAATACAGCATGACGCGGGCATCCTGATCGTGGCGGTTACTCGCCCAAGCGCTCCCGAAAGGGGCGCGGCCGGCGGAAACTTCGATCACCAAATAGCGGAGAGACCACCACATGAACGGATTGGGTGGCTCAACAAATCGCCGAAGGCGTCGTCCTCGCATGGTGCAGCTTGCAAATGCCGGTGTCGAAACGGCCGGGACGATCTGGACACGCCCAAGACCCAGGTCATTGTCGAACATGGTGGCCAAGGGGCGCGGCGCAAATCTGTCGACCATGGAACCTCGTGCGTCTTTCCCGAATAACCGCCCTGCACGGGCTGTCCATGGACACCAATCCCGAAATTTCAATGGTTTTCGGCTGGACGGGCCGGAGCGTCGCGGCCCAAGGGCGCCTGCGCCGGAACACGAAATCTGGAGCTGTTTTTCTCGATTCGTGGAGTTCAACCGGACGGCAAACCCTACAAATTCGGTCTGCGTGATCGACAATCACGGGAATTTGCACCTATACCGCAGCTCCACCCCTGAGGTGCCTGTCGAGCCCTGGGAAGACCGCGGACATTCGGCATTCGGTAGATTCGACGCCCGAAGGCTGCAAGCTGGCGCTGATCAATCTGCCCATGGACGGGATGTTCCCGGAGATGGCGCGCGAATGCCGCTTACAAGGCGCGGGAAAATCATTGATCCGCACGGCGGGGGATTACACCGCACCGATCCGGTGACAGCTGGCGGTTCACCAATTCAGGCGAATGCGTTCCAGAACCTGATCGTGACGGCAATGTTCTGCATTGTGCGGACCGATGCAAGTTCGTTCCATGGGGGGAGGGATGATCGTCCAATTTCACCGGGGCACGGTGGATCGCCCACGGCACCCAGGCGCGCGGGCCAATGGGAAATCGATCACCCGCGAAGGTCCGTCCCGACATCGGTTGGTGCGCGAAGGGCGGCGGACCGGCTGGGCGTGGAAAAACCCAACATCTACCAGCTCCGGGCCATCGCGGTTTTATGTTCGCGGTGAAGGGCGGGCGCGCGGGGACTGCCCCTTACACCTGTCATGCAGGAATTCTTGTGGATGCCCAGTACCGCTGCTGGAAAGGGACGGCCGTAAGCGGGTTGGACCGACGCACAGCTGCGGTTTTTCGGACCCGCGCCGACCCCGTTGGGGCCGATAATTGGGGCGGACCGGGGGCCAGAGATCGGAACCCCCGTGACCCAATTTCGGCAAAAAAGAAAAGGGGGGGGGGGGCCTTTGATGGTCCCGCCATGGGGGGGGGAAACCCCCAAAGGACCCCCCCAAAAACCCCCCCCCCCCCCCCCCCCCCCCAACCAAACCGGGGCCCCCGTTGCGCACCCTTATGGCCTGATCTCTCTCGTT
>Ga0163217_1015133_pt1 | contig 12140 bp, 12 predicted proteins | sample SynspAceP_FD_185933 | JGI IMG/M metagenome (GOLD analysis project Ga0163217, IMG submission 185933) | Saline lake microbial communities from Ace Lake in Antarctica - Synechococcus sp. Ace-P (PacBio error correction) | ecosystem: Environmental > Aquatic > Non-marine Saline and Alkaline > Saline ... | reverse complement strand
GGGTTCGCTTGGCTGCTGGCTTCTTCAGGACGGGAACAAGGAACCCGGGAGGGTCATTGCGGCTATCACGCAGTGGGCTACTGCCAAAGCGCAGGGGCCTCCGGTGGGGTAGCCATGGTCGTGATGTGGGGTAACGTTCTGAGCGCTCTAGGGTCGCCGGGCAATGTAATGACAGCCGCGAAGAAAGAGAAAAGACCGGCGGCGGAGTTTGCCAAGGGGCTGGGGGCCATGTAATCGCAGTACCACCGTTGTTGTCATCAGCAGCTCCGCTGGGCAGCACGTCTTCACGGTGCCGACCTCCGTAGGATTCGTTCGGGTGGAAACTTTTATTATGTGCCCAGAATGCGACTACCCTCAACGGCTTGACCAGCTACGGCCCATGACCACGAACGCCTAGTTGGGCCGGCGCTTCGCACACCGCTCGCCGGTTAAAAATATATCATGGACATCAGTGCTCGATCAAGTTACGGCTGTGCCTCACCGGGCCAGTGGCCCTTTGAGGTGGATCACATCAAGTCCCCAGGAAATGCCCATGCAATTGCGGCACGCGCGACACGCGATTGCATGCCCCGACCTTCTCTCGCGGACTCCTCTCGCCATTGCTACAGCACAGGCAGGAGACCAGAAAGGCCGGTGGTGGCTTGGCTGGAGAACGAATGGCGCTCTGGCTTCGCGATGCCTACCGGTGAGGATGGGGGCCACTGCCTGTGATCCCCAGGCGCCAGTGGCCGACGGGCTGGAGTCTCCCAGCCGGAATGGGTGACATGTTGCTGGTGGTTGGAGACTGCTTCAGCGGGTCCGTTGGAGCGCTCGCGGACTGATGATGCGAGGTGACTCAGCGGCGCTGGATGCCGTGGGGCTGAGTCAGAGTAGGACGGCGTGGGGTGTGGCGACATGTGTTCCATGACCCATTGGATCTTGATCCCGCGTGTCGAGAAGGGGGATTGTGAAGCAGCTGCGGGTGGGGTTCGGGGTGTTGATTGCGCGAGCATCCAGAGCTATTGGAGTATTGTGCCTCTGTTAGACAGCATCCAAGAGATCAGATTAAACGGTTTGCAAGATGCTTTTGGAGGAAGAAGTTGCATGATTCGAGAAGGCAACCGGCAGAGTGAAAAGACGAGGCATTCATTTGAATCCAAACAACGGTGGTAGTTTTAGAGTGTAGTAGAGATGCTTCTGATTCAGACACCGCAAGTGCATTTCTGGATACGAAGAACGGAGTTTCTCGCCACATTGTTTGTTGTTTCTTACTTCAATGACTATCGGCGCAGTCTCTCATACGCGAGAATATCAAACCGGTCCATCCCCGCGTTTGCGATAGTGTGCTCGACTTCTTCTGGCAAGCCTTGCTCTTTGCAAGTGATTCTTCAGCTTTGCACGCTCAAGTTCAAGACAAGTAGTCTCACAGCCATGTACCAGCGACGCTTTTACGCGACTTCTCTCTCCAAGTATTTTAGTTGACTGATATACTATTGTCCGTCGTTGCCTGAAGGGCTTTCTACTAGGTTTCTTGGTCTGTGGATGCATGGACTGGCGTTTGCGGTGGAAGCCTTAAGAATGTTCAACTTCGGCACCCTGATAACGACTGTCAGCGTCTGCGGGCAGCAACCTTAGGGCTGGCTTTCAGATAAAGTCTTCGGTGGAACATGTCATGCAAGCAGGCTTGATGTTGGATCGAGGCTTGACCGTAATATAAGGGGAACCAGTAATCAGCACCTCACTGGTTTTCGCATGGTTTTGAAATCAACGGACTGTCCGGAACGACTGAAAGCGTTAATCAGCGCGCGCCGAGTGTTGAGTAAGACCTGCTTTATTGTAGGGAACCCGGAGAGATAGCAGCCAAGCATGGCGAAGTGTCTGCCACGGTGTTTTGCAATTCCTTCTTGCCCAGTCGGTAGACATTTCTCGAGACGCTTTGATACCATCTTTCCCGCTTGTATCGCGGATTGATGACGCACTGGCACATTGATCATTCAGTTGGCCTGGTTATGGGGCGTCGGAACCTGGGGCGGTTTCCGACGCCTATCCTTCAACGTGCAGGGGACTCTGCTTCCGCGGTGTGTCAAGGGCAGCGACGCCGACGTGAGGTGGATTCTGCGTTGTTTCTGCGCATGGAGGGGCAGCGGCCGGGTTTGCTGCTGGAGAACGAGCTTGCCATCTGCATCGCCGATTGCCGTATCCGGTGAGCGAGGGGCTCAGCCTGGTTGGTCGCCGCGTTCGGATGTGGCAAACTCCCCTGGTGGCTGCCAACCAGCGGAGTTTGAATACGCGCGTGTTGTGGAGCTTGTTCGAGCTAAGGGAGGGGCAGCTGAGCGCCCAGGAACGCATGTATCAGCGGCTTTGGAAACGTGGGGCTGAACTCAGGCAGAAGGAGGTGGATAGTATCATAAAATAGACGGTTTTTCATTGCAACTTGGGCATCATGATTCCAAGGCGGGAGGGTGCTTGTGAGGAGTTTCGGTTGTGTAGTGCTTTTGGGGTGATTGTGGGGGAGAAGGATATGAGACTGGATTTCATTAACGTTCAAGATCAGTGTGGACGAATCACTACGCATTTTACAACAACAGCTGTTAAGCCCCGCACGGTGGATCTTGATGATAAGTGGGCTCTAGAGTCTGTCTAGGATCACATCTCAAGGCACTGCAAGGGACAGCTCTCCTTGCTGGAGGGCTTGGTTGGAGGCCCTTACATATTTGCGGATGGTCTCCAAGCATCCCCACGCCTCTGTTGGGCACCTGATTTCCCAGTCAAGGACTCCGCGCTCCTTGAGCTGTTTGCGAGTACACGAATATGGTTTGTCGACCCCACTCTGTTCAGGGTGGGGGAATGGGCATTGGGGCTGCATGCGCTGGTTTTAATCATTCGGCTTTAGTTGAGTTTACTCTAAGGTGTGCACCTTTAAGACATAATGCTCGCTGTTGGGCATTCACGCAGCAAAATCAAGCTGGAAAGATAATTGCATGTCATGCGTCCATGTGTTCGTCTAATTTGAGCTTGATGTATTGAGAACTATGGATTCTTTGGATTCTACTTGTGGTGGGGCACCATGTCAGCCATTTTACTCTTGGAGGCATTTCATCTGGATTTGAAATGTTAGCAGAGGGGAATTTGTTTCGACTGCTCTTGCCTTGGTTAGGCGTTGGCAAGCCTAATTGAGTTTTGGATTATCTGAAAATGTGACGGCCCTATTAAGATAGTCGTTTGTCACTTTTACTTTGATTGACGCTTAGAACTGCGCTTCGAGAACTCATGTGTGCATCCAAGGAAAAATGAAAACTGGGCTGAGGCATGCTGAAGATCGAGATAAAAACGCATTTCAGAGACTGTTAAAACCTGATTATTACGTTACCAGGCAACTTGTTTGATGCGGCTGAACTTCGGTGTCCTCAAATTTCGCAACGTGTTGTTCTTATGGCTGTTCGTTCGGAATTCTCGACTGTCCACTGCCAAACGAATTACTCCACTGGTTCATTCTGAGGTTCATCGCTTCATTATTCTCGTATTGTTTCGGGGTGAAATTACTGGGATCGTCATACATTATCGCTCACCAAAGTCGGAAGATAAGCAAGGCAAAAAGTCATACGAACAAAGTAATTCCTTCCCAAGACTTGGCTTGGCAACAGTTTAGGAGATGCTATCGAGGACTTGCCAGAACTTATCGATGGGAGCCACATCCAGACTATTTTAATCATATAGGTTACCGGTGCTCGTTCTTATCCGTCACACGGGTATCATGATATTGACGCCGGTACAACAAGTTAAAGCTGGAGTCATGGGGCGTATGTGGGTGGTGCGTGAAGCATGATTCGTTTTAAGGATGGAAAATAAGATATTGACCGTACTTTTGAAGTGCAGCATTCAGACGTTTTCAGATAATGACTATGAGTTTCTTTTGGGCGCGTTCGCACGCATGTGGACATATTGGAATGCGTTCCCGTCCAAGTCGCTACAGAAATTGGCTTCATATGAGATTTCATCTGGAATGTAGCTTTATGACTAGAATGCTGCCACGACTTCCCGGATCTGGGGTAAGATTAAGAGGCGAGGATACAAACGCCAGAGCTTTCTCTTAGAGAGCTCTACCACAGGGATGGAATTTCGATCAGAGTCGATACTAAGAGTTTACGGGCAGGCCTGGATTATGATCATGAAATATAAACTTGCAGGTTTTTGTGGATGGAGATTCTGGCATGGAAATGAGCACAAGGTCCGAAACTATCAACTCGAAGATCTTTCCAACCACGCTGGGTTTGTGTAGTAAATTCAGGGAATATCGAAGAGATAGACAGGTAAACCATAAGGGCTGTTATGCAAGAAGGCGGACAGTAAATTGAATTGGACCTTCAAAACGTTTTTCTAAATTTCCTAATGAAGCGGACAGAATCCATCTACAAGGCTCTCAGCACCTTAAAGGACATAGTATTCGTGATTCTTGGTTAGGGCATTTATCGTGAACTCGTAGATAGATTTTTCGATGATGTGCTATTCGGAGTTGATTATTGCGACTTCTTTTTTCAAGCAGTTAGCTTCGCTTCGATTATTGCTCCTTTGCCTTTGCATGATTTAAATCTGCTTCAGTAGAAGAGAGGGCCTGGGATCTATGGTTTGCGCATAACGGCTTGGTTGTCTTTCGGCAAGGTGATGACAGCGCGAAGAGTAGGTGGGAAGCATCCCCGACAGCTAAGGGAAGATTGGAATATCACCATCGAGGTCAGCTTTCGTTGTCTTCATTTTGCGCACACATGGATGGCATTTAACCGAATCACATATGATATCTCTCTATTACCAAGTGGATTTCGCTGGATTTGGCCCTAACGATCCAGGAGAAGAGAGGACAGACCCTGTTGTTGATACACTGGCTGTCCTTTATCCTGTTGATCCTGAATTCCATGCTCGGAATTCCCCCGGGTGTACATACGATGTATTAAGTTTGCTTGACGGTTGGTTTGAGCACCCCTACTGCGATAGTTTTCAGGAATAGGGAATGGTGACACAGCGAAGGAGACGATTGTAGAACAGCTCCGCTGATTTGCGGTTCCCGGATAATAGTTATTCAAGGAAGTGCGATGAGTGTTGCCGTTAGGGCTCTCCTCTCGGCAGTTCAGTGTCTGGTTGGCATAATGTCAGTGGCAGTGATCTCTCCTTCTCATGCTTTCTGCTCTTATAGAGGAAATAGAGAGTGTATCCGAATATGGGTTGCTTGGCATCCCGGCTCACCTTAACGTCAAGATCGCGGCGGAAACAAACACATTATTGGACCAAGGAACAAAACGCGTCCGTCCGGCTGAATCTTGTTGTGAGCCAGGGCAAGCACGGAAGTCTAATGTGATGTTTAGCTATCTTATTCCGCATCACCCTAACGGTTTACTAGTATTGGGCAGTTAATCTTCGCATTGGGACATTGTGACTGAGGTTAGTGTCCGTCGAAGTCGATAACGTCCTCCCTTCTCAGCTTTTAGGAATAAGATTTTCCAATTATGCCAGTAAAGTTCTTTACCATCTAAGTGTCTAGAGGGAAGATTTCGCTTGCAATGTTTTGTTATTCTTCTTCATGGCTTCCTCTTTCATACCGCTTGGGACTTTGGCCAAGAGGATAAATGTTATTTCTCTTTGGATCCGCATTTTAAAATGTAGTTTCTCACTAGACTGTATTCTAATGTGGTTGGCTCTGCAAGCACTTTGATCTAATCTCTTGTGTTCTTTGTTGTTGTGCGAACGCCATTTCGGAATTCATTAGGGATCACCCCGAAGCAGGGGGCCAAGAGAGAACTCTTTCTTTTAGGAAGTCCAAGATCAGAGGGTCGGGTAATTAGTATAAGGAGAAATTGATCGCCGGCTTTTTTAGTGTCTGGTGGTCAAAGAAGGGCTTGGATGTATGTCCGTTTCTTCCAGTTTACCAAATCGTGAAGGAGGCCAGCAAGTAGATATTCACAAACAGAGAGCTCCATGATGATGATTAGCTTTGGTGGATTTCTTGCATTGCTAAATTCCTCGTGGGAACAACTTACCAACATTATCAAACGCGTAACAGGTCAGCTGCCTCAGGCAAACTTGTAATTGGAGATCCGCATAATTCCAGCTTGCGCTTTTTGCTTCCCGATAGAAACAGAATCGGATTTGCTTCACTTAGCGATCTGTTGCTGGAGCAAAGCATCCGGCCTTTTGTTGGTCAATGCTGGCTTTTCATTTTTATCCGGTTCGGTACTGTCGCCAACAATCCAGTCCCTTCCTGGCTGGGGATCCACAGCACTACAGCAGTTCAGAGGCTGTTTCCATACCGACTAGGCCCACCCAGGCCTTTACAGCACTCCTCCGAGGGCATGAGCAGCAGGCTGCGCCACTCCAGGGAAGCTTGGTCGAAACCATCGGCTGGATCCAGGAGCCCGCGCCTGTTGGCCCGGCACCTGGGGGGGTCTTGCCGCCTTGCTTTGAGACCTGAGCGGTGGCGCCCCTGCGCACCAGTGGCCTTGGTGAACAACTGGTGGGCTGCGCCAGAGCCATGGCACCGGGCATTCCACGGGCACCTGCTGCATCCTCCGCGGTTTGTCCGGAGATCGATCCACGGCGCTCATGCCCGGCGCAGGCCGCCACCTTCCGCAGGTGCTGCGCGATGGGCTCCTTCGGTTGGAGTGCTGGTGGAGGCCAGCGTTTCCAGGCCAGGTGGCGCATGTGTTCGCCTCGGTGCAGGTCGCTGCGCGATGGATCGGCGGGCCTGGCGCGGGCAGTTCGACGTGGTGTCGGTTGTGAGTTCCCCCAACGCCGCTCTGCCTTCCAGCTCGAGCGCTGGCTGCCCACTGGCGCCGTCTGCTGCTCGGCTCACTGGCCACTCCGATACGTCAGACGGGCTCGGAATCTCCTTGGTTGGGGGCACCCGCGCCGAACTACGGCTCGCGCCTCACTCGCGGCACCGACTCTCGCAGATCGAAATGGCGCCGCAACGGCTATGCCAGCGAGGCGCTCACCACCTCTACACCGCCGGAGAGCCGCTGCGCTGATCTGCGCGATCGAGAGCAAGATCCCACCTGCCACACGAGCGGGCCCTGGGCTTCTGCGTGAGGTGGAGCACGCCGGCTGGATGGCCCGCAGTTCGCCGATGCGGCTTGCGCGGCCCGCCTCCTCGGATTTTGCCCCTCGAGCTCCTCGGACGAGCGCGCCGACAGATCGCGCCTCAGGTCTGGTGAACTGTGCAGGTCCCTTTGCGGCTGGAATCTGGTGTTCACGAAGGGGCTCGAATCCGAGATCGCAACCGTGCTTGTTTCCTGCGGACCACGAGAGCGCGATCGTGTTCCGCAGCGGCTCGGCGCGGCTGCGCCTCTGCCTGGGCAGAGATGCTCACGGTTGCTCGTTTCATCGGCCAGGGCCATGCCGCTTCCGCCACCTCCGCTACCGCGCTGCTCGGCGGCAGCCGCGACGACTCGCCAGCGTCGAAAGACGGTTCCCTTTCCCGCCGGCTTGGCGCTCAGCTCGATGCGTCTCCGGAGCGGGGTGCTTTCAAATTTGCGCGAATCGCTGCCCAGCCGCGGCGCCCCGCTGCTGCGATGTCCGTCGCCTCGGGGGCCTGCTCGCTTTGGCGGCGCTGTGGAGGGGGGCTCGGCATGGAGGGCTGGGGGATTTTATCGGGTGGGGGGGGTGTTGGCGTTTGCTGCGCGGGAGTTGGGGTGGGGGAGGGGCGCCTCCGGGGGAGCCCACGGCGGATGAGGAAGCGGTTGGGGGGGTATCGCCGGCGGGGGCTGTTCATCTCGAACGCCCAGCGCCTGGTGGCTGGTGGATTCAGCTGCAAGGGCGCTGGCGCCCGATCGGCGAGCTTCGTCCTTGTTGCCGAGCGCAGTGGCGGATGTGATGGCCAGCTCTGGGGCATGGCCGAACCATGTGCCCTGCAGAGGCGTTGTTGCGGTCTGGGCGCGCCGCCATTCGGCGAGCTGGTGGAGTGTTTCGCGTGCTGCTGCGAGCGCACGACCTCCTGGTGCGCGTCGCTCTGGCGGCTTTGGCGCTTTGTGGCGAACCAGCCCCGCCGCTGGCCCCTTGAGCTCCCACGGGCGCTTACTCGGCGAGTGTTCGCGGGGCGTTCGGGTTATTTGAACGAGGCCCGGACCTTACCGGGCCGCGAGGGAGTCTTTTTTGATGAGGGGCGTTCGCGCTGCGAGTTTCTTATCACCTGAGAGTCCGAGCGTTGTTTTCATCACCACACCGCTTACAACGACTACGCCATCTCGCCGCGAGTTCCACTGGGAGAGCCAGAGTCTCACCGCGCTTATCACGGCCGCGTTATATCATCACGCGAGTGCGTCAGCCGGGTGCTGTTGTTGGTGCGGGAGGGAAACAGTGCGCCGAGGTGGGTGGACGCTGCCGTTTTTCTGTGCTCGGCTTTTCCGACTACGTGAGGCCACGAGGCGAAGCCGATGGCGATTCGCTGGCGGCTGCAGGGGGCCGTTCGGGGGCCTTTATCGCGCTGGCGGGGCCCAGTGTGAAGGGGGTCAGATTTTCAGGTTTTCGGCCGCTGCAGCCCTGTCGGATGGGAGTGGAAAGCCGTAGGTCATGGATGACAGCCGTGTCGAGGAGGAAGGCGGCTATGTGGCTTCAACCCGAAACCGGCCCGCAAGCAGGGGCGAGTCCTTGATGAAGCAATTGCAACCTGCCGCGAGGGACATCTTTGTATTCGAGGGTTTCACCTCTTTTGACGGGTCACCCAATGGTCACGATTGTCAGCTTTTGCCCATTCCTGGAACTTCCGCACCTTTTGGTCGGGAGGTCATTCGCGGCATTGGCGCTGGGTTCAGCGCTGGTACGGGCGACGGGAGCAGTTGGTTGATTGCGCTGCTGTAGCCGAGGTTGCGTGGTTCCTTTGCTCGACGGTCAGGTGGGCCTCGCAGGTCTTCTTGGCAGGCTCCGTGTCGACGTATGTGAAGTTCTCAGGCGTTCTTTGATCCCGCCGATTGATGGCCGCTCGTGGCTTCTCTGGCTGGGCGGTGTGGTGGTTAAGGCGGCTTCTTCAAGATCTCTATCTTGGGGTTCTGGATGATTGCCATTGGCTCTGCCTTGAGCTACGTGCCCAGTCGGGCCCTTGGCGAGGTGGCGGGCTTGCTCAGTGCCGGAGTCCTGGACCGGACGCCGTCCGCGATCTCTTCAGCGGGCTCCCGCACTTCGACGCCGATGAACGTGCTGGCAAGATGAGGATTTTCGTGTCTGGCGTGATCCGCTTCTCCGCTCCGTGAGGTTTATGGAGCTTGCACGGATTGATAGCCACGTTCCGGCCGGTTCACCGGTGCCGGGGTTTTTCGGTTGTTGATCTCTATCCACTTCTCATCGGAAATCTGCCGATTTGGCTTTTTCCTGTCCAAATATCCTTTTGTGGATTGGAACAGGTCTGTTGGCATGAAGCATGGAAGTTGATGTTGGTGCTTAACGCTTGTGTTACCGCTTCCCGAATCCACCGAGCCCGTTGTTCTTGCCGTTGGCCTCGGAACGCTTGATCCCCGGCAGGCATTGGACGAGTGGGTTAGGGCAGATAGCCTTGGGATGGGTTGGGGCGATTCGGGGTGTTTCTATCGGCTGGCGGTCGGCGGTTTAGCTTGTTGCCAGACATCCTGAGCGTTCGTTCGGCATGGAGTCAGTGAGAAACGTGTCAGCAGTCGCCAGCAGCGCCGTTGTAGTGAGCGTTTCGGGTGCCACAGCTGCGTTATTCGGGCCTGGGCGCGTGGCAAAGAATCGGAGCAGCACATGTGGTCTGGTTGGTGGTTCGACGGCCCTGCCACCGCAGGGCTTCTATGGCCTTCAGCTGTTCTGAAGATCTGCTCGAACCCTGTCGATCTGGTGGGGCGAACAGCACTCGGAGGAGCTCAGACCTGCGTGGAGGCGGATTGCCATTTCCCTTGCGGGTCAATCCCCGGAACGTGGACTGGGTGCCGCCCGCGACGTGCCTCGGCCCTCCGTTCCATTGGCAGAGCCGTGCTCGGCTTTGCGACTACGTGAGCCTGGAAGGTGAGGGGGGGGGCGCTGGCGATTCGGCTGGCGGCTGCAGGGGCGATTCCGGGGGGCGTTTAGGAGGTGGCGGTGGCGGTTTTTGAGGGACCAGACTCCACTAACTGATCCATGGACAGGGCTGCCCCTGCTTGCCTTGCTGATCCGACCCCGGCTTGGGGCGTCAGGACCCTGTTTGCGCGCTACGGCGTGGTCGGCTTGAAGTTGTTCGGTGGCGGGAAGCTGTTTGACCTGCAACGTGATTGGATTTTCGTGGGGGGGAAAAGATTTTTGGCGGGGCCACGTGACCGGGCTTGCCGGCGCTTCTGTTTTTGCTGTGATTGGAGCCTCTTCGGCGTCCGGTGGATCTCTGACGGAATCCCATGTCCACAAATTTTTTTCCCCTTTTATTTTCCGCAAGAACGTGGACGCGTCACCGGGCGGGTTTCTGGAACTTTGACTGCGATGGTGGCGCTGAAACGCCTGCTTGCGCTTTGAGGCCTCGAGGCCGTCAGGTTCTTGATGTATCCGATCTCCGCGCTTGTGGGTACCGCAACAGATTTCAGTCTCGAATGGATCAGTGATTCTCTGGGTTCCGTCCAGATGACTCCTGGCCTCAAATCCTGAGGATTGTACTGAGCAAAGACGCCCATTGCCTTGCGGCGACTTGAGCATCCAACGCCTGGATGGGCTCGTCTCCTCATCGAGATGCCGCGTTCTCCGTGCCGTTCCGTGGCTTGCGCATTGCCGGATCCTGAGCACGAGGGAGGCGTGGCGATTTTCGGGGAGCTGGCGGTGGCGGTGTTGAGGGGGCGCTGAGGTGCTTTTGCTGCAGCTTCGGCAACCGTCAGCGTGAGTGTTGGTTCTTGATGAAACCGACGATCAATCCGCCTGGTTCAACAGATCTGGAATGGTTTTGAGTGCTGGTATTGCCGAAATAGCCCTACAGACTTGGGTGGTGCACGTAAAGGCTCAGTCCACGAAAGTTATCCTTGTCGTGACGATGGTTTGCCCACGTGTTGGCGAATCCAGTTTTCAAGATCCCGTGCCTTGAGGCCGCATCGCGAGTGTGGATGTTGCTTGGAAGAGGCCAGCCTTGCAGATGCGGCCGAGGATTGGATTTTCATTCTCGAGGGGCCAGCTCGAAGGCATACGCGGTGTGAGGTTCACTAGGCGCTTTCCGTCTGCAGGTAGTAGACGCTGAAGATGCTCCGCAGGGTCAGGGAAATTCGGCAGATATCCTCTGACGCATTTTGCCGTGGCAGGTTACTCAACTCCGATACTGTACGGGTTGCTGCATACCAGGGTGTTTGCCGCTTCGGTTCCGGGTGCAGGTTCAGGGAGTTGCTTCTCTCACGTAGTTCCATCGGCGCTTCTTATACGATAGGGAACCAAAGGGTCACTCACGAGATTCCGCGCCGATTGGCCCGATCGTGGCGGTTGCCAGCTGGCCGATTTCCGGGGGGGTTTTCGGAGTGCCGGTGGACGGTTTGAGGGGGCCGTCCCTTTTCGATTTGTCTTGGGATTCGGAGGCTTCCTGGCTTCGCCTGAGTTAACGAGGAACAGTTCCCGGCGCCCTGGACGGAGCGAGCTGGGTGTCATAGTTACCCAGGAGGTTCTGGGTCTCGCGTGTCGCGATCTCCTGAGCGACCTTCGCAGATTCGAGCAGCGCATCGAACCTGCGGCAAAAGAGGGCTCTACCCCGTCGGTTGGCGTGATCCGTATTGCCTGGTGAGGTATTGAGTTGCCACCGCGATTGTCCGCCAGTTCGATGGTTCACCCGGATTACGGGACCATTTGGCTTGCTGGAGATCAATCTCAGCTCCGCCAGGCTTGTTTAGGTTGTTGGATTCTTCCACTTCTTCATCGAAGGCTTGAGTTCTTGGCTTTTCCATAATCAAACATCTCTTTGTGGATGGTAACAAGCGTATCGGGCATGCAGGCATGGAGTTGATGTTGTACTCACGCCATGAGTTGGGCTTCCATCGAATCCGCCGAGCCGTTAGTTTTGCTGTGGCCTTTCAGGAGAGCTGGTGGAACATTGACGACTGCTCCATGAGCTGTCCTGGATCTCTTTGCCAGTTCAGTGGCGATAGTGGCCGGTGATGGTCGATTCCGGCGCAGTTTGCCACTTGGGAGAGCAGAGGCTCGCGCGCGGCAAGCCGGGGTGTGGCTCGGCAAAA
>Ga0163217_1073660_pt1 | contig 12141 bp, 9 predicted proteins | sample SynspAceP_FD_185933 | JGI IMG/M metagenome (GOLD analysis project Ga0163217, IMG submission 185933) | Saline lake microbial communities from Ace Lake in Antarctica - Synechococcus sp. Ace-P (PacBio error correction) | ecosystem: Environmental > Aquatic > Non-marine Saline and Alkaline > Saline ... | reverse complement strand
CGGGGCCTCGGCCACGCCTCTCGAACAAACACGTTTTATCCAACCCGGCATCGCCGAATTCCTTTTTCGACGGCCAAACCGGCCCTGATTGTGCTCCGGGTAGGGTCCGCCGCCCATCGCCGACGGCGTCCAACAAAGGACAAAGCCGACCCTTGCGTCTTGTCGCTGAAAGCATAACGCAACCGCCTGCAAGCCCCAAGCGCCAAACGCCGGCCGCTGAGTGGCCATAAGTGTCGGGAATTCATAACGTAGGGTTTCCCCCTGAGTAAACGCGCCTTATTTGCCGCGCTGAAGACTATGCCCTAGGTTGGGAGCGCGTGGAAAATGCGGCCAGCCTGACCGCAGCAGACGCCTGTTTTCATCCGCCCAGGAACACAAAGAGCGCATCACCAGCTACCCAAGGCATGGTTGAATGACTGTAGGGTGACATTGCCCAAGCATACTCTACGGGAATTAGCAACGCCGGCACCCTGCAGATTTTTAGTTGAAGGCTGAGTTGATTACCGCAAACAAGATAGGGCTACCCAGGCAAAAAGCCGCCATGGCTTCCAGCTGGCAAAGAGCCACACAAGCGCCGGAGCCGCGATCCAGCCAACACCTGCCGGCGTACAATGCCATCATGGTCCAATTGGGGCACACGTGATCAGGCTGATGTAAAGGGCCACCGGGCCCCCAATCCGGCCACCCAGGCCCCCCCGCCAAAACATGATCCGCTCCAGGATGGTCGTATCCGCCCACAACATTTATAGCCCAAAAGGGCGTGGGCGGCCCTCGTGGCTTTCACCTACGGCGCGCAGGATCAGCCCCAGTGCGCGGGTTGAATTTTCAAACACCGGCCCAGACCGCGGACGTGACCAGCGCAAAAGCCAAGCGGTAAAACCAAGATGAGATCATGGAAAAAGAAACATCGGCCCCGATGACGGGGAGGTCATGCAGGGGCCCCCGCAAATTCACAGTCCCGGCAGGGCGCGGCCGGTTTTACCCCGACATTAGGCTTTGGCCCAGCAAAGCCGAAAAGAAACCCCAGCCCGAACAAAGCGTCAGCGCCAAGCCCCGAGCGACAACCTGGATTGGCCAATGTGCATCTGCGTCAGGAAGGGCGAACAGCAGGCTCAACAAACGCCCCACCCCCACCCTTCCGGGCCGTCTCTCTGGGCCGACCAAAACCACATACCCAGCAAGCGCGCGATCCGGTCTTTCATACCGGTGTGCGTATTTGCAGTGGCCAAAAAGCCGAACAGCGATTCGCACCGCGATGTCATCATCCCTTTCGACGCCAAGGATTCCCCAAGCACGACCGGATCTTGTCTCGACCACCAGCTCTCGAGGCGGCCAAAGAGCAGCGGCGTCGCCGCCACCAGAAAGCCCGCGACAAAGAGGATCGGATTTGATTTGCAGACAGCATCCATACCGCGACCCTCCCGTCCGGGCCAAGGACGCAGCGGTAATGGGGGTTGCTGAAAAAAAGAATCAAAAAGCGAGCAGGAAGACAGCCAGCAATCCCCTGAAATACCCTGAATGGTCAGGCGGCCGGCCAAGGAGCCCAAACTTGGCTTTTATCGATGGCCATATTCGACCGCCGATATGGTCTCCTCAAGCCGCCATCAGCCAAACCGCCTAGGGCAAGGATGCCCCACCCGGGGATGTCGGCCCCCAAGAAAAAAGGGCTGAGCCGAAATGATTGCCGCGGGTGAGTCCCGTAGCAAACGGTTGGGAAAAATCGGATGGGGAATCTGCCCCTTGGCGGGCCTGCGAACCTCGGGAAACGATGGCCTGCCAACCGGCCAGCAGCCCCCCGAACAATTGCCATGGCCAAAACCCAAGCACCATGAGCTCTACTGGTGGTCTCGCTGTTCACAACCCCGAAAAACCGGAGCCGCACGGGCGTGCTTCGCGCCGTTGACGCCGGGATGGCAAAAGCCCCAACCGGTTGCCGCGCCCCAAGCAACCACATACCGCAAAGATCACCCGGCCGCCATTTCCAACGCGGGCCGCGACACCACACCCCAATGCCATGCCCGATCGGCAAACCAGGCTCGCCCATTATCGCGCAATGCATACGGCTGCAGGTTGCGTGCTGCGGCGAAAGCCAAAGCCCTTTCATGGGTTTTTCACTAGGATCAAGGCTGGCGACGCACAGGAGGCGAACTGCTCATGCAGCCATAGACTGCTACTCAGGCAATACTCCAACGACACTAGGATTTTCATTTCTCCCGTGCCCGGAATTTCAACCTTCAGCGCACGGCAGGGCATATCATGGCCCAGACCCAACCGCCAAGCGCCCCCGGCGAAGCACCATTTTTGATTCGGAAGATAAACACGGCTCTCTGTCGGATCTCTAGAAAGCGCCAGACCGCCCCGAGCCCAACACAAGGGCACCCATGTATATCACTGGGCCTCTCTTCGGCTTCCGATCTTCCAGATCGCCCGCGCTTGAACCCCCCAGCGCAACAGCCCCGATGGCGGACATCAGCACCCCAATTGCCGCCGCGGCCTTTGACCAGCCAGTTCTGCGGGCGGATAATGATAAAACGCGAAATCGGGCGCCCCGAAGCCATCGAAAATCTGCGGTTCATCCTCACTCAAGAGAGTCTATCACTCTCTTGTTATTGATCCGACGTCGGGCGCTTCTCGTCACAGACGGGTCTTCTCTCTTTGCCCGTCCCACGGAGTACCTGAGCACATGTACAATCGCCCATATGCTCTGCCAATACCCAAAATACACCCATCGTGTGCAAATGACCGCCACGACAGCCCGGCACCGCTGGCGCATAGGGAAAACCCCCGCTGGCCTGAAGGCCGTTTCTCAAGCCGCATCATGCCACCACACCACTTCTTGTCAAACACTTCATTTTCAGCGCGAAAACTGCCAGGGGGTGGGGGGTGGGAAAAAACCCCCGCCCCAAGCCCGAGGCGTCCAAACAAACAAATTGGCGCCCACCTCCCATTTCCCCCGTTGGCCCCCGCCCATTCATCCAAAATCCGATCTCGTTCCCACAGTCAGCCCCCTGTTTGCCGGATCTGGCTTTCTGACAGCCGGCCCCCGCAACCCCGGCCCAAAGCCGCCGGTTCCGATATCTCCATGCAGCTTCGTTCCCAGATCCTGTGCGACTGATCACGATCACCGCCCGCCGTGCCGGTTTTCGGCCAGACCCCAAGCAGCGCTGCCTTGCGGATCCGCGGGGCCGCCGGGGCAGAGGCATCCAGGCCCATGTCGGTCCCTTGGGCCACCCCCAGCAAAAAACCCTGCCGGGTATCGTTTCGCGGAACGAACAATCGCGAGGTGCGATGACGAAGTTCTGCATAGGTTCCCCGCCCGACATAGCCCCGAACCGCGCCCGCAGTTTGCCGGCGCCCAGGGTGCGTGACGTCTCCGAAAATCGGGCCGCATGAAGGGCGTTTCGGCAATGCACGCTCTGGCGTATCGGTGGCCCACGTTCACCCCTTCCGGCCGGCGAGCTGATACGCATCCATAGTTATCTGCGCAGCTACCGCGCACGCTCCGGTCAGCGACATCTTATGCCGTTCTCGGTCAGCTAGACTCGCAGTTTTACGGCAGCGTGCGCGGTCCTGGATGGGCCCGCACTCCCGTCCGCGGCCGTCTGCCGCTCGCCGAGCCGAAGTAAGTGGCCTACGCCCACTCTCGCCGACCCGCGCCGCCTCGACCCCCCCCGGGTCCCCGGCGCCCCGCCTGTGGGGAGGCCCATCATGGCCCCACCGTTTGCCCTGGTTCCCGCTCGAACCTCGACGCTCCAGTCACCCCGACCATGCCCCAAGCCGGGCGCGGCTGTCCAACGCAGAAAACTCGCCCGACAGCGCCGGACAGCCACTAGATCCATCTTGCCCGTTGCCCGCCCGGAACTCACCGGCCGCCAGGTGTGAGAATCGTGGCCTCCCAACCAAAAGTCGCTCCTCTGTCTCGCCGCGGCAAGCTATTCGGTTACCACGCTAATTATCACCGCAGCGCTATGCGAGAACGCCCACTGAACCCTGGGCTACGGCAGCGCACCTCGTCCCGCGCAAGGACGTACCACGATCCGCGACCGGCCTCGCCATCTGCGTCAGGGTCGACCAGTTACTTCAACCGCGCCGGAGTGTACTTGCCCTGCGTCGCGTCCGGCGGTCTAGTTGACATGAAGTCAGTGCTGGCCCACCATCATTTCTGCCATGTCCCGCGCTGTCGTTTCCGATCCGACGCGGGCTGCGCAATGGATGGTCCCTGCGACTTGGCCCCAAAGCGCGCGGGATTACGTCCGCGCTCTGTACGCCACAGCGCTGCGGCATTTCTCTCGACGTTGGATCGAGATAATACAAAAGATTCGCGGTGTTTTGCCCCCTCACACGCGCCCGCTGAGCGCTTTTTTGCCCCCCCCGGGGGGCAGAGGTTATGAACAGGCATTCTCAACCTCTTTGGTGTCAGGAAACGCTGGTGGGTTCATCCGCAATGGTCTCGAATCAACCAGCTTGGTCTTGGCAGCGCCCAGACATCGAAATAAAGTCGTCGAGCTGTTGGCGTTTCGGGCCTGGCGGCATATATGCGTCGCCAACGATCCCGCGTTAGGGCGACAGGGGCCAGGCCGCTAATGGGCCTTCTGACACGTCAGCGGCATGTTTTTGCGACTCGGCAACGCGGCCGCTGCCGAGCGCTTGGAATTACGCGGTCTTCTTCCATCACCAGAGAGGCGAGTTTATCCTGCCACGCTCAGCGCGATCAAATACGGGGGAAAAATGTGGAACAACCATGCCCACGCCCGTCCCGGCGCGGCGGACGCCTGGGGGTTCTGCACACACTACAATTCCGCATAGCAGGGGGCAAAAAGCTGGTGCCGTGAAATCTGCATCGTGCCGCCAGCTGATCGGGATTTGACCAACCCATTAAATCAATCTCGCCACCAGCCCCGTCGACTTCCGGCCCGCGTTTCCCGTTCCCAGACAACGCATGAACCGCCGCGGCCGGCAATTGCGCAATGACACGTCATCATGGCGACAACAACCCCGGGGTAGGCTGTTGGTCACGCCCGGAAGCGCCAGGAACAGCTGGCCGTTGTCCAGGCTCTAGATGCCCAGGTACCAGGGGCGTTGTTCGCCGCCGGCAAGCAGTTCCTTTCTGTGTCCAAACTTGGCTGTTATTCGTGCGGGCAGGGTTTCAAATTGCAAGAGTTGGGCGGAGCTACTCCGAGGGCCTGGCGACGACAAACTCGGCATTCGAGAGTGGGATGCTCGCAACATTGGCCGCCCCGCGTCCCCGATGCGGAGCCAGCGGGGGCGCCCCAGGGTTGGATTTCGTAAGCCTGCACCTTGCGGCCCTGGCTCCGCGTTCCCAGCGTCATTCTGTTATCGGGCGATGAATCCTACAGGGCGCGGCCAAACCGCTGCGGAACCGCGCTAGTCGCTTCCATTTTGTGCACCGACCCGATCAATCCGCCCAAAGGCCAACAGTGCGCGTTGCAGCAGGGCCCTGGGCGGGGCACGCCAACCCTTGGCCACATCGGTCCCACTCCATAGGATCCCAGGCTCTCCTTCTCTCTCGCTGCTCATAATTCCGACGTCGCCCCGTCTCCACCTGCGGTCCTCTAAAGCCGGCCCCGCGCGTGGGTCGAGCCTGAACATGATTGACAATCGCGCGCGGTCGCCGGTCGGCCCCAAAACTGCAGCGCGATCACCCAAGGCCCTCATCCCACGCCGGGGACGCGCCTCGGGCACCGCGTTCCGACTATCCGTATCCAGATATCCGTGGCGCGGAGCGGTCGGCCAGGTTCCACGCCGGAAAATGCGGCAGGCCTCTGGGGCAGAAATGCGCGGCCTGCGGCCGCCCGCGACATGCCCTGCGCCCCGTGATGGACGCACCTTGACGCGAAGGGCTGGCCACAGACGTCCAGGCCTCCTGACTCCACCTCATTGTGCTCAGCGCATAATCGGCCTCTACGCCACACGCACGCGATCCCTCCGACTCCCAAGATACAACTTGCGCCCCGGCCACTCGCTCACCACACCGCCACCCTCGCCGCCGCCTGGCCTCGCTGCGCCTCCACTCCTCCTCGACACGCGTTTCTCAGCCCCACTTCTTCGCCGCGCGCCGACCCCCCACACGCACCGCCCGTCATATACGACACATCCATTGCGCCGCCTCCGTCGCAGTACGCCGCACGCACTGCGGCACATGGCGGCCGTCCATACACGAACCCGTCCCTGAACCCGCCGATGCAGATCCCACCATCTAGCACTGCATCGCCAATCGAGACCACGCGTCCGCTCGCACTCGTGCACTCTACTGCGCCATGCGTCTAACGCCCGCGCCTCCACTACCGCCCTCGACATGTTCTTGGCCAACGCCACCTGCTCCACCGCACCGCCAATACCACCGACATCCATAGTTCCCCTCTCAGCACTTCTCACCGCTCCCTGCGTCGCATCTTCGCTCTCGTGAACCCTTCTTGATACGTTCTCTTTCTCGTACTTCTCTTCCTATCTAATCGCACCCACGCTACACACTGCACTCTACCCCATCGATCATTACCACCTCCCACCATCCGCCCATCCATCCTCCGCCTCACCTCCTCCCTGCCGCTGCCCTCTTGAGCTTATTACCTCCCCCGCTCACTTTCCGCCCACCTCGCCACTAGTGTGGTGGGCGCCCCCTTCACCTCCCTCCTGGTGCTCGGCGGAGCGGCCCGGGTTTTCCCAATTGTCCCGAGTTTGTGTCGTGTCTCTTCCTGCTCCGCGTGCTTGCGCGCGCTGTTGAATCCGCGGCCTCATCCGGGCAGGCCACCTTTTCACTTTCACTGGGCCAATCGCGCGCGTCTCTCTCGTGATATGTTGTCGCCCAGGGCCAATCCAAGATGACTGTCCGTACTCAATAAGAGGTCGTGTAGGCTTCCCGGACGGTCGCCGCTATCGAACTCGTGGCGTGCTGCTGCGAGATAAGATGCTCCAGGGCGCTCGGTGGCGCGTACAGAGCGTCCTCGCGCGCTCGGCAAAAAACGCACTCACCACTAGCGCGCGCTCTCTCTCTCTATCCCTATATACCACCGCACGGTGCGCGTCTAAGGTGCGCCACAGACAGCGCTCCAGCGTTTGCTGCGCGGGGCCAACCCGCCAGCATTATGGCGTGTCGAGCCGCGCGATGGATTGAGCTCATCACCCATCACCATACTCTGCCCGTCCCAGACAGCATCGATGTGCCCGCCGGACGGTGGGGCAGGACCTTTGACCGCACCACAACGATGCGCGCGACAATCGGCCATGCGCTGCCGACCGCTTGGACAGGGCTGCGCGGTCACCTCGGGTAAGGGTGTCTGCTCTTCTTCTCTTCTTCTAACCCCCCTGCGCCCTGTCTCCGACGCTTCTCCTCGGAGAGCAATCCATCGGAAGGCACTGGGATCTTCACACTATTTACCGACAGGGCAGTCGCTTCAGAGCCTTATAGTATCGCCACGCCGCTTCTTACTCTTGCTATCCCGTACCGGCGTCATGAAGATATGCGCTGCCGAGACAAAAAAGCCTACGCTCGACATCTCAAAGTGGGCAGTAGTAGGCTCCCATCCAGACTGCGTCCGACCACTACATATATCCTCTGCGATGCAACCAAGAGCATCAAGATGTCTACGCCTTTTCCAATAGGATCAGTTGATCCACGTGATGTATTCTCTCCAGGGCGTGTTCAGCCTTGGAGCATTCGTCGGTTTTTAGCTCTACTTCTTCTCGTAGATTTTCTTTAGCATGGAGATTTTAGGAAGCAATGTAGATCTCATGTAAATCACCAGTTCTATCATTGCCATGTCCCGCGTTATCAACCCAAACGATGTTCCTAGTTTTAATTAATTCCTAGTTATCCACCCTGGACGATCTTGCGACTTTTTCAGAAACTACGCCTAAACAATTCTAGTAACAGCGTATTTGGGTCTCTAAGATTTTTTAAAACAATACGTTCTGTTGTGCGTTCCTTTGTCCGCCCAGAAAAACATTATTTTCAGCTTTTGACTTAGTGATTTAATGGCTTCAAGTTAAATTGGTTTTTAAAGCTTTTGCTTTTGCAACCGTTGTATTTATTTCTTTTATGTTCAATTTAGGGAACAAAGCCATATTTTGCAAGCATTGCACAGTTCTATGCGCTTTTTCTACCTAAAAATGATTAACTTTTGTACAGCGTGTCTCACTTACTATTCCTATTTTTCTCTTATCTGAGATTTTCTCTTCTAACAGAAGTAAAATTATCTTTATCTCAAATTTATATTGTGACATAAGTCCATTCCGAAACTTAATCCCTTATTGATAACTAACTCTCTAATTCCGTTAACGACTCTTTTTACCGAAGTTTCCGAACTTCATTAAATCGGTTTTTGTTAAAGAAACTAAGTCGCCTAATGTATCTACCTCTGCTGCTTGTAAACAATTAATGCGCACGAACGGAAGGTCCATATCTACTTAAATTTTCGTTTTAAACAACTGACGCATGTGTAATGACTCTTCAATCATCCCATGTGTGCCAATTCATCAGCTTCTAATGTAATACGCTCATCAGAGAATAACATAAAGTGATGAAAAGACTGTGCACCTCGGCAACGCGTCTTTGGAGTAATAGAACCATCTGAAACAATTTCGAAACTAACTTCTCGAATCTGTTTTTCTGTTCAACTCTAAAGTTCTTCAATTACTGTACTTTACATTTTTGATTGTTCTAAGATAGAATCTATTCGCGTAGTTCTAATGGTGCTCCAGATTTCCTTGTTATCTTCAGCCGGTACATAACTCTACCTTTTCGATAACCAATGTCCAATTGGAAAATCACCTTAGCATCCATGTTACAGATTACTTAAATCGGGTTTTAAAACTTGAAACCCTGAATATAAACTGTTGAAAGTCACCAGCGGAAGCTGATTTTTTTCCACTAACAGAAATAGATACGGTTTCAGTGTCAACATCTTCTATTTGTCTTTTAAGCGTTTACTTGCTGAAGTGTCAAAAATAATTTCAGTACATTCTTCTACATCCCAAGAGATTACAGGAAAATTCATGTTCAACTTTATCTATTTCTGAACCGAAGTGATAGCAAAAAACCTTCAAAGATGAAAAGCAGTACTCTTCTTAATGCGTTTCCCAACCAGTCAATGCCGGTGAACCAGGTTCCAAAGGCGGAATTCAAACTTCCCTTCGAAATCGGTCGAATCAATTCATTATAACTTTATCGGGGTTTCTGAAAATTAAATATTGACCATAATTGGATTCAGTGTGTTGTTTATTAGAGTATAACTCGCGGATTAATTGTTCTTTGATATTCTCAGGGAATCTGAAGGCTTTCAGGCACACTTACATAAGTACCTTCCATTTTTTCAGAATTTCCAAGTAATTCCATTCATATACGCTACTTACTAGCAGCTAATAATCTTGGAATTGTTGAAATTTGATTAGATTTTTCTCTAACTTTACAAACGCTCGCTTTTAACACGTAAGATGGAATGTTACCAACTCCCCATTTACTGTTAATGGTCTGTGTGCGATTTTTACTAAATTGGTCTAGCGCACTCTCTTGGTTTGATTATTACCCATTCTGTAAACGACGTTGTCTAAACGTTGATTCACATAATGTTGAAGTAAAATTTCACCCGTACACCCTTTCTTTTCTCTTCGCTGTAGCAAAAATATTCATAAATTGCTTTTCTAATATACCGTAAGTATATTTAGCTTTCTGCTTTCCATTAACTGGATAGCATACTCCGATTTCTTACCACGACGTCTTGATTACCATTTGTCCTGGTGGAAAAATTTCTTTTTCAAAGAACTTGTCATCTCCGAGATTGCTCGCCAAACGACGAGCAATTTTGTTTTTTGGTCTGTAGATCTGCCATTTTCTTAAAATTTGGAAAGTAGTGATTATGATTAAGGCTTATCTTTCGATAATCGTATTCAATACTTTCTTGAACATCCGTTTTTCGGACAATTGTAAAATAATTTAAACTCTTCTCTTTAGGTGGTCTACAACCATTATGTGCATTGGAGTAATTCAAATAATCTCAGTTACTTGCAATTCCTGCATTAGTATAGAACGAACGCAGATTCTCTTACATTTCCTGGGCTTTTAACATAAAACTTTTACCTTACGTAAAACCAGCCTCGTGAGCTACTTTTTGAACAATCTTCAGCTGCAAATTTGGGCCGCATAAGGAGTTTCTTTTTCGAAACCTCTAAAAACCATCTTACCTGCAGATGGGGACCATGAAATAAACTCACCTTTTTGTTGTGTGAAAGAAATGATGATTATTTATGAAAGACGCAGTAACGTGAGCCTTCAGCCTTACGTTCTACAATAACTTGTACGTTTCTGTTAACGTTTTTGTATTTGACTTTGCCATACTTTTGTAGTTTCTAGTGTTAGTTCTAGTTATTTGGATCCTAAACTTTTACATTTTCAGGCAGATTCTTCTACGTCCAATACAATTGACTAGGGTGTCTGGTTGTTATTTAGTTCTTTTTTTCTTATTCGCAACAGTTTTTCTCTTTCCCTTCTTGTTTCTAGAATTATTCTTGTTCTCTGACCCTTAACGGAGACCGAATCTATGGACGAATACCTCTGAACAACCAATACCATTAAACGTTTAATGTTTAATTGGGGTCTTCAGAAACGAAGTTCTTCCTTCTATAGTAAAAGAAGATACTGCCTTCACGAATGACGACTTAATTTCATCATCGTTCCATTCAGGACACTTTAGTATCCTCACTAACTGGGCCTTTGCTATATTTCTTTAGCTCTTTTCTATTACCTACTCCGAGATATTAAGTAAGAGCAATAACCCTCTTTTCTGTTTGGTATATCTGACACCTTGCAATTCTTGCATAATTACCTTGTCTTTTTTAAATCTAGGGATTTCTTTTTGTTTATTACGTACAATTCTGCCTTTTCTGCGAACTATCTTGCAGTCGGCACTTCTCTTTTTTTAATGATGCTCTAACTTTCATCCTAATTTGCTTAATATCTATATGTAATTCTTGCTTTACTCAAATCATAGGGCTCATTTCTAATTTTACTTAATCCACCTGGAAGTATTTATATAAATGCATACGCATTACCAGGAAATATGTGCTGTCACAACGTTGGACCGTGTTCTAGTTCCACACGAAACATAGCATTTGATAAGCTTTCCAATAATGTATTACCATTTCTTGCTCTATCGCTGCCTGTTTAGCCATAACTTATGCTACTTTTCTATTTGTTAACCTGTTTTCATTAACCCATTCATATGGACGGTTTAATAAAATACGAATTTTACCTGTTGTACTGTATCAATTGCCACACCCAACCATAAATCAACAATGATGTTCCTCATAAAAACATGGCCACATCCTGCTTGCAACATCCATTAACTTTTACGACTTACCGCCGTAAAAACGCTTAGAAGCGCTTATAGAACACAGAACCTGGGTAGTGTTAATTTAAAAGACATAATTTTACGTAAATATCCCAGTTTCAGCACCCTGGACGAATTTTCCCGGAATTAAAAACCTCCACTCCGTTTTAAAATCATCAGCCATTTTATTTAGTTGGTACTGGTAATAAGCCGTTGTAAAAAAGTGACGTAACACTTATGATTAAAAAAACGGCAAATTAAATAAGTTGTATTGCCAATTCCAAAACATTTATCTTGGAAAGTTCGTCTCCATCCACCAAATCCCCAAAGTGGTATTGTTGGAAAAACGTTACCTATTAAAAAAAAAAACCTGGTGCAAAACATAATTGGGCCTTGCGCCAAAATATTAATTAGGCATAACTCCAGAAGCATTTAATTTCAAAAGGATTGTTAACTGTTCTAGATCCCATTGATGATCTGTTTCGTAACCACCGGAAAAGCTGATCTTACGTTGGCATATTGTTACCGGTATTTGTCCGCGTTGGGCCCATTACCAAATTTAAAAAAAAAAAACACCCTTTTTAATTAAATTTGGGGACAAAAAAAAAAAAAAAAAGAAAACCCCAAAAAAAAAAACCCCAAATATTTTTTAAATTAACCTTCAAATTTGTAAATTTTTTTTTTTTCAACTTTAAAAAAAACATTTTTGGGGTTCCCCCCCCAAACCAAAAAAAACCCTTGGTCCCCCACCTTTGAAAATTGGCGTCTTGAAGCAAAAGATTGTGGTAAGTAGCTCTCT
>Ga0163217_1008029_pt1 | contig 12141 bp, 16 predicted proteins | sample SynspAceP_FD_185933 | JGI IMG/M metagenome (GOLD analysis project Ga0163217, IMG submission 185933) | Saline lake microbial communities from Ace Lake in Antarctica - Synechococcus sp. Ace-P (PacBio error correction) | ecosystem: Environmental > Aquatic > Non-marine Saline and Alkaline > Saline ... | reverse complement strand
CCTCTCCATCACTTCAGCCAGGACACGCCCGGCACATGGATCAGGACTGCACCTGCAGGGCTGTGGAGCAGGCATCGCCGCCATTGCCGTCTGCAGCGAAAGAGCATGTGGCCCGGATTGTTCACCGCCAGAGGCCGCACCTTGGCCTCATGGCGGCGTGGGACATGCTGGTCGCCGACGGCGGTGCGATCGAGTAGGCCGCCACGGCCCTTGCCAGACCGCTCGAAAAAGCCGAAGGTTGGACATCACCGTGGCACCAAGGCGGTTGTCAGCGCAGGCTGGGCGGCTTCCTGCAGGGCCCCACCCCAGAGAAGAGATCTGATCGCCGCCTACCACCACACCAGGGCCGCGGCCATCGACGGCCAGACATGCACGCATCGCATCAAAGGCAAAGCCCTCTGGGCGCCCTGACGCCAGCACGGCCTGGCGTAAATGGCTCCAGTGTGCGTGCATGCCGCAACCCACATTGATAGCGGCGTCATCGGCTCGCCAATGTGCAGACCTGTGAGGTCGGGCCCAGGGCCGGAACACCTCAACGCCACAGGCGGTGGCCGATCCCCAGCCAGAGATCGAGAACGATTTTTGCAAGCCTGCCAGACGGAACTTCCCGCCACGCTCTCCAGCCAACGAGTGCTTAGTCAGCCAGGCAAGTCGGTGCGTTTGGTGGGCCGGCACGCAGGGTAGGCCCCATCTTCCCCCGGTCGTTCGTGGCGGTGGCCCAGGCTCACGCGCAGACCGCTTCGGATGGCCTGCTGCACCTCTCTGCTGAGTTTAGGCGCCGGAGAGCCGAAACAACTTATGCCGTTTGTAGCTTCCGTTTGGGTTGGAGCTGGCGGAACCATCAAAACCCTCGGCCGCTTCCAGGCGGCGGATCTGCCGGAAACCGCGACGGTAGGACACAAGCCCGAGGTTCCACACTTCACGGCCCGCAAGCTCAGGCCCGCCGTCAGCGCCGCAGCCAGCATCGGGACTGCTGTGCGGGAGTTCCAGGCACAGATCAGCACGGGCCCCTTGGCCGGACAGCACAATGGCCGCACCAGTAGACCCACCTGCAGGCCAGCGCTTTGGGGTGATCAGGTGCCGACCCGGCACGTATGCCATCGGTTGCCGAACCGGGGTGAGAACCCTGGCTGGACCGACAGGAAGGACGCCAGCTCTTCATCCGAGACCTTATCGCTGGCTGCAGGTTAACGCCTGCGCGGGGCACCAGGCCAGCGAACCAATTCGCGATGGCCCAGAGCACAGGCTGCGCACCACCAGCCCGGCAGGGCCTGGAGCGGCCAGATCGGCCGCAGTGGCCACCACAAGCCCAGCGGTCAGGAACCAACCGCCACGGACCGGACGCGTGGGCACTCCGGGGCAGAGGTGGTGAAACGCGGCTGGAAGCGATGAACAGGCCCATGTGCGTGAAGCTGTTCGCCCAGAATGCGGCAGCTGAGGAAGGGCCTCGGCCGCTCCACGTCCCTCTCCGTGCCCCAGACCCCCTTGCCAGTCGGCCTCTCCAGCGCGGCCTTGCTGACCTTGCCTTCACCATCGTGCAGCAGCGGCGCCGTGTCTTCCTCGGCCGCAGCCCTGCAGCGGCGGCCACCTGCGACCCCCGCCACACCCTGACCAACTGGTGCGCCCCCGCCACAGGGTTTTTTTTCCCCGGGGCCCGGGGCTGGCGGAAAAAATTTTTTTTTTCTTTTTTTTTTTTTTTTTTTTTTTTCCCCACGATCCCCCAAAGCGGCGACGCGGAGGCCCAGCCTGCTGCTCAGGCTTGGCGGCCAAGGCGAACCCACCGGCAGCGCCTCTGCTGGCTTGCAGCACTGGGGCAAGCGACCTTGCGCACTTGGCTGCTCAACTCGACGCTCAGGGCCGCCACGGACCTGGGCCAGGGACGGCGAAGACGAACTCCTCTGGCGTCAGCTGCTGCGGCGGTTCCCGTCGGGCTCGGCCACGACCGAGCGCTCTATGCGCTCGGGTCGCCAGGAAAAACCAGCAGACGAAGCGCTGCTGCAGCAACGCCTTCCCGCCCATACCGCCGCCTTAGCGGGCCGTGGAGGCCGGGCCCCCCCGACGCATGCTAGAGGAGCCTTCACCGGCCGTGGGCGCGCGACTGCCGGGAGAGCCGCAAGGTCGGCGAGGCTGGCCGTCTCCAGAGCTGCCACTCAGCGCACGGCCGCAGGCATGGCCGGAGCCCGGCGGGACTGGGCGATGCGCCGGAGCCCCTGCCTGCAGCAGGTACCAGCCCGGCGGTAACCAGCCCGGCGAGGCCGGCCATGACTGGCCTGGCCGCACCTGCTCCAGGGCCAAGAGGAGCAGCAAAGACAGGAGCGGGAGCGGTTTGTGGCCCTGAGCCGGCCAGCCCGACAGCTCTGCGCATGGAGCGACCGCCTGCCTCAGTCGAGGGCCAGAGGGCCTGACGTGCTGGACCCGCTTGCCCGAGCCGTTGCAAGCAGAGCCCCGGTGCAGGCGCGCGCCATCGAGAGCGGCGAAGGGTGGCAGTCGGTGCTGAAGCGCTGGCCAGGCCGATCGGCCGTGGAGTTGCATGGACCTGGCCCGCCCCACTGCGGCTGGAGCAGCAGTGAGGCGGGCCAAGGCCGCAAGCGGTTCTCGAGCGCGCTGCCCGCCGAAGGGCTGCGGGAACCCAGCCGCGGCGCCCAGGCATTGGTTGCGTTTGCCGAAGCAGCGCCAGCGTTCAGAGCGCGGCTGGCTCAGCCGCCGCTGGCAGGACTGCTGCTGCGCTCCCCCTGGGGTACTTACGGCTGGCGCGGCCAAGGTGAGGCTGGGCAGGGGAACGCAGCTCCTGCTCGCAAACCGTGGAAACAACGCGCATTGGAACCGTGATTGGCACCGCTGAAAGTGGTGAGCCATCGGCTGGATTCAGCTTTGGGCGGCTTGGCAGCCCTGGAAGCCTGGGAGATGTGGCGGACACCACGGGCGACGAGCCCCAACCCGGAACTGCGTCATGGGGGGCCGGCTGCGTCAGGGGGTTCAGGCGATGGACTGAAGGGCTGGACGGGAGCGGGCGAACCTCGCTGATTGCCCCCCCTTGGCCGAACAGCTCGACCTGGAGCGTTCCTCATCCCGTTGGCGCGACGAACGTGTTCTCCGGCGGCCAGAGTGGCCGGGATCGATCCAGTTTTTGCTGGCTTGTGCCAAGCAGGAAATCCCGCTCGCGCGGCGGTGGACGCAGCAGCAGGCGCCGTGGCCTCTGCAGCTGATGCGCCACGCGCGAGTAGCAGGGCAAGCCGTTGAGCACGGCAGCTGCAGCAACCAGCCATAATGCCGCTGGGAGCGCGCTATCTCGCTGAAATGTTGCGCCTGTGCAGGGCATCCTTTCTGGCGAATCGCCAGTTTAAACGCGGTACCGGGGCCGTGAAGGGCTGGATTGGCCCAGCTGCAACGGAAACCGGAGTGTGGTGGAGGCCTCCTTTCAGACCGGCTTACACCAAAAGGTGCTGGGCAATCTCTGGACCTACAGGCAGTTTTGATGGGCTGCGTGGCGGCTCCTAAGCTGCGCGAGAGCCAAAACGGCCAGCCGACCCCGAGCATCACGTAGGCGTCAGGGCAATGGCGAGGGAGAGGCGGCGCACATTCGAATTCGCGTAGATAAGCCGGGCCAACAGCACCGACGTGGCCAGAATCAGCATGTGCCGCACACTCGCCGCAGAGATAAGCCGGCCGATTGTGACAGAAAAAGGTCAAGGGACCGGGTATCACCGGTGGCGGCCATCAGTGCCGAAAGGCTGGCGCACACAGTGATGAATCGTTGCAGACGACGCGACCAGGATGGGCTTTGAAAACATCTCAGGTTCAGGAAATATGGTGATTGAGTCCAGGGTCCAGGAGCAGGGTTTAGCGGGATTCAGCGTGGACGCAATGCATTGCGAGATAGACTGCCGCCAGCAGGCAGCAGCAGCGGTGCGCAGCGGGCCACCATGGTGAAGTTGAACAGGCTTTCGCAGGCGCAATGGCCAGGGGCACGGCTTGGCACCACCCTGGGCGGGCCGGCACCGGCAGCGATCTCACAGGTTGGAGCTGGTGAAGGGCGGTCTCGCGGACTCCAACAACAGGGCGATGGGTCGAGCGGGCATGGGGATGGCAATGGCTACATACAGACGGCTGGGCATCGAAGTTGAGCTGCAGGGGAAGGCCGTGCTTCAAAGGCGCCGCTGTGTCAGGCGTGGTACAGATCGCAGTCAACGCAGGTTGGCGGTTCGATGCGATTCGCTGGGCCCTGTCCAGCTGCAGAACCCGACCCTCGAGCCACTCCTCGGCGGCGGCCAGCTCTCGATGTCCGGTTTCAACAACAATCGTGGCCGCTCCGGTGGGTGCGGATCTGGGCCGCAGGATTTGGCGGTCGATGTTTCGTAATCGACCGAAGATAGGTGATCGTGTGCAACGCCTCGTGGGGAATGGAATGGTGAGACGGGATTCACCGGGAATGGCCGCGTGCGATCTTCAGTTTTGGCCCGGCCGCGTGGGGCGCTGCCAGATGAGACACAGTGACCAAATTTTGGCCAAGCGAATGGGCATCAAAAGTGACCCGGCCCTGCCGCTGCTCGTCGCAGTGAGAGGGTGTTGTTGCGGCGATCGCCGCGCCTCGGGTCTGCTGCTGTTCAGCTGCGCGGCGGACTGCTCCCAGGCCACCCTGGCAGATGGCTCGTCGCTCCTGGAGCTGCCGGTTGGCGTTGAGCCAATTGGCCGCCCGACGATCTGGAGTTCTACGCCCACTGTGTGAGTGTTGCCGGGGACGGATGACGGCGATGAAGGACGAACGAGCATCGCGGCGCCGTCGATGTGCTGCTGAATGTGGACAACCCGTGGGCCCTGAGATCAGCCTACGGCGTACGGATCCCCAGCTGGAGTTTTTCGACAAAGACGCCAGTTGTCGGCCCGCTCGCTCGGGCGCAGCCGCTTGACTCGAAACTCGCCACGCCTGATTCGTGGCACCCCTGCCGGTTGGCGGGAATCGGTACGGTCAGCGGTGGAGAGACATTCCCCCTGGCGGCCCGTCGCAGCCACGGGTTGCGCCCTTGAGCGCCCTAGCCCCACATCCACACAAACGTTTTGCCGCCATGGACCGCTTCGGTCGAGCTGATTGCGCCCCCCAATTCGCAGTGTGCGTACTTACGCCGGGCATTGCACCAGGACTATTGCGAAGGGTTCGTGCTGCCGATGCGAGCGCCTGGCCCGATGAAGGACAGCGTGGTGAAGATCTGCGTCAAAGGCTGCTGGCCGGGGAACGGGGCACCTACGGACCCATGGAAACATGAGATGTGCCACGTGGGCTGGTTCCCCCATCGGTATGCAGCAGGCCCGCACCCACGGGTCGGGCTTGAGCTTCGATGTGCAAGTCGATGCGCTACACGAGCGAGCGATTGTCGGGCCGCCAATGGCGAACTTGAGCTCGAGAGGTGTTTTATTACGGCGGTCGGCAGCTACAGCGACCTCCAGGGCAAGAAGTACGCCTACACGAGGAGCAACGGCAGGTCGGACCTGCCCCATGGCTGTGCCTGCGCCCCGAGCGTTACGACCTTGCTGGCCGCCGGTTCGCGAGAACTGCCGGGGATCTTCCTTCGAACTACGCAGCACTTCGTGGTCCAGTTTCACCTGCGGGCGTTTGTGATTTCTCGATCTGAGCGCCAAAGCTCGATTGCCCAGCTGAAATTCGCCAGCTCTGCACTGATCTGGCCCATCTCGAAACGGGCGCCGGATTTGGCCGCTGGTACGGAAGAAAAGCGCTGCACAAAGCCGCAGCCCCTGTCGGGTGGCTGAGCAAGCAGTGCCGGAGTTCAAGGGGTTCAATTTCGGGCGAGGGTCACCCGTAGGGCTGGTCTGATATTGCCTTGGCGGTCGCTATGTAGTGGTGTCGCAGGGGTTCCCTTCAAAAACAGAGCTGGCAATGCCTCGTGGCATTAGATGCGGCAGTCGGCACTGTAAGAATTATGAAGACTCCGGGTGGAGGTTGCTCCAGTCGCTTCGGCGTCGTGGTTTGACATGATCCAGGGCGGGCATAAGGTGCTATTGCCAAGGCAGATCCGGTGATGTTGGGCGGCACCGCAGCCGCTCAGGCAACACCAGGTAGATGGCCGGAAGAAGAGAGTCGCCGTCTCGTCGTGTTGGAGCGCGGCTGTCGGGTGGCAAGGATTGAACGTGGGGTTCTCACCGTGCCGGGCACATGCGAAATCAGAATTCTTAGCGAAAGAGGCAGGTCGTAGCCGTAGGAGGAGCAGCGAAGTCGTACGGCGTCCGCGTTGGATCGAGAGGTGGCAACAGGCTGGCTGGACGGTTCGTAGTGCACTCGCAGGCTTGAGGCGTTGATAGCGGTCACAGTTGAGCATCTAGGCCCGGCACAACTGGTGAATGATTTCGGCCATCGCGATCAGGTCGGCTGGCATGACGGCCGTGAGTCACATCGAGTGGTTGGTCGTGTCGGTGGGACACACGTCATGGGCCGGAAGGTAGCCAGGGCGAATCGCCAGCGAGTTCGTCGAGACTACCAGTCGACGGCGCGGCGAGCGCTGCCGCGGCTGAGGTCCAGCCGCTTCGACGGCGCGACGGCCGGATCGGTGAGGGATAGCGGGCTGATGGATCAGCGCTGCTCAGCCGCTGGCCGCATCCACTGGAGGCGTCCCACAGCAGGATGCGCTCGGGCATGGTCGGAGCCGCCTTTTGAAGAAAACTGGGCATGTCAGACGGTTGCAGTCGGCCGTGCGCAGGCTGCTGACACACATAAAACTTCCACAAGCGCGTGTGAACCTGCAGCAAATCCTTCGGCCGGGCCGCTGTGACTGCTGCGGGGAGGTTGCGGGGCGGTGGGCACACCTGGGCAGGGGCGAACGGATGGCGGCCTCTGGGAGGGGTGATTTTCAGGCTGGCGCATCAACACCCGCTGGGGCACGCGGAAAACCGAATGTACGGTGTCGAGCCGAAACAAGCGGCAGGCCATCCTAGCGCAAAACGGCCTACTATGCCTGGGCTTGCGCTCATGGGATGGCCTGCCAGCTGGGTGGACCAAGATTAGTGTCGATGCTATGGGCCTGACCTGGGCGTCCGTGTTCTTATGTCTCGCCTCATGGTCGGCGCAAATGCGCGATTTAGCCGCACCAAGCACCCCCCAGCACTGAGACCACCGGCGTCAGGCTCCACGCAGCGGAGCCACCCTGCTGAAGTGATGCGTGGCCTCAGTGGCTGACTTGAGCTGTGGAGCGGGGCAAAAAATCTTCTTCCCTTGCATCCACCGAGCGGGTCTATTCCTGCCGCGCGGAGGCCGTTGCTTCAGGTTTACGAATCGGGTGGAGATCACGCGTGGCGTTGTTGCCGGGAAAAAGCCTGTTCGTGGTGCTTCGCTGCTCCGGCCAGAACGCTCCGATCCGTTCTATACGCGTTTGCTTCGGTGGAGATGGTCGCGCCCGGCACTCGTTTGGTGGGCGTATCGAGCGGAAACGCCAGCGTCGGGTTTGCTGTGAGGCCTTCCTCGCGGGACTCAGACCGAACGATGATCGAAACCTCACCCACGGAATGTGTCCCGGTGTGAGGTTTTGTGGTGCTCTGCCCGGATTCGGCGTGGCCGGGTGCCCGGAAGGTCCAAGCATTGATCTGCGCTCTCGCACAAATCAATCGCGAAGCGTCGCCCACCCGCGTACTATCACCGCTTGCTCGGCGACCTCCGCAGGCGCCTGGTACAGGTGGACGCAGATCACGTTTCGATTCCCGGTGGCCCTGGCGAAAGACGATGTTCAGCTGAGATGGCCACAGCGCGCGCGAACCCGCAGGCACGATCTGAGAGCTCTCGGCTGAACCGTGTCGGGGTGCTGCTGATCCTGCTCTGCGTGCTGGGTGCGTGTGGACCCTGGCGATCGGCTTGGCAGGCCGGGTTGCAAGGCCAGGCTTCATCTGTTCAATCTGCGCCCGGCAAATAACCGGCCGTTATGATAACGGTGCTCAAGAGCTTGATCGAGCGGTGTCGTGGGGCTGATTGTCGGGTCAGGAGCGCCTGCGGTGGGCTGTGAATCGACAGCTGAGCAAAACTTGCGGGACGCCCGAGCCCTTGCTCGCGCGCGAGGCTTAAAAAGCAGCAAGCGCCGGAAGCAGCACACGGCCAGGCCAGGCCCGCGGGGGGTGTGTCCGGGCGAACAGGGCGTAGCAGCAACGCCAGGCAACTGGCTCGTCGAGTTCAGGCCCAGCGCCTGCGCAGCGATATGAAACCCTGCGGATCAGCGCAGCACTGTCGGACGCGCCGCCGGTCAACGGTATCGCCAGCGGTAGGATCGCGCAGAGCAGAATCTAGGGTCAGGCAGAGTCGCGCGGGCGAAAGCCGAATCAAGTCGCTGGAGGAGAACTGATCCCTTAGGCGGACGGTGGTGTCAGCAGCGGCAGACGCTCGCCACTCAAGTCGCCTCAGGCGGCGAGCGGAGGCCAAGCCGTGTCGAAGAGTGCTGCGCAAGCCAACGTGGCGCTTCGATGGGTCTGCCGGGAACAGGCCGATCGCAGATGCTTGCTCGTCGTGGCGATATCGAGATGGAAGGCTGAATCAGCCAGGGAGATTGCCTGGGTGGTGAGCATCCGATTCCGCCGCACGTGTGCGGCGGCGCCAGGTGCTGGCCTTTCCGATCTCGCCGACCGTAGGTGTTGGGGCGTTAGGGATGGCCCACCCCAATTCGAGGGGGAGGCTCTAGCGAATCATGGTGCGCACGCTCAACCTGCTGCTGCGGCTCTTGCCAAGCACAGGCCGAGGATCCGTGTCGATGGGTTTCAGTTCGATGTGAATCTGTTCAACAGCTCGGCCCGTGACTCAGCGAGGAACGGCGGTTCAGAGCGTCAAGTGAAGCGGTGGCACTGCTGGATGCCGACACGCCGATCCGATCTTTGGAGTTTGGTCGTGTGTGGGGAGAAGCGTGGGGACCGCTGTTCAGCCCCAGCGCGACCATGAGCCAGCTGCGCACGGAGCGCTTGCCGTCATGACCGGCCGGAGCAAGTGTGGTCTGTTCCGCAGGACCTGACCGCAGCGATCGGGTGGCTTTGTATCTCAGCGGGGAACAAAAGGGAGATACCTGGCTCAGAGGCCTGCTTGCGCGATCCTGTGGGAATGCAACGGCAGCGTGCTGGTGATGCAGTGGCCTCGTCGTGCTGCTGATCGAGAAACGGCAGCCTGCGGCGTTTCGCGCGTACTGGAGTGTTCCGCACGGGGCTGAGGCGGTTGTGCGATGGGCTGCGCCAGACCCGGCCCTGGGAACGACGCGTCGCCCGTGTTGTTGAGGAGGCCTGGCCACCGCTTGAGCGCGAGCTGGAGGCGAACAGGCTGGGGCCTGGCAGGACTAGAACTGACCTAAAACCTGGGATTAATCTTCGGACCGGACCGTAAAGCGTTAATGCTGCCTGGTTCCGGCTGTATTCGCTTGAGAGAACCGCGAGCAGCGCGTCCTGGTCAGGGCCGTCGAGCGAGGCTCCACACTCAGTGACGCGGTCGGAGGCCCGAAGACCACTGATCGCCCGCACCACCTCGCCCTCACCAGCTTTCTGGTGATTTTTGATTGCAGCACCGCAGTGGGCGGTGGTGGCAGGCGGGACTCCGGCAGGGGTCCCCGGCGAACAGGATGGGGGCGCCCCGTTAGGCGGGGTTGGGTGAAAGCTGTTAGCGGTTGCGCCGTCGTAGCCGAAGCGCTGATCAGGCCCGAGCAGCGTCGTCTCGAGCCGCATCTCACAGACCTTCGCGCGGGAACGGCAGCACATGGGAGAGGGCGCTCCTGCGCACGCGGATCGAGCGTGGCCGATGCGATGGCGTCGGTGCGAACTGCTGGCTGCGAGTTGTCGATGGTGTTGCGCAGCGTTATGGGCGCCGCGCACTCGCGGCGCACCGCAGGCGGCCAGAAGGCAGTCCAGTGTCTGTCAAACGATACCAGCCTTGGTGGGTTCGATCAAACCAGTGAGAGTGCACGAATCACCACGTTCGTTCATGAATGTGGTGGGATCAGCAAGCGAGCGCGACGCCTGACGCATGTTCGGGCGACCTCTCCTTCGTTGGTGTGGACCCGAAAATTGAGCGCCTTCGGGCTGGGCAGGGCTGCAGCAGGCATGAAGTACGTATTGGCGAGTTTTGATTAGTTGGCTGCCCGGATTTCCAACCCCCCCCAACACTGGTATCCCGGGGGCAGAGCAGGCAGTCTCGGGCCATGCGGGTGAGTCAGTCGTGCGCCTGTGGTGGCGGCGAAGGGCGCCCGGAATAGCAAAGCCTGCAAACCTTTCGGCAAGGCGTTGAGAGCCGCCCGCGGCCGATCAGGGACGCGAGACCGCAAGGATTAGAGGGGGCAAATCTGCCAGAGACTCTAAGCAGGTGCGCGGATGAGACCGTTCTTAAAGTGGACTTCTGAAGCGGCGTTTTGAAGCAGGGACAGACCGCTGTGGTCTCCGCTTCAGGGTCAAGGCGTCACGGGCGGCCAGCTGGACGAAGCGTTGGCGGGCGCAGCGCTTCGGGGACCGTGGTGCTAGGAAGCAGTTGCAGCGAAGCCGTTCTGGCCGTGCTCGGAGACGAGCGGTAGCGGATGAGCCATGGCTGGCTGTGGTTGGGCCCGTGACGTTTCGTTATCGTTCGCTTGCGGATATCTGCTCGAACTCCGGGGAAGCGACTGAAACTTTAAAGAGTGGCCAAAGGTGGCGCCCAAGTGCCGGAAGGGTTTGGGACAAACACCAACAGCGACAGCCGATCCCCACTCCATATCCGGAGACCGATCCCCGAAAATTATGGCGAGGGCTATGGAGCAGGAGCGCAGACGCTCAGCCGAGGACGTTCCAGTTTCACTGATCCTCGGCAACAACGACTTGTTGTACAGGCTGCGGTCACCAGCGAAGACCAGGAACAGAACATGAAGATGCCTATCACCGGGGTCGTCCCACCGCACGACCTTGCGCGTTCTCCGAATTGCGGCGAAGGGTTCCCAAGGAGTGGTTTGGGCCATGGGGCTGAACTCTTCTGAAGGTGTCTGGCGTTATGTAAAGTCCGCCCGCACGAGCGCAGGGTCGGAGTTGGATGAAAAACCGGCCTTCTGCCGTCTCCCGCCACTGTGACAGAAAACCTTCCCCGCCCTTTCGATCGCGTCTACGTGCTGCTGTGGCGCTTCTGCGCTGACAGTATTTTGTTGTACCTGGCCTTCGGCCGGCCCCAATGCTCACGACCTGCGTTCGGACGATCACGATCGTACTGAGCCGAATCCGCCAGGTCACCAACTCCAGGGCCGAGCCGTCCGGCCCGCTGACGACCAGGCCAGCAGTGCTTTTTCGTTGACTGCATTCAGGAGCCCAAGTGCTACCCTCCGCGAGCGCCAAGGCTGCGACAGGCGAGAGTTCTGGCTTTGGATGCAAAACGCCTGCTCCGGATCCGGGCAGGCACGCTGCAGGCGCTCGCTGCCCAGTCAGAATCGCCGCCAGCCGCGGCCCGGCCGCCTTTCCAGGGCGGGCTGCCGCAGCCAGAGAGCTCCGGAATTGCCGCCGCGCGGCCGCCGCCTGGCCAGCACCGGGCAGGGGCAGAGGGCAAGCCGCAAGCCTTGCAGGCCCTGATCGCACCAGATCAAGGGCCCAGCTGGGGCTGCGAGCGGCAAACGACACCCCACGCGTGCGGGCGGGCGACACACCCTGGGCCATCGAGCAGCACGCCATGTCACCGTCAAGCGGCCCTGGGCTGTCCACCAGGCTGATTGGCAGGGACCTCAGCGGCTGGCTCCCGCGGCGTTTGCGGGACCGGGCCGCTCCAGCAACCCACGGGTTGTCCGCCGCCCAGCGAAGGCTGCTGTGGCGAGGGCGCTCGAGCCGCAACAGCTTCATTTGGCGCTGGCGGCCAGTCGGGACGCAAGGTCGATCCAAGCCAGGGGGCTGCGGCCAGGCAACTTGCAGATCCAGCGCAGGGCACTGGTGCCGCACTTGGCCCCGCGCCAGACCAATCGGCAAAGCAAGACGCCTGTTTCGCCAACACCTGGAGTCGCCCTGCCAAGGCTCAGGGGCAGGGGTGGTGATCGCCAGGTTTAGTTCCCGGCCAGATTCCCAGGATTCCCAGAATTCGCCGGGGATCCGCAGCGCGCCATTCGAGCGTTTTGGCAAAGCTGGGGGAAGGGCGTCGGGCATTTTTCCCTTCTTCTTTTTTTTTCTTTTTGTGTTTGGTGG
>Ga0163217_1116942_pt1 | contig 12142 bp, 11 predicted proteins | sample SynspAceP_FD_185933 | JGI IMG/M metagenome (GOLD analysis project Ga0163217, IMG submission 185933) | Saline lake microbial communities from Ace Lake in Antarctica - Synechococcus sp. Ace-P (PacBio error correction) | ecosystem: Environmental > Aquatic > Non-marine Saline and Alkaline > Saline ... | reverse complement strand
CAACTGTATTCCTCGTCGATTTTGCAGTGACCCCAAGACCGCATACCTTCAGGACGGCGCAAAATGGCCTGACGGCATTCTCACCCATGGACGCTTCGAGATAGATTACAGAAGGAGCTGGGCACCTTTCCACTTTTTTCATTTTGGGGTTCCAAATGCCAACATTGAATCCCCGGGTGCGATAGACAAAGCTTCCAAGAGGTTGACGAATGTATAAGCCAAGCCGAAACTTGATTTATCTGCCGCATCTCGATTACGGTTTGCAGAAGTATGGATTGATTTTGAAAAAGATGGCCACTTCTCAAAGAAATTGATTGCCGTTTTGTGCTGATCTGAATTACTTATTTGAAAGTTCAAGGAAACTGAAGTGATTTTGTATCAGAATACGGAATTACCTCTGTAATACATCCAATATCACCTCAACCGAATATTCGGGGAAAAAGGCTGGATAGAAGTGAAAGATGAATTGGAAAGGAACCTTAGATGCCGGTACGTCCAAAGTTATTTGCAATTGCCGATCACCAGGTTGCACATATTCACGTTAATATTTGAGTTGCTGCTGAAGTCAAAGCGCTTTGGAGCAAACCTCAGTGTGGAAAAAGTACTTGACCAATCGGGGAAAAGTCAAGCTATGGGTTGGATCATGAGCGGTCGGAAGACTAGTGGCGTTGCGGATGCCAATTCCTGGTTTACGTATTATTTTTGGTTGGATGAATGCCAAAGCTCGAGCTATGCCGATGCGTAGACATGCCATCGCAACCTGGCTATGATCCAGTTGAACTGATTTTGGATTCTGCGATCAAGATTCCTTACTGACGGTAGGAGCAAAAGTCCTAAAGAAAAAAACTTGGTATTACGCGACCTGATGGATGTAATCGCTCAATGCCAAGTAGTCAAGGGCGCCCACGGGAACGGATTCCAGAAAGAAAGCGATCTGGACAGCCAATTTTTGTGAGTTCAAATCAGTGAACGAATCTGCTCCTACGTTCATTTTTGAGAGATATTGAAAAGTGATTCGAGTTTTGAGTGAAAGAAAGTTTTGATGCTACAAAACGATCTGCTTGTAAATCTTCGTTCTGTTGGATAAAATCTGAACCCTTTTTGACTAAAACAGTTTCGTCATGCGAAACCTCAAAGCTCTTTTTTTATCAGTTGATCATTTGACTTTTCTGCGGGAAAAAAGAAGCGATCTGTGAATGGATGAAGCCATTTTGAACAAGCATATTTTACCTTCAAATCACAGCTAGAGATGATTTTTGGCGGCAAAAGACAGCGCAGGATTACAAATTCTTAGGAGAAGCATCCCGAATTTGTCAAAGAAGACTGCAATTGGACCTTTATCCCAATCCCGATTCACTGATCTCAGAGCTCATGACCATTCACCAAGTTTCCACATGCGGACCTCTGTGAAAGATTCGGTCAAAAACTGAATCAGGACTTTAGTAAATCGAAAAGATCTTGAAAAATGCTTTTTAAGCCAATTAAATATAATTTTCCAGAATCCAGATTCCGAAAGTTTACACCTTCGTTTCTGTTTTAATTTCCGATTTGATCGTCACGAAGAGAGTTAATTCAATCGGCTGATTACGGTTTTACCGGCAACCCATACTTTTCGCCGGACCAACCACGTACTGGGCTGACGATATAAGGCCCCATACATCGTGCCCCATGCTGGTGACGGTCAATTTCTTCGCAGATTCAATTACGACTGATCCGGAGGAACAAACCTTGCTGGCGGAGATGATTTACTATGTAAATATTACCATTTTACAAGGCGATTTACCCGTGCACTCGGGATCAATACAATCATCGGGTATCTACTCCGAGAAGATCGCCGAGTCTATTGACATGAAGAATACATCTGGCGCATTTTGGGAAAATGAATTGCTCTACGAAACGAATCCTTATTGAGCTCCGAAAATACGTAGGCGAAAGCTCCCTTACAGATGCGATCCAGGCACCAAAGCTCCCGGAGATTGGGCGATGTTAGGCTGGAATAGCGTAGAAGATTATGTGGTGGAACAACGGGACCTCAACTTTCTGACGTTGATGGGAGGCCAGATTTGCCGAGAAGATTTTTAGGCAGTCAGGATATCGACCTCGTCCGCCTGCGCCAGGGTTGGCATCGGGGATCTAGGGCGGGACTAAACTGGAAGGACAGCTAATTCTTGAAAAAATAAACTTTTAGCAGTTCTGCGGACTTTTTCGCCCATTTCTTGGATTTTTTCTGGATTATCAGCGAGGTTTCAGTTGTTGCAAATGCATTATCAAGCTTACTGGGTAGGCAGGAAATTCCCAAATGATTGGCTTTCATTAAGTCATAAAACCCATCGTTTATGCGTTGAATGATACTGGCTTCCCCGCTGCGATTGGCATCAAAAAATTTGTTGGACTGTTGTCTTCAAGACCGGAAGATGAGCAAAGAATCCAGCAAACTGCCAGATAGCACTCATTCCACACTAGCCTATTTCCAAAAAGAATGGAAAAGACGTTTCCAACCCCTTTTTCCTCAGCGATTTGCCGCTAAATATTCTCTTATGGCTTCCTGCCCCCCCATAATAAGAAATTGCCACAGGTTTTTATTTTGTAGAAAGGCTAATTCTGCCAAGCTTCAATTCTTCTCACGGCATTCACTTTCCCCAAAGCACCCGTGATAGCGGATCGTAAGTTCTCTTTTAAGCCATTCTTTTTAAAGAGTGTTATCAGATTTTGCAATGGATGGATTGCTCCAAATCTGAAAAATTTGGGATGAGGTAGCTACTTTGTGGGCAGATCAACGAAGATGGTTGCTATCCCTGGGGACAAAAGCCAAGACAAGGGACATGCATTTGATAGATTTCTTGCCTAAGTTTTTGAAGGTATCTGATAAAGTGGGTTGTCGAATCTCCCCAAACCTCTATAGGACCTTGGCCCAAAGGTCACGGTACTTCAAAACATAGATCGCAGTTTCTTCTTGCCAAAGGACGGAGTATCCCCCCAGTCGTCAAGGGATGGAACTGATAACAAGTAAGTCCGGACGTTTGAGGTTTTTTTAATAAAAGCTTACTTTTTTTGAACAAAATCAAAAAGGCCCAAAATCGCTTAAATAGATTGAATTTCGATTCATATTTATCGGAGATATGCACCTGGACTTCCGTCTATCCACCGCTGATCATAGTGGATTATTTCGGGTAGTGATGAGTTCTACGTCATGGCCTGCCGAACAAGGCCTTTGGCAAGATGATAAGAGCGAACTGCTCCGCCTTCTTCTGGGGTTTTGAAATATGTATGAACATAGATGATCCTCATAAGCTCATTCATTGGCCCCAAATCTGCCAAAAGGAAAAATTATAGAGTTATTAAAAAATGATGTTGCGCCGCGTGCTTCTGGATTTTGATAGTTCTCGCATCTCGTGAGGCATGAATCACCATGGTCCTTCGAAATTCTTTAATGTAGCAAAGACCCTTTTTGAAAACCGAGACGCAATCGAAAGCCATTCCTTCGGCGGTAGGACCAAAGCCAAAATTTTTTCCGGCTTGGGCGATCCAAAGCCTAATCTAAGTCCTCCAAAACAGCCTTGATCTTCAACTTTCCTTTTCCAAATCCTCCTCGTTTTGTGACTTGATTCCAAAGGTCAATCACTCCCGGAATCTAGTTAGGGCGACCTGCTTCAATCCCAATAACAATTAGTGCGTTATCTGAATTCGAAGTACATCTCTGGACGAAATAATTGTGGCGATCAAAATCCAAGGATCTTATACGAGAATTCCCTTTTCTGAAACAGTCGCTCATAATCGCCAAAAAGGTCTTTCGGCACAGCATTCAAGCGAAGCGAAAAGTAAAAATGTCCTTCGGAAGAAATCCGGGTGAATAGCGCTGAAAAATTTAATCCATTGGCCTTGCTTAGCGGAAGTATTTTTGCCAGGTTGTTTAGTTGGAGTAGCAATCCTTGTCTTTTGAGGTAAAAATCGAAGCAGTAGTATGTCGCTGATAACCTCCCAAAGTCGTCTGCTCCGCACCGGAGATCTAGTACTTTTACCTCTTTCTTGCGGCGTTACAACATCAAGTCAAGAATCCCGCAGAAGCCCCCACAGGCAAGTCGATACTTTTAAATACTCATCCAATTGGCTAGAAAATTTTCCTGGATTCATGGTAATTCAGGTGATGGATCTGCGGAAACTGCCTGTGAAAAATCGTTTGGCAGATTCACTGTATCTGAATATTTCTTTGGGATAAGTACCTCTAGTCGATGGGTATATACTGAAGTTTAGTACTGTTTTGTTTATACCAAAGGGCATATAACAAAAGAACTTCAGCTCCGCCGCTGAGCTGAAGTCCCACAGGGAAACGTCTGCATGAACTGATTTTGAACTGCTGATTCTAGTCGGGTTTGGAATTCTTCCCGCATTTGGGGTCACTTTATTTTCGTAGGACTCCCGATAGGAATATCAACGAAAGGTTGGAATGCTGAAATTGTACTCGATCGATCTGCGCTTTCCATTCTCGAATTCCTCTTCTGAAAAATGTTTTGCCAGGGCAAAGGGCTCTCAATAGAAATAATTGCTTAATTGTTCCGAATCCAATGGCCGAAGTTTCACTTTTCGGATTCCTCGGGTATCAGAGGAGATGATCAATCGATCGGGATCTTGTGCATAGAATTAGCGGCTTTTCAAAAAAACCTCTGTTTATCTCTAGCGACAAGAATTGATTTTTTCGATGGTGCTCCCAAGAATAAGCGAGGGAACATACCTTCAAGTTTGGTCTAATCCTTTGATTCCAAAAGGCGAAGCCATTGCATCAAACTCCGTACTTGAATTGGTAATCAGGTCAATACCCATTTTTGGAGTTGCCTCGAGATTCTTTTAATTTATAAGATTCTCTCCATTCCAAATCAAAAATAGTCGGCCATCAGCGGTGCAGAAAGGTGATCGCATCCGCTCCGGGATTGATTATATTTCAATCGATTTACCCCCACCCAGATTCCCGGCCAAGGGGTGAAAGCCGCTTCTTGGTCTGGTCCTCGATGTGCAGGCGGGCCCATTAGGCTATCCCATTGCAATTTGATTTGGCGCTTATTCCCCAAATAAGATGATTCGCACATGCGAATTAGCTTTGTTTTGAGGCTGGATTAGATTCTTTTTCTTCAAAATCTCTGCAGAAATGTGGATCGTACATCATCACATTTGCGGAGTTCTGGCCAGACATACATAGCTCCATGGAGGATTAAGCCCAATGTGCGCACTGATCATTGTTTAGGGATGCTGTCGGCATCAGTTTGTGTTTCCACTTCCAGGGGGGTTGTAGGGCGTTGTACCAATCCAAGCCTTCTGGAGACCCGAGAATGACATGCGTTATCGACCGCCATATTCGGTTTCGGTTTTCCAGATACCGAAGTAGATACATTAGCAGTTTTTCGGCCGGACTCCCGGAGTTGACTAGTTCCAAGCTCCGGTCGATGGGGACTGTCGCCACCGAATTTCGACCAATCATTTGCCTTAAGCCGAGGAGATGCTGTTTTATGTTTGGATAAGAGACAGATCTGAAAAGGAAAAGAGCTCATCAAAATTGGAGCCTGGCAACAATGTTGCCGAGTAGGAAAGCCGGAATAAAGCGGGGGTTACTGATTAATCCGCCTTGTCTGACATTGTGCAGAAAGTACTACCGCGGACCAACAGTTGAAATGGGACTTCGTAACTGAAGTTCCGTCTCAGCATAGGTTGATTCCGAAAAATGTTTAATAAAGCTTCGTACCTTCTTTTTTAAGCATGTCAAAAGAGATTTCTTAAGGAGGCGGGGAATTAATTAAGGAAAATTTAAAAAATTAGGTGTAATATTCTAGCTCTCCCCCTACATCATTTTACTTTCAAAAAAACGACATAACTTGAAATTGTTCTAAAAAACAGTTCCAATGAAATCTTCCTTTCAACCCTAGTTTGTTACTTCTTATTGATGACAGAAAACAAAAGCCTTCTCACAAAGCGACATTCGTGGAATTGGGTGTCCCTTTTGGAGATTCTCCCTACGGAAAAACTGATGCACAGTTAACGAGTGGGGAGTTCAAGTGGGACAGTTTACAAAAATCGAGGGGAAAACTCAATTCGACGGGTCACGGCATTATCCCACATTCAAGAATCTTTTCCAGCAAAAAAGTGCCACCGCTATCTTCGTGGAAATGGTTTTGGAAATTGGCTGGAGTGTGACTCAAGTCAAGAACTCGGGAATCTTGAAAGTCCAATCATCTTGCACCAACACGGCTCAGCGTGGGCGGCAGGATCGAAGGAATCGTTTCGGCTACTCGCTTGGTCAGCAAGGAAATGGAACACATCAATCCGTCAATTGCCCTAGTGGAGAGAAAGAAACTAATGATGGCTACCATCAATGATATCAGGATGCATCTTTCCCCGAGGAAAGTGATTAAGCCATCGAATCCGCAAAAAATCGCGATGGTGCAGGAAGTAATGGTGGATGCAGGTACCGGCACGGTCTGCTTTGGCTGAAGGTGGAATCGGCAACCGCTTCGCGCAGCTACCCGAAGGTCTGGGAGTAATACCGTAGGAGTTTGGTCCAAACCAATTTTGGAGGAAACTCCAGATCGCGGGCGACCTGTGGTGGGAAAAATTGGGAAGATCCGTTCAAAGATGCGCGGGAAAATCCGATGGCAGCTGCCATGATTGTGACGCTACTTGATGCCCCAGTTCTTGATCGGAATCTGGAGCAGATGGCGCAGCGCGCGGATGATGGTTTCGGCCGCAAAAACTGGCGAACGCTTCCAATGGGTAGGGAGCTTATGTGATTGCTTCAGGCACGGCGGAAGGTATTGCGAACCCTTATGTCTGCAAAACGCGGGACTTTGGAAACAAATCCGAAAGCCTAAGAAATGACGACATGACTTCATTATTTTTGGCAGTGATAGAAGCCACTGAGGAAGCGATCATCCAATCACTTTTTGGCTGCGGAATCGATGAAAGATGCAGGGATGGAAAATTCGGTGGAGGCATTACCCAAGCGCAGGAAGTCCTTAACTTTGATCAAAAACAACAAGTAGTTTTATTAATTTTCATGGAAGTTCTCCGATCAAAAGCCAGCACGGACATGATCTTGGTTCGAACACCTTGCAAAAAAACAAGCTGGGAACCAGAAGTCATTAATTCAGGTATTTCTCTGGCATTTGTGTTTGTTTTCCGCTTCTCGATTGTTTGATTTCCTGTGATTGTCCAAGGACTAATGAGCTGAGGAGTGACTCCTGCCATGTTGGTCTTGGTGTATTTCGGTGATTATCTCCATGTTCAAAGATTCTTTCTAGTCACACATTTGGGGCTGAGGTTTGCTCTGGGCGGGATTTGGGATTGACCTAATGCCTTTCCGGATGGCATGCGTGAGGAAAAGCTTTTTAGATTCCAATCCATGGAGTATAAAACGCACGCAAATACTATTACTCAAGCCGAGCGATGGTGCAGTATGCTTTAACGGGGCACCAATCGGGTGTCGCCATTCCGATTTTTCTATTTCGCTTTATTCTGATTGTTTCTGATCGGAATTATTTAGTTTTCAATCTGGACTTTTCAGATAGTTACTTGATTTCATGTTATATCACATGGTTAGTTAATGGCCGCACTTTTTTCGGAGAAATCTAACAGCAAAAATTCTAGGGAAAGCTTGAGCGGAATGTCCGGAGCGATCTATCAAAAGCAACTTGGGGAAATGGTTCTTTTGTATGTCTGTTTCTGTGGGGATGTTGGTGCTCTCATTGCCGGTTTTATGTCCAAGGACCTTAGTGGATTCCAGCTTACTATTCCGAGTACAAATGTGGTACATTCCGATACGAATGGCCGACGATGGAGGTATTTTGAGAGTATAATCCGGAATCGAAAAACGCTTCGCTAGGATGTGGGACGCCAAGCAAAAATATCGCAGGTGATGCTTGCTCAACCGTCTACCTTCGTACGCTATTGAAGGGAGGAAAAATTCGGATTCCAAAAATGAATAGTTTGCTGCTACAGGGGAGAATGATACAATTGGCTGGCAAAAAGTAGAAACTTTGGTCGAATCAGTACCGGATTTCATTCAATGACTCGCTCGTGAACAGAAAAAAAATGGCGTAAAGGTACAGAGCTGAGACATGCTGCGCAAAATGGCTTTGTGGGTCAATTCGATTGATCATCTTTGCCACAGGAATGCCATGAGTTAAAGACTGGAAAAGCTAGTCATACAACCACATTTATTGGGGAGTGGCAATGAGCTATCCAATCAGTAAAAAATGGGCTACGGCTTGATATTATCAAGGAGTAAAGATGTTCGAATATATTGGTTACTATATTTACTTTAGGAGTAGCAATGTTTGATTAAGCGTAGTCGACACGTTGTACGGCGAGCAGTACGCGTTCATATATTTATAATGAATTTGTTAATATCATTTTCCCAAAAGTTCACCCATTTCAGGGTACCGTTTACCATCATTGATTTCTAACCCCGATTCATAGGGGCTCCGCCACGGCGGCAGGCATTTTCAGATCATAAAAATGAACGATGGAACATTCCATTTCATGGGAATATTGAAGGATCGACCCACGAATGGTCAAACCATGAATAACCATGGGTGCAACCCATGGTACAATGAATATCTGTCAACCCAACGACGAAAGTGTCGAACTTTATATTATTAGCATCTTTCCGTTTTGGCGACCCCTCTTTTCCGACGACATTTCCACTCTGCAAACCCGAAATTGTTATTGCATTTTATAACCACAGGTTAAACCTGGTGGCCTACAAATTCCCGCATCTATGATGCTTGCCGAAGGAAAAAGGTTTGGAGTGGGTGGAATCCGCCAATGACTAATTAAATTACTAACTGCCAAAAGCTGATTCATCAACTTTGAAAAAAACATATACTATGAAGCTCACTAATAAAGAATCAGCTATATCCTTTCTACCGCATGCCTACGAAGGCAATCGCAAAGGAAGCGGTTAGGAGCGCCTTTTGGGAACAGAATACATTCAACATATCCCGCTGTTACCAAGGAACGCGGATTATGAGACTTACTGTGACAAATGCAACAGGAATATCAGACAATCTATCGAATTGTCGAGCTGATTGCAGAGGATGATTTGGTAGCGCTACATACCCATCAGACATTGGCCTGAAATGATTCCAATATGCTGACCATGGATTTTTTTCGTTTTGAGGAAAATGGAAAAATCGTCGAGCATTGGGATTCCATTAGGCAGATCCCCAAAGAATCCGCAAACGAATACCAGTATTGAGAGGCGGAGGTTGAAAAAATTTCGACCTCGATCAAGGAAACATTGAGAACCATGAAACTCTGGTTGCACGGATTTAAATCCGACTTTATTCCCAATGCTGTGCCGCTAGGAGTGTCCTGATCATAGCAAAAAATGGCTATTGAAAAACCGAACGAATACCAATACCATCCCTTGACCTCGAAGAAAGCCAGCCTGCGTGGCGGGTAATAGAACTAAGTTACTGAACGGACTTTATCAAATGGGTTTTAAACGTTTGATTATTTGAATGATCTCTGCCTAATCATTTATGTTCAAAACACGTTTAATTTTTAGGAATTCTATTAACCAGGGAAATCCACGATCAAGTTATATAAGTATTTGTGCTTGAAGAATCGAATTCAAGACCCACTTTGCCATAGAGATATGTACTTGAGGCAATTTAAGAATTTGATTGAAATTACAGAAATGGTAGTTGGAAGAACCATCGATATTAAATTCAAAGTGTCTATTTAGTTCCAAGATTTCTTTTATAGTAATTTTTTTAGATTATTGGAAGTTGATTTCAGGATTGAATTTTTGTTTGTAAATTAAAAATCAAAAGGTTATGAATTAGGACAGATCTAGAGAGACTGAGCTCTATCGAAAAAAAATTCTTTTACTCAAAATTATTGACAACATGTATCACTTAAACAAGGAGAAGCAAAGCAGTTGAGAGAAAAATTCTTGTTCCTGGCTAATAAAGCTTAAATCAGTAGATATAAAATGTTGTTAAAGATTTATTTGAATAACATCTGCTGAATCAGACCGAACACATCAAAGCAAGAATTTCAAGATATTCTTCTCAATTAGACATTCTTATTGATATAATCATCAGAGATGGAAACTGTATCATGAGACAGATGGTTTCAAGATTATACGATGGCGAATGGAAAAAATATAATCGTTAAAGATTAAGAATTGGCTTTTGGAGTTTGAAAAAATGATTAAATGCAGATCTTAGTGAATCAAGAAAAAGGGTTATAGAAATCTATCAATCTTGTTTGTCAACCGCATTTCAAACGATTTAGCTAATAATAGAGAAGGCCAAAAATCACCTCTATGAACTATCGATCATTATTGCACATTGTCTAGAGAACTTGGCCTATCACAAGAAGAAATTTAGCTAATTACACTACTCAATTTTACCAGTCAAAAAGACCGAATTCAGGATGTCTAAATAATTGGAAATAAAATATTGGGCTATTTTTATATTCCAGAAAGAGAACAAATTTTATTGCAAGATTAATGGTTTCGTGTTCTCGGAAGGTGAGAAAAAAGGAAGTGCAGGATAAATTCTATAGAAAACTCTTCAGTTGGTTAGAGAACCGATTATGAAATTCAATTGCTAAAAAGCATAATATTGACATGGAAACTTAGCATTATCAAAAAGATTGAAGAAACTTCCATCAAAGAAGGTGTACCGTACACCAGATATTGTGTTAAAATGACCATTTATAAAGAGGGAATAAACCCCTGACTGAGAAGAAAAGCACTTTAAATGAACTTTGTGAAAAAGGGAATTGATGATCCAAATCTCAAAGGAAGACGCTAAATGAAAAAATTCATTGGCCTGGATATCATTTTACTTTGAGGAGTGAAAAGGATAAAAAAGTAGGAATTTCAATGATGGATATGGAAAAAGCTATGACAGACCTTCACAAGATCATTACCGTTTGAATAAAGAGTATGAAAGAGCATTTTGAGTTTGCAAGAGGAGTATTGTTCTCAAGGGCTATTTATTTATTGGATTACAATATCAAACCAGAGATATCCTTGATCTGATTGAAAAGGAGATATAGGACAAAGTTATAAAAAGGATAATGCGCGGGGGGGTGTGGTAAAAGGGCGAGGTGGATGGGGGGGGAAAGGAGGAGAGATGATTATTCGTAAATCATTCGGGGAGAACATTATAGATGTGGGAAAAATCTGATGGGGTGGGGATGGGGGGTGGGGAGGGGAGGAGGGAAACTGGACGGCGGTGGGGGCTGGGGTGAGGAAGGGGTTATCGAAATATAACAGCGGGTAGGGGAGGTAAGATAAAGCGGGAATCCAATTAGGGAGAGCAGCGGGTAGGACTCAAAATTTGAAAAGAGTGGGTTGAGGGTCGGTTTACAAAAAGTGAATTTAAAGGTGGGGGGGGTCTGTGGTAATGGTGGTGGATGAAAAAGCTAAAGCCAAAGAATAAATGGTTGGATCGAACGAAAGGATAATGGGGGGGGGACTGGAATTATCTGGGAGGATCAATCTAGGAAAGGCGGGGGGGGGAGGACGAGATCATATTGTGGTGGGGGAATGTAAGACCAATAAGGAAAGTGGAACACAATAAATTCAGTTCTGGTTTCTAGAACAATTGAAAGTCCTATCAAAATCTTGCCTGAAGACATAATCTTAGAATTGGTCCAAAATTCTTAATTGGTGGCTCCTTGAATCCCAGTTGATTGAAGTTGTGAACAGACTGTGGAAATGGACGTAGAAGATGAATCTTTTCCTTTACTGTACAGCCTCTATTTAAAAGAAGTTATTTTTGAGCGTTTAAGACTCAAAACAACCAAAGCATTTCCTTCATGTTTCTCTATTCGGGAGATATCGTATCAATCAAGAGAGGCATTATTTAGAAGGCCTTAAGTAAGAGGGACCAATTGCTGAGAGTCTTTCCCCCTTCAGTGTTGTTATAAGGAGGGCGTTTGGGGAATTGGGACAGTTGGTGGTTTCTAAAAAACTTACAACCTTTTTTTTTTTCTGATTTGTTAATTTCACTTTCCCTAAAACCCAAGTTCGGGACGGGCTTTCCAAACCGTCGTGCAAACTTTTTTCTGCCTGATTCTTTCCCCCCCACACCCCGGCCCATTTTCATTTTTAACGCGAATCCTTCTTGTTCTGTGT
>Ga0163217_1064239_pt1 | contig 12142 bp, 7 predicted proteins | sample SynspAceP_FD_185933 | JGI IMG/M metagenome (GOLD analysis project Ga0163217, IMG submission 185933) | Saline lake microbial communities from Ace Lake in Antarctica - Synechococcus sp. Ace-P (PacBio error correction) | ecosystem: Environmental > Aquatic > Non-marine Saline and Alkaline > Saline ... | reverse complement strand
ATGATCCGCTGTAATTACCACTAGGGTGTTTCCGGTTTTATCGGCGAATTTAATGCCTCGTTATAGCCACACAAAATCAATTCCTTCGGTCCTATTCCGGAAACTCATTTCTTGTGCCCGTATGAAATCTATTTTGTGCGGCCTCCACCATTAAAAAGAAAGGCTTGTTCTTCGCATTTAGGAATTGAAGGTCCATTTTTGTGGCTTTCTTGCCAATATATTTCCTCGACCTCCAAAAAGTGGGTAGTTCGTTCTTGCGTAAAACAATCAAATTTTATCTTTCTTGCTCATGCCTCCTATTTCTTGTACACACATTTTTATAAATTGAAAACCCCTGTCCGTCTAATTCGTTCCTGCCGTTCACACAGATCTCCTGGAGACCTCCCGCCCTCCCCAACCACAAACACAGGGATAGCATTCTACTCTTTACTAACAGCAATCTTTGGCACATACTGTACCAACACAATGTCCATCCCTATCTTTTTTGGTGGGCATAGAAAGGAATGGGGTAGCAACCACCATTTTATCGGTAGTTATACAGCCAGTTACAAATTGATGCTTTATGTAATATGTCGGGTTATATCTTAAGCAGAGGTTTACCATTAAGTGGGCCATACCATCATATGGATCTATTGTATGCTTTTTTGTGCAGCTACGACCCATAATGCCCGCTCATACACCCTGCCGCCAGCAGAATCCGGTAGTAAAAATCGTCCGAGGATTGCGTTCTTAATAAACTATACTTTTTACTTGAGTTAGGGTAAGATTTCCCCCATTGGCAGTACCGATGAGAAATTTTGGGTGAGCCCTTGCCCATCTCCAGATGAGCAATATGACATTTTTTAAAGCGTTTTTTCCGTTTGATCGGATTTGTAGGTTGGTGTTAGTATCTCAAGATTTGGGCCTTGTTGTAATATTACCCGACTCCCTAAGTTTGTAATAGGCAGAGGCTTTTGTCGCGGGCATAATCCGTATTTATATAAATCCACACCTAAATCATTAAAGGCCTTCCAAAGCTGGTTTTTGAATCGGGAGTGGCCAAAAACGGAAAGGTTTATAAAAAAATATGGGGCTTTTGTCTATGCGTTTGCTTTAACCTTTTGCAGGTCCTCGCTGTTAATCTACCCTTTCCGTTCCATCTAGAAAATTTATGGAAAAGGGAAGGCTTATCAAGGACTACTTTTGTCAAGCATCGCTGTTTGGGAATATTGTCCCAGACTTTGATAATTCGAAACATAATATGCGATGATAATCTTTTTATACTCTTCAGGTTTGGGCCTATTCCCGGATATAACCATTCCTTTAATGTTTGGGGTTATCCGTTATTTTAGGTACCTTTCTAAAACCGAGACTAATCTGCTTAGTGTTGGAATAGGTTTCAGACTTTATATCGATCAACCAACTGTAATTCCTGGTTTTCCCAATTGGTAATTCCAATACCTTCTCCAGCGGGTTTAAATACAGACTTCAATAGTGGGTTATTAATAAATATCCTTTTGTTTCATGGGTAGCAAACAAGGTGTCATTTTTTAAAAAACATCTACTTCACATTAGAGTTGCCCCATGCGCGATAAGCTCCAGAATGGCATGTTTTGAAGATAGGTCGTTAGGGGTGAGTGTATTTTAAATTGACGTTGCTTTCCTGACCATAGGTTAAATGAATGGACAAAAAAAAAAGGCTAAAAAAAAACGATGCTTACTTGGACATGTAAATTGATATTTTGTGACTATTGATATTATATTTTGCCCTTTTCCTTAAAATACTTTAAACTTATTGCTGTTTATGAAGAAAGACATAAAACAGCCCCAAATTTAAACAAAACTATCAATTACTTTTGTCTTAGTGGCAACATTAGGATAAGTTAACTTATGATTAAACGCTTCCGAACATATGGCCGGTCAAAAGTCCTATTTGTGATTAAGTGGCCATAGATGCTTAAAGCGCATTTATATAAACGAAAAGAGGGTTTTTGAGCGCGATAGTTGTTTTACTAATAACACCCAACCTACCAATGTTTCATAATGCATACTAAAAAATTAAATTTTGGTATCATTAAAAAATAAACATCATGGTTTGTAATCAACGACAATTATTTCAATTATGCGCTATTAAGCGAAGCCTATCCAATTGGTTTAAGGGCCTAGCGATTACCATATTCATCTTCTATAGTCGGCATTCTAATTTGTAATGCTATTTACTGGATACTTTATTTATGGAGATTATATGCGCATCTCTTACGGGTATTAGAACTACCTTAAAATCAAAGCATTTAAAATTTACCTTCCCCCGTTTTTAGGTTTGATCAGGGAATCCATGATAATAGCATATTCGGGGTTGCCCGTGTGTGTTCCAGTAAAAAAATTTGGGAATTATACCTACCCGCATATTAAATTTCCGGGAACCTTGTAGTTCTTGCCTATGACGTTGATGGTTATCGATATAAAGCATTTTGTCTTTTGGAATATTTTCCACCCTAACGTAGGTTGAATCCCGACCTCAAATAGATTCTATCACCTTTAACTTTGATACCGTCTTCTAAAGAGGGGCCAAGGTTTTTGGGTATACTTTTCCAGCAGTCATTGTGAATCCTTTTTCCTTCCCCAAAGTTTCATAGCCCATAATAAGTAGAAAGATCTCCTTGGTCTACTTACCCTACTGCTGTTGTAATATTTGGCTGCAATGCATCATCCCTACATTTTTTTAACACTTCCAACGGGATGCCCACATCTAACACATAAAATTTGGTTGCCCAGTAAATTGTAAGTAAGGTGTATTGAGTTTTAACAACAGTTTACGGTCGTTTTCTGGAATTTTATCATAACCCTTCAAAGCGGATGTTTTTATGTTGCTTTTGGCAATACTATAAATGGCCGATAGTATGGGAAACATAATTTAGTTTTCTTATCTCTGTTTTTCAGGATCATTTTTTTATTCCCCGGATTCTATAAAATTGGCACTTTGTACCCCACTTTTGAATATTGTCCCCAAAAGGGCTCTTGTTCAAAAATCGTCATATAACGTCCTACTGGCCTGGTCGCGTATTTTTGGAATTATGCTATTCATATAGGACCAAATGACCTTCATGGCATTGGCCACGTACCTCATGATGTCTTTTCATTAATTTTGAGGCAGGAGCACAAATACGAGATAGTAGCAGGCTTGTTCGTTCTCTCCGCGGTTGTAATTAAGTACTTTGATCGTGTATGTTGAATCCAAAATCTGCATTTAAACCTATCCCGTACTTTTTTTAAGGTCCTTCTTTCGGGGCGATTGCATGCGAGTGCATTCCCTGTTGATATCTATGCCAAGCGTATTTCTCCGTGGTAAGATTTCTGCGCCCATCCGGATTTCAGCATGGGTAAAAAATGCAGCTTTAGATTTTTTTTAGAATGTTCTCTTTTTCGCTCTTGAAATCGTTACTGGTTTAAAAAAATTAAAAATATCAAAATATGGCCTGAGTAGCCGTTTGTGGGTTCAGCGCCGTGCATTTGCGCCATAGAAAAACCATCGGTTGAACCTGTCCTATACTGATCAAGGAAAGCTTACCGCCCTTCAATGGATTTACCTACCACCGCCACCTTAAATTGGGAATGTTGGCTAATTTATTTATTAGGGGGCTGTATGTCAGTATGTTTTTACCTTCCGTTTTTCCAAAGAAGGATTCCTTATATTTTTCATAGCTTGCATATATACTGGAAGATTAAAATCCTTTTCTTGCCAAAGGCCTGAACAAATACATCAAAAAAAAACAACAGGATTAGGCGTAAATTTATTAGATATCATTCATATTATTTTGCTGTCGTGTAGGGCTTAAATTAAGTTTTTTGGAGGCTCTTTTTACTCTTCTTAGAAATTTCTCACCAGGATTTCGGTTCTTTTACCGTCCTATATTCCTGGAATCTTTTTTCCAACCATAGGTTTCATGATCTTCAAAAAAAGGTATTATCGATAGTGGCCTATAAGGTTAATCCGATATCGTAATTTGGATTTTAAATATTTCACCAACCATTTTATTGGACCTTAAATTGTGCCCTTAGTAAGTTTTTTATCTGCTGTTCCTCAACATTTTCAACCCCAATTAGCGCAATGATTTAGACCAATTACGTGTTGTCTGCCATAGTAGTTTCGGGCATTAGCCATATATGGTAACCATCTTTGATCAACAGAAATTGGGAGGTACATTTAAATCACACTGGCGGCGCTTATCTCTGGTCTCCAATCTGGTAAAGTTAGGTAACTCAAATTGCCTGATACGATTTTTCCAAGGTTGGTAATTACGGTCCAGTGCAATACTACCATTTCTAGGGGCTCTTATAGTAGGTGTTATTTTGGACAAGGCCCATAAGGTCCGGATCAAATATTCAAGGTGAGATTATTGCGCTCCTGATCAAAAAATGCATGGTCGGTCAATTATTTCCCGATTTTAGGAACAAGATATGGGCTAGGGAATAGGGCACACAGATAGGGATGCGATTTCATTATTTTTTTGGAATATGAAACTGATAGAATAAAGATACAAGATCACTTTTATTTCTATGGAGTCCTTTTTTTAGCCCCATAGTGGATGTTTATTTTTTTTCTCCCCCAACTTTGAAGGCCTTGATCTCTTATCCTCGTCCACTGTAAAAATGTCGATAGCGATTTTTCCATTTTGGAAATGCATCTTATCTTTACCAAATAAATACTGTGTATCGCCCTGTATTTTTCACAGGAGTATTGTAATTCCAATCCCAAAGGATTAAATCCCTTGATACGGCAATTATTTCATACCAGGGTTTATAGAATCACCCCAAGCAGTTATCCCTGGATGTATTGCGGAGGTTTGGGAAGAAAAGAATTTATAGGCATGGCCGTTACCTTTAAGTTTTTTCCAAAATATATGGGCATCTTCTATTTTGTTCTGACAGCCAACAAGAAAAAATCAGTATGGGCGACCAAAATGAAATATTTTTGTCAACGTCGTTTTTTAGTCTCTTAGTTTTCTATTTAAATATTTCATCATACTTTTAGCATAATTGACCAATGAATAAGGGAGTTTAAGGTTTGGGATATTTACGGGTTTCCCTAACCTAAATTTAACAGGGGTGAGTTTCCAATTAACACTAAACGGCCTCAAATCAAAAATAGGACCAAAATCATTAATTATAAGTTTAGTTGTTGATTTTAGCAAACAGGCTAAACTATCAATTATAAACTTTTAAGTATTTTCGCCTAAATCGGTCTGACTTATTTTTTCTTAATTTTTTTGCGAAATTCGGAATTAAAACCTGTAAAATTACTTGATTCTTGTTTCTTATCGCTATACCACCTTTTCAACCCATTTTGAAATTCCCTCTAAGGCCAGGATATATGATCCTTTCAGAAATATTTGCTGGTTCGACTGTATCCTTATTTTCCCACTTTTAATCCTGATGGATAATGACCTTTTTTAAATATTTGGGATGGTTTTTTAAAAGCCAGTCCAATGGTACTGGAATTCGGATCTTAAACAAATGAGAAAAAGTGCAAATTGGTTAAATTATGCGAATTTTTTTTTTTTTCATTTTTTTCCCCAAGGGAAGGTGGCTCGAAAAACCCATGGTATTTGTGTTCCTACTTTGAAAAAATCTATATAGCCTCTATGAATACCAAGTAGTTTCTTTCACTCCATGGAGCTAAAATAAGAATATATCCAGATTGTTTTCCAGATCGCTTCAAATATGGGTTGTTTTCTAGCTCGTCCGGGAGGTGCTCTCTAATAGTGCTACATAGACTTTTTAGTACCATTCCGGATGGCTCCGTCGCACCATGAACATTATCAAAGATATTCTCCTCGTCTTCCAAAAAGTTTTTAAAAATGCAATTGCAAACATTGGGATGTGTTTTAGTGCCGCGCTCCAGGTCAATAGCTATGTAGGCAGCCCATGGTTGTCTGTCCCAACCAGGATTATCCTCGCGCTCCTCCAGGGTTATATGATCGCTATAATCATAAATCGATCAAATGGTAGTTATCAGGCGACCCAATTCAGTACTCTTGTACAATTTAGTTTTCCCTCAATTCTTGGCTCTAGATTATCCCTGGGTACCTCCGATCTACCCTTTTCGGAACCGGCAGTGATTCTCCATTCCCATGCGTTGTGACGGTAGAGCTGCGGCCTTCCTTATTCAAAAATAGGGACTTTATACATGACCCCACCATTCAATATTTTGAGAAACAATAAGGAACGGCAAATCCTCCAATCTGATTTTTCATTCGTCCCTTATTTCACAGGCATTAAAGTGGGAAATAAGGTTGAATAAGTAATTCTTGCCAGTTCTAACCAAAATCTAATAGGTCCTCTCTCACCCGAATCACACTCCTCAAAAAGTCTGCACATTTTATATCTGATTTATTTATAGAGGCGACCCAAGCTGGAAGGATCATAGTGATTCCCCCTGAGTAATGACCATATATCTGTAAACCAATTAATGATTTCACACAACCTTGGTATGGGGCAATATGCGTCCAAATATGTTGAGATCTATAGATAATACTAAAATTTTCTTTTCGCAAACATAATAATTCCCTTAGGATCACGATACACATTTCAATGCCCAAATCGAAAACTTGAGTGGGAATAAATTTAACCCTTTATTAGGTCAAAAGTGGCAGTCCTTTGATAACCGCTTTCAAAACTTAGATAATAATAATCGTTTCATCCCCACAATATATATAATAGTGCAAATTCCTTCTAAAAAAAGCCTGAAGGGCAAATTAAAACTCCAATCAAGAATCAGTTTCATAAAGATAAAACGAGAATGTAACTAGAGATAGTGATCCTACTATATTAACGGCGAAGGTAATCGGGAATGAAAAAAATCATCTTTCTTTTTGTAATGAATTTAATTTATTAACTCGAGGGCTAACCAAGTTTGGCCCAGTCTAAAAATTGAAGGCCTGGGTTTATAATTACATGGCGACGGCAATGTTACACTCACCTTGCCCTCCTATTGACTATAAGGATCTCTATGCAAACAAAATGTCACATATGTACTACTAATAACCAATAGAAAGTAGAATGGTAAGTCGCGAGTTCGAGAGTAGCCTCGCTGTTATTTCAATGATTTTCTCGTAGAGTGAAGACACTTAGGGCCTCTGTGATAAAAAACAAAAAAAAACAGTTATATACTCTTATGGAGAGATGAATTCTCCAAACTTAAATGGAACGGATGTTTTGCATAGTTTTTGGAAGAAGTTGTAGTCTAGTGGACTGCTCGGAGCGAAGACCTAGTGTTTACTCTCCCCTTAATAAACATTGGGTCAAGATTATAGAAGTCTACCGAAAGAGCAAACAATAAACTTCAGTCAAGCAAGAGCTTTTTAATGACCATGATAACCTCTCTTCCACATGAAATTATTCCGATTGAAATTAGAACATGAGAAGGCTTCATACATTCAGTGAGCATTTTTAAGCAAAAGGCCCTTTTGAATCTTTTTTGGAGTAATATTAATATTGGAGGACGGCCTCTTGGCCAGAAACAGATCATTCCCCTTTATTAGCTTGGACATACGACCCAAATTTGAAAGCGACTTTTTCAGAGGCTTTTTGAGAGGAGACTCCAACATACACAAAATATTACCCGGAGTTATCCCAGGTGATTGATGTCTATTTAAATGCCATTGAAGTAGGAATATTACCATGTTAAAAGATTGATGAGTTGACCCCTTACTTGTAGCCATGGGAGGGAAGTTAAACCTCATCTCCGAATTATCCTCCTCCCAAGTGGTCAAATGGATAAGTCACTCCTGTTTAATGGTAAAAATGTTTGATAGACCACTGAAAACTGTTGATTGATCAAAAAAAATATGATACTTTCGGCGGATTTGATCCCATTAACTATTGATGGCATTGGCTTCTCAACCCAGATGGTTACCGTACTATTTCCTATTGCCGACCAGTAGAGATATACAAGAAGCTCAACATTGTTTTAACCCTATGGAGCCAGAATTCTCGAGTATCATGGAACTTAACTTCAAAATGGGGTTACAGATCTTGGAAAAAAATGTTTCGGAAAAAATCATCGTATTTCACCGCTACATATATAACTATAATGTCTTTGATTCATCTCAAATGCATCTGTTTGAAGAATACAACTAAACTATTTTTTACCAAGGCGATTCCTTTTAAGCAAGACGATTATGACAACCTAAAGATATGCTATAGACAGGACATCAAAAAATGATTATCTTGGAGACCAACTACCCATTTTTCCCAAAAGTTTATTCGAATGCAACAGGTACGAGGATCTTCATGAAAAAAAAATTGTGCATATTCTTGGATTTAACTCCTTTAATTCTTAATTACATTCCCATTGGAATTAATCATGACTTGTTTACAAGATCCTTACTCTCTCCGCGTGCTTGTTTCATGGTGGTCAATGGTACGCAGCTTAATTGGGGGGCATTTACCCATGATTTTAGGCCTTCTTTTTGACAAAGGGAACCAAAGGGTACCATTAGAGCAAATAACCACCAGGTTTGAACCGCAATATAACAAAAGGAATAGCCTAACGTATTGCACCATTATCATGACAGAATGCAAAGCCCAAACCTTCCCAACAAAGGACCCAAAGACAATATTAACATCTTGTAATTTATTGTGGGTGAAGATATATTAAAGGATAGAAAATGGATTACAAAAAATAGTGAGCCGACTACTTTGTTGGATATCGATTCCTTCTCCAAATTCACTATGCAGCCGTGATACAAAAAATAAGCTTGGGTCTATTTCCTCATCATATTTGATATTTAGTGGACGCTCTTCATAGTAATCCAATATAGGCCGACTTTCCCTCGGTTATCGCGAGGATACGACTTATGATGACGCGCACAATTAATCTTGCTCGACACTGGACAGGGGAGCTTCATCCGAAGATGAAAAAAATAGATAAAGGATACTCAGGGGCATACAAACTGCCTTGGTGATTTCCCATATAAAAACCTCGCGTGAACGTGTAAAGTGGAAACTATGACAGTTTTTAAAATGGAACATAACCAGTGATAAATAGAGCACAAATAAATATTGATAATTCGCTTTCGTTAAAATAAAGCACGTATAATTTATTAGCGAAAATCTTCCAAAAAGCTTCCATTTAATCAGGTGGTATGGGCGCTTCCTACTATTCTCTAAAACTCAGTTCATTTAGAACTGGTCCCTTTAAAGCGGAATTATCATACTGGAGACCTTATTTACATTCTCTTCACCTCTCTGTAGGATCCACGATTGGGTAGTGGTCCTGTTGGTGTTGATTACAAATTAACCCTATCCAACTCCCAATAAGCGCTCCCTATCATTGAAATCGCACACCATTACGCTCGAGGTATGCAAATACGAGCCAGTATATCATGTGAGGATAGATGACGCTCACGCGCTGCGCTCTTCCTGGATGAACCATCCACATCAAAAATGGCTTTTCGGAGGTGTTCCCGATGGAATCATACCATGGAATAGGCTATTCTACGCAATAAAACCTTTACCTCAGGCACTCGAACAACCTCATACGTAGACTATAGGATTAACAAAGAAGTCAAAAATCAGGTCCTGTCCGCTACCAAATTCCTTACCGCTGATAACCTGAAAGAGATGATGAGAAACGGTCTTTGTTAAAAAACCCTTTTTGAGTCTTGACCAGATTTGTGTTTTCGGGGAATTCGGCCAACAATGGTCTTTTTGGGTTTTCGTTTCCTTTTCTTTAAGTCACTTCATCCAACTCCAGTTGCTCATTGGCGATTAGACAATTTTTAGTTATCTCTTCGTTTCGTTAAGAACAAGTGCATAAGTGCCATATCCAGGGAAGAGAACACTTAAAACCATTGGCTTGTGCATAGGAGAACCATCCCGCCTTCATCAGTTGCCTCTTCAGATACCGATGGAGTGATACATTTGTGAGCAATAATAATTATATTATTGGAATGGAACTTCCCAGTCAATCGGGGTCACTTCTTCCGAAATAGTGTTTTTCAAGAATGCTTTTGACTTCATACACAAAAAAATGGGCAAAAAAACAAATACGCCACAGAAATGTAATACCCAGAACCGTCAACCAAAATTTATTTCTATACTTACACTTTCGATAACTCAAACCTGTGCTGGTTGAAATTTAATTTGGACAAGAATAGATAGGATTAAAGATAATTTAAAAAATAAAAAGGTGTAAGTGCTGATTGTAAGATAACCTGAGTAAAGGCCTTGTAATGGTTCCACTATAGAAAAGCTCTTCTCTTTTTTGAACCTAATTCCTTTCTGATAAAGATCATATGGATGTCTAGGGTTTTTCTGATTGTGGAACTTGGTTGAGGAGTGAGGTTCGTAAGCAGGCTTTTGGCAGAGATCCCAGTTCTACCGCAGACCTTACCAATTGAAAAAAGAATTAATATGATGAGGTAATTATATAAAATTAAACCAATCAATAAACAATATAGACATTTATAGATAGGCGGCCCAAAATCCTGTATTTTGGAATATTTATTCCCCTAAATTGATTCCTTTTTATGCTTTACATTTGCGTAGCGTTCTGTTTTTCTTGAGAGTAAAGGATCAAATGTAATCAAGCAAATGGAACTTTTCAACCACAGAAAAAAGGCCAGTTCCCAACATTATTTTTTTCAGTCCATACAAAACATCCACAAAAGGGATATACATTAGTATGTGTACATAAACAATCGAAATTAAAAGATTTTCCATTTCACAATAATATGTTACTCGATAAAAAGGTAAGACTATTGCCTAAAAGATAAGGTCTTATAATAGTTTAAGGCATTTTTAGTCGTTCGTAATTGATTAAATTTAATATGGATCAATTTTATAGAAAAGGCTCTTGCTAATTATCTTTTACATCAACTAATTCTCTGGATGCCGAGGTGCATAAACAATTTCTTGCTATCGCTCCAAATACGGGGCATCAAATATACGAATATATTGAGAAAAAAATGTTGAACATATATGACAACCCTCAGCCAAAAACTTCTCTCTCGGGATTCGAATCTATCTGTGGGAAAAAGGGTGCTTGGCTTTGAATAAGAATGCCCTCAGCATCTTCCACAATAAAATAATGTTGAGTGTTTTCTCCTCAGATTGACTTTGCCGTTGAGAGAGTAATAACTATCTTGTCTAGAGCACTCTCTCTCGGCGTAATCGGTGCGAGTAACAATATCAAACCCCTCAAAGAGTGTGCATTTGCTATGTAGTATTTATATGTGTCTTTCATAAACGGGATTGGTGAGAATGCGCAGGTCATTCGCCGTTGTCCGACTGTAACGCTTCCAATTCTTTTTTAAGGCTAAGCCGATTCCTTATCCTGTACAAAGAGGAGGCGCCCGCGGGGCATCTTCAAAGGTCTTTACGATTTTAAATTATTGTAGCCCCGTGTACTTACAATTATTTGGAGGTGGTCTTACCGGCACCTTCAGAAGGCTTACCAAAGATACTGGATCCTCCTTTATTTTGAAAGGACTTGCCTTTTGAAAAGGTAGAGGTTCTTTTAACCCCACCACTTCAAGGCTTCTTCTTAACTGTTCCTGTATTTTTTGAATGCATAATTTTGTATTAAACTACTCGAATTTTAATTTTATATTTTGGCTCGTATTCAAGTTTTCTCCTAGACAGGACCACAACTTTTTTATTGACTTCCACAAACAATTGGTTTTCCCATAAAAGCCTTCTACCCACTTTAGTTACTGTAATAAAGAAAATCTAAAAAAGATTTTCATTTTCATATATAGTGTTCTCGTTAAAAGAGCCTTGTTCCAAAAAGACAAGGCTCTTTTTAGTTTTTGAGTTTTGGGATATTTTCAAGTTGGATTTACATACCATAGGGAAATCCAGTTGTTCCTTTCCAAGTTTGGTTTGCGCTTTTTTCTAAAAAAGGCATTTCTTCCTTTCTTTGCTCTCCGTCATATAGCCAACCTTTTTGCCTCACCGGCAAGAATACCTGTTGCCCCACCATTACCGTCATCAGTGAGGTTCTAGCAACCATTTAGCATTTTTATGGAATGGGCGATTTTTCAAGAATTTCCTGGGCCCACTCATAAAGCGGTATTTTCCAATCCTCATGGGAATAAACAGCATTTACCATTCCCATATCCAAAGCAATCCTTGAGCGGGAATAATTTCTGCCAAGGAA
>Ga0163217_1100181_pt1 | contig 12143 bp, 13 predicted proteins | sample SynspAceP_FD_185933 | JGI IMG/M metagenome (GOLD analysis project Ga0163217, IMG submission 185933) | Saline lake microbial communities from Ace Lake in Antarctica - Synechococcus sp. Ace-P (PacBio error correction) | ecosystem: Environmental > Aquatic > Non-marine Saline and Alkaline > Saline ... | reverse complement strand
ACGAACAGGGCGAGCCGCAAAAGCATCCAAGCTACGCTATCAACGCATCGATACGATTGCCACCAATTTGCACTTCGTCGAGCTCGGCAACGTCCGAACGGATTGGGCAGTTGATGCGGAAGAACCGCCGCCGGCGGCCGGACACGCCCATTGCGGAACCGATGATCTTATTTGGGCGACAGCTTTCCCACTTCGTATCGGCAATCAACTGTTTACGAAACAACATCCACCGGTCGGCGGAAATCAAACAATGATCTGCTGCGGCGAGCAGGATTCCGGCTACGTCGCTTCGCATGGCCCCGATCTGGATGCGCAGCAACGACCCTGTTCATGGGGCGTGACGCTGGCGTACGGCCAGTGGCGAGCTATGTGGGGAGCGATTGGTCGATACGGCGAATGCCACAGTTACTCGGAATACTCGCAAGCAACCGGTCGCATTATCGGATCACCTACTGTACAACCAAAAACGAAACCATCGAAGACGTCACCAAAATGACCAACCAGACAATTGGGTGCAGCTTCAACAACACGACAACGATTGGTGGGTTCGTTCCATGCCAACGTGTATTGCACGAAACGTGGCAGCAAACCGATGAACATCCGTGGTCTTTGCATGCGGATCTGGCGGACACAAATGAATTAAGCGAAAACGACGCCCAAGAAACTTCGCTCGCTGTGGCTCTTCGAGTGACGGCGGTGTTTCGACGAACGCGTTAGTGAAGTACTGAGCGGGACGATGACCACCTTTGCGTGCTGGGCGGATTCAGTTTCTTTGCGAAGATCCGAAAGCCACCGAGGCACGCTCTTAAACAAATGATCGAACTTGCCGCGAAAGGCGAGTTCTTCGGACTCGTTTCGACTCCGCTCTGGCCAAGCGCTCTTGCAACGTCTTTCGCCGACGATCGTTGGCGCTCGCCGAAGCATCGCCCAACGCCGTGACGACGTCGATGACCAGAACCTGCCACTGATTGAATTGTACGGAAATCCGAACCACTGATTGAAGATTGATCTGGGCGTTAGTCAAACTACCGCGTCGTCGGCAATCCCGCGGATTCGCAATCAACATGTCGCGGCGAATCGCCTTCGTCGCCAATGTTCGGAGGAAGGACTGGAATTGCTTTGTCAAGCATTGGGCGGAGCCCCAATGTTTCACAATGCAAAAGATCTGTTAACCGCATGCTTCAGGGGCTGAAGGGCGCCGAAAAGTGGACGATTGCCAAGAGTTGGCGGAGCGCCCACCGCAATCTGGACACGAAGTTTGGTCCCCTGAGACGCGCGAAAAGGACAGCACAGCTTGCGTTGCATTCTTCGGTTGAACGGAAGATGCCAAGCGATCACTGGGTCATGCTCGGCCGGACAATCGAAGCCAATCCGGAAATACGAAACACGAGCGATTCAATGCGTTGGTGGCGCGAAAGATCGACGACTTCGGTGAGTACTGCTTCGCTGCTTGGATGATGAATCGCGTCCGTGAGCCGGCGCATTCGGCGGTTTTGTCGTTTAACAGGACGACCACGCGGGGAAGAAACATTGAGCGATACATCGATTGGCCCAACGATTCACCAACAAATCGCGCTGGCGACCCTGGCCATCTCGAGCCACTTGGCCAGCCAGTTGTGACGGCGATGGAAGAGGATCGAATTCCGGCTCAAGACTTGACGCCTTCACCGTGCGGGCAATTGATGCGATTAGGACGAAGCGATCTCCGAAAGACTAGGCAAAACTGTGGGCAAGGTTCGCAAAACACCAAAGAGCGCCCAAACCAGATTCCAAACTCAATCGTGGCTGACGGCCTGAGGTCATCTCAAGCCAACCAAACTCGCGGGCGCTGAACTATCAAACAACAGTGCGGAAGTGCCATCGTTTCTTTGGCGAAGGCGGAAAGATCGGTCCGACATTACCGGCGACCCAACGCACCAACATCGACTACTGCTGGAAAAATATCGTCGGACCCCAGTGCATCGGTCTCCAAAGATCATCATTGGCATCATTTTAACAACGGATGGTTCGCGTGATCACGGGGCTCACGAATCCGAAAAGCGAACGGACTTTAACGATCATCAGTGTCGATCAGCGATCAGGGCATCCCGCTGGAGGAAGTGGAAACTCGCAAAACGTTCGCCGGAATTAACGATCATGCCCAGCGAGCTCTACAAAACATGAGCGGGACGCCGACTACGCGATCTATTCGCGATTGCAAAAGTAAAAGCGACAGCGAATCAATCAATGAACGTAGTGGGACGAGGCATACGAGTCCCACAAATCAAGGACTCGTAGCTCGTCCACTACCATTCAACGCGTTTAATCGTAGCGAACTCGTCAAAGACTTTCGTTTTCAGATGGAGTCAAACTCTTGACGAGTTCCGCTACGGCGTATTATTCATTCGCTTCGCCGAAAGCACTCTGCCCTCTGGATCGTCGAAGACCCCAATCACCATATCGCCAGAGGGTGATCACGCTCGGTGAGCGGAAAACTCACCGCCCGGCTGCCTTGACAATGCGATTGAAACACGCTGCAAATCATCTCGACCGTAAAGCAACCGTTCGGCGGCACTGCATAAACGGTGACGGTCTTGGGTCGGATCGCAGCCACAAATCAGCAGCGCTAAATCGTATGATGGACGGCGTCGATCAATTTCGGGATTAGGCTCGGGACATCAACGCGCCACTGGTGATCGGCAACCAAATCTTGGTGATCGGACCGGTTGAAAGGGATTCCAGGGAATTCAAGTAAGCAACGGCGTTGTTGATCGGCACGTATTGCTGATCACGCCTTGACTGCGATCAATTTGCAGACCGAACCGTGGACTTTTCGTTCCATCATGGTCGATCGAAATCAAAGTAGGCGGCACGCCGCTATCGAATTCGAAACCCGCATGCAGTTTCATGCAGCCAGTGGCCCAAACCTCGCACCGTCGCGGACGTCATCTTTCTGTCACGCGACGGACGTCCTTGCCAGTAACTCGCCGAACACGAACTTAGTCGCCACCGAAGTAGGCGGGTTCATGTTCAAACGTGCGACCCCCAACACCCACAAGTCTTCTCCGCCGCACGCGACGATCTCCCTTTGCCGGCGACCACGATCTCCAACAGGCGGCCGATCGACCTTCGCTTGAGCAATCCGCGAAACCTTATCACGGGTGATAGCAATTGCGGTGCGCGACAAATGCGACATAGGCTTTGTATTGTTGACAAAGCAGCAGCACGTTCATCGGCTTCCGCAGGCGTACCCCACAAAGGGCTTCTCCACGTAATGCCTCTCGCTCCGCATCATCGCAGCCACAATCATTGTCCGATGTTGATCGGCGTGTGACGAGGGCAGACACGGACGATATCGGGGCGAACCTGCTGATTTAGCATCTTTCTTGTAGTTCTAGTACCCGCAGATGAATCAAGCTTCAGTCCGTCCGATCGCTTTGGCCAATCAGCTTCGTTGCATCGCGACGGCGACAATCTTCGTCGATCAAGACGATCCAGAGCCGTGATTAATCCGTTTTCCGTAGTCACCACGACCGGTATGACCGATGACGGCGACTTGGTAGGTCGGCGATCGCGTCTCGGCGTTCACGGCTGGCCACCGATGCAAGCCAACCCTAATGCACAAAGCGAAAAACGACGTCGGTCCATAATTAGGCTCTCCCTTCAAACGTATGAATTAATGAGGTTTAAAAACACCGAGCGTTAAACGAGGGATGGTCGATGATCACCACGACATTCCAACCAACGAAAAAAGCTTTGATGAAACCATTAGAATAACGCCACGGGCAACGATGTGTCGATGGTGGGGGCGAATGCGAAAATTGAATCAGTTCTGCGACGTGAACAATCAGCGCCGTAAGCCGTCTTTGTTGAATAGGTTGGCGGAAGTTGCTGTTCTTTGCCTAAGGGCGTTATTGCACATTGACCGGCTCGGAAACATCGGGGCTGTTTGGACTAACACCGTGTCGCGTCCCAATGTCGCCATCTGCCCAAGCCCATTTGCCATCTGCTTCCGCTGATCGCGGAAAGGCCCACGGAGGGTGTCGGCGTGCCGAAAACGGCAGCCCCGAGCAACGTTATCGAACATCACGCGAAACTTGCCGCCCTCGGTCTTGTGCGATCGGTAAGTTGGGCCGCAAGTCACCACGTCCCTTCGTACACCGTGCCCAATGCGAGCGGCAGGCACGCTTCCATACCGGACTTGTTCGCTGGGTGGGATACCAGGCTGAAGATCAACAGCCGTCACCAAGGGTGCGTTCTTGATCGTGCCGATCGAGATGACTCAGTGGATTACGCCAATCGTTTCGGGGCGGGGACCCATTGAGATTGGGTAAGTTTTGTGAAACGCCAATGCGCCTCGGTTCACTGGGTTGTTAACATCCCAAGCCACAGCCACCGCCCGCTGGCTTTTGGACATGCAGGAAGTGAAAGTCCGCCTTGGCCCCCAGACTTTTCGCCAAACCATTAATCAAAAGCGCCCATCGTGGCGACTTGGTCCACTCCAGTACAGACCCGTCTTTTATTCACCCTGATTCCCCACAAGCACGCCACGGTGCATAATGGGAACCTTGGGTGAATGTGTCGCTCATACAAGTCGGCCATCTGGAACGGCTTGCGAAAACGCGGCGTATTCTTGCCTGCCGCCTTCGCTTTCTCGGCTGTTAGCTTCCAAGCTGCTGCGCTTCCTCGTTGACTTTCGTCAAACTTTTTAAGGAATCGGAGCCGGGAGGCACTTTGATTTTGCGCCATCATCTGTTTTGTCTTGTATGCCACGATCATTCTCTTCGTTGAGCCAACGACCCGATGGTGTTCCGCCCACCCGCCAAACCATCAAACGGTCGGCCAATTCCAATTCGTCGTGAAGCTTGCCGAACGATAGTGAATCGCGGAGGAAGCCTTTTCATGGTCTCGGGGTGGCAATCTGCCATCCACCGCGAGTTATAGAGCCGCCAGTTGGGGTCGGCCGCCGTCGAATTAAGCTTTGTGCAGGCACGGCGTCATTCTTGGCGTACCCACCGGCGTCTCCTGCCATGTTCGATTTGGCCCGAAACCGAGCCAGACTTCGCCCAACCAGCACGTCCTCGAACGTAGTCACGAGTCGCGCTGCGTCAGGACATCTCGTGCTGACGCTACCATCGGACTTGATCGGATCAAAGCTTCACACTCCAGGAACCATCATGCGGCTGCGTTGCGGACTTGTTTTGACCGGCGAACGATACGGTCACCTTGGCGCCGGACGATCGCCTGGCCCAGACCGGCACGGCCAGGGTCTTGCTGCAGACCATGTGGCTAGCGAAACGATCGGGATCCGACCGTTAATTGGCCAGGGCGACTTGAGCACCTCACATGCATGTACAAACACGGAGTGAGGCCAGATGCACATCCGATGTTCGGCCACGGCAGAAAGTTTGTTGGCCCCATGAGGCAACCTATATGCTTGGATTAGTTCGAAAGGGAATCGGATCTTGCACGCCGGGCGGTTGCAGCGTGAAATGACGGCTCGATTCGGACGGACAAACGTCCACATTAAAGCGTCGCGAGGCAGCACACAATGCAACGATTTTACTGTCGAGTCTCTTTGTTTGTCCGCGGTCGCCGAGCGAACCCGACATTTTGTTTCATTCATCGCCGATGACACGTCGCGTTGGCACTTGGCGAACAGCGAGACAATCGAACTTTCGCGTTTAACCGTAGCGGAAGTCGTCAGACTTCGTTTTCAGGTGTGATCGAAACTCTTGACGAGTTCCGCTACGCGTCTTTTGTTCGATTGTCGCTTATTCAACGGCGAGGCCCCGTAGTGCGGCATCGGGCTGGCCAAAAAACTTTCATAACAACGAGGTCCGGTCCCGTGCCGCTACAAGTTCTCCGTCATTTGCAGGGCTACACCGGCATCGATGCCACTTCCGCGTTAGTCTGAGCCGCAGATCTAATCGATGGTTTGATAGTTTTTGGCTTGCTCTGGGTTGGATCCGCCTGGCCAAAAGATATCAATAGTCGACTCGGATCCCATGCTTTTTCAAGGCCCGTGGCCCGATTTCAAGTTCTGAAGGATGGTAACGGCCGACGTTGCGATCCGCAATTGTTTCCACTTGAGGAATCGCTCTGTTGAGTTGGTCGATAGCCGTTGTAGTCAAGCGTGCTGTAGGGCGTGGGCTCCCGGTTCCATCGCGTATTTCTGGGCTCCCATGAAATAGGTTGTTGCGAAAGTGCCCGTTTGCCAGATCGAGGGCGGGCTGGAACCTTGTTGCGCGCAACAGACGGTATTGTTGTAGGGCTAAGATCCCGGCTGGATAGTTGTTCAATTTGAAGGTGAGGCTGGTGATGCTGTAGGCCTCGTTTGCGGATCAGATAGACGGGGCCTCCGTAGAAAGGCTGAGTCGACAGGGCCGGGGTATTATAGGCACCGATTTTTGCGTAGATGCGTATGTTGGTGGCAACCGTAGTCCGCCTCGATCGTATTTCATCTGAGGCCCAGGAGAGATCATTGTTGTTAAAATCGATCGCAACGCAGTGTCGCTGGACATCGGCGACCGGCGGTCCAAAGTTTGGCGATCGCCAGTGAATCACTGAGCGTGAGATGCGGTTAAAGCAAAACCGAACGGTTGGTCCCTGCCCGTAGACATTTCACTCCCGTGTGGCCCGGTTGACATGACGCCTCGGGACGCGGGTTACAGGTTTTGTTGATCCCTGGATATTTGTTATTCAGCGATTGTACCAACTCGGCGAATTTTCCGACCGTATTGGATACCGTAGACAACTCTGCGAATCTGAACAGGCGTTTGACCGTGATGCCCCTTGGAGCCGGCTTTCCAGCGTACGATGGCAGATACGCCCTCTGGCAAACGCAAGTTCTCGAAATCAAGTGGTCGCATGGCGATGGCGTACCACATCGGATTTTCACCCGTCCATGGCTTTCCAAAACCGCCTCCCGTCTCCGATCCGCGAAACGATCGGCCGCCCTGGTATGGACCCGACTTACGAAAGCTCAACGGTCCCTGGTCCGGGCCGGAATTGAAGTAGCAGGATGTCTCCCGGTTGCGCCGTTTCGTAAGCGGCCATCAGTTCCTTTCTCGGGAATCAACGTGGATTGTTCGCCCGCCCTCGAAGCGACTGCTCACCGATCGTGGCGACGCTGACAACTTTTGCGCCGTCGAAGGCGCCCCGTCGGGGATCGTGCATGGTTGAAGCGGATCAGGTATTGCGTTGCCGGCATTTAGGAAACAGCACACTGCCGCAAAAAGATTCCCCACGCGATAAGGACCATAAATCTGATTTCGCGATTTTCATGGTGCACACGAAAGCATCGGCAGAGCAACCTTCCAATTGACGTCGCCTGCTCGACGATAGTCCACATCCACTCGTGCGTTACGATTCTATCGCCCTCACGTACCAGCAAATCCACTTCTCTAAAGGTGGGCGGTTCGACGAGAATCGACCAGCCCCGAATTTCATCCATGCTGTACCCGGTTTGTGACTCCCTTGATGGGCTCCTTGGATTTTCCGATTCAAGGGCGTGCGCACCACGCTTGCGAGGGAAACGACACAATGACCAATCGATTTACAAACGCGGCATTATCTTGACTAACTGCGACATTAATTTTGGTTCAATCGAGAGTAAGCGGTACTTCGGACACGAAAGCCCAAAAACGCTCATGCGTACCGCTCCATCGTACGCTCATGAGTTGTCGGTGGGGACAGGATCGTGTCCGGCGGTCCTAAACACCGAAATATTTTCCTAAAACCTGCATAGCAAGTTATTCCGGAGCGGTCGAGGCTTGCCACGAACCTGAGGACGACCACGTTTTCCAGTTCGCGGAAGCTGGAGCTTTCGCACCGTTCGTGAGTTCTTGCCCAATCGCTCAGTAACGTGCATCCCTTCCGGCATTTGCCGCTAACCAGCATTTAACTCCGTTTTCTATCGATGCGTGCGACGAGCTTTCGGGTTATTCCGACGGAATCGTGCGCCCCGACCCCAGGATCGAGGTTTTTCAAGGCATGGCTGCAGGTGTCCCATTGATGTGGATGAAAATCGTCCTTGGTGACCGAAAATCGCCGAGACCGTCGGCACCATGGGCGCACCGCTTGCCAGGAAGACGCTGGCGACCGAGAGATCCCTTTATCGAGTGGCACCTCTGCAAGCTTCGACTGCGTTTCTTCCGGCCTTGCGTTCTACCAGCATCCCTACCAGGCACCAATCTCGTTTGGACACGGAGGCATGCCTTTTGAAAACCTCCGCGCACGCTTGCGCCGGATGAACTTGAAAATTGATTGCGATTCATTGAAAACGGTCTCCCATTTTTGAGTTTGTGAACGTGAGAGCCTGCAACTTTGGGGGCCTTTTTTCCTTATCAGTTATTTGCTTGGCAAAGCACTTAGGAAGTGCGGAAAGTCGAATTTAGCGAGTCCCCTACTCTTTAGGGTTCGGAGAAACGACGACATTCTTTTGTTCCGGCAGTGCTTACGTAGGGCTGGGGCAAGGATGCCAGCGTTCACCCCGCAGGGATGCGGCCAGTCGACGCTCGGTCGGGAACCACGCACTGCACCGGAGGTAATTCATTAAGTTCAACGATTCATAATCACGGAGACGGATGACAGGAACGGCCGTGTTTCACTGTGCGTTGGTTTTTGTCGAGCAATGCCAGTTTCATGTGCGACTTTGCCACCGGCCTTCGAATGCAGTCTCTGAAACAAATCCAAACAACGCCGCAAGATCTTGGTGCTCGCGTCTTTTCTCAACAGAGCTGGTTCGAGCCAATCTCGTACCCTCCTAATCGATGCTGCACGGGATCGTAAATAGCCGAAGAAACCGTTGGCCAGGTCCGATCGGGAAGTGTCTGCCATGGACTGAAGATCTTTCAGCTCCAAGCCTATTTTCGGTAATAACGTCTCGAAACGGGATCGCAGCGATCCCTAAACTCGCCGATGCTATAGCCTGCAGTTGAATGGCAATCTCTGCGGCGAGCTTCTTGGATTTTCGCGTATTCGATTCTGCATAGATTCCTTCGCGTTCTGGGCGACGCCCGGAGTCTCGTCCTTGCCACGGAACACTTGCTCGAAAATGGGCCATCTCATCTCGGGCGTGGGCTGCCTTGTTTTCAGCGTCAAAATTCACCTTCTTGGCGGGGACAGGGAACCCCAATCATGGAACTCGATCTGCTGGTGCGATTCGAAAACGCGATTGGCCACTTTCTCGGCAACTTCCCTGCATCTTCTCGTAAGTTTTACTTTCCGCGGGAGCGGTCGTCCGGCGCTGGGTCGATCCAGTCTGGAACTGCCTGCGGGATGAGATTCATCTGAAACCGGTCGAGACCACCGAACGGATTGCTCAATAAGCTCGCGTCGGTGACAAACGAACGGCGGTTTGAAGACCTCGGACGGCTTCATCGGATTCTTCCCAAACCCATTCGCCGGGTTCTAAATTCGCAAAATGCGCGGCGGATCGTCGAAATGGTCGAAGCAACAAAATTGCTGGGTAGTCGTGAGTTCGGTTTCAAGGAACGTTTTGGAGGCCCGCGCGCGGTCGTCGCTTGAATGGGTGTGCGTCGCCGCAACAGCAGATGCGGACGCCGGATTCGAGGGCATCGAAGTACTGCGTTTTCGCGTAGTCGAACAACTTCGCGGGGGATACCGAACGTTGTCGCAGAGCACGATCGCGATCTTTCGCACGCGTTCAGCAACGAGACGCGAGCCGTGCGTTCGTCAATGAACCTCAGTGGCAGGACCGGCACCATCCGCCGACAATCAATTTCGCCGAGCCGTTCTCCGTCTTTGGTTTTTCATCGGCGGAGCGATCGTGGCCGATCGGGCTCCATTGGCGACTGTCTTTCTCGGCGTAGTGCACGGGTCGGATCATCACTGGCTACAATCACAATCGTCACTTTTTTCGAATGGCGGAATCATGTTGTTCCGGCGTTTCCCTCGATTTCTTCAACCACGAGTACGCTTTCGATGGCCCCATCGATTTTTCGCCTGTTTTGTCACCGTCTTTGCATGGTAATCACTTCCGTCAACCCCATCGCAGTCCGCCGACGGACGAAACTCAATTGACCTGTTCGATGCAAGTCACTCGACGGATGGGATTCTCCCAGTAAAGATTGCCGACGGACACTGGTTCTCGAAGAACGGCGTTTATCGTCTGCGAAAACCAGCAACAAGAAGGGATCGCACCTTTGGACGACAAAAGGAATACAAGACTACGAACTGGAACTCGACTACAACGTCGTCCGGAGACTACGACCCGCGTCATGCTGCGCGGAGGAGGACGGGCACCAAGTTCAATCGGCATTTCCGGTAGCTAAAAAAGACATGACCGCTTGCATTTATGCCCCCAAGGAACAAACTGGAAGTTACCCGGGGGCAAAAACGGAACCAAAATCGCAGATTTCAAAAGTCGGAGAGTTGGAATCATTGCGAATCCATTTTGACGGGGAAACGCCGTTGCGAACGTTTCTCAACGGCGAACCGTTCGTTGACTACACGGCGTGGCGATCAATGATTCAGTCCGATCGGATTGCAGTTGCACGCCGGGCCACCACATTGAAAATCAATTCAGGAATGTCAGCTGTGAAATAGAGCTTCAATAACGAACCAACCTTTTCTTACCCGATGCGTTCGTTTTGAAGTTGCGTTGTGTAGCCACGAGTGATTCCTTGGGGGCTCACGCCCAGGCTAAGCGGACAACGAAACAATCATTTCCGAGTAGCTACGTTCGTCAGAACGTGGATTCCACCGTCTGGCGACGGGAAGCTACGGGTACTTCGATCCATCACTGTTGCTCCCGGGGCTAACGACCGCCCTTCGGCTGTGCGCTGATCGTTGTGACAGGCAGAAACGGCATTCGTGTCGAAATTCGAATCCAAGTAGATGCATCGGGCGGGTCGATCAAGCGATTAGGATTCGCTAACGTTGCGATTGACCAAAGCCTGTTTCCCCTCGAAACCCCGATCTCAATACGACGTGACCATGTCAACCTCGGCGGACCCACTCGAACCATTCCGACTTCCCCCGACGCCAGCGTTTTCCTCGGCTGCATTGCTGCCGTGATGACCGCCCTGCGACTCTTCGGCGACGTTGATTACGACATGCTCGGTGAAGACCTCGTTGAAATTAGTCGATGCCGGGATGTCGGGGGTTGGTTTACTGTGGATCGATGGGCGATTTGGCCGTTGCTCACTGACGATTCAGCGGGACGCCAGGGGCGTGACGCGATTGGTGCGTGGCCGGTTGTGCGGTCGTCGTCGGTACCGGAAGCCGGTCAAACAACCGCAAAACCGCGTGCGAACATTGCCGCCCATGCGGCGGGATTCGGTGCGCGGGTTGATGTTCCATTCCCCGATTGCTCTCGCCGTGGAATCTCCTCACCCGCTCAGGCCGATCCACTTCTCGCGTTGTCCTCCAGGGCCGGTTGCCGGGTTGCCCTCGGTGATCTACAAACAGTCCCTTACTATGGCTACCATAACTCGAGCCGGACGTGTATTTCGAACTGCGCCGCGAGCACCCGCCAATTTGGGCGGGTTTAAGGGAATTCGGCGGTTTGCCGAGTCGTTGCAATACGCGCCGAAAATATCACGTCCGCTCCCCGACGGCGGGATGCTGTTGGTCGGCGTCGACACGGCAGGTCTATTACGGGTTTCGTCCACTGCGGCGCGGTGGGGTCCGATCACGGGCATCGGCAATTGGTTCTGCCTAGGAAGTTTTGCTGGTCTGGGGACCGAGCTTTGCGGGCGAGCCGCTTTCAAGCGGACGCCGGTGGCAAGGGAAAAAACCCGCGCGTTCCGAAAACTCGGGGGGACGGAAAGCGTTGAAGGTTTTTTTGGTTCGACCGTTTTGATGGAAGGCCCCGGACCTAAACGGCTCTATTTAACCGGATTAACTCGCGTTCTTTGGACCGGGGCCCAAAGATTTCCGGGCCTTTACGCCAAAAAATTTTCGATTGGGACCCCCCCATTTTTTTTGATTCGGGGGCTTCAGCGTTTTCCAAAACCAACGGAAACCCAACTTTTTTTACCCGGGGGCCCGGAAAAAAAAAAACCCAAAAAGGGCCCAAAAATTTAAAAAAAAAGGCTTGGTTGGTTTTCCCCCAAAAAAAAAAAAAAACCTGGTTACGCCCCCAAAAATTGGCCCGGCCCACCGACACCGTCCTTCTCGATTGATGATTCTCTCTC
>Ga0163217_1097152_pt1 | contig 12144 bp, 7 predicted proteins | sample SynspAceP_FD_185933 | JGI IMG/M metagenome (GOLD analysis project Ga0163217, IMG submission 185933) | Saline lake microbial communities from Ace Lake in Antarctica - Synechococcus sp. Ace-P (PacBio error correction) | ecosystem: Environmental > Aquatic > Non-marine Saline and Alkaline > Saline ... | reverse complement strand
TTTTGGACTAATTTTACCACTATTAAATGAAATAAATTTGATTTCTGGTATTTAATGCCAAAAAATTACCTGCCACCAAAATACAGCTGTCAAAGCATTGGTGCCAAAAAGTCAATAAAAAGTTTTTATTCCCTTTGGATATTTTGTTTGAACATCTAGAAAAACCAAAAAGGAGGTAGCAAAACAAATTACAGCTATACGAAGTAACATAACACGCTAGGATGATAATCCACAATCTTGTTATCATGGAAATTCATAAGCTATAATGCCAAAACTAGCATGAGAAATGGATTGTACATGCAATGATAAACATCCAAATTGAGTTTTCACTTCAATTTCAAAATCTTTTCTTTCTTAGGCAAGGCCTATTAATACCCATTAATCCAGAAGCTATGGCAGGAATTGTTGTGAAAAATCCCTGTGAAATGCATATTGTCCCATACCCTTCCTATATTCCCTTCCAATATTTATTGGAAAAACGATATGGAAATGGAATATGCCCTCAATTCTGTAGTTTTTTGTTTGGATTTTTCTTCCGCTACCCACACATATTCAAATTTTATTGTCACGTTTTTACCGTTGTCCAAGAATATTCCGGAGAACGGTCAAATACCCTGTTGTCTTCAACTTTGTTCAGAAAGTCAGGGTTACAAAAAACTCATTTCTTATGGCATTGGGTAAAGCAAGTAATTTCTTTCTTTATTTTTTGTTTGAACACGCCTAGAAGGAAACGTGTTTATTTTTCCATCATCCTTTTTGATTTTGGGTTGGGATATCCTTACTCCGGGTTATTTTTTCTTTGCGTTGAAGCGCGGAGCCTGAAAAATTCATGCGTGGGAACTGCCCCGAAGCTGTCTGGTGAAAAAGCTACGCTGGAATGCCAGAATCGGCGTACGCATTTTTTGACACAAACCGATAATTTTATGAAAAGATTGATTAATAAACCTCGGGAAGGAAACGATACGAAATGGTACGGTCCGTATACAAGGAGCAAAACAACTTTCTTGATGGCGCAACAGCAATTTCGTCCACCTCAATGTTCAGATAAGTGGATTGCCGTCCGCAAAAGGAAGCGTCCGGAGACCCCCTTGCCTGTGGCCGAGGAATGCACGACTATATCCGTAGCTTTTTGGATCGTAATCCTCGGACAGGAACATAATAGGATTCCAAGTATCAAACTTTCTCAACCGAAACAGGAAATTTGCCATTGGAAATCATTTTCTAATGTTGGACCCCATTTTACGAAGTTGAATAATATCCGTGGTTATACCAAACCCATCCAAGCCGCATTTGATTTTCCCTTCAAATTGTTTTCGTCATGAAAGCATAGTAGGCATTTTCGACTGCACTGCAAAACAGTTGGAACATTTTGGTGTGTTGCGCGGTAAATTTTGGAATTATTTCACCTATTGAAGCGTTCTAACCACTAAATCTGGGTAAGTCTTCAATGCACACTTCGCTTGCAGTTTTAGTATAAGTGTTTAAGAGTATTGTTAAAATGTGAACCAAAATACCTTGAGAAGTAACAATTAATATGTCTTCATAATCCCCGAAAATTATCCTTATACTTGCTGTAGTTTTTCTAAAAAAATAAGGTTTAGTGAACAACCCATTCGCATTCCTTTTTTGCCAGTACTTTGTTGGAATAGTTAGCTTTAATTTTTGATTGTTGTTGGTTTAAAGCTGGGTTGAGAGCAGATTGCCAGAAGATAAAAAAAAACTTCCCATTCATAGTGTAAGTAGTATAAATTGTATTTTATAATTTAAACTATAGCCAACAAGGTGAATTTCGAGATACTAATCTTATTTAACCAAGGGTATTGAAAGGTATAGAAAACAAAGAGTTATGCTAATTTTTTGGGAATGTAGTTTTCTGACACTGGACGGGCCCATTTCTCCTTTATTCCCAAAAGTTTGAAAGATTTTCCATAAAAGGATTTAACCAAAATACAATCGAATGCCATTGAACAAGAATCGGTACGGATTTTTTATGTTTATGCACCCCAAATGTGATAATTAGGTATGATGGTACGACTTAAAACCTATACTACCCAAAACCAACATCAAACGGAAATATTCCTTAGCAATGACCATTAAGAAATTTTATCAATGATGATCAGGAGATTACTTATGGATCGGCACCCAATTGTAGGCTTAATGTATTCCAACACTCGAAAAAAATCCTGACGTTCCACTAATCGAAAGACAGTATAGTAAGATCGGTTCCTGGACGCGATTGGCCCAAAATTATCTGGTTTTCCGGTGAAAAATTCAACTATTTGTTGCGAACTTACTGATTTGGATAATGGAGTTTATTCAAGGTTTCCGATAATATCCTAAAAAATCCCAAAGGGACATTCCGAACTAAACGATTTTAGTTTTAGGGATAATAATTTTAATTTTTGCTACCTCCATGGAGTTGTGGAATTTATCGCAAGAGGTTAAGTCCTTGATTAGGCGATGATCTGGAATATGAAGATCCTTGAACTCCAATTTAAGGCTTGGAAAACGAGCCTATTACCTCCCTTATAAATAGATATAATATCTCTTTTGGATCGGAACTGAAAGAGGGTTCTAAGGCCCACCCTGGACGGGATTTTTGTAGCTCATATATATTCTAGTTTAATATTGATAAAAAAAATAAACCCCACCAGCTCGCGCCATCATTGTAACGTTAATATATGAAAGACCATTCTGGTAGTTATGTTTGGATTGGTTACAACGGAAACGGCCCTCTTTAAATATTGTAGAAGATGGAGAGGCAGTTTTCAACACTTTTCCTACGAACCCCCTCAACACTTTTGGTTTAAAGCGAGTCAAAATATCAATGCCCTTTTTCAAAAAAAAAAAAAAAAAAAAAAAAAAAAAACAAAAAAACCAAAAAAAAAAAAAAAAAAAAAAAAAAAAAAAAAAAACCAAAAAAAAAACAAAAAAAAAAGGATGTTGTTCAATGTGTTGTGGGTGGGTACGCACAAGGTTGGAATAAAAAAGTTAGATTCTTACTCAGAAACCAATTTATAAGTTACTCCAACAACCCTATGACAAGCAGTCGCTTTGGCAATAATTTTATTACGCGATTACTTGAGATCTACAAAGGGAAGATTATTGGTGTCCGGTTAACAAACAACCCACTTTTCAGAAGTTACACTTACCACTAGCCGTAAATGATACAACTTCCAATTCGCTTTCAGTTTGAAAAACTTGAAAATAGATTTACCTATTTCCAGATATTTGGATATGGTCCGTGATTTATGAGGATAATAAAGGATATTTTTGGTTTGGCCGGGACAATTCACTAGTGTTCTATTAATCCTTCAAATGACCAATTTAAACAAAAAGTAACATTGGCCAAGGATGGCATCCCAACTTTTCAATGAAGGAGATTCGGAAAATTTGATTCTGTCAAGTGGGAGAAATGAGTGTTCTTTCTAGTCGGGAAAGTCGTGACAGTTGTTAAAAAAACCCATGGGCTATAATTGATAGTACAAAAACCCAAATATCGAGGTAAGTCAGTTATTTCCCTGGAAAATGGTTGCCATACTCTGCTTTAAGAGGGGCGATGGTTCCTTATGGATCGGAACCAAAAAAGGTTTGATAATAGTATGCGAAGTTTGAGTGGTAACGAAATTTGAATCCTCCGAACTTTTCAGATGACAAGAATAACACGAATTAAGAGATTGATTATTGAAAATGTTTTCTCCCTATATGATGAATAACAATGGAAATATTTCTGGGTAAGTACATTGGTGCGACTGAACAAAAAATAACTATAGATAGTTCAGGAAACCTTCTAAGATAGATTTTACGTAAAAAATGACGTGCTCCCAGCTGATGCCATCTTTCGTATTTGCCAGAGGAAAAGAACTATTTATGTTAATTTCTGGATATGGGGATTATGAATTTGATCCCAAAGACAGCATACCATGATGATTTGCACGTACGTGATGGCCTCCGCCATAATAATTTTAGACAGGGGCTTTTTTTAAGGGCAATTCGGGAATTTTTATTTTGGCGGATTAAATGGGCTACGATTTTAGGCCCGAAGACATTAAACTGAACGATCAACCTCCAAAAGTTTTGATTTACAGACTTTTAGTAAACAATGAGCGGTAGAATTGGGGAGAAAAACTAAATAATAGTGGTAATTCTAGAAAAGCCATTTCAGAGGACGACAAGCATGCAGAAGTAAGCCAAAAGGAAACAAGTTTGTTGCATTTTGATCTGGCCGTGGAGCAACACATCTACTCCTTCCAAAAATAAGGTTGCGTTAATATAAACTTGAGGGTGTTATGAGGTTGGGTTTAAACCGTCAACGGAAGGCAAAACCACCGATTACCTATACAAAATTTGCCCGCCAGGAGTTATGTGTCATGGTAAGTCGCCAACGCCGATGGAATTTGGAGTACCGAGACCAAAAACGTTGAACCTTAAAAATATGCCCCCTGTACCTGACTGTGGAGTTATCTGCTTTTTTTCATTGCTTACAGTGGGTATCGGTATCGGGATAGGTTTGGCTATTTTTCGCGACATGAGAAATTAAAAAACAACGGTTGAAATTTGAAGGAATTGACAAAGGAAAAGGAGTGCACACCATCAATTCAGGAAAAAATTGTCACGTATTTCACCCAAATATGTCCCAATGAATTAGAACGCACTTAACATTGCATTGGGCATTGTCCTTTGAGCAGATTGGTCACAAAAAACACAATCCGAAGAACAACAAATATTTAGCGCTTGATCCAGAAAAACACCAAAAGACTTATTAAGGCTGGCAGGGACAATTGATTACGTTTCAAACAGCGGACCAAGGGATGACTGAAATTAAATTAAGGAAAGACACTTTAGGCGCATTATTAAACCTCTATTGAGGCATTCGAAAAAATTACCGCGCCATTGAAAAGGAATATCAATTTAGTCATTAAAAGAAAGCTCCCCTGACGAAGAAGTATTATCGGAATGTAGAAAACTGAACGTATATCTTTCAATCTACTTGCTAACTCCTTTAGAATACACACCCTTGGCACTATGGTGGCATCGAATCAAAAATAAGAAACGATCAGGGCAAAAAATGATATATATTGACTGTGGTAGATAGTGCCAAGGGAAATACCTGAAGAAGATTAGAAGATATCTTCGAAAGGTTTTATCAATTGAAATAGGACCCGATAAAGTAAGCGGCGGGGAAATCGGTCTGTCATTTTGCAATTCTGTTGGTCCAATCTACTCGATGGTAAGATTTTCTGCAAAGAGCAACGCCTGGGTTAGAAACCCGCTTTTCGGGTTTTACTACCTCCCAACGATAAGGATACGATGAGGAAGAAATTGATTTTCCAAAAGTCCTTTGTGGATGACTGGATTCCTGTCCTCTATATTACTTGATGCAAACATTCCCTGCCAACGATAATAGCACAAAAAAGAAAATATTCCAATTTTACTAGTAGAGAACGAAGTGGATGTACAGACCTTTTTAAAGCGCTTGTCGGAAAAATATAATATTGAAAGATGACGCTAACAAGTGGGATTGAAGGGTGGAAAAAAATTAAAGAGGCAACGAAACCCGACCTGAGTCATAGCGATGTAATGATGCCCGAGATGGACGGCTCGAAAGTGCTGAGAAAATAAAATCCGATCCCGACTAGCCATATTTCACGTGTTCTCTTTAACGGCATTGAACGAGCCGAAGTATGATCAAGGGACTCGAATTCGGTGCCGATTGAGACATAGGCAAACCTTTCAGTTAAGACATTCTAGAGCAAGATCGAAAAATTGATCTCAGACCAAAGAACGTTTAAAGGAAAATATTTTTCAAAGAATAGCAGCTTCCCAAGGATGCCATCGGAATTTCAACAGGACAAGGGAATTTTTGAGTTGGTACCATTGTTCAAATGGAAAAGAATATTTGCGGATTCCAATTTTGCGTTGGAAGAAGCTCGCCCTGGAAATAGGACTTGACCTCGCACTTCTTTTACCGTCGTCTTAAAACAACTTACGGGACAGGCTCCAAAGGCCTATTAAGAAATTTAGATTGCAAAGGGCAGCAGAACTCCTAACGCCTTAGATGAAGGCTATTAACGTAAGCCGAGGTAATGTCATCAATGGTATCGAATCCATTCACTATTTTTCCACAGCTTTTAAAAAAAAACTAACATGGGGTCTCTCCCTCTGAAGTTCAAATAAAAAAATTGGACCTAATTAGTTTACAATGGTTGGAATCTGGATTTTCTAAAACTCTTTGAAAGCTGCCCCCTTAAACAAAAATTCAATAGCCTATTAAAACGGGTCATAGTAGTCGTTCGAGCAGGTTATTATAGCCTAAAATTAGGGTCAATTATCAATGCTAATCTTACATCAAATGAAGAAATTATTGCCTTTCCGACAGGATAATAAGCGATAATATATTTATAAATGTCTTGAAAATCAATTACATTAAATCTTGTTGTTCTGTAATGCAAGGTTTGAGCAAATGATTGTTCGATTGAGCAGAGTACGCAAGCTAGTTAGGTTATATTTGGTTAAACTCAGACGAGTGGCACCTCGGTGGTTTATTTAAAAATTCACTGGAGCAATAAGATTCCATTGACTTATAAAGAACAACAACTAATGCGTCACGGAAAAGTTAAAAACCAACAAGATTTCTTGAAAACTAAAAAAAACTTAAAATGAAAAGAAAAAATGGAACCAGTGTGTGGTTTTAAACCGCGCAAAAGTTACTATGGACCACTTTTTATGTTCCATTGTTCATGTTCCTTGCTAATGCAAAACGGAATGTAAATAGAGTTTTTTGTGCTGCAGATTCCAATTATAATTGGCAGTTGAACAGCAAACACGATAAAATGGACATAACGGATGCAGATGTGTGTCCTTGCCAGGGCGCCAACATGCGTTGAAAAAAAAGGTACCCGAATGTGTTACGCCGATTTTGAATGTAATTTCAATGAGGTAGCGGATAATAACTGGGACATTGGTAATTTTCCCTAATTGGATAGCCACCAAAGAAATTCCCCTGAGGGACAAAAGAACTTACTATTTCTTGTGAAGACTGGAAGAAAGGCTGCAGGATTGACAAGTTGTGCTTATAGGGACGGAACACCAAAAGAAAGCGACCTGACGGGTGCTTGTGGGTTCGGTTCCGCTTGAAGAACTTCAGGAAACGCCAGCTGCTTCGTTACACAATCCTTATCGGGTAAAATCAGGGAGTAAGCGTTTCGATCAATTCCGGTAGACCAGGGAGGGAAGTGCGAAACATAAGAATCGTGGAAACTCTTGTAAGTTTGGCGAAAGACCATTGACGGTAGTAGACGGATAGTCATTCTGTTCCACGGTTCTGGCAGACAACAGCAACCTATACTTATATTAACCCTAATGATATTGTTCTGTTGAGTGCTAAAGATGCATCGGCCACAGCTAGTTTATGGCTCGAGGAGCCAATGGTGTTGTTTTTGGTTACCACCAAGAGAGGAAGTTAAATTTCAGGCGGTAGTATCTCATATGACAGCCTACATAGTTTGGGCATCACTCTCGTAAAAAAGTCGGCTGTAACTTAATTTGGCAGAAGAATTTTTAATGAGTCGAGGAGGTGCCTACCAGACGCAGAAAATATGATGCCGTAGGCTTGCAACGGTAAATATTACCGATCCCGCACTAAAAAGGAAACGATCCAAGATTGTTCGATTCTAATGGTTGATCCAATTTACGATACGGGATGGCAGGGATGAAGTTAACCAGGCCGGCTCTACGGGCCAGGAATCACCGAACTGTCCTTTAACAGGAGGAAACGAGAACGGCAGTTATGGAGCCTTTCTAGGCTATAGGGAACGAGAGGGAATTATGGAAGGATGCGTGGCTTAAAAACGATATTCGGACGTTTGTGTTCGACTCCAAAGTTAGCAGATTGTTAAAATTGGTGGTAGTTTAGTTATAATAATCAACCGAAAGAGTTATTCAACGGTTCCTTGGTCGGGAGAAAATATGATAGGAAATATTCCATCCATTCAGTAAAATATCCCGAATGGAACTTGGGCAAGCAAGCAATTACCCGCATGGAAGGAGGTCCAACCCGGTAGGGTCGCAGGGATTAATAAGAGATACTGAAAACCAATACGTCCTCGGGAAATATATTCGCCAATAGGTTACTTTGGCCAAAAGGATGCGATCTAAGAACTTCTTTAGGGATTAATAGTATCGACCAAAAAGTTGAATGAATATGCGGGTCGAGAACTAGTTTATTGGTACAAAACACAAATGGATAATGCCACCGAGATCATTGAACGAGTATTTTCATGGCAATTTGAAAATTATTTGACCCCTTACCGAAGAATTATAGAGCGAAATTCATTCCTTCCCACTGGTCTATGGGATTATCATGCAACATGAACAGTTCCGAATTCGTGCTGGTCTCAAAATTTTCAGGTGATTTTTTCAGCTTCGGGTACAACTTTAGGTGCAGGCTCTGTGGTTAGGGACTCCTAGTTCCCAGCGCTTTTGCGTATGGTTTAAGTTCTTATTTCGGAGAATCAACTATGGCCTACTTAATTAATATCTATTACCGGTACTGCCGTGTTATGATCCTCAAAGTTTGGCCACTAATAAATATGCCTTTTCCTTTCGCGGCATTGCCTGGAAGGTTTCCGAGGAAGTTTTATCAAGGATCCCCAGTAAATTTCCAATCTTAAATTTGCGTACAAAGCTACGGTTTTGTGGTTACATGGTACTCAGAAAGTTCCGCCTATGGGTCACTTTCAAGGATTGGGACATTATGCTTATGTAGTTTAATGATTGCATGTAAATGGGATAGGAATAGACATGTTGCCAACCAAACCTGCAATGGAGAGAAGACAGGCTGGTAGATGCTGGAGTGAGTTAGGTTCTTTTTAATATATTTTTCCAGGGAGGCCCGAGGTCTAGCGCGAAAATTGGACCACCGACATTGCTTTTGAATTCTCCGGTGCCGACCAGTAGTGGTTAGTTCCCGACTTCCGCAACATAGCAGGTTATTGGAAAAAATAAGGGATTTGAATTGTTCTTTGATTATCCAAAATATAATGAACACGGATTTTCTCATGGGAAACGATTTAATATCGCCATGAATAAAATTAAAAAGTTGTGGCCGTTCTGTTGAGGTAGTGATATTATTTTCCGAGGACTATAATCAGGGAAGGTGAACTGTGGGGTTCATTTCTATTGGATTTGGTTCACTTGGGTACCTGGGTACGATGAAGAGGCAGAAGCCGCAAAATATTTTTCGATTGCCGGGGACGTGAAAATAGGAGGATAGGAATAATGACGGCCGCGCGTAATCAATCAGGCGGAGCCGAACAATTATTGGAAAAGGTATATCCGGAGATTACGTGTTAGGTTTGATCAATCACGGTCTTTATAAGAATTTTGAATTAATTGATCGATTTACAATCCAATACGGTACGACATTATTGTACATTTACTACAAGACACAGAAAGAACCGGTCAAGGGGGATTGCAAAAATAGCTTATCACGTTTTTTGAACGGTTGGACACCAGATAGATCAAGATACGCCAATTTAGCCCAGGAGAGACCAGTATCGGCCGGCTATTGATAAACTGGACACTTCCCCCACATGATTCCAGGATGGGTCTTTCATTCGGGGCAGAAACTTTTGTTAGGTTACAAGTTCCCTTGAAATTGTGGAAAAATTGCGATTGAGCAGGCTGATATATACACTTCAGCACAAAAACTGTCGTGAAGCACAAAATATCAATTTGGTTGATGATCCTGAGGTGCAAACAAGAGTGACAATACTTTTGGACAAGGAGAGGTTAATTGATCAAATACCCAAGCCTAGAGTTTTTATTGATTGGGTTGATGCAACTTCGAATTAAAAATGACAAATGAAAGAATATTATAAAAATCTAGAATTGGCGTTTAAGCTAACAGCAATTTCACTTTCTCAGTATAAGTGTATCCATTTTCTGAGGAAACCAGATCATCCAATATTACGGCGAAAGCTATTTTAAGACAGCAGAGCCATGCGGAGGAACTGCTATATTTATCTATCTGATGTCCAGTTTAAGTCTGTAAGGGGTGAGATATTTATTGGCGTAGTCCATGCTATGTTGGGAATTTGCAACCCGGGACTTGCGCGATAAGTGATTTCTCTATCGTACAAGCAATATTATTCGAAATTTGACCCAATACTCTATTTATTTAATGGTACGGCAAGTGTATTGGATTTGTAGTAGTTATTAAAGGAATTGCCAAGGCTAATTGGCGGTTGCAAACATTCTCGAAATGCTATGGAGAAGTAAGAAAAATAAAACTATTGGTTGAGGCAAGGTTTTAAGGCTATTTTTACTATAACTTAGTCCAGAATTTTCGGGGAGGTTCCTGTTTAATACAAGATCCTAGTGATCTAGGCTCAGAAAAAAAATCTTTTGGCCTCAGCCAGAAATCTGGTTGAGAATTAATCTATGCTTTAATGAAGATGATTCTAACCTGGCAGAGTCTTCGGGATTACCTTTTTAATGCACCTCGAAAAAGTTACTATGGGTGCCATTAATCCTATTGTCAAGCGTTTACCTTACCATGGCAGGTTATCTTTACAAAAAGGAATGATTTCATAAAAAAGGCAGCAGGGATAAATCAAGGAGTAATCGATTCAGGAAACAATACAGTTTATTTCCGATTCATATGCAGATCTTTCACGATTCTCAAGAATATATTGGGGAGATATTTTTATGGTTACATATGAAGCTTTTTGTGGATCCTCGGATGGCAGCCATTATAATCCCGTACAAGATGAATATTCCGCATATTCGCCCAAACTGGTGAAATTTTATGCAGAATCAGGGATTTGTTTCAATCCTATGAGGCGGTGATAAAAGGGTTGAAGAAAAGGAATATTATTACACGGACTATACCGCCAAATTTATAGACGAAACCATCGTCTTGGAGGTTACTTTTTATATAAACATTTGATATTGTACCAACTTGAACGGCCAGCAAGTGACCTTAATGGGATTTTGTAATTTCGTTATTTGCCGGAGTTACTCGTTGATTTATGCGCGAAGCCCAGAATGAGATTCCCGACCAACAGTGATACGAAGAGGCATGAACAAAATAGAAGGAGAAGCCGACTTCTTGAATATCAGACTAAGCAAAGACAATTCAGGGGAAGCCGTTGGAAAGAGAAAATGGCATGATTAAGCTTCGAAAATGTTTAACCATGGTTCGGACATGGTCCGTTTAAAGAAAAGGCTTGAATGTGTCGACGGCAACTTGAGGATTTTGTTGACATACATTTGGCTTATGGACCCACAGCTGACGAGCGGAGAGTTATTATTTTCCAATTCCTACGGATGAATTTGCGTAATAATTGAAAATCTTGTCAAAAATCCGGGGTATTAAAATTCCACAATTCAAAATGTGAATAATACAAACCCTTAGGCTTCCTTTAAAATCTCTGTTCTGGTTAATCCAAATGGCTTGCAGGATAGGGATAAAAGATACATAGGAAATTAAAAATTAAAATAATTAAGAAATGAATTTGAAAAACTAGTTCAGAAAGGGAATTAATTGAAAATTGTTAAGCCAAGGGGGATAATTCCCCCAAATTAACATGAAAACCCAATAGATTCCCTTAAGAAATTTTGGTTTACGATGTTGAGGGTTGTTATTTTTGTTTACCTCCTTCTTTGGCTTTAAAATGCCCAAAGTTTGGTAATAAAGAAAAGAAACCCAATGTAATTCCATTGTTATTCCGTATGACCAGGGGATTGGGGGATTTAGTTTGTTTACGGAGAATTCCTTACATAAATAAACTCCCAATATTGATAGTTTATATTAAAAGAGGTCGGGTTCCGATTTTAACCCAAACTTTCATAGTTATCTTTCCACCCAAACCCTGTTGGCCCCCACCCGTGGGCATTCCGATGGACCGGAAAAGACATACCAATTAAGGGGATTTAAATTTGTATTTTCCAACTATTAACTTGGCCGGTCCTTTGGCTTTTTGAGGATGAGGTATTTTTACCGCAAGTATTGCTCCAAAAATGGATAACACAATGGTATGTTCGGAAAATTGCATTTAGGTGATAATTTCCGTACCGTTCCGAAGATAGGGAGGTATTCATGAAGTTGTTCGACAGGTGGTGGTGGAATCACATCTCTCT
>Ga0163217_1084501_pt1 | contig 12144 bp, 14 predicted proteins | sample SynspAceP_FD_185933 | JGI IMG/M metagenome (GOLD analysis project Ga0163217, IMG submission 185933) | Saline lake microbial communities from Ace Lake in Antarctica - Synechococcus sp. Ace-P (PacBio error correction) | ecosystem: Environmental > Aquatic > Non-marine Saline and Alkaline > Saline ... | reverse complement strand
ATCAGTGCGGAACATCTGGTCGACTTGTTTGTTGGTCGGGTTGCGTCCGATCGCTTTGAGGAAACATGGTTTGTTCACCCCATTGTCGTTGGCGATGATATTCATTTGGAGGGTTCATACGGAGCAGTATCGAGTAAATCGTCGGCCTCTTTCCATTTAGCCTTCTTTTGATTCCGCATTCATGATCCGGCCTTGAAACGTTCCCGAAGTCGCGACCAGATCGACGATTCGCGTTTTGCACGCCGCGGATGTAGGCCTCGGCTTGGCAATCGGCATGTCGTCCCCGCGAGGTCGCGACGCCCCTTTCATGGTGCCGGGAACGTATGGGCAATCGTGCCAGCACGGCGCCGCCGTTTTTAACGTAGAGCATTCGTAGCGGTCGATCGATTTCTCGACCGTCCATCCTTGCCATTCACAGTCCGTTGGTCCGACGACGTCATCGCGGAGCTTTTCGAGTTCCTTGTCGTAAATCTCGAACGATTCAACGGTCAATTCGGATTGCCTTTTGAGTGCAATCGCAGCATGGTGTCGTCGGAAATCGTGGATGGACGCGGGATGCCCATACGATGGGTGCGATTGGTTTTGCGGCCTTGCAATCCGCCGGACACGACCGGCATTAGAATCCATCTTGCGTTTGAGGGAGCGCGTTGCTGACGACTTGGAATGGGACCTCGGGTGATGGTGGATCGGTTCGGTTCCTGCTTTCGCCACGCAAGGGACGGTAAATTTTCACGATTGGGTGAGGCCGGTGGGGTGACGATTGATTCTGCAGATCGCGGCGGCGTCGAGATCTTTTCACACCATTGATGCTGAGGATCACGTCATTTCTGTTTGGAAATTCCCAAGGCGGCGGCGATTCGTCGAGCACTTTCCATCACGATGGTTTGCGGCCGTTCCTTGGTCTTTTTCACGGACCGTGACGCCGAACAGTACTGCGGTGTCAGAGCGAGTGTTTCCGGATTTTCTTGATCTTGTGTTTCCGGTTTGCCGCCGCGTTGAACTTCGATTTCATAGGTGTCCGGGGATCCCTTGGATCGTTCCGGGGCGATCGATGTGAGGTTTCAGAAATGGCTTTTGAGCAAACGGTGTTGATGCTGCACCGAGACGCAACCCGGGGTCTGCGGCGCCGAATCCGGCGAGTTCGGGTTCGACGCTAATTCAGGTACGCCCAATCGAGCGGACCGATCGCGATCGGGATCTGCCGTTGCGATCGTCTTTGCGGACAAGGTCGAGTACGTCGCGATGCGGCGTGAATCGGAGAGTCCGGGTCGAGAGGAGCCAATCCGGAAGGCACGAACCAAACCGGGCAGCGGATCCCGGCCCGCGTATCCGAATCCGGACCGACCGGCGAGAAGGCTCGCGGATGTAATCCGACCGACATCGCGATTTTCGACATGGGATACCATGATCACGGTGGGGTGACGTTGGCTGGAAGTGACGCTCAGTGTCGTCGAGTTCGATACTCGACGTTGCCGGGTTGAGTTTCGGTTTGGCATCCGGGCAACGTAAATTTTGTCGAACTGTTTCGATCGCATCACGACTTGTTTCCGCGAGCGGCAGGACGAATGATTTTAGGCTTTGGGTCGGGTGAAGGTGTCAGCCATTGCGCGAGACACCAAAATTTGCCTCGGATGGTTTCATCCCCCACATTTCGGCCAACGCGACGGCGTCACCCCTGATCGCTTTGAGCTTTTCCTGCCACACAATTTGGGTCGGTGTTTGGTTTTCATGTTTCGGGGTTCTCGGCGATGCGTTTTCGCGGATGTCTTGGACGCGGCCTTGGGTGCCCGGAATGGTTTCTGGAGGAAACGCGCCCCGCGTCGGGAGGCGAAGTGAAATCCGCAGCGAATCTTGTGTCCCGTATTTCAACGCGATGACGGGGTTCCGACGCGGCGATCCGGTGGAACGTGATTTCGAGCCGAGGGTCGCGCTGAGCGATCAAGCCCACCCGCCGGCGGTGCGTCGGCAACGACGGGTTCGCCAAACCGAAAAGAAATTTCGGTCGATGTTAATCCGATTAACTCTATCACGAATCGATCGGCGTCGACGCGCGGGTTGTCCGATGCGATCCAAATCAAACGCGGTAGGGGTTGCGAAACAACGGCGGCGGTTCCTCCGGTCGCTTTTCGATCTCGGTTCAATGCACCACTGAGGGCGACTCATTTCGGCCGGGTCGAGCGGGGATGACGATTGTGCGCCGGAATCGAGGGCGGAGTACGAATTCGCTCAATCGCTCGCACCGGCGGACCGGTGCGGGGCACTCCGCGTTCGACGGCCGGACGGTGTCGAGAGCCTCAACAGATCCGGCAAACAGGCACGGGTGAACGTGATCACCGCGACGCGGGAAACAACGGGTTTGGACGGTTCACTGATTGAGTCTCCATTTTATCGAATTCTGATACAGGGACACGATGTTTCCGAACCGACAACGCCAACGGTTACGGTTTGTACGCATACGAATCGACGAGTTGCCAGCAAACGGGATCACGGGCAATTTCATTGTTGGACGATGAAGTGCAGATGCAGCAACCGGTCACGAAGGTCCTTTCCAGTTCGGGATTTCCTCTAAACGACGCAAACCCCGAGTCCGACCAAGATCGGTGCTTGCCGGCAATTCCCGCGACGGCCCGAGCACGACGCGGGGCGTCAATTGATCGGTTCCCAAACCGCAGCGGGCGACATAGGCGAATCCGCCGTTCCCGGTTCGGGCGAACGCTCGCCGACGTCAATTCGACGCATGTTCCACAACGAGGGTCGAGCAGTTCCCACTTGAGTCTTGAATCGCCTCGCAGCGCCGTTCGCCGGTGACATTGTCTCGGGGTGGGAACGCCAAACCGGATCGGTTTTTCAACTCGGCGGGCAGCTTCCTTTTCTCCGAGTCGCCTCACCTTTTCGATCGGATTACTCACCATTCGTCATTAGCAATTTTTGCAGTCGGGGTTCATACCGACGGGCCGAGATTTTTTTGTCGTCAGGCGATAACCGACGGAGGTTCGTTCGGTCGATCCCCGCCGGGGAACGTCCCGAGAGGACTTGGAACCGGGCACCCTTCAACTTTTCGAGCACTCACGGCTAAATGTCTTGCCGGTTCGTCCCGCTAGACCAAGAAGCCCTGCGAAACATTGCGGTCGTGCGAGGGAATGCTGCTCGCTGCACGGGACGAGCATGTGAACGCTTCGGCAGGGGGATTAGTTGGCGACCGCGATCTTGAGGTTGTCCTGCAGGCCGGAACCGCGTCTGCGGGGACCAATTGGTCGAGCACGTCGACCTCGCCTCGCGGAGCAATTTAGAAACCCCGTCGACGCACTTTTCCGGTCCGAATTTCGACGATCTTCACGCGGTGGAGATACCGTTCGTTGTTCACCGACGAGGGTGTACCGGGTCAGATCGCCTTCGACGACGTCGCGGCGGATAACACCCGGACGGCGAGCCCCGGTTTCGCCACCGAACCAATGCCGTCGACGGTCATTTGGAATTCAACGCGGCTGGTAAAAACTTGGGACGGCGAAGCACGCAATCAATTTCTGTTTCGGTCCAATCGAGTCCGATCGCTTTGACGGCGGGGCCCAGGGTGAAAAATAGACGTCCGTTTGCGGCAGGACTCGGTTCAGCCAACGCGGTCGGCGATATAAAAAACCGTTGACACCGTTTGATGCGTGGTTTCGAAGTTTTTCCGGCATCAACCATTGGAAAAATCCAAACGGTCGGCACTCTGTTCGGTCTCGCCGAACAATGAATTTCATACTCGCCTCCCTCCGGACCGGCACCTTGCATTATTCGAACAACACACGGTTACAGCAACGTCCGGCGCGGCGGGCGGGGCCCAATTGCCAAAGTGTTGGGTCGGGGGTTCTTCGCCGTTTGCAAAAACGCCGACGTCTCACCAACACGGATAGATTCCGGTTCGATTTTTTGAACCGAGTGTCTTTTTCCGTTTGGGGATCGGGCGGTTTGAGATAAGATGCTCTTCGCGTGACAAGCGTCGAAGCCTCGCGAAAGTCTTCGACTTTTCGAAGCCGCGATGGCTGTGTTTGGCGATCTTGTGCCATTCGAGGAAGATCTGATTCCATTTTTTTGATCGACGCGACTGGATTTGCCGAGCATTAGTCCTTCTCAACTCGGGCCAACATCCTCTTGAGCGAGTTTCGACGTTTCTCTCTTTCATCAATTGCTGCATCAACCCGTCGGGTTAATCATGCTGATGCCATTGAGCACGGGAGTCGGTTTGTACTCCGGTGCATAGCGATTTGTAACTCTTCGAGCATTCAAGCGAGGGTCCAGATCTCGCCGCCTTAGTAACGGGGCCAACCGGTCACGCAGCAGGAACTCCGAACGTAGTGCTCGCAATCCTGGCCGACTCGGGTAGTCTCGAGATCAAAACGGCGAGGAAAAGTACGCGCCGGTGAGCGTCGGTTCCCATCCGTTCTCGGGTCTCTGCGTTTCGAAAGGCGTTTTTCCCCAGAAAATCGATCAATTTCGATCTCGTCCATCGGACGACGAAATCTTTGGTTTCGATGCCGTGACCACGAAAATTCAATTGACCCTTTGGGATCGTTGGTTATCGATCGACGGGCAGTCGGAGTAAACCTCGTTTTCACCATCCGCCCGGTCCGGCGGATTCTTTCACGGGATGTGAGGTCGTTGCGGGTCTCTTGCAACAATTCCAATCCCGGTTCCGGAGGCAACGCCTCGGCCAAGCGGAAGTTGATGATTTCGCCGGCGAGGCGTTCGACTTCGGCAGGCGAATCGAAATCGCACTGCGGTCAACGTTGCTGGCGAAGCAGGAGGAAAACGGATCATGGGTTTGGGTACGTATGAGTATAAAGATTTGAAAACGGATTAATTGTCTGATGAAGCACATCGGCGGACAGGGGTTCGCAGAACCTCACGTAGGCGAGGTCTCCTGAGAATCGCAAATTTCCAGCGTCTCAGAGAGACGCTTGCTACGTTGGTTCACCGCATCAGTTTTGGGACGATGTCCATCGGCTTTGATAAAAAGGCCGTCGGACCCTTACTGTTCCTGACGTGGCTTACTCTGGCCTGGATCGGCTGTTGATGTAGACGACACCTCGGGCGCGGGAGGACGGGTACCAGCAGTTTGTTTGCCCGTGGGCAGGGGGCTAGCGATAGCGGTTGGCCCAGGTTTGATGGTGCCGGGCCACATTGCCGCTGGCCGGACGATTCGCGACGGAGCCAAGCCGTCAGTATTACCGGTCAAGATCCATCGGGCTTGGATCGTAGGGACGACGATTCGTTGACGGGTTTGCCTTAGAGTCGGCATCGGCTGTTTGAAATAGCTCATCGGGCCTGTGGAAGAGTACGCACGCAGGCACGTTATGTTCGTGATCAACAACCGCTGACCTCGTCACCGCCCTCGCTCGCGCCACAGCCGGGCCCCACTCGATCGATTCCGTCGAGCAGTTTCTGGAACTTCTGCTCGAGGCTGTTTTTCATCAGCCCGATCAAGAATCAGCCGCCGGGCCGTTCACACCGCCATTGAAAACGTCTCCGACACCGATCGCGTTCCCAGGAACGGGGAACCTTTAAATCGACGTTGGCGATCGTTCGCGGAATTTGCATCACCGACCCGCAACGGTAATGCTTCTTGCGACTGTCCGGCGATGCAAAATTTGATCCACATCGGTGGCTCGACGCACCGTGTGTGACCAGGCAAACTGTTTGTTCGGATTCGCTCGCAGGTTGGAACCGGGGCACCTTTCGGTCGCAACCGGATTTCCCAGGTTCATTCCAACACGACGGCGTCCAGAGTTCCAACGGCAGGAACATCCCGCCGCCGCTGAAGATACCCACGCCGGTCGGTTTCGGTCCGTCAAGGCCGAAAGTGATCTTAGCGGAGTTTCCTTTGCGGGCGGTCGGGTCGGACACCATTCGCTTTCGCCGGGTTGGGATTCGGTTGAGCAGGACACGGGCGCGTTTCGTTTCGGACCGCGATCGGATGGGTGACTTCATCTGATCGAGTCGGCACGGGTTATTTTCGATTTCGGGCCTTGGGTCGAACCGATCCCGGGTTGATTCCCGATCGAGTTGGAACAAAAGCCCCTGGGCTCGTTCACGGCGTGGAAAAACCGGCTTCGTTTTGCCACATCGAAATCGGCGTCCCGACGTCGGTTCCGCCAGGATCTCGTTTTCGGTTTTGGGTTCCGCGCGGTCAACCGGATCGCCGAACGTTGCCCCGTAAACCGGCTAGAACGCGTTCGTGCGTGAATTAGCACATCTTTCGAGTTCCCAAGGGTTGGGGACCGATGAACGTGTCGCCTCATTTTTGCCCCCAATCGTAAACGACGTTTCCGGTGTTTGATTTGCAATTCGTAACGTCCGATTCGGGTTCCCGTGAATCCCAATCTGGGCTCGTCCGACCGCACATGTGTGTCAGCGTGGGTCTTATTCGAGGGAAGCGACCTTGTTTCGGCGAATCAACAGAGGACCTGTCGGGCACCTCGGCGGTCGGTTCGATGTCATACACGCCGACTTTGGGCCACGGCTCGGTCAAACACGATCATCCGGCGCTTGCTTGAATTCCAGCGGTGGACGAGCACGTTGCCCGGTCAACCGGACGGCGCCTGAGCGACTTTCAAAAATCGCCCGCCTTTTTTTCGTCCATTCCACACATCGCACGTTCGCGTAATCGGGCCCGGCGTTCTCGACACGAAACAGGTGTCCGAGCAAGCGGCGACCGGCGGGAACGACATGGTTCCCTCTTCATGACCGGTGAAGAAACTCTCGACGCTGGTTTTCCGGTGCGTTGAATCGAGCACGTAACAGGTTGCTGTGAAAAATTTGCCGGGCAGGTAGACCCTCCGTAAACCGATGCGTCGATTGCCAGCCGGCGGCACTGATCGTTTGCGGCAATTGCGGTCGCCCAGTTCGTATCGCCGGGTTTCGGAATCCAGAGAGAATTTCAACGTTCGAGTGGGCGGAGATGTAGATCGCGGTCTTTGCCAGCGACGGGTTCAACAAACGTTTCGCCGATTTCGACGATCGCCATTTGCAGTTTGCGATCTTCACCCGAACGGTTGCGAACCTCGTTTCGTTTCAAACTCGACTCAACAAAACCGCTCGTCCCTCGTTTGAGCCGGATCGGCGGTGATCCTCGCCGTAACCGAGTGACTCTCGCCATAGCAAACGACCATCGAGCCGGAAAACGCCAGCACGCTGCCCCGGCCGAGGTTCAGTTAAATTCCGTTTTCCAAACCGGCACGGGACGGCCTTGGACGTGTCGTCAACACGATCGATCGGAGCGATTCCGAATCGCTCGGGTGGTCATCGGTTCGGGTTTGTCTTTCGAAAGCGAAACCAACGTGGGACCTGGATATCACTGGCTCACGGATCGCAACGGTCCAATCGCGGATCGTTGGAGAGTTCGGGAATCACGCAGCAATTGTTTTTACGGAGTCGTTACGCCTGTTTCGTATCCTTGGCCGCGGAGCGCCTCTTTCATGCCCGCTTCGGTTGCGTCCAAACGGATGTTGCGATCAATGTCCCGTTTGACTCCGTTGCGAGGCTCGGGGACTTCCAAACAATCGACCTTCGAGCGTCGTCTCTTCATCGACGTTCAACATGTAGTTCGGGTTATCAATGAAGTTTCCATTAGTCATCGAGTCGATTCGACCAAGCGTGGTTTCTCGGTAGTCTCGTGGCTTCGTGTGCTTCCTCGGGCGATGTTTTGAGCGATTTCAACTGAGCAGCGACGCTTAGGTTGCCTTCGTTCCCGTTCATCGCCTCTTCATCGACGATCCCGGCAGCACCTCCTCAGCTTATTCTCCAGTCCCTTGGTCGTGATCGGTCATTCTCCGCACTGCGATAAAATCTTCACCACAGCGGCAATTTTACTTTGCTTCGACGCGTACTGGCTGCCTTTCGCCGAATTGGTCCAGGTAACCGATGAACCGCGTCTTGGGGCGGTGTTGGGTAATTTGCGCGCTGTATTGCTTGTTCGCATTGTCGAATCACTTCATCGATTGTTGGCTTTGTAAGATAAAGAAGGAACGGAAATAACCGGCAATGCAAGAAACCGAATGTGCCCGAGGTAGCCATAAAATTTTGAACGGATCCCACACCCGATTGATGTTCGTGTGCGTTTGATGCGGTCCGGGCGGCGTTTTGCGTTGGGGAACGATGACGCCGACGGGTTCGGCGTCCACCGTTGACCGCTTCGACGGCCTCGGCCTCCACCGCGATCGCTTCGGCTTCATTACGTTCGGCCATCGACCAATCATCGGCTCGGCAATCGAACACGTTCAATCAACGAGGCACCGCGTCGTCTTCCCCGGCAAAATTGCCGGGTCAGGGCATCGTCGGCCTCGACGCACTTCCAACGACGTCACCATCGTCGTAGTCGTTACTGCGCAGGTTCGCGATCAATTTGGTGGCTTGGAATTTTCGTCAATTGGAACGTTGTCGACCAGCAGTTTGCGAACCGCTTCGGGCGTCACACTGGGCACCTTCGCTCAACTGTTGCGCCAGGGCTTCGATGATTTTCTTTGATCGAGTCAACCGCGGGACGTTCCAGGGCGATCAATCACTTCTGTTAGCAAGCATGGAGGAGAAGAAACAATGGAAGATGAGGGAGTGAAGCCTGAATGAAAAACAGGCTTCGAAAAGTTGTAATGAGAGGTCAGTTTGCCAAAAGCAAAATGCAAAAGCCAAATGCAAATGCCACAGCCAACAGCCAACAGCAACAGCAATAGCCAAAATGCCAACAGCCAAAAAGCCGTCTTCAACTCGAACCCGTCGACTTCGGCAAACTTGGAATTTCCCGAACCCGGCGATTTGGTTCCGGCGTCCATGCCGGTCGACGAGCATTTTGCAATTTGGCCTTCTTCGTGGACTTTGATGTTCCAATCGCATCCCATCTTATTTGTTCGCCCACCGATGGCGGCTTTCAGGAAGTTGATCAAAATTGTGTTTGCGGGTATGTCTCGTTTCTCGCCATCTTGGTGAGGCACGAGGAGCCCTGCCGTTTTCGTTCGATTTTCCAATTCGAATCGGATCGAGTTCTTCGGTTGGGTTCCTCGACATCGGAGGTACTTCGCAAGCCGAATTTTGCCGGAGCATTTTTGATCGATTCTGAACTTTGAAATCGCCGTCACCATTGAAGAAAATAGCAATAAGAACGTCCACGTCGACCATCGCGTCATGTCGAGTTCGCCGTCCCTCCCGTTTTTTGTCGTGGCGGGACCCACCATCGTCTTTCATCATCGTCGACGAAGGCCGACGGTGCATGTTCGCGTGGTGCACGGGTGCGGCGACGAGCGTTTTCGTTCGAATCGGATTCGAGTGGTGTTTTTTTCGAGCACGAGGTGCGCCGGTCGAAAACCGGCAATCGATTGCGTCGGGGCCGGTGGGCGACGGCAGTTCACGTCATCACGGACCCGGACGCCTGCACTTTCCATTCACCTCGGCGTCGGCCTGGACGGGCTCGGCTTCCACCGCAAATGGCTTCCTCCGCAACCGCCTCGGCAGGTATCGACCAATTCGGGGATCGTCCAGTGGTTTTTTCACACTTCGGGGCAACGGCATCTTCGTCCGGCCAAGCGTTCGTTTGACACGGCCGGCCGCATTCCCACACGATTCACACTGCACATTGATCGACATGCAGTTTGACTCCCATGGTTATCTTTCTTCACGGCGACTGTACGTGAAATCATATCCACGGGAATTTCATCACCGATGATTTTTGCACTCGGAGTGGATTCGGAAACCTTCACCTCACCATCGCCGAGCAGGCAATGACTGGCTTTGTTTCTGCTTGATTGGATTTTTCCGAGTTTCGTTGGTGATGTACTCGACGGATCTCGGTTGGGCTTGGGCCTCCTCGTCGCGGGTAAACTCACTCTTGATCGACGGTCGTTTTCAAAATGGCTGGCGAATCGCCGGCGCCCCGGGTTCAATAAAGATCCACGGGCGGAATTCTTTGGCGGGACGCCTCACCGTTTGGTGGCATCGGGTGATGTTACCCGTCTTGGTCGGCGTCCATTTTCGAAGGCGCACGACAAAGAAGATCAGCAGCAGGAACGTGATATCGATTCATCGGTCGTGATGTCCATTTCCTCTTCCTCGCGTATTGGCGCGGGGCGGAACGCATCTCCATTATCCTCGTCGACCGACGTCGAGTGGTTCAGTACTCATCGCTTTTAACCCGCTTTCGCATAGGCAGGTTCGGCTTCGGACAGCTTCCTCGGTTCGGGGCGGGCGCGGGCGAGTCGCTTCGATCGCCAATCCGGCTCTGAACGCTTCCGAAAAAACCGGTTCAAACCCGAAACCGACGAGATCCTCCATCTTGGCGATCCGAATTGTTCACCGTCGCGATCAGAGATCTCAACGGGATTCGCGATCGCCAAAACCGGACGCCGTCGTCACGAGTGCGACTTGAATGTCACCCGGCCGAGCAACGACGGTTCGACATTCTCGGCGCCCGTTCGCGAGCGTCTTGAAAACGCTCCCATCCATCCCGAACACCGTTCCCAAACAATCCGATCATGGGAGCACTTTTGATTCACCCGTACTTGACCCAAGGCAGGGAAAGCCGGTATTCGAGGATCGCTTTCATCACGTCACGTGAAAACGTCCATCATGATTTGTCGAGCCCGACCGGACCCTCGCCCGGTTGTCAACGGCCATGTGCATCATTGTGGGATTCTGCTCGCGGTGTCGCCGTGGCAGTATTCATCGTACGCCTTCAGAAATCGGCGCCCTTGAGCATCTGCTCACAATCGTTCCATGAAAATGGTCTGCTTTTCTTTCGGTTTTTGAAACGTTTCTGTGCACCCGGCATCCACACGACCACGATTGATAGAGTCCCCAAAGGGCGACAACGCCAACGCCCCAGTAGGCTTCGAGTTGGAGATCAGCGGTTGTAGGACGTCGAATTTCGGCGAGAAAAAACAAAGGTCGGTTTCCTGTTCGGATGTTGGTTTGAGTTGGTCGGTCACCCCTGGGGGGGTGTTCCCGGTCCCACCAGGCTTTCCAGCGCTTGACTTCGGGGTTGGCTTTACGTACGTCAGGCTTTTTAGCCTTGACCTGAGTGTCAGCCTGGAAGGCTGGACGTTACGTTTAGTTTGATTCGAGTGTCAGCCTGAAAGGCTGACGTACGGGGTCCAGTATATGACTAACGTTTGTTACGTATCGTGTTCGGGGATTCGAATTTTGGTAACCCGACCCGTCCGTCTTGCTGATGAAAAAAAGGTTTTGGCGATTTCAGTGAACACTGTTTTGTTGCCTTTGCCTTGGCGTACTCCAATTCGGAGTTCAGCCCAAATTGGTTTTCCAGGTGTGCTGCGGGATGAACTTCAGGATCTTGCCGACGTTCCCCGTTGAAATTTCCGGCTTGAACCGAGTTATTGGATATCGAAAATCCTTCAGCGGACTTTGCGTCGCCCACATTTAAAAGTACAGCCGTTTTCTGGACTCACTGTCGTCGCTGTGCCGCGATTTTCGGGCTCGTCGCCAGACTCGTGGCGTAGTTCGACGCCCTGCCACCCCTCGCCGAGAGACCCGAGTTCCGATTTTTGTAAAAATCCAGGTTTGTTGAGGCAGTAAAGGTTTTGATGCCCTGGACGGCGAAATCCAACTGCCAAGCGATCGAAAACGGGGAGATTGTTCCTGGCCCTCGCCTTCGGGCCCCGCCGGGGCGGCTGTTCGCCTGGCCGATCCGAGGGTACGGCTGGCCGCGTTGGTGTTCATTCGTATTCGAAGCCGAGGGCGGCCACGGCTGCTGACGCCGTCGGTGACCCGCTTCGATCGTGTCCGCCCAACGTGGGTTCCCATCAAGCTCTTCGGACCTCCTCGGGCCCCGGCGGGGCTCGAAAATCTTCCCGCTCCGAACTCGGCGTTGGTCAGCCGAACGGGCCGGATTTTCTCAAAAAAATTCGGCTCGATCGCCCTTGGATTCGATCGGGGCATTCCGCATCGGTCAACCAAAGGTCACGAAAACAAGCAAAGGAACACGGGGAACGCGGCCCAAAAAACGAATCAGTTCGCCCATTGAAGAACGAGGGAACACGCGTCGAACGGGGAAAGCGGCCTCGTTCCGCAAGGGCTTTTTGCCGTTCCGTTCCCACCGTTTGGCTTGGAATCGGGGGGGGTCCCAGCTTTTTTCGGAATCCTTTTTTCTTTCTTTCCTTG
>Ga0163217_1036480_pt1 | contig 12144 bp, 9 predicted proteins | sample SynspAceP_FD_185933 | JGI IMG/M metagenome (GOLD analysis project Ga0163217, IMG submission 185933) | Saline lake microbial communities from Ace Lake in Antarctica - Synechococcus sp. Ace-P (PacBio error correction) | ecosystem: Environmental > Aquatic > Non-marine Saline and Alkaline > Saline ... | reverse complement strand
GATAATCGGGAAGTATTGCTGCGAAATTAAATCTATTAATTTACCGAAAAATGTCACCCAATTGACCTTACACAACGATTACCGTTTATTAATTAAAAATTGGTATTTGCTTATGGCTCTGATTACACGTTTAGCCGCGAGGTGTTATTAAATGTTTACTTGGAAACTCACCCAGATGTACTTAAACTTGCCGGCCCCCAGTGTGTTTATTTATGAATCACGGTGAAAGTTCATTAGACTTTGATTTGCGTATTTTGTCGAACAAACCCCTCTAAACGACTACCGGTTATTCATGAAATAAACACTTCGATTTTCCAAACGAAGCCCTAAAGTTAAAAAATGGCTTTGAAATTCCATTTCCACAAAACGTGATATTCATATTATTGGCAACAAAAACTATGTTACCAATCGACGATGAGGAAAAGTGTGAATTCTAGACAGTTACCTATATAATTCGGTAATATCATGGAAAACATCGCTTTGGTTGAAAACATAAACAAAAGGGAACTAAAGCGTCTTTTTAGAATCGTCTGATGTTTGCCAATAATCAAGGAAATGAATCCCTCATAACAAGGGAAGATATCAACACCACTAGTTTGCTATTACTTTAGATACAAACAAAGCGACCCGTAATTATGCAGAATTCCAGAGATAGTCTATTATTTTGTTTTAAGCTGGGACGCAGATTGGAATCAAATCGAGGATAAGTTTACAGTGAATAAGTTAAAATTGTTTTAGTGCTATCTTATTTAATTGCTTAAAATAGTCAGGCAAATGTATTTATTTACAAAGGGCCCGAGAACTCCGGACGAATCAACGCTACCATAGTAGCAAAAAAGTATTGCCAATTAGCCCTGATAAAACCAAACAAGAGTATGGGCGACTTTGAATTAAAAGCCACCAGTTGAAGACATAAATCATAGGCGTTGCTGCTACAAATGGATAAAAGATATTTATCCTAATTACTTTTTTTAAAAATTATCAATAAACTGACGGAGTTACTCGAGAAATTTCATGTAATCAATTTTCGGTCGACCGCGGCGTTTTCTGGTTATCGCATCGCTTTCCATTAACTCAACAACGCCAAAGAAAGCTTTTGCCCTATAGAAAAACATTGAAAGCTTGCGTAAACAAAGTATGGTGAAGGTATTTGGTTGGTTAGACGTGAAATATTGAAATATAATGGCATTAATGTTTACGCCCCTGGCTAATTACCGAGCAGGTTTGAATTTAGTTAGCCTCAACAGATGGATCTATTTTCGGGCGATTAACGAAATTCAAAAATGAATATGCAGGCAGAACAGTCGCAAACTTTCGCTAATTTGATTGATCGAGCTTGCATTGCTCTTACTACCCACTACCCCTGTTTTTTGTCACCGCTAAAAATAATATCGAAAAAATGCAATCGCATTGAAAAGGGCTTAAAAATTGCCTACGCAGATGGTGTTTTATAAAATATGGGAGAGTATTTTTTAGACAGCATTGAGTTAGTTAAATTAAAAAATCGAACGTACTGAAGCTTGAAACCCTTATATTCGAGGACTGGATTTCCTGTATAAAAAATATAATTATTTGATTACCAGAAAGAGGTGACTACGTGAGTTTATTGCACTTAAAGCTGTGATAACACCGTCACAATGATAGTTCAACTTTAATGTTATCTTCTCGTCAATTTAAAAAATCCTCGGTCTGGTAAAAGATCGTCGAAAGTTGGTTGAATGGAGTTCAAGGGCAAAGGATCGCGCTTCTTTTAATTCGGTCTATTTTGACATAAGCTCGCATTAGCATCTAGTATCAATTCACTTTTGTGTTCGCAGCTAACTGACGGTCACCGGGCGGTCCTACAAAAAGACGGATAAACTTTACCTTGGTGAGCAACTTTTTTGGCTTTTAGTTTGCTGTTCACCGTTATCGAGAATTATCGTAAGGCTGTAACTCGGATTACTGAGGCTTCTTAAATTCTCTGCGACCTGTCTAGGCTTTAACTTTTACAGAAACACTCTGCTTTTTGTTTGAGTGATGTGCGGGATTTGGGAGCTACATTTTGTTTCAAATCGGCGGCGCCCACATCTTCAAGTTTTTGCGCCAGCATCATCAACTTTTGTTCGGTACTTTGTCGCTAGCGACAAGCACGATGCGGCAGATTAGAATGGCCTCGACAGAAGACTCATTACCTTGCTCTATTTGCTCTTCAAGCTTTCGGTCAACAAAAGTCGTCAACGTTCTTTCTAGACGACCTGGCCATATAATAGGTGTCGTTAGCGTGAATAACTTTTTCGCGACACTTTTTTGCACTCTTCAAGGAAGCTTGCAACTTCTTCCTGGACTTTTTTATGATCCTTACCACAAACCAGAATAAACGTGTTACACAGTATCGACGGCTATTCCACGCCTTCATTGGCCAGTAGGATCATTTTGGGTACGATCAAATGCAGACCATTGGCCAGTTCAGCTAGACTCTGTTGCTGCTGGGATCACTGGCTTCAATCCAATTGCCGCCAAACTATTCAACTTGTGAATCACCATTGATCTGATAGACTGTACGGCTATTAAATCAATTACCGAATTTGTGTGTAATCCACTAAACCCAATGAGCGGCCACTTCACAGTGAGATCGGCCAGCGCTGAGTGACAAAAAAAAACAACAGGAATAGAAATCTGAATGCATTACTTGTTCTCAAATACCTTTTGCGGTGTATGTGCCGTTATTAGCCCAAAATTAAGCAACTGGGGATCAGATAAGTTTAGAATTCCTTAGGTTTAATTGGCAGTTCTAACTAGCGAGTGTAAACAAATAAGTGATTTGTCTTTGATGGAGTTATGCTATTAAAAAAAGCAATAACCATGCCCGTTGCGGATCACTGACTGGCAGACTGATGTCAAAAATATCAGAGGGAGTATTGGGAAAAATACTGGTATTTGTAATCGCAGGACGCACACACTGGCCTCAGTAATACTGGCTAAACTTCTTATGACATTTAGGGACTCGCCAACCGCTTGATCAGCGTAAAACATAGCCATGAGCCTAACTAAGGCTTGTTGCCAACTCAGCTCAAGTGATTCTCCTGTTGCAGGTAGCTATTTTATCCATGTCTGTCCCAGACTGCAACGCATCCACATCAAGCCGACTCGAGTATCTGTGACTGTCCCGTCTGCATGTCCGCTAAAGTTTTAGTGATGGGCGTAGTCGGCGCAAAATACTCTCTAGACAGGTTGCCCTTAGCTAAAGGCATACATTAAAACAAAGTCCATTAACAGTAGGGTGCTTCATCTTCCGGCTCTCACTAACGAATTCTGGCCAGGCGCTTGCTTTAGTTAAAAAGTTGTCATTACCCGGACGCCAAAATCTAAAGCCATTGCGGTACGCGAGATTTCTTCTGCGGCTCCATCTGCACTCGACTGGTTTTAGTCCAATACCATGTAGGACTTCTCAGATTAAGCGTCGTATTAGGAAATAGATCAGCATTCTACAGGTGGGCTACATTCATGGCCAAAATGCCACTAATACAATAACTCTTAATGACTTGGTAAGCGCCAGTCATTAAAATTGCATACTTCCAAGTTCATTCACCGCTTCAACATAAGCCGTAACAGTATTACACTCGGTTCAAATACAACTAGCCGCAAGGCAACCAGTTGTGTGCCGCTTTGGGTCGCTTCCCTTTTCGGAGGGGGGGACCGCATACCAAGTATAAACTGTTAGGAACTACTCTTGCAGCCCAGTGCTTGCGCTTGGCAAGTTTTACCTTCCCCAAATAAAAACCGGTCACATTTGTCACGGCACACAGGACCAAGCGGTAGATGTGGCATTCAATTTCATCTTCCCTCAGCATTAAGGCGAAGTAAATCAAAACCCTGCTCACCTCGTCCTGCTTTTTCCAACAAACCATTGGCGGCAATAATATCTTGGCCCGCGCGACCTCTTGGCCAGGGAACCATCTTTGATGTTTTGATTTGCTGTTGTTATTGGTGTTCGTTGCTTGTACAAAAATTCCCTGTGTCATTCAGTGCCCTGATCAATAAGGGTTTAATGACAACGTTAACAGCATCTTCTTATACATTGCCAGACACATCCCTGACCGCCAAAGAAAGGTTATTTGGCGCTGTGATAATACTTTTGGCGCAATGGCATAGGTTCGATAATTGTTGCGTATCAGCAATTTGGGGATTCAAATTCTGAATCATTTAACCACTGAGAAAGTAAGGTCTTGCGGCGGCAAACACTGGTTACATTGCTTTTTCTCCCGCCAAGATAATAGACTCCACAGAAAAACATTGATTGATCTTTACCCGCGTTTCATAAGGGTAAGGTGCGACTTGCACTCAATACTAAGGGTGACAGAGTTAGCCGCTTGTGGCCCTTCTTCGTCCGTTGACAGTCAATGTAAAGTGCGAGTCATTGTCCATTGGACTCAACACCGGCTAATAAACGCTAAGCTATCCACCATCCGTGCTGATACACTTAATTAACCGCCTCACCGGCAGTTTGTTGCCATTTAAATTGGCTGATTTGATTGCTCCCATCAGAAGGCATCTCATCGGAAACTGGCCGCTTCGTCGAGTATCACTTCAACTCTGCTGGAAATTGATTAAAGCTAAGTTCACTGACTTGCTTTGGCGACAAGCTCTGCAATGGCGCAATGTTGACGGTAAAAATTTTGATTATTTCAACACTATCTTGAAAACCTTTGTTACCTTCTTGCATCCGTGACATCAAGGGTAAAATACATACGTTAAAGCCGTGGTGGTAGAGGGGGCAACAAAGGTACCGTTGCTTTTTGGCACTGACTTGGGTTATGCTCAATCTAAGGAGTCACCCGCCATACGTTAGGTTAATAAGGCAGAGTGGCCAACGCCCTGCTGTTCAAGTCCACAGTGGTGTTCTTCATTTTACGCTTTTATTGCTGCCTGCGTTGAACAATTACCTGCGGCATTTGGCGTGCTTGTTGAAAACTGCCCAAAGGATCCTCCACCGCAGCCAGCATGCGCCAAGCTAAGCCGCAAGGCACAGTTAAACGAAGAACTAAAGGTGTTTACTAAATGCATACATGAATAAAAACATAGGTATTTAAGTGATCTTATGTGATTACTATGCAGATACGTACCAAGCGCAGGAGAAAATAAAGATAATATCCACGGCAACATAGCTGCCGTTCGCAATGACCATTAATACAAAGCCAACCGTGGCAAAACGGCAGCGCTTTTTCACCCAAGCTTATGGCATGCGCAGTACCAATGGCATGACTCGACGTCCCAAAGCTTAAACCTTTTTGGCACTGGCACTGTGTTGTTAAAAAATAAACAAGGCCGGACTTACTAATAACCCAAAACCAATCCCGTCACATAACAATGCCTGCAGCGATAGACGGGTTTACCCACCAATTTAAACGTGTGGTATCAAATTGCCAGTGGAGTTGGTAATAAGATTTAGTCAATACACTCAGTTGTAGCCAGGTGGGGTGAGGTAAAATAATATAATATGAGCCACGTTATAAAAGGACCCCAGTAAGCCCCCTGGAACAAATCACCGCAATTCAACTTAAAAACCTGCTGATGAATTAAGCGTAGATTACGATTACACCGGAAGCTTTAAAGCACACGTTTGCGGGCCCTATACCCAAGTCAATAAACCGACTTCACGGGCATAAATTAATATCTGAGCAAATTACCGATTAATATGGTCAAGACCAATACAAACTGCTAAAGCAAATCGGATTGCAACCCAAACTCGGCCACCAAAACATACGGTTTGATTTTCCACAGCAATAACATAGCCAAGAGGGTTTAACAGATAACCAAAGGAATTTCACTCACCCAAGGTAGAGTAGTGCTTTAAAGCCAATCATTCATCAGCAGGATCATCTGCACTAGGACTTAGCAAACTTTTGCCGCTAACCATGCGGTACACCCATGCTTTACCACCGTACTCAATAATATAGCAGGCCCTATAAACCACAACCAAGAACCTAAATCTGCAGATAGGCTGCCGCCTACGGTAACAGGAATAAAACAAACCAAGGGCCATCAACGTAAAGCCCAAGTACTAACAATATCTAGGTTTGGGTACCCACGTTTATATTAACAAGGCTAACAACATAACAAGTAAGTCCAGTAAGGAAGCAGGTAGTTTATTAAAAGAGGCTAGATAATCACCCACAAGCCAGCAAAAATGAGTTGCCAAGAATGCGAGTATGAGATGCAAACGATGAGTCATAGCATAGATAATCGGCAAACTAAAACACGTAGTTGGCCAACGATAGAAACGATAGGTTCCCACCAATCTAACCGGTTTTAATATCATCTAAATTGATATTTATCTATTAGAGAATAAAAGGGTGGGTCCTAGTCACACCTGAATAATTCAGCGGTTTAGACATGTTTGTTCAGCCACTGATAGGCGTTTTGCGATAGCACGGACTTTCAGCATGTTCCCGCACTTCTCGACGATTTAAAAGAGTCAATAGTGCTTAACATCATTATTGACCTTAATTTAAATCCTCAGCTTGAAATTTATGCGTGCCCTCAGCCATAATAACCGCGGCTTTTAACTTATTTTGCAATTCGCGAATATTACCTGGGCCACTTATGCTGGGTCATCGCCTTAATTGCGCTTATCACTGAACCTTTAATCATTATGTTTTAAATTCTTCGTTGTATTGGGCAAGAAGTTTCGTAGCCAGCAAAAAACGTCATTATTACGCTCCGTAAGGGCGGAAATATTGATATTAATTCACCTATGCGTAGTTACAAAATCTTCGCGGAAGTTTTTGCTCGGCCACCATATGCAGGCACGTCGCGATGGGTTGCACAGATGACGCCGAATATCCACTGGGATTTCACTGCGCCCGCCAACCCGCTCGATGGACTCTTTCTTTGTAAAAGCGCAACATTTTAGCCTGGCAAGCCAATGGGATATCGCCCATTTTTCATCTAAAAAAAACAAGCGTACCATTTTGTGCTGTTTCTATTTTGCCTGGGTAGTTATTGCCGCCCGGTAAAGGCCCCTTTTTTCATAACCAAACAATTCACTTCTAACAAGTTCTCTGGTATGGATGACAGTTTATGGCGACAAAAGTTTGTCTTTTCTTTAAGCTGTGTTCGTGAATACTGCGGGCAAATACTTTTCTTTACCTGTGCCACTTTCACCCAATAATTAAACGGTTCCTAATATTCGGTTTGTGCCGATACGTTCGGCCTTGCGATGGCGGCCAATTATACTCCTCGCTCTTGACCAATTGATTTTATCCATCGATGGTGCTAACTTGCCCACTAATGGCGATTTTCCATCTCTAAATTAAATAAATTCATCGCCGCGACTAACGAGAATTTTTAATTCGTGTCAGAATCGATGGGTTTCTGATAAAAATCGTAAGCCCAAGAATTATCGCTTTCCAAGGCATTTTTTTTTATCATTATTGCCGTTACGACATCACTTGGGTCTTGGCGCAAGATAAAATTTCTTCTAGGGGTTTAACATACCTTTCCCGTTCTGCATTGGCGATGGTTTCGGGCGGTAAGCCTAAATCCAAAGTAACCACTTTTGGTTCAAAGCGGGCCTTAACTGCGCTATTAGCAACTGCTTTCGATCTTCAAGCAAATATGATTCATAACCGGCAAAAACTCCACTTTAACTGTTTTTTGAAAATGCCTAAGTTCGTTCTTCTACGACCAATATTTTTTTCCATGTCTATGCCTTCGATTCATTTCGTTTTTGATTAAATTGGAATGCGTAGTGGTAAATGGTTGACCCCTTGCCCTTCTATAACTTTCAACAAAAAAGTTGCCCCCATTTTCTCTTAAGAACATTTTGGCGATCAAATGCCCCAATTCCCCATACCAGCATTGCCTTTAGTTGGTATCCAAAACGGTTTAAATAGTCGCGTTTGAATAAATTTGCTTCACCTCATACCAACAACCCGTAATCTATTATTGCTGACCAACATTATGTTTGTCATTTTCAGTCTTATCCAAGATTCACTTTCAATTTTCCGCTATCATCAGTTGGCTTGTGTTGCATTAACTCATTAAGTGATACATGACATGGCGAATTTTCTCTTTGTCTAGACCACTTGAGTTTCACTATTGATTACCAATTGTGGGCTGGGCCAAATAAGGTCGCGGGCAACGGTGTTTCTATGACTTTTTTAATGGCATGTGACAGCCAATACAAGAGGAATCTGAGCGCACCAAGCTAGTATCTTTTTCGGTTTAACTGACTCAACATTTTTTCCATTACGCGCCTTGGTATAATGCAGTTGTCTCAAAGGTATCTTCAATAATTCGGGGATTAATTTTTTATGTTGTTCAGCATGCATAAAATAAGGTTCTATTGTGCCAATAAGTTTTTTAAATCATTGTATACAAAACGCAGACATTCGGGTAAATGCGGCGAACTGCGCATTTTCTTGCCAGCTCTTTACCGGCTGTTTGGTGAAAACAGAAAATTCCGGACACTGAGCGGTACGGCATATATAGTCGCGCAACTCCCAATTTAGTTTTTTTAGTCGTATTGTCAGAGCCTGCTTAGCAACCATGGCCCCAAAATTCTATTATCTTTATAAAGGTACAATAATTGTAAAACGCGGCGTTGATTTAAACAAAAGCCATGATTTATTTTAAGCCCTTCATAAACTATGTGGGATGGTGCGTAAACTCAGCGATGTCTACTATCCCCACGCCCTTTGCTTAAAAAAACGCTCCAGTGCTCTTAGCATTTTTTTCATTTCATAGCTGGCATAGTCCCACATTCTGCCAACTTCCTCAATTCGCCATGTTGGCAAGCTTAAATAGACAAACCACTTGATTAATCGAAGCTTGTAAAAAGCCTTGTAATGCAGTGAGTGAACTGATTAATTTCACCTTGAAGCATTTCTAAACCATTGAGTGAGTTTGAACCACTCTTTGCCGATAATCAAAACTGTTAGCAAAAAAAATTTTCTTGGTAATAATACCTTATTGCGGGTTCGAAACTGGTGGACATAAAAAGCGCGGCGAGAAATCGTCAGCGATTAAAAAGATCAATTACAAACTTGAATTTACTCGTTTCCCACTCGCCACCATATATTTGACGACATAAACCCAACCATTTGCCATCCACAAACAAGTAGCCACAGCCACTAGCAATAAGAGGTACTGTGTAAGACTATTTCTTAGAGTATAGATTTCACCCCCAATTTTTAACCCGGCCGATAGCCTAGAACCAGAAAGGAATGGAGGGCTGCGTAAATTAAAAACCACGCGCTGATAAATTAATTAAATTGCACTTGATCGATCATAAGGGCATTAGCGAATGTCAGAAAATCAAAAATTACTGATCACTGCTATATATATGATCAGCGTTTAAGCGCCAACGGTTTTCGCCAGATGACGGAGTAAATGCATTTCGAGTAGTACTAAAAACTCCAGTGGCTATGGACGGTTTGCAGTAAATATTGCCAAGATTGCAAAAAAAAAATCACCAACATTGGCATTCAACATGTGCGATAAGGGTTTAAAGCGCAAGGATGAACCAGGTTTCTTGACGCAACTATTTACCTTTTGGAATATTTCTTGAAGTTTATCTTTTTAAGCATGGACCGCCAAAAAATAACAACCAAAACAGATTATTTTGATGTTATCGAAGAAGTATATTTTTTCTATGGATAACTCTGCAAAGAAAATGGTACGCCAGACCAGATGCTCGTTGCGGCAGTGGCAAAACCAATAAATTACTTAGCTAACCTGACTTACGTAACGGTTAAGATTAACAGCAATAAAAAAGCGTTACCCTATGGCATAAATTGCATACCCCATTACGGCTAACATAATCTCATCCTTGCTTCGATTTCATCATTTACTTTATTATAGATTTTACTATGTGTGCTTATTAGCGTTTTTTTAAAATAAGTTCTTGCCAATGAATAGCCCGCCACCAAAGGAACATAGCAAGCCAATTTTTCCACTAAACAAGATCTTGGTATGCAAATTAAACGCAATAATAGAGCCAGGCGACGCAGTATTGGCGTAGGTATCGAGCCCACAATAGGTGCTTCTTCCAAGCTAGGTTTACGGCCGAGTAATTTTTATTTTACTAATTAAAGGTGTTCATATTTGATATTTCGCTTGATGTAAACCACCAGGCGTTTTACATTACTTGAATCGAGTGAATGACGTTGCAAGTGCTCTGTTGATGTGTCTTCCACCGCCATCGGGCACACTTCCTTAATACTTTACGACCTTCTTGATGAAATAACATGTCATTCGCAAAAAGGGTCACTGCATTTCGCACGACTCACATAGCCAAAATTAGAACGCGATATTGTTTGAATAAGATGTGACGGCTTTGGTACTCATGATTTTCATAAATATGTTTCAGCATCAGCCGTTCAGACGCTTCAACACCAGAGCGGTGGCGACATCGCCAAATAAAGGCTGTCTCGATCGCCATAGTTAAACTTGCGGCGATTGAGTTCAGGGTTAATAACTAAGACCCCTTTAGCCGTGCCAGCCGGCAATCATTTTCGTAGGCGCGATGCAAGGAAAATGTCGCCGCAGAACACGCCACTAACATGGCAAAAACCAAAGCCCTTAATTACCAAGGCTTTCTTGCACTTCAATGGCAAGGCAGGGTAAGAACGTTGGGTGTAGGCGCAGCTACAATCACAGCAAATCTATATCAGCTGCAGTTTTATTGGCCGCAATCAGCGCTTTTTTAGCCGCATCTAGGCCATCGCTTGGTCACTGAGTTCATCATTCAGCACGCTTGGAATATTTTTTTTTTATTCGGGCGCATTCTAGGTAATATCGAGAATGCCATCTTTAATGTTAAGTGTAAACGGCTGAACGAATACCAGAAGCTTTTTTCAATAAAATTCTGCACTTGAAAGAGGCTTTGCGGCTAGCTCACCAATCTCTATCTCGGTGCGATTATCGGCGTTAAACTTTTCAGCGTAGGCGTTATAGGGGCCTCATAACTCTTTCGTTTGAAATACTATGTCAAAGGTGTCAAAACAGTACACTTAATTACCACTGACGTTGCATACTCAATTCCAAGATACGTATATTTCCTGATGGTTAACGTTTTAAATAGGGAAAAATTCAATGAGCAAAAATAAACAGTCGGCTTTTATCAAACGAATAGGCCAGCCTAAGCTGACCTTATTCTTAACCAAGTAGTGATCTTACTTAAACCGCGTAACTAAAATATATGAGGGTGGTGACGGGCGCTCAATTAATTGCTCTTTGCTAATTTTTTTCCAGGTACGCATGGCTTTAAAATCTTTGTTTTGTAAAACCATAGACTTTTTCGTGCGTTCCAATGCGCACTATTGTCTTGCGCGTTGGCACAAAATCACTTAACACCAAGAATGATATTTTCCCCATCAGGTAAAGACTTTCAAGAGACCCGGACCGTCGCAGGAACAACATCGTTACCTACAGTTCTCTTCAAAACACAGCCAAAAGATTGACTATAAAGTTGCTTTCTAGCCGGCCTGCTCTGTCACTGGCCAATTTAATCTTTGTTCTGGCCAACTGTGTTGCTGTATTTTTTCAACGTTCGCTGCGCTTGGCTTCAAGTTTTTTTTAACTCGTTCCGTCGATAAGCGCAGTGAGTTCTTTTCCTCTTTGACGTCGTTTCAACCATCGGCACTGCGTTTTTTTTGCAAAACTCAGATCACGACGGCTTCGCTCATATTCACGTTTTCCACGCTATATCCCGTTGGACGCTCACTGAGTTCGCGGCAATTTTGTCGCGCAGGTTTCTTAGCATTAATCACTGTCTCGGTTCAAAGGGCATCGCGAATGGCTTCTTTCAAATTACTGTTGTTTCAACTCAATCTCTCGCAATGCGACTACGCGGCTGGCTAATGGTTTGACCCGCTGGATTGGGGGTGCGGGTCTGTTATAGCAGAGAGATTGACTCAGCATGATTACTAAAACAAGCCAAATACCTTATTTTGGACTGTTACTGGCAATATGTAAAAAACCAACGCCTTTGCATGGGCCTAAATAGGTCAACGCGGCAAGACTGGCTCTAAAGCGGCAAGCTTTATTGGGTATTTGCTTTAAAAGAAAGAAGCCTGTAAAATGTTCAACATAATGCCAAGGCTCATTTGCCGAATTTCTTGCATATTAGTCGGGGCTTGAGCGGTGGACTTGGCTCAG
>Ga0163217_1094930_pt1 | contig 12145 bp, 17 predicted proteins | sample SynspAceP_FD_185933 | JGI IMG/M metagenome (GOLD analysis project Ga0163217, IMG submission 185933) | Saline lake microbial communities from Ace Lake in Antarctica - Synechococcus sp. Ace-P (PacBio error correction) | ecosystem: Environmental > Aquatic > Non-marine Saline and Alkaline > Saline ... | reverse complement strand
ACGAGCACCCCGCTTCCGCTCAATCGGCTATTTCGTCCCGATCGTTTGGTGCCAACCAGAAATCGCGGGTGCAAACATCGGACGCCGCGACGCCGAAACAAAATGTTGCTCGGTTTGATATCGCGGTGCAAGATTCCGGCGGCATTTTGAGCGACCCCGACCGCTTTTCAGCCACCGACGCGATCACTCGCACGGCCTGCCAGGGCGTTTCATCGGAACCATCCGGCAACAACGTTTGTGCGAGCGTTTTTCCTTCGCATCATCTTCATGCTGCAAGAACGGACCGTCCCTCGATTGTCCCGACCTCATAGACGGCACGATCCCCGGATGTCGAGCGACGCCACCGCGTCGCGGCCGCCTCGGCAGAAACCGCTGCATGTTTCCGGAATCGCTCGCCAGCCGACCACGCAAGATCATCTTGATCGCCACCTCGCGATCCGAAGCGACCGTTGGCGAGCACGAACAGACAACCCCCATACCCGCCCCGCCGACCTTTCGAGGCAAATCGTAAATTCGCCGATCGTCATCGGGTAACGAATGCATTCCGCCACTGAGTGAATGAATCTCCTTTGCGGGGGACGGCGGATCGCTCGTTTGCTCGCTCGACCGAGTCCGGCCGCATCGGCTCCGCAACAACGCGTTGAACCCGGTCAGGGAAACTCCCTTAGCGGGACGCTTTCCCGGCGTCTCGTTCTTGCGACGATCCCGGCGAGTATCGGTGGACCCAGCACCGCGCCCCAAGTGGCCGACAGGTCGTTGGCGAGATCGGGATATCACGGCACACCAATTTCCAAATCCGCCATCTCACCGCGCAAATTCGGTACGCGTCATCTCGGCCAACACTCGGCAGACGTATGTTCGTTTTGTCTTGCGGGGTCATGGTGTTTACTTGACTAGCCTTGGAAGCAACCCGTCGCGATTGATTTTTTCAATTTTAAACTCACCACGATACACCAATTCGGAACCACTCGTAGAGTTGGCCCAAAGGACACGGTAAATTGACGATCGTCAGTCAAGCCGGTTTGAAGGGCAACGTAGTTCGTATATTCGTTGCACGCAAATTACTTATCAGTCGGGGCAATAATGGGGTGGCAAAGCAACTCAGCGATCAATTCATGAATTAATCCAGGTGGGGACGTTCCGGTACAATATCTCGAACCATGGATCTCGTCCGTGAGCGGTGAGCAAACCAAAATGACCCGCACCGTCGGTACGGCGGGCGGCGATTCCGCCGAGCGAGCGACGGCAATTGCTCCCCCCCATCGATTCACCGAAGCCACAACCGCCCAGCGGAAAACGAGTCGTTGACAGTTCAAGACGACCGCGAGTTGGCGATTCCGCTAACGAAGTCCGGGTTCTTCATTCCCGCGTGAGCTTGCACCCACTGCCCGCCCCGGCATTTATCCTCTTCGAGGATGTTCGGCGAGTTCTCGCAACAAAGATCGATTTGCCCGTCCCGGATTCACCGACGAATCGCCCCGAACGAACTCACCGCCAAGCGCAACGATCGGCGTCGGGACGGTCAATTCGAAACGAAACCCGAAAACGGCAACGCCCCCGGAACGCACATTAACGACTTCGCGACGGATTAGGACTGGGAGCGAACGTTTGGCACCCATATTGGCGAAGGAGATGATTGAAACACAAGCCGACTCGCAAGACGAGGTGAACCACGCTGCTTCCCTCGCTTCGAAGTTTTGCACGAGACGGAAGCCCTCCGAAGAGGAAAACGGCTCAGATAGAAACGCAAACTTTCCTCACTCGGACGTTGCTTGGAGTGAAGTGCGAATCAACCAACATTGATAGCGGTGACAGGTCGCTGCAGTGGTCCCCCGCCGCGTCTGGGTGTGTGACACGAAACCACAGGCGCCCTTTTTCAACGGCAGGAAATCGGATGCCGTGGGGTCGGCATTGGGGGGGGGTTGGCTTGAAACTCGGTTTAGGTCAGCCTCGAAAAGGCTGGGACGTTTCGGGCCTCGTCCGGCATCGTGTGGACATGCTTGGCAAATCTTGCAGACCGGTTTGATTGTCGAGGTTTGCGGCGGTTGAGTGAACGTGGTCAAACGATCGGCGCCAAACCGTCCGGTTCACCCGAACGCCACGGCAATCGGAACGTGACACAGCATACCGCACGCCGCCACGGCAGGTTGCGTTACGACGAGATTCGCGGGCAAGCGTCGGGTCTACGCTCGAAGCATCTTCAATCAAACTTTTCAAAACCCACGTCTTCGTGACCTCTGCCGCGAATACGAATCGATAAGCGTCAGAATTCAATCCCGGTAACCAACCGCCGAAGCGATTTGAGAACGCGACGCCGTCGAACCGCTGTTTCAAAATCGTCTGCCAATCTGCGGGAAGATGAATGGGACAAGTCATGTTTTGGATTCCTCGGTAGCACGCCGGCAACGCAATCCCGCCGTCATTCCGGAAATCCGAGGAAATCCTAATCAGCAAATCATCGTCTCCGCTTCCAGAATTCCAGTCAAAAGTCACCACCGAGCAATCCGAACCGCCGCCGGTAAAGTCCCATCCGACGCGGACGAGGTTCGCGCTCATTGCGCAGGAGCAAACCCGTCAGCGGGGACAATTGCTCCTTCGGTTTCCCAAACCAGCTGCACCGCCGCGTCGCGCTTCATCAACTGAGTCAGGGACGATCCGGCGAGTCGTTTCGCAGTCGCCGCGTCGGCACCGCCACGTCGGCGCCGCGCTCCAACAAAAAAGCTTGTCCATGAGTGATAACGAGATCGGGAACTGCCGAATCGCTCAGCCCCCCAATCGCACACCGAGTTCCGTTCTCCGGAGCGAGCGCCAATACGACTCGCGGAAACAAATTCCGCACGGACCGAAAAATGCCGTGCCCGGATTGTTGATCACGCCAGCAACAAACAGCATTCCACCGCGACAAATTCCCATCGGGAGCCCCAGGTCGCCTCATCCGGCCACGTTACGATTTTGCGGGCAATTCCCGGCGCAAGATCGGCAACTCGATCAACGAGGGACCGTCGGCGATTTGAACTTGTTCAACGATCGGTCATGACCACGACGCGCAGGCATCGCAAAAGGCACGCGTCGAGATATTTCGGATCGCCAAGTGAAGTGCTCGCCCGTCCGCCTCGACTACGTGGGCAGGCCGGCAATCGACGCCGCTGCCGAAATCGGCGCGCGTTGGCAAAGTGTCATCGGCTGGTTTTCGGGGCAAAATGAACGTTCGGCATGTTTTCGCAATGATCGAACGCGATTGCGTGCTCGAACACCACCGGCCAATCGACGTGAACTCGGGGATGCGAATCGGGAAACGACTCGGAAAGGTGCGTTTCGATTGACAAGGTCTGACATTCGCTCGGCGGATCGTTTTGAAATCGGCGTTCCCGCCGTCGGTGCTCCTTGTGGCACACGCGTACACGCCCACCGCGTCTGCACGAGATCGCGGCGAAGGGTAACCAAAACGATGCCACCGCGAGTGCTCACCGCTGCGAACCGATCGTCAACGCGCAGCGCTTGCGAGCAGATCGCCTCGCGTGTTTCGGTTGAATCGCCACACGCGGATTTCCTGCGGCAGAGGTTATGTTAGCCGATTCGGGCAGTTGCTCGATCGGGATGCGAATCGTGGTGACAGGCGACACACCGATCGAGTCATCGTCAAACGTATCACCCTCGGACAAGCGTGTCCGGATGCGCGCATTCGCTCCACGAATCAGCCGAAACGTTGCGTGACACATCCGTGCATTCCGTTGCCGGCGGGGAAACATTTACCGAATTCCATCGCCGGTGCGAGTGACAGCCTCTCGAGAATCTGAGCGTTGCGAACCTCGACAGGTTTTTCCCGAGGTTTGACAAATCGTGGCGCCCCATCGACGTGCCAAAGATCCACGACGAGCCGTGAACGCAACAACATCAACAGGGGCCGAGTGTCCACTTGTTCGTTCGCGATTTGTCGACCGGGACCAGGGATGCACCTCCGAGGCGGCGTGGGCAACTCGACGCCCGTTCGCGTTGGGAAAGAGGACGGAACGCGTCATGATTCCACAAACCGCATGGCGAGAAATCCGTGAATCCACCGCCATCACGACCAAGAGGATTGAAAAACTCGCGCATTGGACCATCCCCAAACTACGCAAACCGCCACTTGAAGTGCGTATTGATAATCGGAGATCATCGCGGCGACGTTACCAATGCGAGTTCGGTTCACGTACCGACACCTTCGTCTTCGAGGTACCGGTTTCAGTTCGACGAAGCACCGGCGGAGCGTGCGGCGACGGTAGCGACGAGGAGCGAGTAAATTAACCCCAGTCGGTCAGGCGGTCGAAATAACGAACTGAGGGTAGCGGCGATGGAAACTCCCGATGACCCGCAATCGCAGCGGGATGTTGCAACGCGTCGATTACTCACGATCGACGGCCAAACGCGATCTGTTTCTCGGGTACCATGGGATTTGATCCATCCGGACTTGCTTCGCCCACGTTCGTCATACGCCACGGCAACGACGACTGGGCGCGATCAAACCGTACACGCCCCGATCCACTGACGATCAGAAACAACACGCTCAACGATCCTTCGAGGTAACCGCTCCGATCACGTTGTCCGTTTCAAAATCGCAGGCACGTGCAAACACAAACACCACCGACGCGAACAACCCGGTGTAGAGATTTGAACCTGAGTCCATGTGCTCATTTCGTTTACCAGGGGGCAAAAACCGGAATTCGGCGACTGAAACGATCGCGATCAACATCACCAAAATTGCCATCAACATCCACCCCGTCATCACCACCCCGGTGCAAACAACGCGTTGTGCATCCATGGACGCCGTTCGATGCGGCGACAACGCAGAAGCAACGACAACGAATTCCCAATGCGGCGACGGACGCGTCCGGCGACGGAACGAGTACGCGGTCCCGGAACCGGTCACGGCCAGGAGTGAGCGAGGCAACGGTTTTGTCGGGAGTTTTTTTTTCGCGAGGCGTTGACGGTTTGTCGGCGTTCGGCCACCCCACTCATGTTCGTCCTCCGCAACCATTCTTCGAGCGTGTTGGCGAACTCGCTCAAATTCGATTCGAACGAGTGCATCGTGGGGCACGCCGCCGCGCACGCGATCCGCTCGGCACGCTGCTGCCACATAAGTCGCACTTGGTCGCCTTCATGATCGGTTGGCGCCTTCTCGCATCGAAGGTACGGGCGTCCTTTCGGATCTTTTGACGGCAACCATTCGATTATTGCTATACGGGGGCAGCCCTTTTCACACCACGCCCATCCGATACCAGATGTTTTCGGGACACCGTGACTAAAACCCGCTGATTCATCACGGTTTAGGGCACCGGTCGGGCAACCGATCATGCAAACCGAGGTCGGTGCACGTGCATGCACGCGCACGACTTGGATTTCTTTCGTGTGATGTTCCATGCGTGCGGGATACGGGGTTTGCCGTTCATTGCAGCGTCCCGCGCAGGCTTTGACGCAATTCGTCGCAAAACGGGATTGCAACGATGCAGGTATCGATAATCATCGCTTGGCGAGCGTTGTTTTGTAGCGATTTTTGCACGAGAATTCGAGCAAACCCAGTCGGCTCGAACGACGCACCCGTGGAGGCTGGGTAAATCGTCCCATATGTCGGTGAATTGCCCCGCCGATTCCTGGGACGGCATCGGTAGCGAATGCAGGTGTTCTTCACGGGGGCTGTTCACCGGTCACGTTCGTTCGCGTGGCGTTGGCGACTTCGGTGGGGTTTGCCGATGCGGGTATGCAAATCGCTTCGGCGGTCGACGGTGGCAATTCGTGCGCGGCGGATTGTGTGGCAAAATATCGCCGAGCGAAACATTGTCCACGGGGGATGCTGCAACGTGTCGAGGAAACGAACGGCGCGGAGTTTGAATTTTGCACGCGGTCGCGGACGGATTGCCCGCCCGCCCGATTCCGTCACGTTAGCGTGAGTTTCCTCCAACCGAACACGTTGGCCTTTGCCGAGGTACGCGGTCGATCCGCTGCGACGCGCCGTAGGTTGACACAAACCCGTCCGAAACCGCTGCGGACGCGATTCAGATCCTGTGGGACGTGGCTGTCCTTCCTGAGCGACGATCGGTTCGGATTTGGATATTTGCTCGGCAGGGGACAGATTTTGCGTGTTTTGGAATTAGTCGGGTGTTCCCTTGCAAACGACCCAAACCGATCGCAGTTGGGGTTTGTTCGACGGACGCTTCCGCCATGGTTGGATCGATGGGAACGAAACGTTAGCAAGCGGAATTCACGCAGGTGAATCGCGAGCCAGTGTCGCGGTAGTGCGTTTCCATCCGGCGTGCAGATATGCGGCGTCGCGTTGCAGCATCTTCAACCTGCAACCGATTTCAGTTCAAGTCGCGGACTCGCCGCGACTGACAGGTTCCGGCACCCAGTGAGGACCACGGGAGCATTGCGCGGCGACTTCCGCCGAACAATTCAACGGCGGCGAGGCGGAACTTTTTGCCCCTGGAACAATAGCCGCGAAATCTTGCAGGAAACAAGGTCGGTTGCGAGTCGTCGTCGGATTCGTCTCGTGCTCGGTCGTTGCAGTCACGTTTCGGGGGTCACGTCGTGAGGCACCCGAGCCTCCGAGGACACCGGAGGGACGCAAGAACTGCCACATACGCCCGCGGCCAACTTTGTTTTTCAACTTCGCGTCGTCGGAGGACGTCGGGCGGTACGCTGCGGGTGACGAGTTCGGCTGCTCCTCTCGAGCACGAGAAACGCACTTTGGCGTAATTCGCCCCTCAGAAGATCACTTGCCGCAAAATACGGTGGCAACCGACAGTCGCTTCCTTCATCACGCCGTCGAGCGGGATCGATTTCGGGAACGCCGACGCGCCGAGTCCGCGAACGGCATTCGCGCGCGTAACAATCGACGTCCGCATCCGTACCATCGTTGGGTCCACTCGGTTCGTCCCAACGCCGGGGACGTGCACGGGAATGCTGGTCGCAGTTGTCGGCATGAGAGTTGCAGGAGTTCGTTTGAAAGAGGGGAGTCTTGAATGTGCCCCGGACGCGTTAGCGAGGGATGCCAGGCAAAGAAAATCTCTGATTTTCGAGCCTATCAAGCATCGGTCGTTGTCCGAGAACGCCAGGGAAAGCGTTGCTTTTTCGGCGTGGAACCCCTCGTAAACGCGTGGGTTAGGAAATCAACAAACCTCCGATGACGGTTCACCCCTCCAAAGTCAATCGCAAGTCACAAATCACCTGCGGGTTTCACCACGAATTTGTGTATCGCCGGCCCGTTCAGGACTGCTAACATGAACTTCGCGAAATCTTCATTTTGCGTTTTTCAAGCGAAACGAAGACAACTTTGCCCGAAAGGGGTTACGGATTGATCTTTCAGGGATTTCACTCGCTCGGATATCGAGTTGGCGATTCTCACCATCGTGATCGCGCGGTCTTGACTTTCGTCGCCTTCGAGCCGTCATCGACTGCGAATCCTGATCGCAGCATCGGAAACATCGCTCTCGTCGCTTCCGTCAGTATCGCGTTCTTGGTTGGCGTGGAATTTACTTCGGGGCGATTGGTTTGGCGGCGAAAAACGATCACATCGAGTTCGGATGTTTGTGATTGGTCGAACGTTCCACGCCGGTCCGTTGGCTTGGCGGGCGCATGATCGGGCACGCCGGGGATGCGGCAACCGGTTCCGGCCCGCATCGCAGTTTGCGTGATGTCTCTCGCGGTCCTGTACGCGGCCAACACCGATTGCCCCGTCCGATCGTGTTTTCCGCTGGGATCGGAGTACGGGTGTCAAATGGGAAAAATGGGAGTCTGCTTGCATCGCACTCAGCGAGTTGTTGCCCCGCCGCTGCGAGTCACGCTTTTGAAACAACACGGCATCAATGCCAGTGAAGCAGATTTGTCAAACGTCTGCTGTGGTTTGAGTAGCTTCGCTCGGCACGGCGCCGTTGAGGGCTGTACCGCGGATTCTGAAAAAACGTCGGCCGGCGAACACGACATCGGGCGCATCGTCGCGAGCCGGTGACCCCGATCAATGGATCTTGAACCGGCCAGTTTGCTTGCGTGCGCACTCGTCCACGTTTTGAATCGATCCCGGCAAGCGGCTGTGGCAACCGGTTTTATGGGCAACCGTTTTATGGCAACGATTTCCGGACACGTGCATCACCGTGATTGGCCAGAAACCGAAAACGGTGATTTGGTCGATCGGTGATCCGGCCGGTCGGAAAGGCTCACGTGTCAACGAGGAATTTGCAGACAACGTTTCACCGGCGAAGCGATCTATTTGGTCGCCGTTGAGGATGCCGGATTCGGTAACACCACTGGGACCGTTTCTTAACTCGGCGATCTGGGGCGGTGAGATTCTGCACGCTCTCCGTTTTGTCGGGGGCGTCTGGCATGTGACGACACATCGCCGATCCGGTTCGACTCGGCAAACAAGGGTGCTCGGTTTCTTTGTCTGAGGCTCGGACATTGCCGGGGCATACGTTGCTGCCAACCACGCACCCGCATCACGCTGTACTCAGCGGTTTGGATAAACGGGCTTGCCCAATCGAAACGGATTCGATTGGGCCGTTCTCTCATTCCGACTCGACTTGGACGCTAACGCTGAAATGCCGAAGTGAACCGCAAACATCCGACGCGAGCACGGTGGGTTGGCGTCGATCATCCTCGGGTTCGAAATTTGTTGGATCGCGCGGGCGACGCCGGCCGTCTTGTCGGGCGCTCCCCTCGTCGCTGGCGATAGTATGATCCCATCACCGGACTGCACGACGTGGCATAGGGTCGCCGTATCCACCGAACAGGACAGCGAGTTCACCATCGGGGGTGGTGATTTGGTGGGGCGCGGGAGTGGAAGCAGGGATGGGTTTCATGGAGGTTCATAAAAAAGTATCTCGACGCTCCGGCGTCGCGTGAGTGGCCTCTACCTCCTGCGAGCGACTTAAAAATGTGTCGTGGATCTTGTTACGGGCCTGTTGAATTTTATTAGCGATGCGGCGTTAGCCCCCGGTTTCCAGATTCCGCAACGGGGGCTACGCCCATCGGCTATTCTTGCTGGGTTAAAAGATGATTAAATCAACAGCCCGTTGGAGGGACACCGCAATAATAACATGGCGTAGTGGACGAGTTTTATTCATTCGCAGTCGCTTAAAGCATCCCTCCAGCACACCGGATCTTTAAAAGAGCCACGGACGGTAAGTCTGTGCAATCAATGAATCGCCGGCTTTCAGGTCGGCGTAGGCGTCGGACGCGTCGGTCTCGTAGGGAACGGCCACGTGGGTACGGGGACGACGTCGATTTCAACCAGCGGGCAATCGGCGGTGATCAGACCGTCGGGGTGGTCGTTTCGCCGCGGGCTGAGAATCTCGCTCGTCGCGGTTTGAAACGATGAACGAATATGCCCCAGACTCGACGCCGCCTTCGCTACCGGACTCGGTTGGGGGCGCCGAGGGAACAGACCAGTTGGCGCATCGCATGGGCCTCGCATGCCTCTCGTCATCAAGCGTCTCGAGCTGCCCGCGCCGTCCTGCTTCTCTTCGTCGATCCATCGATCGCGGTCGGGTAGAGCAGATGGTCCGCCCCGGCGAGGGCAAAACAAACGGGCCCGCCTCGGCGGCTCTACCACTGGTCCAAACAGATTCCCGACGCCGAGTTTTTCGCGAACCGAGTCGTTGATGCGTTGAACCCGTTTGGCGTTGCTCGGCGGGGACGTGCTTCGTCCCGCCGTGGCGGGCGTTCGCGGGTGTGAAGTAAAATATTTCTCGTAGTTACAACGTGGTTCATCAGAACTGTGCATTTTGCGATACACCGCGACTCGATCGTCAGGCATCGAGCACGACGAACGGTTGTTGGTGATAACATCGGCCGCGGCCGTTGCTCGAACAGGGTCACACGATCACGACACCGGTCGGGCGGACGCGGGTTGCTCGCTCGTCGGCCCAGGGATTCGGTTCGGCGAGATCGAACATTCCGATGATCTTCGGATTGGCACGGGTAACATTCGCGAACAATTCCTGCAACAAATGATTTGGCTGCCTGAGCGGCGGCTTCGATAATATCGATAGCCGCGGACGATCGAAGTGGTCTTCGAACGGCGGTCTCGCATTTGACACGAGCGATAATTTGACAGTGGTCTAGGTTCATGGTGGAGGAACGCAAAAATGACGTTGGGAGTGATTTCGTAAAAACAGGACCGCACCGATGTCGGTAAAAACATACATTCGCGTCGCGACTCGCGGAAATCGCCGTGCGCTCGGTTGGTGCGTGGGCGTTTACAACCCGTGGCGAGTGGCTGTGCGCCCGGAAAAGACGGCGAGGGGATTGCCAGCGAGCAGTGGGCTTTTGGGAATTCGGCGGGCGGCCTTGTCGTGCACAAGGTGTGCCGGGGCAACGATTCGGAAAAACCCGTCGCCCCCCGGAGGCGGGCCGCCGCGGGAGGCAAGACCCGTGGGACGAGGGTTGGCTGATCGACGGGGTTCAGCCGTGGCTTCGACACGTTCGTTGGATGTGTTGGTGTGATCGAAGGGGCGGGGCGGGGGTTGTTCAGTCCGATCTCGAGGTCGATGTGAAATCGATTTTCGCGTTGCGATGCGAGACCGGTTGCCGCAATTTGCAGTCGTGATTGATCGCGGCCGACCGATTGGGCGTTGATCCATGATTGCATCGCCAGTGTCCGGGAGGCGAGGCGTCGGCAGGAATTCCAGATCACGTCGATTCAGCTCAACTCGATCGGCCAGCCGACGCATCGAGCGAAACCAACGCCGCCTCGATCGAGCAATTGGAACCGGAGTACCGGCGTTTTGAGCTTGTAGGACAATTGTTCTCAAAATTGTCCCCGGTCGCCGCAGGCGACGCGAACAACGATTCCTGTCGGATCGACATCCTGTTCGAGCTTCGCTCGAAAGGCAGTCGAGGGGACAATTGAGAAATTATCCTACAATCCCGCAGGGACCGACTCTCGGATGAGGCCCTGTTCAGCTTCGCTCGGGCGCCGTAGGGCCGCGTAGGGGCCGCTTCAACGCCCGGTCCGGCATCCCCTAAAACGTCAGGTTTGGCTTCAACAGTTCTGGGATGGGCGTTCGTGTGGAAAATCGATCTTCAAATGTTTCGCTGGAGTGGCTCTCGTCCGTGCTTCGCTCCGATTTGACCAACGCGGCGTATTCGCGTGTCCGACTCGCATATCCGGGTCGCGGTAAACCTCGATGCGTTCGAAATGTTTCGCATAGGAACCTGAAATCCGATTGAACGCGTACTTCTTCGCCCATCGGTACACGAACTCGTTCAGGGAAACTGGGCGCCGGCTAGGTATTTGTGCCGAAACGTTGTTGAGTTCATCGATTCACAACCTACCCGCGCCCCGTCGTGTCCGCGAGCCCGTTGTCGCTCCGCTAATTCAGCGAGCAGGTCGGTCGTTCATGACACGGCAAGCCTCGCGTGTTCTGCCGGCGGTTTGGGAAAAAAAGTGCTCGCGGGAAATCTTTCAGAACGCGGAGTTGTTGGAAAAGTGTTCTTTGAAAGCGATCGATACGTCAATGAATCGATTCAGGTCGCGAAGTTTGGAATCACGGGCACGGTTCGATTGTCGCGCCAGGGACCGAGTGGTCGCCGTGAACCGGTGACGGCGGGACACAACCGCGTTGCCCGGCATCGGGTCCATGGTACGCCGTCGATCACACGATCGTTTGTCGCTCGGGTTAATCGACGACGAATTGCACGAAACACGTCGTTGCTCCTCGCTCGATACGCGAGTTGCGGGTTGGGATTCCGGCGACAGGGGCGGTAGTAGATTATGGGGGAACCAAGCAAATTTACATCACTCCCATTTCGATCAGCGGTCAAACCCAAGCTTTCGCTTGACCGAGGTCATCGATTGTTCGATTTGCAACGCTCGTTGCAAAACACCGACCAGGCAAGTTTATTTTTACGGAATCGCCGCTTCGATGCCTCCAATCGTTTTGGTTTTTCAAAAAAACACCGCCACGCCCCCGCCCGCCGCCGTGTCCGCTTTGATGATCCTCCGCTTTGCCCTCGACGCTGGGAACAATGGGCGTTTTTCACGGTTGCCGCCACGGCTCGGGCCAGGTCCGTTGGCGGGGGAACTATTCCATCCCGGTTTGGAATTTTGGGGGAAAATGGTTCCCGGGGTTGGTGGGGAAATCTTCCCCTTTTTTTTCCTTTTTTTTTTTCTTTT
>Ga0163217_1059489_pt1 | contig 12145 bp, 21 predicted proteins | sample SynspAceP_FD_185933 | JGI IMG/M metagenome (GOLD analysis project Ga0163217, IMG submission 185933) | Saline lake microbial communities from Ace Lake in Antarctica - Synechococcus sp. Ace-P (PacBio error correction) | ecosystem: Environmental > Aquatic > Non-marine Saline and Alkaline > Saline ... | reverse complement strand
ACGATCCCCCTGGCCAGCCCAGCCTCCGCCGCTGCGCTGCCAGCTGGCGATTGATTCGGGCCCCGCCCGGCGGGCGTGCGCCCTGGCCATCGATCTGAACTGGCGACCCACCTTCTGGAGCTGTGGGGCCGCTGAGGCCCTTCGAATCGATCCGGCCCCTGCTCACACGCCGCCCTGCCTCAAGTTCTCCGCCGAAGAGGCCGACTGGATCGCGGCAGCCGCGGATCCGGCCTGCGACAGCGCCGGCTACCCAGAACGCCTGCGGTGATCGTCACCCGACGGCCGCCAACGGCCTGGCCTGGTGGCTGGCGGCCAGGCCGGCTCGATGGCGGCCTTCAAGCTGGAGGTGGGTCGACACACCGCGCCGGCGACGCCTTCCTGCCGGGCCTGCTGCATCGCCTCTGCCTTGGCATCCAAGCCTGCCACTTGCTGCCGAAACACCACGCCAATCCCGATGGGGTGCGGCAGGCCATGCGCTGCGGGGAGTTGCCTGCGGGGCCCTGGTCTGCCGCGGGGTCCGCGCGATCCGAGCCCCCCCAGCCCAGCGCGGCAAGAGTAGAAACCTTTTTGCAGACAGATTCTCTGCAGACAGCAAGCGGGGCTAACCAGAGAATCGCCGGCGTGATCAGGGCATGGCGGCTTCGCCTCCATGGAACAGTTGCCACCGTCCAGGCCAGCGCGGGCGGCTGGCTCAGGCGCTCGGGCCATTTTCACCGACCAAGCAGGGCACCAAGCGACTGCGCTTCTTCCTCTTCCTGGGGCGAACAACTCATCGCGGAAGCGGCCTGCTCCAGGCGGTAGAGGTCCAAGATGACCGAGATGGCTGATACGGCCCTCGCGGCGGGCCGCTGTAGGTGCTGGGCGAGGGCGAAGCTCGGGCTGGTGACAGGCTCCTCGATTGCCAGGGCGGCTGCCAGCCCTGAACCAGGCTGAGTCTTGCCGGCCCCAGCTCGCCTTGAGCAGCAGGCAGCGGCCGCGGTGGCTCCAGCTCAACAGCCACACCGCCCAGCTCACTTGCCCAAGGCGCTTGCGTGGCCGCAAGGTCGGCCAGAAACCAGGTCGGCCCGGAACCGTGTGCCTGTCTCCAGGCTCACCGAGGTCCCCCCTGTTAAGGGATTCGCCAGAGCGAGCCCCGAAGCCTCGGCGTCTCTGCCAGATATTCCCCGTCCACTTCTTCTTCCCGAATGGGAGCTATCCCCACCATGGTGCCTGCACCTACCTCTGTGCTGTCTGACGCCGCAAACGGCCGCAACAGCAACGCCGCAACAGCAACGACTGCCATCCGCCTTCCCGGCCCCCTCGTCCTATGTGATCGCCGACCTCGGCCTGCCGACTTGGGGGACGAAAAGAACTGGCCATCGCCGAAACCGAGATGCCGGGGCTAATGGCCCTGCCGCCGGAAGTACGGCACCGAACAACGCTGAAGGGAGCCCGGAATCGCCGGCAGCCTCCACATGACGATTTTCAGACGGCCGTTCTGATTCGAAACGCTCACAGCCCTGGGCGCCGAGGTGCGCTGGGCCTCCTGCAACATTCTTCTCCACCAGGACCCACGCCGCTGCGGCGATGGCGGCAGCGGGCATTTCCCTCTGTTCGCCTACAAGGGCGAAACCCTGACGAATATGGGCCTTCACCCCACCGGTCTGTGAGTGGCGACGGCGGACGCCGAACATGATTCTCGACGACGGCGGATGATGCACCGGCCTCGTCGTTGCTCGGCACTAAGGCGGAGCAGACCTCTCCGTTGCTCGATAACCCCGGCAGCGAAGAGGAGACGCCCGTTCGCCTCGATCCGGGACGCGGTTGGCGGTTCAGCCGGGCTTCTATTCCCGCATTCCATGCCCAGATCCAGGGCGTAACCGAGGAAGGAACCCACCACCGGCGTTGGCTCGCCTTGCTACAGATGCAGGAAGGCTGGTGAGCTGCCGTTCCCGGCGATCAACGTCAACCGATTCAGTCACCAAGGCAAGTTTCGACAACCTCTACGGCTGCCGCGAATCCCTGGTGGATGTGCGATCAAGGCGACGCCACCGATGTGATGGTGGCGGAAGTGTCGCTGGTATCGGTGTACGACGATGTTGCGGACAAGGGTTCCGGCCAGCGCCTGCGGGGCCTGGGCTCCACGGTGGCATGCATCGCCGAAGTGGATCCGATCTGCGCCCTGCAGGCGGCGCATGGAGGGCGTACCGGGTGGTGCGGCTCTGTGAAGGGGTGCGTGGCGATGTCGACATTCTTCGTTGACCGCCACAGGGGCAATTTCCAGGTGATCGGCCATGAGCACATGCTTGCGCATGAAGGATCAGGGCCATCGTCTGCAACATCGGCGCCACTTCGACAACGAAATCGATGTGGCCTCGCTGATGCAATACGAATGGGACACGATCAAGCCCAGGTGGGATCATGGTGATCTTCCCGATGGACAGCGGATCATCGCTGCTCGCCGAAGGCCGGCTGGTGAACCTGGGCTGCGGCACCGGCCACCCAAGCTTCGTGCATGAGCAACTCGTTCACCAAACCAGGTGCGTGGCCAGATCGAGCTTTTTCACCAAACCCGACGCTCACGGCAAGGAGGTCTATGTTGCTGCCAAGCACCTCGATGAATGGTGGCCCGTCTGCCACCTCGCAGAAGATCGGCGCCAAGCTCACCGAACTCACCAGCAACAAGCGATTACATCGCGCGTGCCGGTTGGAGGGCCCCCTAACCAGCCCGAGATTACCGGTATTGATGGGCCTTGCTGAATGGGTCCAGGAACTGCCCGAACTGCATCGTGAGCGGTGGAAGCCAAATCCATGGCGGGTTATGCGCGATTTTTTCTTCGCCATGTTTCTCGAGAATCTCTTCCCGCCCATTCCCTCGGAAACTGATCATGTACCCCTCGGGGGGCTTCTACGTGCCACAAAGGCCAGCTGGCCCTAGGGGTGCGGTGCGTGTTGGCGGCCTGCTCCGGCACCGTGCTCGGGGCCCTGGCCTGGTACGGCATCGGCCGGCTGGTCAATGAGGAGCGCATCGAGCATGGCTCGATCGACCACGGCCGCTGGATCCGGTGTTGGCTCCGAGAATTTGCGCCGCAGCCGCGCTGGTTCAGCCGCCACTGGGGCCACCGCCCTGGTGTTCTGGGGCCGGCTGGTACCCGGCATGGTGTCGCCACCCTGAATTTCCGTGCCAGCGGGCATCCGAAATGATTGCCGGATGGTTGCCGTTCCTGATCTGGACGACTGCTGGCCAGCCTGCATCTGGACCCGTGCTGCCTCACCGTGGCCGGCCGATCCTGCTGGGTGAGGGCACACCAACGTTTGGAGGTTGTGATGCGAGGCCGGTGGCCAGGTGATCAGTGGTGGCGGTTGGTGATCGGCGGGCTCGCCCTCGTTGTGTGGCTCGGTGCGGTCTGGCGCCAACGCCAGAACATCCACAACCAGCTAAACCCCTTTGCTTCTCCACTGCAAAACCCCGCGTGCTTCAGCAACGGAACTTCCTTGGTCGCTCGGCTCACCCTGTAGGCTGCGATCCTCCACTGGGGCCGCCAATCGCCATAGGCGCCCTGGTCGGAATCGCGCTTGGAGCCAGCAGTTCTGAAGCCGCGTCAACCCGCCACCACCGGCTTGGAGCGTTCCTCGCCGCTGCTGCGATCGGTCCAGCGTCGAGCTTGAAGCTGCCGATGATGCCGAGCAGGAGCCTTTACGCACAAGTCGGCGGCCACCCTGTGCCCTGCTTACCCAGATCTCGAGGTTGAAACCAGTCGGGTTCGTCGTCCGCGGCTGCGGCGGTTCACCGCCAGGGTTGGAGGTGGGCCACCCACTGTGCCGGATCGAAGTTAGCGCACTTCGGAATCACGGCGCGGCACTGGGCCGACGAGGGTTAGGCGAATTGACACCCATGGGTTTCTCCTTGCGTACGGGCGGCTAGAGGGTTGATTGGATTCAATTTGATTGCCGCCATTGCGTTCAAGGCCTTCAGCCCGCAGTTACCACCCTTTGACCCGGATGTATTCAGAAACGGGTTTCAGCCAGGTTTTTTCAGCGAAGGGTTCGGGCCCATCGCCAGCGCACGGCGGGCCTGAACAGCTGGCCGCTGACGTAGGCCAAGCACTCGATCCTTCACTTCCTATGATTTCGCGCCGCAGTGCGCACATCGTGTTTTTTCAGACGGTTCCAGCTCTCCCGTGAACATCGGCATCGATCTGGAACGGCCAACAACTGATGTATGTGTCGGCAAGGGGATCGTGCTGCAGGAGCCCTCGGTCGATGGCCCTGGATTCTCGAGCGCGCATCCCCCTGGCGGTGGGCGATGAGGCCAAGTGATGCCGCGCCGCACCCCCGGCAACATCCGGGCGGTGCGGCCGCTGCGCGATGCGGTGATCGCGACTTCGACGCCCGCCGATATGATGATCAAGACCTTCATCCGCAAGGGCAACGAGGTCGCGCATCGTGGCGCCCCCGGCTGGTGATCGGCATCCCAGCGGCGTCACCGGCGTCGAGCGGCGGGCCGTGCGCGAGGCCGGTTTTGGCCCGGGGCCAGGGAGGTGCAGTTTGATCGACGAACCGGTGGCAGCCGCCGATTCGGCGCGGCCTGCTCCGGTGACCCGAACCCGGTCGGCCATCTTTGATCGTGGACATCGCGGCGGCACCACCTAAGTGGCCGTGTTGAGCCTCGCGGCACGGTGGTCAGCGAGTCGGTGCGGGTGGCGGGCGATGAGAATCAGTGAACGCCATCAGCGGTCCTATCTCAAGAAGGTGCACAGACCCTGGTGGTGGTGCGAACGCACCGCGAGGAGATCAAGATCACGGATACCGGCTCGGCCTCCCGACGACGCCCACGACAACGGCTCGATGGACGTGCGCGGCGCCTGCACCTTGCCTCTCGGCCTTGCCCGCACGATCAAATCCGCGCGGCGACATCCGCGAGGGCCGATAGGCCGATCCGGCTCAACGTGATCTGTGAGGCGGTTGAAGCGCACACTGGCAGCGCACCGCGCCCGAGCTCGCCGCCGACATCGCTCGATCGAGGAATTCAGTGCCTCGCGGCGGCGGCCCCGCGTCTGGTTGCGCGGCATCGGTGATTTGATCAGCACGAAACGGCATCCTCACCCACTGTGGCCCCAGCGACCCCCTGCCTCTGCGTTGGGTTCAACGGCTGCGTCAGGTGCTGGAGGATTACAAGCGACTGGAAGCGGGTTCTCGACACCCCTAGCTTCAGCCGCCTCTCCAGCTGATCGCCATGCCATAGGTGCGCTAGCCACGCCTCCAGCCCCTGCGGGCGTGGTGCTTCCGCTCCATGGCCCTGGGGGCTGCTTTGGTACTGGCCTTGTTGCGGTGAGGCCTGAGCAAGGGGCTGTGCTCAAGCGAACGCCTTATGCGCCTACTGAGCAGGCCGTTCTGGCCGGTACGGCCCAGCGCGAGGTCTGCAGTCGGGCACGGGTCTGGAGCTGCTGACCCGTCAGGCCCATTCTGGAGCAGGACAACCGGCGGCTGCGCATTGCTGCTTGACCTGCCAACGGGCCCCAATCCCGACAAAACTCACCGCGCCGTGATCTCGCGGGAGCCTGAGCGAGTTGGTGGCAGCAGCTGCTGTGCTCGCGCTCCGGTTCAGGCTAGGGAATCGGCCCAGGCGACGCGGTTTGGCCGTCCGGGCGGATTGATCGGCCGGGTTGGCCAGCGTGACCCCAACCACGGCCCGCGGTGACCTGCCTCACCGATCGCACCAGCCGGTTGGCGGGTTCTGGGTGGCGACGCACCAGCCGCCATGGAATTGCTCACTGGCTGGAGACCAGGCCCGCGCCGCAGCTCGTCTTCTGGAGAAAGACCCAAACAAGTGCGACCCGGGGATCTGGTGGTCAACCTTCTCCGGCCAGCACCCTGGTGCCGCCGGGCTGCAGCCGTGGGGGTCCTCCAGGCCGGTGGATGACAAGGCGTGCGGCCCCCACGGCGGGGTGCAGCTGAGCGCACCGGTTGGTGCGATCGACTGCGTGCAGGGTGCTCTGGGTGACGTTCGCCCGCAGCAGGGAGGCACCCTGAGCGATGTGGTCCTGCATCGCCTTCGGTGCGGCCGTGGCCAGCCGCTGGCGTTGTGCCCCTGCTCACCTGGCCTCCCCGTCCTGCTGAAAGTGGCTGGTGGTGGTCGCCCAGCTGGGCCGTGCTCTGGCTGTTTGCCCTGGTCCCGGCGATGGCCCGCTCTCCGGCGCCCTGGCGGGGTGGGCCTGGCGGCTGCTCGTTGATTCCCTGCAAGGTGGGAGCCGGCGAAACCCAGATCCCCGCCCTGCCCTGCTGGGTTGTGGTGCGGGGCCCTGCGCCCGCAAGGGGGCCCCGACGAGCGCCAGCTTGAGCCTGGCTTAGCTAGCTAGGCCTCCTCGGAACCCTCTTTCTTGGCCTTGAGCCTGCTCTGCTGCAGCGCCATAGAGCATCAGCTGTCGCGTACCGCTTCCTCCGCAGGCTGGCCCTGCCACACCCTGTGGCCCAGACCCCTGGTCAACGCCGCTTGCTGGCCACCGGATGATCTGTTCATTACTGCTTGCTACGCTCTGGCGCACGCACGGCAGCGCATCCCTTAGAAGAGCCGAATCTAAGATGAACTTGCAACCGATGCCAGGCCGGCCCCGGCGGCCGATTGCAAGCGGCGCGCAGCGATGAGCGCGGCGATCGCTGGAGCCGACGCCGCCGCCTGCTGGTACGCCATTGCTGCGGCGGGGGCGGGCTGCCGCCGCCGCGCGCGCACCGAGCTGAGGTAAGCTGGCAGCTTCTGGAGCTCGAACTCTCACGCAAGTTCGACACCTACATCACCTCGGTGATCGCCGCCTGAGAAAAGCGCTCCATCCGGATCAAGCGTGCGCTGGACCGACCTGGCCCTTGGGGATCGGTGCGAGCGCAAGCTGCTGGCGGCGGATGTTCGCACCGAACGGCACCAGGAATCGCTGGTCAACCTCAACACCCTCATCCCATGTTCAGCGCCAACTCTGGCCAGCAAAGCGTGGACTGCCTGGCACTGGATCCACTGCTAAGCCACCTGGCGCTAGGCGACAACCTTTCGGGGCACGGATCTGGCAGGCGGGCGTCGGGCGGTCGGCCGAATCGAAGGCGAGCAGATCGGCATCCCCTAAGGTATACTCACCGACCCCGCCATCACGCTGAGCCACAACGACCTGCTAGCGACGCGCCGCGTTAACAGCGCTCCGGCCCCCGCCGTTGGCAGGAGTTCCGCCTTCGCTGAAGCGCAGTCAAACGCCGCACCGCGCGCGCCTAACGCCCTGGTTCGTCACCGCAGTTTCCCGACGACTCCGCGAGTTGCTGGAGTCGTTGCGTACAGCATGGGGCTGACCCTTCCAGGACCAGCGGCGCCGTGCCCGCTTCAACAGCCCTGCCGGCCGCCGTGCTTTGCCTTCTGGACCGATCTACTAACCGCGCGGCCTGCCTTCCCCCCCCCCCCCCCCCCACAGGCATGCTGTGGTCAGCCAGGGTACCCGCCGCGCCGACTTGAGCCTGTACCAGAGCGGGAGAGCTGGCCCCTAGGCCAGACGGCCGCCAGTTCCTGCGCAGCATCCAGCACCAACGCCCCCCAGAATCGCGCGAGAGACCGAACCGCCACCCGGCTGACCGGACAAAGGACAGAGCCAATGTAGGCGATGCATGAACCTGGCTGTGCCACGCCAGAGCGCCCTTCCAGAGGAAGCGCTGAGTTTTGCCCTCTTCCCACCAATGCACCAACCAGGCCCGCCTTCGCGAGAAGCCCGGGTGTTGCCTTCGCCCAGCGGCGCACCTCGCCAAGATCGAGCAGGCGCCTGCGTCAGCCAAGGCCCCTGGGCTCGCACGCGCCCAGGAAGCATGCTGGTGCGTCGGGCCGGCTGCAATCCCTCGAGCACGCTCGAGGCATGGCCCGAGAGTGCGGTGCCGCCAGCCCGGGGGGTGACTGAAACGCTGCAAGCCATCCTACTACAGCCAGCTGGCCAACGATGTGCGCGATGTCTGGGGCAGTCGAGCAGCGATGAAGCGCTGGCTTGCCGCCGAGCGGGAGTGAAACAGCTATGCGGCGTGGGCGCTGCGCCCTGATGGGGCCACTCCCCAGTGGCTGCCTCAGCCTTCTCAGCGCACGACTTGCTGAGTTGTAGGTTGCGTTTCATTAATGCCATCTGAGTATGCCATGTCCCTGGGAAAGCACAACTCCAGAAAACCTGCTCAGCGGTTGAAGCCCTCCAGAGAACAGTCGCGTGCACCGCTTGCCACGGTGCTGGTGACGTGCGAATGACGAAGCCGACGGTGCGGCGGGTTGCTGCAGATGCGCCCTGAGGAACTCGCGAGCTTATCGCGATGACCTCCTGCGCCGTCCGATGAGCCGAAGAGCCCTGACCCTCTTACCACCGAGAGCAGCCGGATCTGGTGGTCTCTTATGTGACATGCCTGCAAGCCTTAGATGGCTTCGCGGTCTGCGGCGTCTGCGGCTGAATCCTGCGTTCGATCATCTTTACTTATCGCCGCGCTCGATGCGATCCACGAGCGAGGTGTCTGGCCTCGATACCTCGGAAGCGACGCACTACCTTCCCCAAACCGTTTCAGCCCCAAGGAGCTCGAAGCACGCGATTTCAACGATTTCCTGCGCCGACGGTTCGCGGCGGTGCATCGCCACGATACGCAGCCCGCGACGTTCGGCTTGGTCAGGCGCAATCCTGCGTGGGGCGGATCTGATGGGGGGCTGGTTGATGGACCCAACCGCCGCCAGGCTGACCCGGGCGGCGAGCGCCATCGGCGGCTCACCTACACCGAATTCATGCCTAGCCTGGAGATGCTGTTCGCGAGCCGGCCGTGTGCGTGCCCCCGCGCTGAGATCCTCGAAGCAGCCTCTGGGCTACCCACACGTCCGCGCAGCCGACTGCGCGTGTGGCATTTCATGTGGCCCGCCTGCGCGGCAAGCTTCGAACCGATCCGCAAACCCGAGCTGCATCCTCACCGTGGCGTGTCCGGCCGCGAGCGCGGCACCGGCTATTCTACCCAGCGACGCGTGTGAACCCGGTGAGGCACGCCACCACCTAGATCCGGTGTGCAAAACGGCCTGGGCCAACCGCTGCAGGCCGTTCCTGCAGGATGGAAGGGCTGCAACGCTCCATTCTTCCCTGCCTGAGCCGCGTTTCTGAACCGCCTGGAAGAAGGCCCGCCTGCCGAGAAGGCTGACAGCGCCTTGCGCGGCCATCGGCAGCGCGCCCCTATGCCCTGCGCTTCGAATCCAACGCACCGCAACGCCGAGCTGCAGCAGGACCCATGTCGATCTGGCCAAGGCCAGGACCGCGCACTTTCGCCCGTGCAGTGCCGGAGCACGGGTGATGACCCGGCGCGGTGATGGGCAAGCTCGCTTCTTCACCCTGGTGGATGAAAGCAGCCCCATCCAGCTGATTCATGAGAGGGCCACCTCGCCCGCCCCCGCACGCTGCCGGACAGCCCGAAAGGCCTTCGCCAGCTCACCTCCCTAGGTAGGATGCCGCCTGTGACCTAAGATCCGGGGTGCATGGCAGCTCTTGCGCCGCACCGACAAGGCGCAACTAGCTCGGTGAAGGTGAAGCCGCTGGAGATGCTCTCAAGGCGCTGCAACCGCCTTAAAACCGACAAATAGGCATGTGGACTGGCCGATGTGCGAGAAGCGCACGCAGCGCCATCTCGATCTGCATGTCTCTCCCCAGACCCTGGGAGACCTTTCCGCCGCCGCGCCATCCATCGTCAGCTTGCAATCCGCCTGTGCGCTCCGATGAGCAGCGCAATTTACTGAGATTCGAAACCCTGCTCAATGCTGAGGCCGGCGCGCGCGACGCCGGCCGTTCACCCACCCACCACAACACCCCCGATCTTAGCCGCTGTCCTGCGCCGATCCGCCACGAGCTCCCACCTCAAGCGGAACTAGTTGAGTTGGCCGCTTCGAGCGTGTCTACCGCAACTCGGCCCGCATTACTTCCGCAACGAGCGCCAATCAGCACCCGCCACAAACCGAGTTCCACCTCCGTGGAGGTGCTACCAGGCCTACGCGACTACACCGACATTGATAGGCGCTCACCGCAAGCGCTGATCGCGAGCGCTCAGCAGGCTGCGGCAGCACGCAGATCGCGTATCAGGGCACGCCGAGTTCGACCTGACGCCCCCCTGACCCATAGGCGCCGGAGCCACCATGCATGGCTGGTGCGAGCAGGGCCACCGCGCCCTCGATTTCACAACTTCGAGCAGCGCAGACAGCAGCGGCGCGATAGCGCCCGCCGTCGGGCCTGCGACGTAGCGGCGGCGGCGACAGCCGTCGCGTCGTCTGCTCAACGAAGGCATCTCGCAGCAGACGCGTGCCGAAGCGACCTGCATCCAGCCCACCTTGGTTTAGCTAGGCGATTACCGGTGGAGATATCTCGCGCACTGGCCCAACGCACGGACCCATCGCCAGCAAGCCGGGGCTTGCGATGGAACCCGCTTCGAGCGTTCATCGTCGGCGCGAACGGCAACGCCTTCAGCGAGCTGATACGATCCCCTCGACAGCGCCGGCGCGCCTGTCGCAGGCCCAGCAGGAGCGCGGTTCGCCCGCGAACCTCGAGGCCCAGGGGTATGACGAAGACTTCATCGCAGCCCTTGAGCCCGGGGCCGGGCGGCGGGCCGCCGGCCCCGCTGAGGCTTGCCTGCCACCGGCGGGCTGGTATCGGCATCGACCGGCTGGCCATGTTGCCACCTCACGACCAGCCCCAGCATCCGCTGATGTGATCGCCTTTCCGCTGATGAGCGCAAGAGACCGGTGCGGTTGCCTGAGCGGGTGGCCGGTGGCGGCTACGCGTTGGAGGCGGCAAGACGGCCACAGTGGATTAATTGGGAGACGTTAGGCATCCATCCCAGCCCATGCAGTGGTAGACGCGTTCGGGTTTCGCCTCAAACACGCCGATGCGCTGTGCGCTCAAGCGAATCCCCAGGGCCGCGTTACCCGTCAGGGTTGGTGATGGGAGCGGTGTGAGCAGACCACAAGCCGAGCACCAAAGAGGCCTTGCCCTACCGCATCCGCTGCGGCGGACAGGTGAGCGCCCCCCCGAGATCGTGCTCTGCAGCACATGCTGCAATCGCCATCCCGCATCCACCCGCCCGCCGGAAGGGCTGCAGCTGCGTACCACCGGCCCCAAGAAGTAATTGCCCGAGCCCGTCGGCATCCGTTGGGGTCAGCTCACACCCATCCGCGCCAGCGAATAGGCTACAGCAGCCCGACTTCCGCTCTTTGGACCACAATGGCTCGTGAGCTGAGCGCGTTGGCATGCGGGAAGAGGGACATCAGCAGCGATACAGCAGCACGTTGTACCCCCCGGATTGGCCCGAGCCTGGTGCTTACAGCAGCTACTCGGCAGATGCTACATCGCAGGCCACCGGCGATCACCGTGAGGCCCGGCTGCGCGCGCCTGAAAACTAGGCCAAGGGCGCGGGCCATGTGACAGCGCGCTGCCGGTGACCAGCCCAGCCACCGAGCTCCAGCCAACACCGTTCCCTGGCGATCTGGCATCCACGCCCGAGCCTGGCTCTCCATCGGTCTGTCGTTCGGCGCCGCCCCCGCTGTCGCTCTGATTGGCGATGCGGACTGCTTGGCAACACCAGCTCCCAGGGCCAGGGTGCGCGACACGGCCCCTCGCACGCAGACTTACAGCCGCCGCGCGGTTCGGTCGTCACGGCTCTCGGAAGCTGACCTGCTCGCCGCTGATAGCAACCAGACAGCCGAACCGCTGCCTCTTCTCCGAGCCCGCATCAGCCCGCACAGGTGAGCCCCAGGCGTCACCGGCCGCCTGACGTCCATTTGGCCAGCGCGTCGAACCAATCAGGCGCGCAGCTGCGACCTGCAAGGCCGCCGCCCAGCGACGCACGACGCATCGCGCGCCCGGGGGCACCACCACTCAGCGCCCTGTGCAGGAGCGGGCGCTGCCGCCTATCCTCCAGCCCCCCGCCACCAGCCTGCCCGACGGCCGTCCAGCCTGGCCCATGGCACTGATCCACGAGCAGGGAGCGAGACCACTGCTACCTTGCCCAGCCAGCCAGCACCAGCCGGCGGCTGAACAGGCCCTCACGTGCGGCGCGCCCAGCCCAGCCTAGCACCACGGACCTGAGACCGCAGCGGCGAATAGGCGAGCAGCCATGCAGCAACTTTGGAGAGCAGAGTCTCTCTACCTTT
>Ga0163217_1056961_pt1 | contig 12145 bp, 16 predicted proteins | sample SynspAceP_FD_185933 | JGI IMG/M metagenome (GOLD analysis project Ga0163217, IMG submission 185933) | Saline lake microbial communities from Ace Lake in Antarctica - Synechococcus sp. Ace-P (PacBio error correction) | ecosystem: Environmental > Aquatic > Non-marine Saline and Alkaline > Saline ... | reverse complement strand
GGCGGGCGGCTTGGGGCAAGATGATACCGCACAAGGCAGCGCGATATATCACCTCGCACGGGTTATTCCTTTTTCGGCGATTCTTGAAATACCCCGCCGATTACACCTCATTTCGACTTATGGTGAATCCGACGCACCCAAGGGGGGCGAGATTTCAATCTCGATCGCTTGGCGACGTTTGATTCGGATGAACCCTATTCACGGCAAGGGCGCGGCGGCGCGCTGGCAGCACGGTGATGTACGAAAGCCTGTTGGCGAGGGCGTTGGCGGAGAGACCGTGCCCGCCGATGTCTACGGCGAAGCCTATTTGCCTGCTGTGCGCAGAGCCTTTGAATACCCGAGAGCAAGGGACTGGTCCATCTTTCACCATCGCGCAAGGATGCCCACATTCTCGACCGGTGATCCTGTGACGCCCAATGATATCGCGTTCAGCCACAAACTGCTACTTGATCAGGGGCTGAAGTCCTTGCCGATGCGGTGCGCAAGTTGATCCCGGAGGTCGAGGTGATCCGACGATTACACATTCAAGTTCTATTTCAGCCCGGCGATGGTCGCGCGCAAGCCTGATCGACAGGTCGGCGGTGTGCCTGCTTGGTCCAAAAAAATGGTACGAGGAAACCGGCGCGCGGCTCGACGAATCGCGGGCTTGAAACTCGCCCGGGTCTGCGCCCGTATATGATCGACAGGCATCGATGTGAAACCGTCGGATCGTTTACAAGCGCAACCCGACTTACTGGGGCCAAGGATTTGCCGTTCAACGTGGCCGCAACAACTTTGACGCATCCGCGTGGAATTACTTCGGGACGAGAATTCGGCGTTTCGAGGCGTTCAAGTGTCGGTGAATATACCTTCCGCACCGAGGGCAGCTCGAAAACAATGGGCATTCATCCCTATGGGACTTTCCCAAAGTATCCGCAGGGGCAGGTCGTTGGAAGAGGATATCCCGCACGGGTCACCGCCCACGCCCTCGGGCCATTGTTCAAACCTTGGCCGCCGAGGGTTGCAAGACAAGCGGCGTGCGCGAGGCCGTGGCGTTGGGTTCAACTTGAATGGACAATGAATCGCTGCCCAATAATGGGCTGTTCAAGCCGCGTGCATCTTTACCCAAGATTACCCCGGCTGATGGCCACGGGCACGCCCCAAGGCCGAGCTGGCGCTTGCTGGAAAGCCTTGGCGATGTCGTGCAGAGGCGCTGCTGACGCAAGACGGCCCGTAGTGCCGCATACCTCTTTGAGGCCGAGGCCGCCTGCTGGGACCGGTTCGCAACCCTGCGCCGCGCGATGAAAACTGCTGGAGCAAGAAACGAGCCGGTGGGGCGTGGGCGACGACGGCAAACGCTATTAATTGCGCAGGCCAAACCCGCTTGCAGACCTGCGGTTTTTTGTTTGAAACTCGTCCGGATCGGCCACGCTGTCGGGCGGTCGTCGAAAACTTTATGTCGAATTTGCCAGAAACATGGGCATCAATTTGCCATGCTCGGAGAAAGTCGACAGCTTCCCATACCACAGCATGCGGACGCGACCGCGATTATGACATGGTGTATGACAGCTATGCCGCGTTTCTGGCACGGCACCTGGGCTGGGAACAGCGCTATGCGGTCAGAGGCAGCTATGCCTTATTCGCTTGATCAACCCTGGGGGCTTGCCAGTCCGCTGTGATGCCGATCCGTGACCCGCGTCGCTTGCCGCCGACACCAAGAGGAAGAGGACGCCAGCCTGATGGCGCTGGATTCGGGGCGCTGCGGTATGAGTTTTTCATTGAGGGGGGGTTCCCGGACCTTGGTATAACGACAGGCTTCTGGACGGCCCCTATTATGACCAGTACGACCCACCCCGAAAACGCAGCCCGCCCTATGCTTTGCGGCTATCTCGATTCTGGTAGGTACGACGCGGACAAAGCAGACGCCTTGCGCGCTGCGGCGCACTGAGGTAAACGCGGTCGTATGGGCGCATATATTCTTTCGACGGCTGTTGCTGATCATTCCGGACTTTGCTGGGGGAATCATGTGATCAATTTTTGCACTGGTTGCGTTCGTGCCCGGTCGGTCCGGTTGAACAGGCGATCGCGCGTATTTTCAGGGCGGCGGTTGACGTGTTCGAAGGGTTCTCGGGAAGGGATCGGATTGCGGGCAACGCGGTTAGGCGTAGATACGGGCGGCAACGAGAATTACGTCGGCGCACGCGGCCTTTGCCGCCTGAAGTTTATTCGCAGAGCTTGAGAAAGAGTTCGGTTTTTGACAAACCGCCGGTAGGAGCGGTTCTTGAACATTGCTGTGGAATTACATGCGGTTCGATTTTCGTGATAGCTATTTCCGGTCGCATCAGTGTTGATCGAGTTACAGGAAAAGCTGCCGGTGTCGATCACGCTCGGGGCTTTTGGTTTCACGTTGAATCGCCTATCTCGTGTCGATTCCTTGCGGCATCCGGCAAGCGCGTCAAGGATGCACAGCGTTGATACCTGGACGTCCGGCGCGATTATCGCGCCATGCGATTCCGGTTTTTTTCTGTTCGGCGACTCCTGTTGCTGGTGCTGTTTGCCGCGTGTGGTTCCTATTGCAGATATTCCCGCTGCGGGGGCTGACCTCGGATAACTTTGACCAGCTGAAGCCACCCTGGGCAAAAGGGTTCGCGGATTATTTCTGCGTCACATCACGCTGCCGTTGGCTGGCCTCGCCATCTCGGCCTTTGCGACGCTGGACGTTGCTGACCAAGAAAACAGCTTTCTCGACGAGATCAAAAAGCCAATATGTTGTTACGGCACGGGCAAAGGGCTGTCAGAACGCAAAGTGCTGTACGGCCATGTGTTCCGCAACGCGATGCTGATCGTGATCGCGGCTTTCCGGCAGTGTTTATCGCGTGTTCTTTGGCGGATCGCTGATCCATCGAGACAATCTTTAGCCTGGATGCTTGGGCCGTTCTGGGCTTCGAAAAGCGGCGGTCGCACGGGAATTACCCCCATCTTGTTCGGACACGGTTCATCTTTGGGCCTTCATCGGCTTGGTGGTCGGTATTCCCTGTCTGACCTGATGTATGTGGTAGTTGATCGCCGCATCGACTTTGGAAAACGCGAGGCTGAACCCTTTATGCGCTATCCCGCTGAACCAAACGGGGGGGGGGGGGGGGGGGGGGGGCCCCCCCCCCGGCTGGCGCTAACTTTACCCGCAACCGTCGGGCGTATTGGAGCCTTTGGATTTCGCGATCCTGTTCGGAATTTCGCTGTTCGCTGAATTTGTGGCCAACGACAAGCCGATCCTCGTGAAAACTACCGCGGCGACTATTTACATGCCGATTTTCAAAGTTCTATCCGAGACGGAATTCGGCGGTGATTTTTCCTGACCGAGCGGTCTACCGCGAACCCCGAGGTGCATTGTCTGATTGCGTCTGGCGGGCTGACGACTGTTGGACGATCCGAGGGGATCATAGAAGACGCGCGGATGGCGACGTCGCGGGGCGAGGCGATTGCGGCGGGGCTGTGTCGATTCTGGCCGCCCATTCCGCTATAGCTTTAACACCGCGTGGACCGGCCCGGTGCGGCCCCGCTGCCGGCCCAACGGGCGAGCAGAGAACCTGCTGGGCACCGATGGCACAAGCCGTGACTTTGCTGGCGCGGGTTGATCCACGGGTTCCGGCTGTCGATATTCTTTACCTTGATCGTGACCGGTGCGGCATCGCTGATCGGGGCTTATCGCTGGGGCGGTGCAGGGTTTCTTTGGCGGCTGGACCGACTGATTTTCCAGCGGCGTTGATCGAGATATGGACGTCGACCCCTGTCGCTGTATGTTGATCATCATCATGTTCGCCATTCGCGGGCGCGTCTGGCTGCTTGTGTTCTTGCTGGTGCTGTTCAGTTGGACGTCGCTGGTTGGGTGTTGTACGCGGCGGAATTTCCTGCGGCGGGGCGCGCAACCTTGAATATGTGCGTGCGGGCCGCGCGCACTTGGTGGTGGGGAATATGACGATCATGTTCCGCCACCATGCTGCCCAAACGCGCATGGGTCGCGATGCATGACGATGCTGCCGTTTATCATAACCGGCACGATCAGCACGCTCGCGATCCTTGATTTTCTGGGCTTCGGCCTTGCCGTCGTCGGCACCCGTCTTTGGGCGAGGCTGGACCTTGCAAGCCAAATCAGGAACCTGCAAGCGCCCTTGGCTGCGTTACCGCTGTTCTTTACCTTTTGCCACCATGCTGTCGCTGCTGATCTTCATTTCGAAGGAATCCGCCGACGCCTTTTGACCCGAAGAAGACGTCTCATTGACGCCTTCGGACCCCGTCCGCTTGCGGTGCTGCAAGTTTTGAAGACCTTTTGCGCGTGTCTTTCCGTCAGGGAAGGTGCGTTGACCCTGCGGTCAAGGGCGTGAGGACTTTTCCGTGCAGCGGGAAGAAACCGTCGCTGGGGGGGAGTCCGGTTCGGGTAAATCCGTGTCAGCCTGAGCACGTGTCGCTGTTGGGGCGACAGCCTGAGGCGTCTCGGATCTCGGTGCTGTATGACGGGCCAGGCAGATGGGTCCGGGCGCGGAATGAAAAGCTTGCCTGCGCAAGTTGCGCGCCAATGACATCAGCTTTATTCTTCCAAGGCGGACATCGTTGAACCCGCTTGCACACGATCGAGAAACAGCTTGTCGAATCACAAAAAAATGGGCGCTGCATCAGGGCGTGGCCGGGGGCGCAGCGCGGTCGCGGATTCTAGAAATTGTTGGACAAAGGTCGGGATCATTGAACGGCCGAAAAGGCCGGCTGGGGGGCGTACCCGCACCAGCTGTCGGTGGGCAACGGCAACGTGTGATGATTGCGATGGACACTGGCCAACAAAGCCCGGACGTGCTGATCGCGGATGAAACCGACCACGGCGCTGGAATGTACCATTCAGGCGCAAATTCTTGATCTGTTGAAAGAGCTGAAAGACAGCGAGGGCATGCGGCCTGTTGTTCATCACCATTGATCTGGGGATCGTGCGGCGCATTTGCGACCGCGTCTGCGTGATGGGAAACCAGGGCGAGAATCGTTGAGCACCGCCCACGAACGAGATTTTCGAGAACCCGCAGCACCCCCATATACGATTTCAAGCTTGCTGGGGGCCGGAACCATCGGGCGCCCCCCGACCCTGTGCCACAAGGATGCCGAAGTCAGTCGCCAGCACCGAACCATCTGAAGGTCTGGTTTCCCGATCAGAAGGGTTCATGCGCAAGACCGTGGTGATCCACCGTAAGGCGGTCAACGGTGCCCTTTATGTGTGCGCGCCGGAGAGACCTTGGGCATCGTCGGCGAATGTTCTGGCAAGACGACGCTGGCATTGGCCATCATGCCGGCTGATCGCCTCCGAAGGGGGCATCCGCTTTATGGGCAAGGCGTGCGCCAGTGGTCCACGGGCAATTGCGCCGGCTGGCAAGGATATTTGCAGATCGTGTTTCAGACCCGTTGGCAGCCTGTCGCCGCGGATGACCTGTTATGCAGATCACGCCGAAGGGCTGAGCGTTGCATAAGGTTCGACCCCCGGACCGCAAACCCCGCGTGAGCTGGTGCATGATGTGATGATCGAGGGTGGGGTTGGACCCTGCCACGATGGAACCGGTATCCGCATTGAATTTTCCGGGCGGTAGCGTTCAACGGATCGCGATTGCGCGGGCGGATGGTGCTGCGGCCCAAACTGCTGGTGCTGGACGAAGCCGGACCTCGGCGCTGGACCATGGACCGTGCAGGTGCAGATCGTGGCCTGCTTACGCAATCTACAGCGCAAATACTGGGCTGGCGTATCTGTTCATCAAGCCACGACCTCCAAGGTCGTGCGCGCGATGTCGCATAAGGTTGATGGTGATGAAGCGGGGGATGTGGTCGAATACGGCGACGTTTGATACGCTTTTGACAACCCAAAGTGCAGAGTATACGCGCACCTTTGTGCAGGCGACGACCTGCAGCAGGCCAAGCTTAGGAGCTTGGCCCGATCATTTAAAGCAGTTTCAACAGTTACGTGCGAACCAAGCGGCGGCAGGGCCAGATCGGCTGTCTCGCGGGTTCATGCCAAGAAGTTGGCGTCGAACGCCCTGTGGGCGGCGCACGACTTTGCGGCAGGCTTTCCCGTCGAGGTCGAAAATTTCAGACAAAGCGGTCTTTAGCAGGATTTCTCTGCGGCATACAGCGGCTGGGGTAAGCCGACCCACATTGACGCCCCCAGTGACGGCCACCAGAGTGGAAGACCCGCGTTGATGACTCGGGTGCGGGGGCGCTTTGGGGGTGATCGTCTGACAGCGGGCGTTCGACCAGCGATGCGGCTCAGGCAGAGGGGCGCAGGGTCGGACGCACAGAGACAGCGGCCAGCAGGTTTCTGCTCTTCGGGTCTCGGGGGCAGGGCCTGTGCGACGACGGCTGGCGCGTTTTCTGCGCCTCTTGCAGCGCGGCGGTGATGTCTGGCATTTCAGAATAAGGCGCAGCTCGCTTGGCGGGCTTTCGGCAGTTGCGACAACGACCTGCGCCTGCATGACCCGGACGGGCAAAGGTCGGGCGTTTGAGAAAACGGTGACCGCGCCCACAAAGACGATTGACTTGCCAGCCCCCCCGTTTGGAGGCGACACGGCGTGTCTTCGATGTCGGCATGGCTGTTTGGAGGTTTGTTCAAAAGGCGCGCTAGGACGGGGCGCGGCGAAAGGCCCAGATCCATCAGCTCGGTTACTGTTGGCGTTACGCCGCACTTGGTCGAGTGGCCGCCGAAAACTGTCACGATCACCCGTTCATTGCCCCGTTCGGGCGGAGGGCGTGAGGTTGAAGCCCGCGGCACGGGTGTAGCCCGTTTTGATGCCGATCAGCGCCTTTGTAGGAGCCGAGAAAGCGCGGTGGTGTGGCGGACCTGCGCACGCCGCATTCAGCCGTGATGCGCGAAACAGGATTGTAGTATTCGGAGGTGTGTCATAGAGCAGGTGGCGGCCCATGATGTCATTTGTCGTGCGCGGTAGACATGTGCCCGGAACTCTGTCAAGGCCGTGGGCGTTCTTTAAAAGGTTCGGTGTTGGCATGCCGAGCCTTGCAGTTGCGGTTCATACGGCGTGCACAAATTTGGCCTCGAGCCTTCGATTGCTTCGCCGATGGCCGTGCGGCGTCATTTGGCAGATTTTGACCGCAGCCGCGGCGGATCAGGTTACGCAGGGAGATGTTTGACCCGATTTCAGCCCTAGTTTGCTTGGTGCGGTTCAGGACGCGGCGTGGGCTGGGTGATCTTGACCTTGCTGCCAGCGATATCTCACCACGTTGTTAATCGCCTCGAATGCGATATAAAGCGTCATCATTTTAGTGAGGGACGGCCGGGTGCAGACGGGTTGTCGGCACCGTTTTGGAATTGCAAGCACTCGCCGGTACGCGGCGTCTGAAATATAAGCGGCATAGGGGGCTCGCCATTGCGCTTAGTGGCAAGACATTCAAGCATCCATATTGCCGCAAGGATGAAATAGCCCCAAAAACCGGGCTGGCGCACACGCCGCAAACGTCTCATAACAAAACTGCCTTTGCTCTGCCTAAAGCCGCCGATTTTCTTCGGACTGACCCCATTTTTATTAAGGTCACCGGTATCATAGGTCGAAATTCGATAACCCGGTTCCAAATGTGCAGGCTCCTCAAAAAAGCGGCGATTTTGGGCAGCCATGTAGCGTATGCTCATCTTCCGTCCACTATAGAGGCGATGCGGCAGGGAATGTGGCGGGGAGTTGGGCGACAGCGCCAGCGAAGGTGCGGCGAGAAATCCAGCAAAAGTTCAGGGCCCCAGTAGCTTTGCCACCTCGGACAGTGCGGGCGATCTGATGGAAGGCGGGGGCGGAATTCCACTTGGCGCGGGGGATGCGCATGCTCCAGCGCCCAGGTGATACCGTGAGGGATTATAGACGCCATGGCCGCCCGACATCGATCATCGGCACCACGTCGGACTTCATCGAGTTGCCGATCATCAGCCGCGCGGCCGGAGGACCCGTCCCGTGGCTGTCAAAGATGCGCTGGTAGGTTTGCGGGTCTTGTTCGACACAATTTCTATCGCGCTGAAACATCCCGCGCAGTCCGGATTCAGCAAGCTTGCGTTCCTGATTCCAGCAGGTCGCCCTTGTCACGAGCACGAGGGTATAAGGTGTCTTGCAAGCACCTCTAGGCGTTCACAGACATCGGGGCAGCAATTCGACCGGATGCGCCAGCATATCACGGCCCGCCGCGGAGTATTTGTGAAATGACATCGCGGGCACCGCGGCCTTGGGTGACCTCGATTGCGGTTTGATCATCTCGGACAGTCGTGAAACCCCTTGTAACAAAACCGTAGTTGCGGATGTTTGCGGCGCTCTGCATCAAGCATGGCCGCGTTCCATCAGGCTACTGCGGTCGTATTAATCGCCAAAGAAAGTTCGGCGATTTGACCTGTGTCAAAAGCAAAGAAACGTTCGTTGTGGCCATAAAGTGCTCTCGGCATCAAAAACCGATGGTCGTTAAGCGGATTACCCATCTTTGGCGCGCCCTTTCTTTCTAATTCTCTTTAGGGTTATATTAGTACGCCTATACGACTCACTTGAAACGAACTCTCAGGCAGGAGCAGCAATGCGCCTTTGATGATCTTATGATGGCGTAGGCAAAGATCGGGACGCGATGAACCGATCTGGATTTGACCAAGACCAAAACCAAAGACCAAGCGGCCGCCTTTGTACAAGGTGATGCTGTTGAACGGATGATTTCACCCCGATGGAGGTTTGTTGGTGATCGTTCTTGAACGGCTTTTTCGGGCTGAAACCACGCCCAGGCCTTCGAGATCATGTTGACCGTGCAATAAAAAAGGGCTGGCGGTCGTGGGTGTGTTTAGCACGAGAATCGCCGAAGACCAAGGTCGCGCAAAGTGATGGATTCGCCCGACGTTCACCAGCACCCGCTTGGCAATGCACTATGGAAAAAAGAGAATTAGTTAACACGTGGATTGATGCACGCCCTGCACCTGGCGCTTGACGGCGGTTGGTCTTGAGTTGCCGGCTGAAGGACGATTGCCGTTCTTTCAGCCCCCCCGTGACAGTGATTTGCCCGGCCTTGATAAAGGGACCGCGTTCAGATGCATCCATGGCTTTAAGCCTGATACTGATGCGGTGGGCGGCACGAGGCTATCGACCTGGTCGTCGCGGCACGATCAAGGACCGCTATTGCGGCCTGTATTCGTGTGCTTGCCACGCGCCAGGCCGAAAAGGCCCGCGCTGTCATCGCCGCCGCCTGCGAGTCTGCGACGGGGATCGTTGTGATCGACGGACAAAAAGACCGACGGGGCCGATAGTTCCTGCGCGAGATGCGCGACCGCGTGACAGTGCAGGGCCCGATTTCCAAGGCCACATGCAAGATGTTCGGAATTTCTGAGCCGCGGGCAGAATTTTTTGCTCGACTGGCGTCGAGGCCCTGAACTGACAGAGGGCGGGTTTTTGGACTGCACCGGGGCGTCTTTTCTGCGGATTGGCCGTCGATCTGGGCGTCAGCGTTGGCTGGTTGATTGCCTTGCCCGAAAAAAAGCTGGGGTCGAGGTCGCCCGATCTTGGGGGGCGGTTGGGGCTTTTTTGTCGGGCGGCACCGCGCTGACACGCCCGACCGCGTTATCAAAAACCTATATGTTGTCGAGCAGGGCATTCTGGCGCTTTGAATGCGCGCCGCCCGCAAGAGATGTGCGCGATGACCGCGCGTCTTTCATTGGGAGGATGCCACCCAGCTGGGAGCCGCCGCCCGGTATGGACGGCGTCATCAATGAACCCGCCCGTTTCACATCGGACGCGCCGCTGAACCACAAAATCGGACAGGCTTTTGTTGCCACCGCGCACGCATTCTGTCGCCCAAGGCAAAAACTGTGGATGGTGGCAAACCGTCATTTGCCCTATGAGCAGAGTTGAAAAAACCCGTTTTCGCCCCATGTCGAGGAAATCGGCGGCGATGCGCAGGTTTAAACTGTTCCACGCGGCACGGGCCCTTGCGCAAGTGCGTTCGTAGGTTGGCTGCGGCGGATTAAGGAACGGAGTTATGTCATTCTCAATTATCTGGCAAGAACGTCATCATTTTCACAGGCCCGCAAACGGCATCGCTTGGCGATTGCACGTCACGTTTGCGGACAAAGGTGCCAATGTTGATTGTGCGCCGACATTCGACGAGAAAGAAAGCGCTGATTAAGAATTGGGAGCATGCCAAGGATGAGGGCAACATCCGGCTTTTCGCAGGCGATTATTGCGGGCAAACGTTTGACCATTGCGACCTTGTATTCCGCTACATCGATGCCTTTGACGAGGTCGACGTGCTGGTGAACGCATCGCGGCGAGTTTTTTAGCCCACGGATGCGTTGGACGGCGACGACACCAGCGTTGAAACCTGTGGCAGGAAAACGTGTATAGACCGCGAACTGCAGCTGACCACAGCAGGTCGCAAACGCCCATGATCAAACAAGCCGAAGGGCCAAGAGGCGGCGCTTGTTGGCAGCATCATCAACTGAGCTCGACGAGCCTCGCGGCACACACGGCCCGAGCTGATGGCCTATTCCATGGCGGGCAGGCAGCGGCTGGAACAGATGACGCGGTTCAATGGCGCTGACACTGGCGCCGCAACCGCATGCCGCGGTGGAACGCCGTCGGCCTTCGGTCCGGTGATGGAGCGGCTCGCTAAAGGCGTCTTGCGCCGGAGAACGTGAATGGCGCGGACGACCATTCGCAAATCACACGCCGCTGGGGCGCATCGCCTCTCCGTCGGAGTTGGCCGATACGATCCAGTATCTTGCTTGCCGGACAGTTCAAGCTTTTGACGGAGAAGTGAATCGTGGTGGACGGGGGGCGGTCTGTTGGACGCGTGGACGCGCCGGCACACTAAAACGCCAAGCAACGAAAGGCTTTGCCGCATGAGCCGATGATTTCGAGGCGGACAAGGGAACCCGCCGCCGCTGATTGGTTCCGCAGCTGCGCGACCAGATCGTGGAGGCATTCGAAAACGCTGGAGCGTACCACGCCGAGGGGCCGCTGTCAGGTGCGGGCCGCCTGGCACATGTCGAGGTAAACCCGACCATAACCGCAGCAGCGACGATGGCAGCGGATGGGGCGGTTGGCTGATGAAGCGTGATGCGCGGCGGGCGGGCTGTTCGAGGAAAGTCGGGCGTCAATGGTATGACTGTTTTCGGCACATTGGGAAGAGCGGGCGGCAGGCCCGCCATTGGCGGCGCGCAAGGGCATCCCCGGCATTGACCCGAAGACCCGCGGTTCTGGGCAATTCAGGCATTCAGTCTGTGGCGCATATGCAAAAACCCCCATGCCCCTGCGGTACATTATGAACACCCGCATGTTGTCTGGACGCCCCATGCAGCTGGTTTGGCGGCGGGTCCGATTTTGAACCCCCCTGTATCGAATATTGCCGCGAGGACACGGGCGCATTTTCCATGCTGTTCCAAAAAGCGCTCTGGACCCGCCGAACGGGCGGTCGATGCTTTACCCGCGTCTGAAGGAATGGGCGGGACGAGTACTTCTACATCCGGGACACCGTTCACCGCGCACGCGGCGGTGGGGGTATCTTTATGGATTGATCACGCGACAGGGGGGATTGGGAGGCCGACTTTGGCCCTTGGACCCCAAGAAAACATTGGTTCGCGCGTTCCTGCCCGGCCTATTTCTGCGCTGGTGCAAGAGCGGAATCCACCCAAGGACTGTCGGGACGCCGGACAAAAAGGGACGGCGCAAAACTTGGTTGCATTCGCGGGCTTTATTGCGGGGAAATATAACAAACCTTGTCTATGACCGCGGCACCTGAAATTTTCCGGGCTGGGAAAAAACCGGCCATTGACGCCAAAATTGGCGGTTCTCATTTGGGAGGGCCTTGCCGCCTTTGGCGGAAGTGGGGTGTTTTAAAAGGGGCCAGCCCCCCGCCCTTTTGCGGGGGCTCCCCCCGGGAATTTTGAAGCCATCTGGAATAAAAAAAAAAGGGCCCCCCCGGGGGAACTGGTGGCAAAAGTAGGGGGCCTTTTTTCCGGGGTCCAGTTTTTGGTGTCCCCAAAGGGCTTTATTGCTTTTGGGGCAAAGGCCATTTTCCACGGCCATCGGATCAGCGTGGAATCCCACGCTGTCGGGGACGTTTTGACCGTCGGGCAATTGAGTCACAAAACGCCGCGTTTGCCGTTTTCATCGGATCTCTC
>Ga0163217_1052002_pt1 | contig 12145 bp, 14 predicted proteins | sample SynspAceP_FD_185933 | JGI IMG/M metagenome (GOLD analysis project Ga0163217, IMG submission 185933) | Saline lake microbial communities from Ace Lake in Antarctica - Synechococcus sp. Ace-P (PacBio error correction) | ecosystem: Environmental > Aquatic > Non-marine Saline and Alkaline > Saline ... | reverse complement strand
AGGACGTCGGAAGTTTCCTGCGAACGATCTGACTGTCTGATGGATAGTGCAGAAAACGCCCGCAGGAGCGATACGCATAGCATTGGTCATGGCGATACAAAATCGTTTGCAGCGAGCGGCCGAAAGACAAAGATCGTGAAGGCCCCCGCCAAGCGCGGCTCGACTATTTCGCGTCGGAGACTGACGGCAGCCCAGTGAATGATCGCGGCCTGTATTCCGGAACGCCCGACCGGATCGCTTTGTGAACAATATTCGAGGCTATTTCCTGGTGTCAGGAACAGAAAGGCCCGGTTGGCATTGCCAATGGTCACCCGGTCAAGGTCTCGCATTCGATTGGCTACGGAACTTGATATCCGGACGCTGGAAGATATCGAGACGCTTCGAAATGCATCTCGACGGCCCGCCAGGGCTCCTCACTGCTCAGCTGCATCTGTTGCGCTGTCTCGACTGGACGCACGTTCCAGACGGGACCGCGAACTTTCGGCCTCTGAGTCCAAGGTTCAGTGTTCTCGATGTGCGCGCATCCGGCTTGCTAATCGACATTGATTCCGTCCGGTACGACCTCGATCGCTCTACACGCAAGCATGCTGGCGTAGGCTGCCGAGCAGGTTGCGGCCTATATGAAGGCCAGCTCCGCGCCAGAGCGAGGATGCAAGCTCGCGCTTCAAATCCTCCGCACCTATGCACTGGACCTAGTCGGAAGTACAGACGCGGTTGACAATTGCTGGCAATCCGATTAATTCGACGTCAGCGCTTTGTGCAGTACCGGCATTGCGATTGCAAACTACCAGGCGGCTTTATTCGCGCCTTTCGCGCGAAACGATGCGGGAATCGTACCATTTGCGGTCTGGCGCCTGCTTCGTCCAGCACAACGCAACACCGCGGCTCGGCGCCGTCGTCAGAGCCTTTCAACCCAGCAATTTCGATTCGCGTGGGGAATCGATATTTGGGAAAGCACCAGACCCGTCGCATCCAGGCTGACGCACGAGGCTGCCGTCAAGAAGCCTGGCGCGCGTGAGTTCAATCATTCGACCCGGTATCCGGGAAGGCTGAGTGGAGGACTCGACGCGACGGACTGGCGCACCGCCACGCAAGCGAGGCAAAACGCTCAACGGGCATTCAGGATGCTTCGGGGTGCGACAGGGACGAAGCCAGAACCAGCGGTCGAGAGCAGGGGATAACCTGCCAACCGGGCGGGAAGCGAAGGGGGCACGCTGGGGGCAGGGGCCAAGGGAGAGCAGAACCCGGCGGACGCCGCGGGGGGACGACGCCGCCCACCCGAGCTGGGTACCCGGCAAAGCCCAGAAACCCCGGTCACGGAAGGGACAAGCGCCCGGTCGGCCCACAGACCTGGTTAGCGAGCGAGGGGGCTCGCGCGCTGGGGCGCGACCTGGTGCGAGAGGTGCCGCGCGCGCGCTCGCTCTCGCATTCGTCGGTCGCGGGCCGCGCGTCGGTTGCTTGCTGCCTTGCGGGAGGGTGCCGCAGTGCGGGCGGAGCCCGGAGCGGTCTTGTGTCTAGGTGGGCGGGTGCGGGGATTGGACTTCCCACCTGGCCCCCGTACTCGCTCCCGCGTCGCTATGGCGTGTGCAGGAGCGAAGCGCCGGAAGGACGAGACGTATCTGGGATGACTACAGGATACGTCCAGGGCGGACGTCCGGCGCGACGCGGTGTGGCACTGGGGGCAGGGCGACTGCAGTTTTGGCGGCGGCAGGTCGATGAGCGAGCCTTGGTGTTTGGCAAGCGGAGCGCTACTCGGTCGGACTGCACGGCGCAGCGTGCGGAAAGTCTGACCCGCATCTGACGGAGAAGCGGGTCTGTGCGATGGGTTGTCTTGCGTAAGCTCCGCGAACGCGACGGATGACGGAGCTCCCTGATCCTTCGGCTCCGGGCCCGAGCATAGGCAACGCGACGAGAGCGGACGGCACTCCTGGAGAGACCCGCGAGCATCAGTGTGCAGAGGCGACCATCGTGACGTCAGGGTGGCTCGCTGACCAGGACGCGCCTTTTCCCAAGGATTTCTATCCGACTGGTGTCGCCGCGGAGAGGAGACGCGCTATGGTGTGTCCGTGACGACTGTGAACGGGCTATATAGACCCTGGCGGGCTCGCGCGTGATCAGTGCCCATGGGTGACCTGTTGGCGACGGACGAGCCAGCCGCGTCAATATCGGGCAGGTCAGTACTGTGGATCTTCCTTCGGCAGAGCAAGAGCCCCTGGCAAGGGTGCCAGGCGCATCCTGCCCGGGGGCTGCTTGAGCCCCTGCCTCTGGACAAGTACGGGGACTCAGGATAGAACACACGCCCGGTTTCCACGCCGGAGCAGGTAAGCCACTTTACGGGGACGGCTGGCTCTAGGAATTGCCTATATCCGGGTACCAATATGGAAGGTGGACTCCGATGGACGCCATCCAAAAGCTCTGGGACTAGTCGGGCACGGCGCGTGCCAGACGGACCCCTCACGCGCCTCTGCTGCGCGCAGGAGCACGGAGGTATATCGACTGCAGAGGCTCGGTGCTACGAGCGATCAGAGTGGGACAGGCTCATGCGTGCCCCTGAAAGCCGCTGAACTCGCGAGATTGCTCGCGGACGCGTCGATCTCTCGGCAGACACACACAGTACTCGAGGAGGCGCGCTCTATAGTGGCCTACGTCAGGGCTGCAAATCGGAACTTGAGAGACCAACTCACAGGTCGTGTGGTCGCACTGGACCGTGCTCGTTATCGAACGCCGGTGGCAGGCCCCTATTGCAGCTTTGTCGGGCCCAGTTATCGTCTTTGCCTCAGTCGACGCGCACGCTGACTGGACACGGTCCACGCAAGGCGTGCTCGCGGATGAATGCGCGGCGTCCTGACGCGCAGTACTCAGGGGGACTGCGACAGACCTTGAGGGATTGAGCGGAGTAAATCGAGCATACCTTGCCCCCCGCTCGATGCCGACAATCCTTGAAGACGAAACTGGACCCGCGCACGATGGTCGTGCTTCGTGTGTGCACTGACAATTTTTGTGATCCTGAAGACGCGCCGCAGCACATGCTTTTGTTAGCTGGCGAACTTGGAGATCCAGGAAAAAAAGAAGGCGCTTTGCGCGGAACGGAGACGAGCGAGCGGGCACACCGAACTTGCAGAACGCGGCACGCCCACGCCGCGCGTTTCGCCAGTGGCCGCGGCAGCCGCCAGGAGCCCCACTGAAGCAGGGTCTCTGCCGTGATGTTGACCCACGCGCGCCGCCCCCGTCGACTCCCTGGCATCGGCTCAGGGCGGCTGTCGTCTAGGATCGCCTGAATGTTCGGAATGCCATGCGCATATGGTGCCTCCTGGGGCGGCGCCTGCGTCGCTATTGTAGGACCAGGCGCAGAGCTGTGTCGCCAATACTTTGAGCGCAGTCGCCCGATCCCAGTCGGTGTTGCGGCCGACTCGCGACGCGGCGAGAAGCACGGGTGGCGCGGCGACGCGCGGCCTCGACATAGGGGCAGATCTCTCGAACCTCGCCGCCCGCCGGGACTGGTGTCCAGGTAGTCGCGTACGGCCGCTCTGAGCGGACTGCGAGCTGAGAGTTGATTGTCGCAGGAGATAAAGCCGCCATGCCGTAGGGCGCAGTGGACTGGCCGTTAGACTTGCGCGCCGCGAGCGTGACCTCCATTCGACATGATACGCGCGCGAGAGCAGGGACTCTCGCGCGCGAGCTCTGAGCGCCACATCGCTCTGCCATTCGCTCCAACACGCCATGTGTCAGATACACGGCAACAGTCGCCGCGACGCGGGCCAAATAGTCACTTCAAACCCATATGCGAAGCCCGAGCGCGAGTGAGGGGCAAGCGAGGCGCCACTAGGAGCCCTGCTCTCGAGAGCGAGTCTTATTGGCGAAGGGCATGTGGAACCCTGCACGGCGCGCGCGGCACACGACATACTTGGCGGAAGGGCATGCAGCAGGGTCTCAATCGAGAGCCGTGTGAGAGTACGCGCGCAGAGTAGAGCGAACACATCAGCTAGTACGGCCTCCGACTCTCGGTGTGAATCTCCAGTGATCAGAGTGCAGGATACTTTACCTCCCGCTCGCAGCCTCCCTATCACCCTCGGCGTCCTCGCGATCCGTATAAGGAAGCGCGCGAGAAGCAAACCACTGCTCTCGAGTCGGTTCCTTATGTATGTCGCTTGCGCTCTCATATGCGCGACGGAGCGCGGGTCTCTCGTAGGCGACCTGGTGTCAACCGCTGGTCCCGGCAGAGCTCGATGCGGGTCGCCTATGGCAATGTGGACCCGGAATATCCAGTGCATATCCGATGCTCCATAGCAGCTAGGGCGGGCGCTATTTTTTTCTTCGCGCGAGCGATGGTGGCCACGAGCGCGTTGAATGGCCACGGAGCTAGGTCAATTAAGTGGGCGAGTGAGATATTGGTACGCCCAAGAGCAATGCATCATGTCGCGCTAGCGCATCTCTCAAGTCGGCGGGTAAATCCAGCACCCATTTTAAGTACTCGGGACGATCTACTGTCTCCGCAATTTTTCGCTGTGGCCGGTGTCTCACGTACGTAGCGCAGGGAGGGTTTCAAGCTCTCTCTCGCCGTCACCTCGCGCACGGGGCCTAGTATACGTATTTTCGCCGATGCCTTGCACCGAGTGGTGGTCTCGCGGGCTGGCGTGGTCTCCAAGAGTGCTCAGGTTTGGACTTTTTAGATTGATTCCTCAGAGTGGGCCACTCGCGTCGCACTCCCATCGGATGGCTTGATTGCGAACTCAACAACAAGAACCAGCACGCCGGCCGCCCAGCATAGTTTGCATAGGGGAAGGCATGATTAAGAACGGGTCAAAAATACCCCCCATGATACTCGCCGCTCGGTCGAAGTCAACTGGAACCAAGCCGCTTAAAAATGGTGGGTTTACCTGGCCTCCGAATACTGGGCATTCTCATAATGTAGGCTCGCCAGCAGAATACCTCCACTCTAGTGTGGTATTTCGGTCACATTGCCATAGACGGGTCGGGCATCCGACTCCGGCAGTCAATCCTGCGATGAGGTCACCGGCGATACCTTTCAGTTTCTGCCGCAAGGCGCGAACCCGACGGCGAGGTGGACGGTCTGAGCCTCGTATCACACATGATGGCGGTAATGTTGTGTACCACTTGTTGCGATCCCGATGATGACTTTAGCCTTCGCACCAGTTTTCTGGCGCTCGCCCTCGTCACCGAGGGCCGCTGGCGATTCCCTGAGACGGCTTGTTCGTATACGCGCGCTGTCCTGTTGACTTCTGATCGTCCATCGATTGCCCCTCCCAATGCGGTCTCTCATCATCGTCGCATGGAGATACCAGCGGCCTGCAGGCCAAGCGGACAATCGCCCGGCGCTGGCCGTAGGACAGGCACGAGCGCACGGTCTCCGCCGAACCGTCCGCCGTCTCCACACGCTGGCGCGGATATCATCCGGACACGCACAATCCGCATGCCGTCCAGAACATATCGCGCATCATTCGTCGACAGACCAGTCCTAACCTTTTGAAGGCTCGGGCAAGAAGCCGCCTCGTCCCAACTCATGCACTTGTCGCCAAAGTCATTCCTCATGCCCGCATTAAGAATGCGCTGACGTCAGGGCGAACCGCGTTGCTTCACATCTAGCGCCTCCTGGAAAAAAACTGCTCTTGCTGAGAACCCATTCGACTGTCCGTCAGCCAGCTCGCTTCCTGCTGCGCAGGCTTCACAAGCCCATCGTCCCCTGGCTGAACGCCATCGGTCTGAGCACCGCCTGCATCGATATATCCGGCGTCTCCGCAGGCGCCGCCGTCTGCAGCGCTGCGCAGCACTGTCCGTCCGCGCCATGACCGGTGACATCACCACGCGTCAGGGCTCACCGCAACACGCTGTCACCTCTCCGCCACAGCGCAGCCGAGCCCCGCTTGCGGGGTCCAGACGCATGCCGTCCGCGTTCTTCGCCCAAGGTCCCACGCGTGTCCGCTAGGGCAACTCAGCGAGGAACCCCTCGCCCTCATTGGCCGGACAGCACACTGAGGCTCAGTCCGTGCGGGATCCAGATCCGCCGGCCGTAGTGCCATTCGGCCGCGCAGTCAGGAGCCGTGTTGCCGCCGGGACTTAAGACCAAGCTACAGACCCGCTCCGCCATGCGGTCAGACTTCGCCCGCAGAGCAATCCGCCTGCACGGTCCCACTACTCCAGGCGCCATCCAGGCGCTTTATCGATAGCACCATCCTCCGCGCGACCGCAGCGAGCGACGATCTGTCATTGTCCTTCCACACAGCAAGCTCCCGCTCAGACATCCCAAAGCTGCACCGCGCTGCCGCAACCGTCGCAGCACGCCGCCGCGCTCCGCCACCGCGCGCACGGAACCCTCGCCGCACAGGGAGCGTGTGGATGGATTTGATATTCGGAGGTGAACGCGCTTACGTCCCAGATTAACGAACGGATGTCGCGCAACGCGTGGACGATATGCGCGCCTTCCGGGCTGACGCGGCGCTGCTGCCACTCTCCACCCCGGTCAGGATGGGCGATTTCCACGCCGCTCACCGCATTCCAGATACGCCGTTCCGAATCCGACGACCGTCGCGAATAAACGTCCTCAGGTTGAACGTGCGCATTTGACCCACTCTATGCCGTTCAGGCAGGCTACTCCCGCCAGTCACCGCATCCCCAGAGCGGCGTCTTATCCGTGGACGCCGTCACATTCGCTCCGTACAGGTGAACGTGCGCCATTGGACCCAACCCTCGCACCGATCAGGACAGCGCACCTCCGCGCAGTCACCGCATGCCCAGATGCGGCGGTCTGTCACCGGCACCCCGTCACGATACGCGTCCAGTCGGCGAACGGGCGCTTGGGCAACATTGCCTCAATGCGCCATTCAGCAGCACCTCCGCGCAGTCACCGCCATCAGATGCGGGCGGTTCTTGCACCGGCCCCGTCCGATACGCGTCACGTCGCGGGCTGAACCGGAGCGCCAGTATACAATACTCGCTATTGCCCGTCAGGCAGCGACCTCCGCGCCAGTTAACCGGCATCCCAGATGCGGCGGTCCTCGTCGTCAGACGCCGTCACGATGCGCATCCCCGTCAGGACTGAACGCGGCGCTGTCAACACGCCCCCTCACTGCCCATCGAGCAATCAATTCCGCGGTCCACAGCGTCCAGATCCGGCGGCGACCATCGTAGCCAGCGGTCACGATCCCTCCTCAGGACTGAAAACGCGGCAACTTACTGTTGTTCAGTGCTTGGAGACGTACCACATCGGCAAACATCCCGCACTTGCGCGGCCAGTCTCAGAAATCGTCAGATTCCCGATCCCGTCCCAAGCTGAGCGCAGCCCCAAATTCTCATCTCAAAACAGGCTAACTCCCCGCCGCGTTGCCTGCATCCGATTCTTTGCGGTTGCCGGCCACAGTTCAAAATCCGCTCCATCTGAGCTGAACACTGAATGCAGCACCTGAGTAAAAGTGCCCTCAAGTGCAGTTCTTGTGGAAAATTCCCCAACTCGGCAGACACGCACGGTTTCCTCCTGAGGCCGTCAACAATCCCTACCGCCGGTGAACGCATACGGCATATGCTTCATAAATCGACGGCAGGTCTATCTCGGCACCGGTCGCCGCATCCGAGACCGACGATCCTTAAGAGGGTGACTATCCATTTTCCGTCAGGGCTGGAATGTAATAACTCAACCCTGGCAGGGCAGGTTGATCTCCGCGCCGCTCCGCCGGCGCCGGTCCAGACAGCGGACGTATAGTCGAGGTAGCGCGTTCGGCGATACGCGTCCCGTTCGGGCTTGAAACGGGCCACTTGACCCCACTCTCCATGCCCGTTCAGGCAGGCGACCTCCGCGCAGTCACCGCATCCCAGATGCCGGGGCGGTCTTATCCGTGGACGCCGTCACGATTCCGCGTCCCTTCAGGACTGAACGCGCTGGTTCTCACCCCCCATGCCATTGGAGGCAAGCGATTCTCGGCACCCGCGCGCCGCACCAGATGCGGCGTCTGCAACTTGGGCCCCCGGCACGAGACGAGTTCCGTTCGGGGCTGGAAGCGGCGCGTTATCCATGCCTCTTTCCCCGTAACAGCGAGCTCACTTCCGGACAGCGTCCCAGATTGCTTCGCGCGCTGAGAAAGTGAAGCGGCACGACCTCGTTCCGTTCCGGGCTGGAGGCAGCCTGGAACACAGTAGTACAGAGCGAGCACGGGCGCGCCCTGGGGCACAGATCCGCGCACGGTGTCCCGTGCGCTCCGGGTCTTGCCAGCGCGCAGCCTCGCCACGATGCAGCCGGGCCAGCAGCAGCAAGCTGGCTTTGCGCGTCCGGCCCACGCGTCGCGCCCGACTGCCGTGCACGGCAAGGCGTGGTCCTCGCCCGGCAATGCCCGGACGGGCGGGCATGAAGAGCGCCCGCCGCTCACTGCAAGTACACACCGGTTCACCAGAGCGGCCGGCAAACCAGTGGCACGTGGTCAGCCCGTACCAACCGAGGTGGAATGAGAACGAAAGCGCGAGAAGGGTTCCACTTCAAGCCAAAATAAGCTTGACCGGTGCGGCCCAAAGCAGCCGGGGGGCCAGCGCGTCAGGAGGCGCGGTTAAGCCTGCTCGGGTTCGCGCGCAGGCGAGCAACGGTGCGTGCAGCAGCGCGCGGGCAAAAGGCGCCGGTCACGCCCAGAGGTACAGACCCTGGTGGCGTGCGGACCAGGGCGGCGGAGGAGCCACCAAAACATGGGGCGGCGGGCCGGCGTGCGGCGCCAATGCGCAGTAGCGCCCGTGCAGGCGACATCCCGAGGTGCCAGCCACGCCGGAGACGCGCAAAGCTGCGGGGGCGCCAAGGCCCGCCGTAGCCCCACAGCCCACCAGGCCGCGCGCTGGTCGATGGGGGAGGGCACCGCCGCCCGTGGCAAGAGGCACCCATCGCAGAGGCCGGCCGCGCAGCGCCCTGCGAGGGCGGCAGGCAAAGCGAACGGCGCAGCCGGCCGGGGGGGTGAGCGGCGAGGCACAGCCCGGAGCGCACGGCTACCGGAGGGAGGACAGGCCAGCGCCTGCGGGGTGCAACGCTCGGCTCGCCAGTAAGGCACAGCCTGGATGAGCCAGCGGACGGGGGCCGAGGCCGGGGCGGTCCGGGACCCGGCGGAAAGCACGCCGACGACTGGCGGGCGGCGCCTAGGCAGCGTTAGCGGAGTGCGGGGGGGCCCAATGGGGCGCGGGAGGCCGCGGCACGGACGGGGAGGAGAGTAGCAAGCGATGACGATGGCACCCGCGCTTCGCGGAAGGCCGGCAAGAAGCGGCCGGATCAAAAAAACCCGGTTAGACCGGAGCCAAGCCGCGGAAGCGGGCAGGAAACAGACAGCGTCATGGCGGAGAGGTTCGCGGGGACCGCGGGGATGGGTGAAAGGGGCAAGAGAGGGCAGAGCGCCAGGGGCCGGCAACCAAGCAGGCCGCAGCTGTGCCAGTGCTAAAATACTGGGAGGGGCGGGTATGACCGGCGACAGCCACAATGGGTCGGACTGAGCGAATAAACGGGAGCAGCCCCCGGCGCCCCAGCCAAAGGGCTTGTCTCGCCGGCGAGAGACAGCGCAAGCGGGGCGCGGTGGGCGTGCTCGTCGGAGCGTAAGGCCACGAAATGGTGTCAATACAAAGGAGTGGCGGGACCGTCGACCGCAATTCGTGAGAGGTGGAATCGACGCGAGAAAGATGCGGTCAGAAAGTGTTGGTGATGCACGGCGCTCCTGGGCGCGGCCGTACTCCCAGGCGACCGAATCTCGTGAACGCAGCCAGGAGAGAGCATGAGGTCCTAATATCAGAGCTGTCGGCCCCTGTCCTGGCTCAAGAGCGGCCGGCGGGGGGCATTAATGATGCGGGGTTCCAGCCGCCGCAACAATGCGAAAAGCTCGGTCAAGGGGCCGAGGCCTGCGAACCGGCGGGAAGCAGCACGAAGAGAGGGGGCGAGGGAGCCGGCGGAACAGTCGATGAGGACGGTCCAGCGGATGCAGCGGTGTTCCCATGGGACAGACTCAGCCTGGGGCTCTGAAGTAGTCAGAAGAGCTGCGGCGCTCTCTCGACAGCACTCAGGGCGCGATGCTCGTGGCGAGAATGTCCAGCCTTGAGTCAGAGGCCAGCGAAGCGAAGATGGAAAAAGGACCGCCAGCAACGGCGGTGCTCGTGGGCAAGAGCGTTGGTGCATGGGAAATCGCCGTCTGGCGGCGCGTTCCCGGCCATTCTCTGTCCAGCGAAAAACACGGAGTACGCGGGGGGGCACCTCGCGTACCAAGCGAGGAGCACCGACGTGGTCGGAAATGAGATGTGCCCTCCTAAGAGCATGAAAGGTAACGGCAAGCGGCGCGGTATGGGCGCAGCTCCGGGCACCGGGCCAGCGCGGAAACGGTGACCGCGGGCAGCTAGGCTAAGCCGGGGAGACAATACAACCCTGGTTGGCGCGCGACAGAGTGGGGGTATGCTGGAGAAGCCCAGGGAAGGGACGGCAAAAGGGCAGCAGCTGAGATATGGCCACGGGGCGGTGTCCGCCACGTCGAGTGGAGGCTGGGTGTCGCCGGACAGTGTGGAGAGTTACGCAGGCGCTGGGCTGATGCCAAGGATCAGCCTATTACGAAGCGAATGCAGGCCGCGCAAACCACGGTCGAACCGCGGGGATTAAAGGGGCGGTGGGGCGTGGGGATGCGACGACGGGTGCGAAAAGTACGGTGGGGGGATTTGTGGGTGAAAGTCGTGAGCTGGGAAAGCGGGAATATGGTCAAAAAGCCCCCTAAGTCAGGGCGGGAGACGCAAAAGGAAGCGCTCTCGCGTGTCGCACGCGGGGATGCACAGGAGAGAGGAGCAAGATCGAGTGGAGGCTTAGAGACGGGAGCAGCCTGAGTGCCTGACAGAGGCCTATATGTGCGGCCAACGCCAACGCCGTCGTCGACGGGTAGTTAAGCAGGGATAGATGGCCAACCTCGCGGTGGTGGCGACTCCCGCAGCGGTTCAACGAGCAAGAGCTGGAAGGAGAGGACGCTGAGCGCCGGGTGCGCGGCCAGGAACGCGACGGCGGCCAGGGAGATGCGAGGGTGCGCCCAGACGGCAAGCGGCGGCGGGCAGAGGAGAGGTGCGACCCGCGGGGAATGAGGGTGTGGACGGGCGACGAGAAGAGAGGCTTGACGAAGGAGACACGAGGGCGCAGGCGCCCATGACGGACAAACGAAGTCGATTGTTCGACGAGGGGGAATGGGGATTACCGAGTCAAACGGGAGACAGATGGCGGGAGGGGCCGCGAACCGGCGCAGGGGCAGGCCCGGACGGAAAACGTGGGCACGCAGCGACGGCGACCACCAGCCGCAGCTGGGGGGACGCCGGGGGGCCGGCGGAAAGGGATGTCGACGAGATTGTCAGGGCGATGGCCTTGCACGGGAGTGTGGAGCGCAAAATGTGCCTCCGTACGCAAGCTAGGGTAAGAGAGTCGCGTTGAAAGAGTAAGCGGGGGAGGCGGGGAAGGGGGCCCCGAACGGGAGGTGGCCGGAGAGCGGGGAACGGCTGGGCGGGGAGGCGGAGGTCTGGACAAAAGCTAGGGGCGGGCGAAGCACTCGTGGCGACAGAGAAAGGCGGTTGCGACCAGGGGGGCGGAGTGCGGGGCTCCGTGCTAAGCGTCGTGGGTAGGTGAGCGAGGAGTCATGATGGGTAGAGGAGAAGTATGCTGCATGCCCGAAAAAGGGGGCGGTATAGGGAGGGACGGGGCACGGGAGCGCGTGAGACCCAGGGGCGGACCACGACCGGTGTGAGAGGAGGTCGGCCGGCACGGGCGGACGGGGACGCACGGCGGTGGATTGAGCAGCGCGGCGGGGTGGGGGCCGAGCCGCGCCGCATCGAGAGGGACCTGGAGATGGTCCAAAGACCGCCAACAACTTCCAGCGGGCGCGCGGGGCAGCGGAGGCAGACGTGCATGAAACCGAGGGTTGCAGCAGGCAGCGCCGCCCGAAGCGCCCAGGGAACGCCTCGAGAGAACGCCAGGGGTCGTGTGCGGCCAGCCGGAGAAGGCCAGGGGACGCCGTGGGGAGGCCACAATTCCAATGGGGCGGCGCCACGAGGAAACGCCCCCGAGCCTGGAGCCCGCCCGGATGCGTCCTGTCGAGAGTCCTCCGGTTCACGGGCGGCAGAGCCGCGCCAGCGGGACGACTGGCGCGGCGCGCATCCTAGA
>Ga0163217_1105921_pt1 | contig 12146 bp, 16 predicted proteins | sample SynspAceP_FD_185933 | JGI IMG/M metagenome (GOLD analysis project Ga0163217, IMG submission 185933) | Saline lake microbial communities from Ace Lake in Antarctica - Synechococcus sp. Ace-P (PacBio error correction) | ecosystem: Environmental > Aquatic > Non-marine Saline and Alkaline > Saline ... | reverse complement strand
ATGCTTCGACACCATCAAATTTGACGCCTCGCGCAAACCGCCTTCTGGGGTGCAGTACTATATCAGCCGGGAATTTCAGGTCTGCGGACGCACCTCGTACCATCAGACACAGCAGCCTTCTTGCAACTTCCAAGTTACGCATTTCAATCTTCGACACGCGCCTTTTTCAACGGGAATTTCGCAGCCAGATGCACCAGTGCGCCGGTTCTCATAGCGGGCCCAGGGTTCGGAGCACGACTCGCGCCTCATCCTTGGTGCCGCCCGACAAGAGGTCCATGCCAGGCGCTTGGCCAGTAGATCTACTTTTTACCTCCCGTCGGGCTCCACCTTCGCCTCAGGGCGGCGCCAAATCCGGCAAATCCTACGAGCCGCAGCCCCCAGATAACAGTTTCATGTTCATAGCTTACTCCTGTTGGACACCGGTTGATTTTTTGGGGGGGTACCTTTTATGGCCGTCTTTCTGGCACTGCCAAAAAACCTCACCTCTTATCGACGCAGGTAGCTTGGAGCATTCGGGCTGGGCAAATTGCCCTTACAAGCCCGTTTTTCGGCACCCAATTACGTAAACATCAAACAGGGTTTGAAAAAAAAGCATGCCTCCAAACTGTGGGATGTTAGCGTCGCCTACGATTGACACCAAGATGATTGGCCTTAGCGCTCGGATTGATTAAAACGAGAACGCTGGGGAAAAACCATGCAGACGAGCCAAAAGCCGAACCAATCGGCGCAAATCAAGCTAGGTCGAATTTCAAACTCAGACGACCCGTCTTGGTGGAAACTCAGCTTACCATTAATGCGTTGGAATACCGTCTGTTGTGGCGAAATCCGCTCGTGTAAATCGGTTCTTCTTTGTCGTTGATGCGTCTGGTCGAGTTCGCGCTAAAAATCTGCGGACGCCTATTATCGCGACAAAACGACCCCGCTTCTTCATTTACGGCGCACAGATCAAGATTATGCGCAAATTCCGCCAAAGATCGCATATTCTTTCTCAGGACCTGATGACCCGCTAACCCGGCTTTTACCTGGGCGCCAAGCTGACCGAAGGCTGCGCCTGCACAAATAACACCAAGCGCAACCGAGCGCGTGCGCTCAACTGGACCCAATTACGACATCTTCCGAGCCCGCCCGCCGATCAAGCTAAATACCGCATAACATTCAGGCGGAGCGCCACGGGGGGATCCCATGCGCATGACTGTTCGCCACGTGCGATCGCGGATAAACCCACACCGCCTTGATGTGACCATTCAGGCCGAAATCCTTTGCGCCTGATAGACCGGCCTAACGTCAGACCGGCACCGCGCTGAGGGGTTTATCACCCATATATGGCGTGTGCGGCGGGCCCCAATTGCTACCGCGTCTTCGTCATGTTTCGCGGCAATAAGTCTGAAGAGTGCACGGTTCGAGAAAAATCTTCGACAACCCGCAGCACCCCTAACCAAGCCGCTGGCCGCCTGTGCCGAAGCTGGCGGAAATTCGCGGGCAAGCCTACCCGAACCATAGTGATCGACCGAAGACAAGGAAATCTTGCCCACCAAAGGACCAGGAACGCTGCTGACGGTCAAGGAAACCTGACACGGCGCTCCGTCGTCAGTGCGGCTTTCTGCGCCTCACGGTGCTAAAGCCATCGTCGAACCTGTCGTTCCACCAAATCACAAGGCCAACCTGAGCCTGTGGGCGAATCCGCTGCGAAATCCACTGCAGGGCGGGTCTATCTGCGTTGTCGAACCCCATCGTGGGAGGTCCAACCTGACGCAAAGACCATCATGCACGGATTCGGCTGCCTGCACAACGCCGCTGGACATGCCAATACATCAAACCTGCCTCGGCTCCAATCCGCAAGCACTTCGATCAAGTCCGAACCTATCCAAAACATGGCACCCTCCAATTGCCGAGCACAAACGCACTAATGCTTTTATCGCTAACTACCGCGCAGCAAGTTATGCGGCTTCCCCATAGTTCACGCAACGCCAACGTGCATCCACGCCCTTGGCCCTGAACCCTAACTGATGCATACGTCCGCGGCGCTGAGTGTCGGTGCACGCAAGTTTCAATCTGATCTAAGCTCAGCAGAATGATTCCTTCCTTTCATAACCACGACATGGCGGTGGTCGAACGTTCAGCCACTATCGCTCCATATCGGACGGATCGTAAGAGATGCACCCGGCGGGTTTCAAAAACCCGCACACCCTTATACCCAAAGGCCTTGGATGAAGCCATTCCCATGCGCTGATCCACGCGCCGCAAAAAAGAAGCAAGCTAACTTTAAACCATCCCTCGCCGATCATCCCAAAGCTGATGTACGGACGCCCTGTTACAAAACCGATCCCCCATTCATCATTGATCACCATGCGATACTAAACCTCATGATACTGCCCGCATGACCCCCTTCTGGAGCTATGAAAAACTGTCAGCTCCCACTCTCACGAACACAAAAATCCCCTGGCACAGTTGCGAGTACTCAAACCCACGGCATCGCGCACCCGCTAATTCACCCCATCAGCCAACACGCCTTGCGGCATTCCGCCCTGAAGAAAGCCGTTGTCCCTGCTGGTTCATAAAGTGTCCTTCACTGCCACCCTACAGATCCTTCACCGTTCGAACGGGACCGCTATATCCTCGCTCTATATAAGGGTTCCGCCGCATCTGTGCCTTGTAAGCGACATATGCTGCTGCCAACCCTCTGCAATCCCTACTTGACTAGGAAATCGGGCTCACCTGCCTCCTTAATATCAACGAGTCAGCCGGCGCCAAGCCTATGATCGCAACCCTCCACCGCACACAGGGCACAAGTCACGGGTTCAACACCATCTGCCGAGCAATCGGTCCTGCTGCACACCCGTAACCATCAACAGGCCAATCCTGACGAGTGGCCAAAGAACACCAAAAACAGCGCCAAAACCAGCACCTCCCGATGTCAACCCCTTTCACACCGCACATTGCTACTCTGCGGACGCCCATAACTATCACCGCCAAATTGCGGCATTGCAAAGGATTCTCCCCCGAAACAAAACCCTGGCACCCCTATCTTAAAAAATCGCACAGTCAACCACACATCAAGATCCTCCCTAAATCATATCGAGATCACGCCCCCTTACGCCAGCGCTCAAAACCCAAGAAATACGACTGGCGAAAAACCTTCCCATATCACCGCGACAACCCATCACAAACACACGCACCGCAGGCATTCAAAGGCAGGCTACATCCTTCTCGCCCGCACATCGCATGCACACCCAACGGGGAAACACAATACCAATTCGAGCGCCATCCAATTCAGCCGACCTCTTCAACGTTGACAATGACCAGCCAGCGCCCTCTCTTCCAAATTTACCAAATCCAGCCGCCCCCTCCGGTCCCCCGACCCACCTCCCCGCGGACGCCAACGCATAACCATAGCCTGACATCACTTCCATCTAATTGCCACCACCCCCCATCACTATCCCCCCCTCCCGCCTCGGATATCATTATCCGCACATCGTTCACGCGCTCTTCTTCCCCGAACGTGCATTCTTGACCCTTCGAAAACCGCACTCAACCAACCACCCAACTGGCGAATCCCAAAAACAGCGATCCCTACCAATGGCCATCATCCACGTCACATCTGTCTAATCGCAGTCAAACAACGTCGATTATCTTCTACGCAGCGCATTGTCCCTATTCCAAAACCCCAGGCTCCCTCGAAAGACTGGCGCCCCCTATCGCCCCAATGGCCGAAGATCAAAATGACGGCTCCATGACGGCTCTTCCCACCCTCGCCACACCCAACGCTACACCCTTCGACATCGCCGGACCTTTCGCCCTCACGGCCCGGTATCCCCCGACTCAGACCATCGAAAATGGGCCCTACGTTCACTCACCATCTCTCGTTCAATTGATACCAACCACCGTATCAAATCCCTCCATTTCTCCGGTCTTCGCCCGTCTACGCAACAACTATTCAGGCCCAACTCTCTGTGCGCGAAAATTGCAGCACAACCCCTTCCAAGCATGCGGTCGTACAACCGGTCGCATTCCGCGCCGCAGGACTCTACTACCCTGCCCCACCCGGCCCCAACTGGTTCTCGGGCATGCGTTCCCGTGGTTCCTCAACGTTACCAATGCTTGCCATCCCTTTGGCCAACGGCTTCCATCCGTTCACCCAAAGCTTCCCCATGCATGAACCAAACCAAATCCTGCAGCCACCCCCCATCCCGTTCAGCATGCGTGGCACCTGGATCCCGCCCCAATAGGCCCAAATCCCCGCCTCTCGTATTTTTCCATGTTCCCAATTGTCCAATAGCTAAATCCCTATGGCATATGATCACACCATCCCATATTCCCGTCTAGATACCGTGCAGCACTGCCGCCCTGAACGATTTCACCGCATCAGCGCCACGCTCGGCAAGGCCGTATGGCCCTTTGGCTACGTCTGTACCGAAGGTTGCGCCATATCTCCGTCCCTTGGCCTTTTCCGATAAAGGTCCCATGACTATGGGCCCCAAACGTTATCAAATAAAAAAGACCGCGCATTGGCCGCATCAAAACCGCCTTGCGAACACCACCCGAGATCACCGCATGCGCCACCGGCACACCATTCCCGAACTCAAATTCATCTTCCACAACCGCCGATTTTCAAGAAAGCTGGGGGCCATTTTGCATCATCGTATCACACCAGCATGGACCTATAACCATCTGTATTTCCTGATCACAAAACCAATACCTCGCCAGCATCGCTACGTTCAATTACGCGCTACCATCACAATGCTACGCTTAATATGGGCTCAAAAACATCTGGCAAATGCACCCTCCACAAACGCCATACCGCATGCTGCTTTTCCCCAAACCTGGCGAAAAACACGTCAATTTACGGGTCCATCTATCTTTCACCCGCTCAGACGCCTTGGCCAATTTCTATGGCTCAGAAGCTCTGATAATAGCTGGCATCGACAAGTACGTGCATGCACAAGATGGGCCTGATCAAGCCTCCAATTCCGATCACCGTTGTGCGTCTGCGCGCGGTATAATTACTATTACAACACCAGTTTCATCCGCTCCCCCCATTAACGAATGATACCAAACCTTCTCGCGGCCCATGTCGTCTTGGGCACGCAATCCATTCCCGGCGCAATTCACCGATCAAGAATCTTGTGTCGCTCTGCACCATCACCGACACGACATCCACAACTCATGCCGAAACAGGCTTCCGGCCACGTCCGCACATCTTGATCAAGCACCCATCTTGCAAGACCCTTGCAATCGTCTTACCCAACCGCCGCCCCATCAATGGGTACCACCGAAACATCACCATTACGCATACCCGATCACTGATCTAGACCAACAACCGCGCTATGCGCCTATTGCGGAAACATCACGCCCGTGACCTACACGCCCCCATCATGCGCGAATTCTCTTATTATGCTCAAACCACCCCCGTCCTAATATTTATGTGGCAATGCGACGGTCCACCGTCCACCACCACTATGTATCAATTTCAACACTGACCTCCCCTCATTTGTTAGCTTACCGAAGAGATAACAGACTGCCAGGGCCTAGCCACGCTTGGCCCGAACAAGGGGCACCCGCATGCTGTTTATCCCCCAACTTCAGGAACTTCGAAAAATTCCCTAAAACCGATTGCCAAATTGCCACACCGACATCACTCGCATCACGATCTGCATGACAACACCCCAAATCTATTTGAACACGCACCTCTGCACTGCTGAAACTCGGCCTTTCTGCGCGAATCTCAGCATCGGCCCTCGCTTCCCTGATCAGGGCAAACTCTACCCGCTCGCGGCAAGTCATCCGCTCGCGCAAATATGACCCGCCTGCCGATCCACAGCAAACCGGTTGGACTAGGCCTCCACGCCCAATCCATGGGACTCCTTGCGCCACGACGCGCCACACGCATCTTTGCCGGGCAATATCTGCCGGGAAACCGAACTACGACTCGCTGAGTCTTTCACCGCGAGAAATGTTCGCCGCGCAATGTCAATATCATGAGACCGTGGCATCCAATAACTATGGCAGCACAACCCCGTATCCCGGCACGTCAGTTCAGGCAATTCCCCCGGCCCTTCTCCACCGATCCTCGAGATCGAGTCAAGGTCGCGCACCTCCAAGCCCATAGGCCATCGATACAGCGTGTGACCGCAAAGAACCCTGGGGCGAATGGCTAACTACCTCGGGAAAAATACCGCCATTGTTGCATGGCCAAGACGTCTGGGATGCCCCCAGCGTCATCCATGCCCATCCGCACATCCTCCCCCCGCCGCCCCCCACCTTCTCGCGCTCTAAAGATCACCACGACCGTCCGTCAAAAGTTCCCGCTTTCCCAGATATTGCGCCGCCGCACCAACCAGCATCCGTCTGCCTCGTCGCCGCTGAGCGTTCATCTCGTGGCTCCTTGAGGCATATCCAAACCCCGTGCGCGTTATCGCACGGGCGTTCCATATCCGCCATCCCGGATGACCTTGCCCACGCGGTAATTGCCCTGATCACGCCGGTGGACCAACTCCCCTACGCCCACCTCGACACTCGCCGCACAAAGCCCACTTTCACAAACCGTCTCCAATGCGTGTCTCCAAACAAAATTCGGGGTTTCATGTCAATACTCCCATGCTGATGTCAGTGGAGCAATCAGCAAACGTTCTAACGCATTTTCGATGTCCTCAAGTCTGGGATAAAACATGCGCTGCCCCTGCAGCAACCGCTGGCTATCTTGCAATCTGGTTTCAATCAATCCGCTTATACCAGCTACAACCTCGGGGATCGCGTCATCGGTTGAAATATACCCATAGGTTGGTGTACTGGCCCTCGCCTGCCCAACATAATTATAGACCGCCTGCTTTCAGCATCTATACGATAAACCTCCCCGCCATATCTGGTCACTCCCCACCGGCAGTATTTTCCCCACATCCCATACCCGGTTGTCTCAGCACTTCACCGTGATCGGATCCGCGTACATAGTAAAGTTTGATACATATGGCCCGCAGGTAGTCACGACGATGGCAACGTTCACCAATCACTTCACAATGTCGACGCGCCGCGGCCAAACGCAACTGTCTGCCAAAACGTTTTGCTGCGTTCGATCCATTCAACCTGACACCACCGCATTCTACGTCACATGCGCCGCAGATTCCAATCCACACACATGCCGCACAAGTTTAACAATCCTCAGAGTCCCATACCACCCCTGCCCTATAAACAATTCATCCCCCCGCCCAACGCCCCACACAGATCGCAATGCCACGTCTATCATCATATTTGGCATGCCGTACACTTCTTCATCACCACCGCTCCATCAACCTCTCGACCTGACATCCCCACCGCCGTCCCCTTCCGGTGAAATCACACTGCGCTTGGCCCGGTCAAATTCGTTTCCGCCAGTATTGCCCCACCAAACGCATACCGTATGCCCCTCGTGCCCATGCTGCATCTGCCCCTTTTGACCATATTCAACCCCGTCGCCTACTGTACGCTAGGCCGCTCCATATTCCCCCGCAACCCATCCGCCCACAGTATGTTCTTTCCCTCGGATCCCACCCGACAATACCGGGTGCCCACGCCTGTCTAACTTTTATGCCAAAACGGCGCACTTCTCTCGACAAACCCCGTCTGTGAAGATCGAACAGATTCGAATTGTGGGCATGACCGCCCCAGCTTATCTCGGGCGTGTTTCTCAAGCATTCTGCGGCATCGGCCCGTCCTTTTATTATGACTAAACGTTCGTCCCAAATCATGACTCCATCGGAAAAACCTCCAAGGGCGAACCGCTAAATCCACCCAGCCCCTCTCCTACCAGACGGGAGCCAAAACTCGGCCATACCCCCCTATGCCAACCTGGCCTGACATGCCGGCTGCCAATCGTCAGCCCGCAGGTCGCCACACGGTACTACAACAGACTAATACTCATGTGTCATCATACCTGCCCAGCGATTCAGCGTTATCGGTACCCCAAAATTCCGAAAAATCGCCGAAAAATCACGCAGCATCGCGATCCTTTCCATATTTGCGGATCCAGATGCCATCGCCTCGAACGGATGGTGCTCGGCTGCCACCGCCGTGTTTCCCCATGCATCGAAGGCCTTGTCAAACGGATGAGCCTGTGCCAAAGATCGGCAAACAATTCGTCATAAACTGTAGGCAACCGCGGAACATCCGCCGGGACAACAGCTCGCCCACCTGGCAAGGAATCCGCCATCTCCCACTGGGAATCACCCGCCCGTCTGATACCGGCACCCTCATAGACTCGGGCAAGCTCTTCCTGCACATCTTTTCCGCACAAATTGCGCATCAAAATACCGTTGGCGTATAAACACGCCACCAGCACCGCCCTCCAAACCACCGCGAGATTTATCCCCAGTCGGTATCCCACCCCTGCAAACACGCCCCCACAATGCAGGCACCTACGGCGCAATTCATGATCTGCACCCCTCCGGCGCAACCGCCACCACTCGACCCAACTCCGCGCAAGTCGGACCTTATCAAACCCGAATCTGCATGTGCGATTTAAAACCCCGTTCACCTCGCACCTGCAACATCTGCCTCCGCGCCCATTGCCCGCCATGGCAGCCATCTCTACCCAAGCCGCCGTTCTGCCCAATAGCAAGCCGCCCTGCTAAACCATATCACGGTCATTTCCCTCCAGATCACCCAATCGTCTGGCCTCCCATAAGCATCTCGTCAGATCCCCCCTTCCGATCCAGCCCGTGCTCTGATGCCACATGCCCTTTCCAGTCAATTCACAGAAATGCCCTTCCGGGAAGAAAAGCGCGTGAACCCCAACCCCCCTCCTACACAATATATCCGATCCCGTAGGCGCCGATAGAGCTTTTGCGCATTAACGAAACGCTGCATTCAGCTCTCCTTGGCGTCGCGCGCGCAGGCCCCCACCCCCTGCGCCGCAAGCCCCCTCCCCCATTGTACCATTTGAATAAAGCCGCCCTGGGCTCATTCAACCGTCAAGCAATCGCCATTAATGATCCCCTCAAAGACTTCGAGTATTCTGCTCCCTTGGCCAATGTCGCCGTCCGCAGAACACCCCTACCTCTTCCTGAAACTGCCCTGCCTCGTCCTACTACTTGGAACTGCTTGTCCCGTATTCTTCGCACAAAGGTTCCCCACCCTCTTCTTCGTTGGACCTCCCACTCCAAAAACGGGCGTATTCCGAGTATATCGACACCTCTTGCATCTGCTCTCCGACTTCCGCACTTTTTCAGAACGCCCCAGCTCTTTTCTTCCCACAAACCCCGAAAAATCCATTGCAAAATGGCAATCCTCGGTAATTATGCCTCCCCCAGAATCACGCCACATTCTAAAGTGCGTTAACACCGCAAGTCGCGTTTCCGCCTATGTTTCTTTCACCTCATTGCCCCACTCCCATCACTTTGCCCCTCCCATGATCGGCTACTCCGTTCAGCACACATACCTCAACCATACGACATGTGGTTGAACCCCCCCTGCCCCTGTCACCGCCTGCATCCTGAGGGTTCCCCACACCACAACCGGCCCTTCACACCGGCGGCATCGCTTCGATCATCGATCGCACGTCACCCATTCCTCTCCAAAGTACCGTTCACGCGCACGCCCAGTCCAAGTGCCTCCCAGGCCCAATCGCCACCGTCAAACCCTTCATACGCAGCCCCCCATAATCCCCTCCCTCGGAACCCACGAAACGTCACGTCCAGCTTTGCCGTCACACACCACACGACCAGAAGACAACCGCCCTTGCTCCCACGGCCCATCGGCCAAAACCGTGCTCGCTATCTAATATACGGTGACCGAGCCGGCAGATACTCTCCCACCGTCAACACCGGGATATTTGTCTCTAACGTGAAAGCGAACAAAGTTTTCCATCAGCTCAAAAACTTCATTCCGCCATCATCAATGAGGTCCTTTAGTATCCGCACGGTAATCAGCAACTGATGCCCGCTGATACAAAGTTTTTTTAAACAAATGTCCCCGCTACGTCGATGATCGCACTGGGATCTTAAGTTCAGTTCCTTTTCCTTCGCGACGCGACAGCATAACGCCCATCAACGGTTATAAGTCTCGTTTCAAACACCGCCCCAAGGCCCAATCTCTACAGTCCTCCCAAGACATCTACCCGACAATGGCCTGACCCCTTCACCACCCCCATTCTGCTTATGAAAAGAAAAGACAGCCCAATTCCTCTGGCACTCCACGCATCAAAGACCACCTGCCCTGCCCGACACATCCACTCCTACCACCCTCTCTGCCACACATTCAGGGTCAGCCAACCTCAATCGCCACCCGGTTTCTTCCCCGCCTGACAAACCATTGAAAACCCCATAAAGCTCCAGTTCCACGCGACTCAAACAAGCATCTCGATCGTCTCGTCAGCTCGCCCCCTTAACGTTTCCATATATGACTTCGGCCACTATCTACAATCTGGCATCGAATGACATCAAACTGGTTCCTAAAGATCATCTTGCATTCCACCCCGCCTTTCAGCCACGGCAACATCCATATTTCTCTTTCAATACCTCCCCCACTGTTCACCACCGCAAAAGACCCACTCCGTGGATACCCAACCGATCGCCCACAAGCTCAGCTCTCCTTGATTGAAACATCTCCGCAATGGACATTACAACCTCCTTCGCAAAAAACCCCCCGACACAAAAAGCCAGTTCTACCGCACACTTCCTCGTCCCTTATGCACAATTTCCTTCTTCTGCCGATCCACCTCATCTCGTAGGCCTCCTCCCCCACTCGCACACGCAGCCATCAGCCTTTATAGCTCGTTCTCGAAATTTCCTCACCGTCCCTCTCTACCTATTCCCGGCATACACACGCGTCACCAGGCCACAAACTCCATATCAGTATAAACACACCCGGTCCGCTCTCGTAACGCTATCACCAAGATCGCCAATTCACACATCTTGTTCATCCGCATCACAAACCCTCAAAACAGCAAGCCCATGCGTCACAACCCGCTGGCCCATCCCCCACATTCACGATGTTACCGCTGCCGCCGAACTACTGTCAAAACCAGTCACCACCCCTCTGCTCACGTTGTACATTTTTCAGCACCCTTCGTCAAGCTGGCGGCCCACTAAAGACCGTCGGCGTCACTTCCTGCAAATCATGCCATCTCATGCCCATTTTCCCATCAACATCTTATCTTGCCCTAACACACGGTCGTTCTGTCCTCAAAAACTCCCCAAATTTTCCGCCCCAAACCACCAGACGATCACACAAAAAGACACCGATTTACCCAGTCCGATCCCCACAACGCAACTTCACCCGCATAATGTCCAAACTGACTTCACCCCAAAACGCCGTCCTATTTAAATTCACCCTAAGCTCAATTCCATTTCCTTCCCGTCTAGCATGTATTCCAATCCTTCTCTTTAATAATCCGACGACTAAGGCCATCACCTCTTTTGTCACATCCCAGCCACCTAAACATCCACAGCTTGACTGGCTTTTTTTTCAAACCGTTCATTTCAAGCTAAATTCTCCAAAAAAACCGGCATTACGCAACTTCCAGCCCCGATCCACCTACCCGGGCCATCAAATTACTTTTGCCATCCAGAAAACGACCATAAAACACCAAAAAAAAATCACCTTTCCAAACAGAAAACTAGAACAGAAAAAAACCCTGTTACTGGGGCGCTCCTTTACGCATCCCCCGCCCGCATACCCGCCATAAGCACTTTACGCGACGCATAAAAATTATTCACTCCAAGCGCCCCGGATTTTCATACCCCCTATTCTCGCCACCAATACCTCCCCAAGCCCATCCCTTCTCTCAAACCACTACCGCATACGAAAAACCGCGCACTTCCCTATCCGCCGTCGATTCCCACCTTTGAAAACCGCCTCCCAAATCTAAATCCAACGTTAATCAAGAAGCCGCTGCTCAGACCCCGTACTCCCCAAACCTGAAATTCACCCTGAATAACTTAGCCACCCCAAGCTTCGGCCAGCTTCAAAATATGATTGTCGGAAAGCCATTCGATCGTTTCATAAATCTACCGTGAACCGGTCCATTTTCTATTCCAAGCCCCCAAACCTTTTACGCCCCTTCATGTCCGCCAAATCCCCGATCATTCAGCCGCAGTCAAAATTCTTGGTCCCAATCCCCCACCGAAAATTTTAAAATCTTCTTTCTCCTCTATCCATCTCTCTTTCTTTTACCTTTT
>Ga0163217_1021171_pt1 | contig 12146 bp, 8 predicted proteins | sample SynspAceP_FD_185933 | JGI IMG/M metagenome (GOLD analysis project Ga0163217, IMG submission 185933) | Saline lake microbial communities from Ace Lake in Antarctica - Synechococcus sp. Ace-P (PacBio error correction) | ecosystem: Environmental > Aquatic > Non-marine Saline and Alkaline > Saline ... | reverse complement strand
GGTGACTCAGGCGCTGTGGCAGTCCATCACCTTTCCCCTCGACGCCGCAAGAACGGCTGCTTGCGTCGCATCAGCGTTTTCGTCCAGGTCTTGCCGGCCATCGCCACGTCCTTGCCGTCTCTCTGGCAGGGAGCTGGTGGTAGGCCACGGTGGACGTGTGAGGCGCTTTGGGACCGCCCTCTGTTGGGGCCCTGCCCGCCTACCTGGGGTTGGCTGAGGAGTCGTTGGCGATCGGCGACCAGCGTTGGCTTGCTGTTCGACCCGGCCAGGGTCTGGCAAGCGGCCTTCCGCATCCATGGATCCCTGGCTTTGGCCATCAGCCGTTTGCTGACCAGTCGCTCTTACGGGGCAAGGTGCTGGGCGACGGGGTTGCTGCCCGGAAACTTTGGCGGGGGGCTGGCGGGGTATAAGCCCATCGCCGTTCACCAAGCTCACCGGTGCGGTCGAAGCGGCCAGAACCGGAAGAAGGCCCTTGCCGATGATTTCCTTCTCAGGCAGAAAGGCACCCCCGGGCCAAGAAACGGCCATTCCCAGCTATTTGGCGCGTTGTCCCCAAGGCCAGCACATGGCCCAGGGGGACCACTGTGTTCAGACTGCGGGCAGGCCCCCCCCCCTGGTCCGATCCCTGTTCATCGCGTTTGGCAGAAAATCTGGAACATAGCGGTTCGCTTCAGCGGCTGACCGTTTGAAGCCAGAACCTGCCCCCTGGGGATTGGACTGTCACGCGGTTCCCGCCGGGCAATGCGCCACGACCCGTTTGATATGTAGGCGTTCACAGGCGAGGCGACTGGATTGCCCGGGATCGAGCCCTCAGCAGCCGGCGAGTTCACCTCAGCAGCAGCGCAGCGTGGCCTTGTCCTTTGGTGATCACCCTGAGGGCAGGATCGAAATGGAATGGTGAATTGAACACCACAATTCTCCGGCGCTCAGGGTTGCGGCCGCGATAGCTGATCTTCTCGACCAGGCAGCGGTCTTGGATCTTGAAGCCCCGGCAACATCGGCAGCGGGATGGAATGAAAGGCGCGGCTTCAATCAGGAAAATGGCGGATCCCAAGGGCCAGCGCCAGGTAGTGAAACACCACACTGCCGCCAGAAGCCCAGGCACTCTTCTTGGGGGCCGGGGGTTGGTGGATTTCGGTGAATTTCTGTGGCGCCCAAGAAGTTGGTGACGGGGATCCTCGGCAGTCAAAGCACCTATTGGCGTCTGGATGGCAGGTCCTGGCTCGTGCGGCTGGACCGTCCTGAACCTTACGTGCTGAGCTCGGCGGGACCCCCGTCCCTACCCTGGTGCGGATTGCCACTGCCCCATGGCAAGGCCCGCTGGCCAGACCCTGCCGAAGCAACGGTGAGAGCCGGCGCGCTAGGCGCTTGGGATCAGTTTCGTCGCACTCTGGGCGAGCCTCAAACCTGCTCTGGATCTGCTTCGACATCAGCTACGTGCCGCTGCCGAACCTTCTGGCTGCAGCGCAACCTCTATCCCTTTATGCCATCGGTGCGGGCTCTGGTGTTGCGCTGTCGTGGCATGCCGAACATCACCCCTGTATGACCCCATCAGGGGATCGAACCCCACCGCGAAAAAACCCAGGGCTTTCAGCGAACGCCTTCAACAACTTACAGATACAGGCCCTGACGGCGGCTCCGCGCCGCGCCAAGGATCTGAGGCGGCGCCCAGGTGCGATTCGCCCAGGCAGAGCATTGGATATTGCCGAGAACCCTTTTCTGGCCTTCGGGTCGGCATCGAGTGACCAAGCAAAAACACGCGCGGCGACCCTCGAACGTGCCGTGGGAATTTAACACGTGAAATTAGGCTCTCCACACCAGAGGTATTTACCGGCCGTGTATATCCCAAGGGACCAGATGTGTTCTGATTTCATCCTCCTGGATTTGGTCGCTTTACACCAGATTATCGTGGGAAATCCTCGACACACTTTGTGGTGTGGACTCACCATTACATTGAGCAATTTGTTTAGGCGATAGACTTCAGCTTCCCTGAGACCGGACCATTTCGAACTGGAAGTCAGAGGGGCTGCTCTTCGAGCGGTATGGCACCCTCCTCCCTAGGCCTTCAGATAGAGGCCCGAACTCTTAAGGCTCTTTCCCGGAGATACTTCTAGGCCTGAGGCGCTCAAGAGCTCACAGAACGTATATAATTACCGTTCTAATGCCTAACGCCGCTCCATATCAGAGTCAACGGCCACCATCAGTTGGAAATAAAGGTCTGCGAGCCAAATATTGGGTGGTTAGGCAATAGTCGCCTTTCGTCTTTCTCTACCGCACCTCAGAGATCGTGCATGGGAAACTGCGGTCACCTTCCCCCGCACGATTCCCCCAACTCGACCACAACTATCTGTCCGACTGCCTGGCGCATTCTACTATCTAATATTTCCATGGTGAGTCGTCTGTTTTCATTTCGCGTGCCGATTATAATCCTGCCAATGTTCGGGTTGAAGTCCCCGCTGCTCGGCCGCGCCGGGCGACGTCTTGCCGGGTGCTGAGTCGGTGGGGGTTGCGAGGGCCATCAAATCCTGTTCTCAGTGCAGCCGCTGGGGAAACCACTGCGCCGCTCGAGTGGTGCCCCTGATGCTAGACTAAGTTCTAGGGCCACACTGCTTCCCTTGCGGCACTGTTTGGAAAATAGTTCTCAGAATACTCTTGCGCCCAGATCTTCTACACATTAGGTCTAGCGTTTGTTTCCAATGAAACCTGCCCGGTTCGGTGAGGCAGGACAAGCCCGAGGCCGTTCGGTTGGAGGCCTAAGGCCAGAGCTCTATTTTAGGTGAGACCTTACTCGTCGGGCACCGTCAGGGAGAATTCTCACAGCTAGAGACTCGGGTGTCGTCAGGTGGCGACCCTTCTCTCGCTAGCATGCAGGGTGCCGATAACACCTCTAGCTTTCCGCACCCGGTGCTGGTGCGCCGCTTCGCACCATTTTAGCAAAACAGCACATATGAGATGTGCAAAGCATGTGTCATGAGTCCAACCTTTGCAACCTTACAATTGGTTCTGTTTTTGTTCCAAATGCTGCACACCCGCGCGGCGACTCACCTCGCCACTTTTCGCCTGCCAGGCGCTCAAGCCTAGCACACACGACGTGCTGGAACCCCCGCTCCGAGATGGGAAACAATATCTGCTGTTCGATCAGCGCCTTGGATCCAGAACTTTACTTACGGCTTTTTTTTCGAATCCGATCGGCAAGCTGGGCTGGGTCGCTAGCAGGTGGTAAGGAACTGACGGTACAGTGCATAGACTACGTCGCTGAGCCCCACACCATATGATTGTCCCTGTGCTGGTCACAGGTCGCGTCGGCGCGATCTAGCCATTGTTTTGGGGCCCCCGCCCATCTCTGCCGACAGCTGGCTGAAAGCAGGCCCCCGATTGCGGAGTAGGTTTCATACTATCACAGCCCTATTTCATCCGGTTTTCACCAACTCAACCCAGTTAGGAGATAGCGAGATGGGGCAACATACCAAAATCGACCATGAGCATCGATGCCCAAAATCCTTGACAAAATTATTTCCGCCACATATATTGGTGTGTGCTAACCCCCCTCGACCCTGTCGCCGACCTATACGCCTAGGCTTTTCTGCGCGCCTCGCGTCGCAGCTGGAGCTTGGCCTACATCCAACGCCAAGCTCGCAATCAGTCTCCCGTCCGGATTCTCCAAGCCTAGGCAGTCTATGGGCTGGTTAACTTCCAGGAAGACCAAATCCGGCATCTAGCCTCTCTCCGATTTCTATGTCACCTCGACTCGTCGAGCCTGCGCTCTCAACGGCTCATAATCAGTGGCATGATCCTCACAGCGATATGGCTTCTCTCAGAAACTTCCGCGACTAATAACCAAGCAGCGAAATCAGACCCTAGCTCTGGGCGCTTTGGACGGCTCGTTCTTTGACGGGGCGAACCTGCTTCTTCCGCGGAAAGATGGAACCCCTAAGCTCGTCGCCATTCAACTGCCGACGATTGAGATTTTCATTCGCACGTTGCTCCCGCCGCGGTTGAGCGCAGCCAGCAGCTTGCTCTGCACGCTGTCTTGGAGGAACTCAAGGCTTGAACTACTGGGCCAGTATTCAAACCGCGACCGGGGTGTTGTAACCTTCCTTTCGCCATTTCCAAAGTACGATCAAAATTGACCCCCTGCGTGCTAGTCCTCGAAAGATAAAGAATAGCCCCTCCAGTTAACCTCTTCGCACAAACATAAATCCGGACCGAAACCAACTTCTGGGTTGATAATGTTGATTGAGCCTGATATCGCGTTCCGCGTGCAATGTGAGTGGAAGGAATTATGACATTCACCAAGAGGCCCGTGGGGGACCAGGCAGTAAAATGAGCAAAATAACAATATGCCATTGTGAACGGCACCAACTCACCAAGCAGAAACTCGATTCTTCCGATCGCGCACGTACACTGATAATCCAGTGACTCCCATTTTATAGCACCCCACGCTGCGGAAAACCATATAGACAATCTATGGGCGATACGTGCCTGTGTCTTTGCCATCTGCAATGTCTCTCAGTGTCTTGGCGGTTCGGCTGGCACGGGTGTTCCATCGATGAAGCAGCCGCCACGGGTGAACCTCATGTCTCGCGCCCAGTGCCTCAGGTCTCCAGTCATCCTAGTACCCAACGGAACCGCTGGCCCCCTACAAGCTCCGTCTTAAAGCGTTTAAAACGCTGTTGATGGTAGCCCTCCCAGCTTGGTGTCTCGAACAACCGCCCCGAGGGGGCGCGACGGAGGCCGCCAAGCCAAAAAAACCCCCCCGCCATATTCCTCAATGCTCCGAGAAAGACGGCGCGATATCCTTGGCCCGTTGAAGGACTCACGCGAGGTGCAGCCCAATACTTGCGATATTTTTCCTTTTGGATTCATCAACCATGGAAGTTTACTTATAAATAAATATTAAAGAACGATCGGCCAGAACGGCGTTCTCTGCGTGTTCACGGTCGTAGCGCAGGCGCCTTCGTCTAAGCTTTGCGGTACAGGTGGTCATGCCTCGATGTCGTGGTTGCAGGAGTCAGGCCAGTATAGCTCTCGATTCAGAGCGCCTTCCATCCCGAAAGACAGTGTTGCCGTTAAAAGCTGGGTTCTATTTTCAACCTGGTGGCCAGCTTTCCCCATTCCAGGCAGACATACTCCAATGACTCTGACTTGCAGTCGTCGGCATATCATCAGACTCGGCTCCAAAATTTCCCTCTAACGGGCCTTTGTGGGCTGATCGAGCCTCCTTTTTAGCCCACCGCACGCTAATTTCAGTGGGTGCATGCAAGTCCAGTTTTTCATCGGCATGTATCGTGGAGAATGCCGTTCTTTTGTGCCCTAATTGGTAAAAAAAGATATCGGCAAAACTGTGCGGACTGCTGACATCTGACCGGTTGGCCATTAATCACGGTGCGCCGAATACTCGAAGACATGTCTCTCCAAGCTGCCCCAAACCGCGGGGGGATACGCTCGCGTCTGCGCGACCGGCCCTCGAACCACTCACCAGCACCAAAATTTTCAACGCGCCAATAAGATATGGTAGGGCCTGCCTCCCGCAAAAGGACTAACCGTCCCATCCGCGTGCTGTGGATTTCGAGAGTATCGGAAAAGAGTCCCAGTTGCATGTGAAGCGTGGCGGCGATCCACGCACCGTGTCCTTCTTATCCGCGAATTCCCGGCTGCCGACGCGACCCCCTCGCGCCATGAGAGGCCAACCGCATACCATGTTGTTGAAAAGTGTTACTTTACCCCTTTGCTGAGCGTGGCAATTCAAGTCTAGAATAACGGGTGTATCACCGCCACACGTGCCGCCACTGGCGGTTTAATATTCGCGGGATAGTTGCTAATGAGACTCAACCTTCAACTTTGCTTTATAGGGGATATATTCCAGCAGGCTCCTCGCCTGAGGTATCCGACATTTGTGGGGCCTCGTATACAAATATCGCCGTTATGGAATCAACTAGATCCGGTCTTCACCGGGTAGGTTGTTTGTTGCACGGAATCTGGTCTCAGGCATGCTTACACCGGAGGCGTGTCTAATTTTGCAGGGCCTTTCTGAACCTTTCACACAAGGAGTTGCTCCTCTTTTTGTGCCTCCGAGGTTTCCTTCTTTCGCTGTGCAGATAACAAGTCTGGTATCCCAGTTGTCTGTTTTAGAGGGGCAGGGAGATGGTGACCAAGGGTTCTCGCGACAGTTCCTCAAAAAAGTTGGTAAGCACTAAAACCCGTGCCCGATGCCATGCTGATGGCAGCACATTCTCGGTGCTGCTTACTGATAGCGCTGGCGGCATTATGGTGACTAGGGCTGTGGGCTTTGAGGGTGTTGCATTCTGTTACGCCTAGCGGACTTTTGTTGAATATGCCCCGCTTTTCCCCAATTGGGGGGAACGTACTGGTGTTTCACTAGTTATGGGTTGAATCAAACGATTGAAAAGTGGACTTTAGTCAAGCTCCCACTTAATCCCCAATGGAAACCTTTAGGAACCCAACGATTTTCCCAACGCGGACGATTTATCGCACGATTTCCTCCGCCCAGACACGTGCAAATGTTGGCGACTAATTCTGGATCTTGACTGGCCGGTTACTCTGGCATTAAATGCCTTCGGAGAAGCCGCAAAAAGAAGGGCGACGGACATACTTGCCAATCGGGGCCCTCAAATACGCATATACTCGATTAAGATCCGGTGTTTGAGCTGACATATCATCGAGCCCGGGACTGAACGGGATGTCGCATCACTGAAGGCTTCTTACGCTGTCAGTCGCCGCTTGAGTAGATACATGTTCGATCCTTGCCCGGAATTGGTTAGAATCCGGAGAGGAAGGACTCGTGTGAAGGAGAGGAATGTCGAGGCCTTGGGTCGGAGTCCATGGACTGGGGTTAAGGAATACCCTCCCCTGGAAGCTTAAGGGACCCGTGGCCTTATGGATTGTAAATGTGCCTCCCGAGGAATCAAGCTGGATCTCTGATCGTACCGGACACAGACCATACCAGGCGACGTCTCTGCAGAAACCGCTTACCTCGCAGGTGCCAATGAAATTTCTCTAGCGGGCATTCCCTGCATTCCTTTGTTTCACAGAACAGATCAGTTCATTCAATTTTCTCTGGAAACACATATCCGCTCAAGGGCTCTTCGTGGTCAGTTGATTTCCATCGGCGAGGAGGGGACCAGAGAGAAGCAACTGCTCGGGCATTCCAACGCCGGGTATTCCGCGATCTATAGATCTGCTGAGATTCGGTGCGTGGGCGGTGCTATCTCATGCCTTGCTATCATCAAGGACAAACTCAGGGAATCGCCCTGCCCGAATGTCTGAATATCTTACGAAGATACTGTCGCAAGTTTCTTTTGAACCCTCCATAACATAACCTGCTAAGTGTGCTTTCAGCGTGGCCCGTTTGATAGCGCGATGGCCTTGGAAGGCCATCTTCCCTCCACGGTGACCATTCCGTTTTCCTCTCCGCAAAGCACATTCCCGACTCGTGCTCAAAACTTTATGCTCGAAAAGTACACCACTTTCGCATGCGAGTGTGTGGTCTGTCCCGTATCTCTCTGCAAGCTCTCGTTCTCCGTTCTGACTTCACGCCATAGTCTCGGTATACACAGGTGGATTCTTGGATGGCGGGCGGGGGTTGTGGGCTCTAACTGACGCGGGGATCTTAGGGTTTGCGCGGAATTCATCGGGTGTTGCGTCGTCTGATGATGGCTCGTTCCATTTGGGAATCGCCCAGCTCGGCTCTCCACACCAGCGGCGCCAGAGTTACAGCGGCGCGTTGCACACCAGAACGGCTTTTCTGTCCGCCGACGGGTCGCTCTTACTGAAACTGTCGACCTCACCATTTGGTGTACGATTCATGCGTGCTCCTCTTGGATTCGCTCCGCGCCGCCATTTTTTGGGCATCGACAGGCCAAGGCCTGAGACAGAAGAGACACCGAAAATCAACGGAGCGAGCAGCCTTTGATTAATAAACGACATTAGACTGGCCGGTTCGGCCATGGGAAGTGAATTCGGGCGCTCATCATAGACCGGCCTGTTTTAATCCCGTGTGGGCTCGCGCCATTGGTGTTCTCTCTCTCTGTAGAAACTCCTCTCGCGCGCCGTGGGAACCTCATGTAGTCAGTCAAATTAGATTGCTCGCGCTCTCAGAGCTGATCAGGCTCGCAGGAGCTGGACTTCAGCATCCGCTTGGACGCCGGGGAAGGTTAATTTTTAAGCAGCTCTTCCAAAATGAGAGCATATAATAGTATTCCTGAGACGCCTTTTTTCACGACAGATTGATGTTACCTCTTTGACTAGCTTCTACGCCAATGATAATACCTTTTTAATTCGACCATAGCAAAGCTTCCAGACTCTCCCTTGGAATTACTTTCTGAGAGGCAAGTGGTCCATCGCGCCGTCCTAGAACCTTGCCTGGCAACATGCCTATAATTGGCAATCCCATTTTGTCCTCCATTCAGGCTGTTGGGCCCTCGCATTGCGTTTGTCGCGCCCATATCCTCCCTCGCAACAGCGTGAACGCTAAGTGAACTTATGGGGTTCCCAAACCGCCTCCTGGACATGTTTTTCGCAACCACGGCAGCTCTCGCTGATGCACATTGCCAGTATGACCCGCGCCTGATGGCTACGCAGTGACACTGCGCGACGATCCGGCCGAGCGTGCTGACCACTACCCTCTACCTCACCCGATTGCCCGGGATGCGCTCGGCCAGTTCAGCGCGGAAATGCCTCTGGGCTACACTCCCGGCAACAAAATGGCTAGCTTGTGGCCTACTACCGCTGCCTGTGGAGCCGTGATTAGGCTATGCTTCTCTCTCCCTTTGTCCTCTGGTTCCCAGAGATATGAGATTAAGGGCTTTTTTCTGAACCCCAGCCGGCTTCTCCTGACCCAAGATCAACGGCATATTGGCGTCTTCCGTCCAGCGGAAGAATATGGACCGCGGGATCGGTGCCCTGGAAACCCTTGCTGCCCAAGCTCCAGTGCGCGCGCGCCGGTGAGCCAACCTTTGGGAACGCAGCGGCCGCTGGCAGGGCTACACCGCGCGGCGAGGGGATCATGTTCCAACCTGGGGTCGATCGCCAGAAGTGCCCGCCGTTCTGTAACCTATTGGTGCCTGGCTTCCGTTGCCTCCCCGTTCCACCCATGAAGAGTGTGCCAGCCCAGGTGACGGCCACTACGCCTCCGTCCCGACTTACCTGGCTCCGTTGGCTCCTATACACGCGACAGCTTTGTCGCAAGGTTTATGACCATATCTTAATCAGATTTCCACAGTGACCCAAAAACTTCCGCGTTTCACGACAATCTCGAGGGGTCCCCTCCAAGCAGCTTTAGTTGGGCACAAACGCTTTCGAGCTGATGGGCGTTGCTATCGTGTCATTGAGCCCCAGATAAAATTGATTTGTGCATCAAATGGAAGGATGACCTAGTTCTTAACTTCCATGCCGAAAATGCGCGGCCGCCGCCTTGCCGCCAACCTATCGGGACGATATGGGATCAGGACAACTTACGGCGCATTTTTGCGAAGGTACCGCCAACAACTATCATAAAAGGATGGGTGTTAATAAAATGTACTCCGCCGCGGCTCCGAGAGGCGATGGGTTGGCGATTTAATCAGACTCCAAGCCCAAATTAAAAAAACCCAAGTAAAGTAGCCCAATCCACCGTGTTTTCTCCCTTGATTAAGTCATGCCTGAAGTTCATTTAAAACCAAATTGTCGAGGGCTTAATTGTACCGGGATGATCTCATAATTCAAACAGTATCAAGTATTCACAGCTTTTTGTTGATGTTTTTTCGGGCGATTAAATAATAACGGTCTAGGGCAGCAATTTGCCAAATAAACGAATCAACAGTTATAACTATGGGCGCAGATGGTTGGTTTGTTCCATTCAGCCCTTAGCTGATCACGAAAATAGCGGCTTCAATGCGCGGTACTTAATGTATTGTTGGCCATCAGATTGGTTTGATATTTTTATTCCACGCATGAAAACACGTTAACTGTTTGGATGAAATCCCCACACCAGGGCACATCATTGGCGAACAATATCCACCAATTTTATCATTAATTTCCTGACGCTTTCATCACCATCAGGCATTCACCCGCATTTTTTCAAAATAGCTTATCGATTCAGGGGATTTTTGATAATTTGCGCATGTTTTACCATTGTGAATGGCTTTGGCATTTGGTCCATATAGCAAAACAAGGGAAAGTTTTCCGGATTCGGATAATCAGCACTCCAGCCATTTTAAAATATTTTGAGTTTGTCCTCGGCAGCATTTTGTCCTGGAAAGCGGTTGTAACTGGTTGATCGAATCACCAGCTGAATATTGAGTTTTTGAAATTGTTTGCGCATCCAATTTCCAGTTGCGCCTTTGCATCAGGACCAACCGCAGAGACATCAAAATACAATTACTAATGGCTGCCGGTTTCAGCATTCACGGCTTTTGGGTATCCGGCTTGGGCAAGCAGATTCTGGCCCCCAAAGTCAATTAGCTTAGGTTCTTACCGCATTATTCACCCATCGTATAGTAAGGAATCTAAAACCCTTCTTGCCTTTCCCTATAGCCAAAAATACCCTGTGGGGAAATAGGTCCTTTGAGCAAGGTATCCCCCGCCCGTTGAAAAAGAATAGAAACAAATTCCTCTTGATAATAAGCTATCCGCAATCGCCTGGGCGGTAATTTTACGAGCTCCTCTCACTATTTCCTCCCAAACAACCGAATCGAGGCATAGTTAAACCAATTATAATGGGTTGTCGTACCCAACGGCAGATTGCAATCAATACCTTTTTTTCATCATGTTCATCACTTTTCAATCCAAACGAACGGCTTGAAGAGACCTGAATTGCCTGTTCAAAAACTGTCCGATGTCAACCACTGAACATCGTTAATTAACCCCTTGAATGAACTTGCCCCAATTAAGATGTGCTCTTCTTTTTCCCAGGTTGTAAAATAATCTTATCGATAAAACGGCATAGGCGAAACCGCATCACAAGTAAAAAAACTGCTGCCAGCGGGCGCCGGGATTTACCCTTCACTAGGGATAAAAATTTCACCATGATTAATTAGGGATTTTTAATTTCCCATCCCCATTCTGGCGGCGGGGTTTAGGGTCGGTTCTTTTTCAAATCAGCTGATAAAGGCACCCGTTGCCCGGCCCTTATCGGCATAACCCTCCCCACGTTTCCAGGGTAAATATTTTTATAAATCCCTCAATATTATCCTGCTTTGATATAAAACAACATCCCGCCTTCCCAAGGTAGTGATGGGGGCAAAAAAAATGGCATTTGCCAGCCAATTTATTTTAGCTTGTGGATAACTGACCATGAACCCCGTAATTTTTGGTTTTACGATAAATCATCAATGCGTTTAACAACCCTTTCTATCTGCAACGGGCTTTTCCTTAAAATTTTCAATAGTGGCTTGAATCTTCTTTTTGGACGCATTTTTTGCCAAGGGGTGGCTGCCCCAAAAATCTCCCCAAGCCTGACAATATGCCACTCATTAAGCCCAAAAAATAGGAGAATGGCACCTCAGGGTGTGGCCAAGACGCTTTATTTGATTTAAAACATTTAATCATCTGCTGTTAATTCCCGGGTTTCCCGGGATTTTGCCGGGGGGAAAATCCATGAGGGGGGGGGGGGGGGGGGGGTTGTAATTTATCTTTTTGGCGTCTGTTTTTTTTGGTTAAATCCCCCCCCCCAAAAAGATTCCTGATAAAGCAATTTTGTCCAGATTTATCACGGGACAAAAGGCCGGGTTGCGGTTGGAATTAAAGCGGATTCCAGGACGGGATAACTGATTGGTTTTAACCGTTGGAAAAAAGCAACATTTTTTCTTGGGCAGTCTGTTGTGACCGGTAGGCAGCTCACCATTTTTATATTCAAGCCAGCCTCAAAACTCCGGCATCTCGCCAGCAGGTCCAAGGGGCTTCTTTTTTAAGGTATTAAGGGGCGTTGATAGGATATTTTGAAAAGGCGGTTCATAAAAATCTGTGCCGTAAATCAGACGCTCGTTTGCTGAGTAAGATTCCGCGGCCTGGATCCAGATTGTTTGGGACGGCACATAAAACGAGGCTGTAACTTGGACGATTGCTTTTACTTATCAGCAGCAGGATTAAGGGGGAAAATTGATAGGTCCAGCCGCTGCGGTCTGAGGGCCGTGGCCGTTGAAGCCGGA
>Ga0163217_1032450_pt1 | contig 12148 bp, 5 predicted proteins | sample SynspAceP_FD_185933 | JGI IMG/M metagenome (GOLD analysis project Ga0163217, IMG submission 185933) | Saline lake microbial communities from Ace Lake in Antarctica - Synechococcus sp. Ace-P (PacBio error correction) | ecosystem: Environmental > Aquatic > Non-marine Saline and Alkaline > Saline ... | reverse complement strand
GGCCATGCCTTTGGCAGCCAGCGGCCAACCAGAATAGCATTTCTGCTCGAAGTGTGTTGCCTTTCTATCTGCTCGGACTTGCCCCTGGTGCGGTTTGGGTTGCACAGCCTGTTCCAGCACCGCCTGATAAGTTGACACCCGAGTTTACGCGTGCCGAGGTACATGGCCCCGGGCGCGCTAAAGAGCAGCCATGTCCATCCGCCGTTCTGGTTCTCATGGGGATGAACCTACTATGACGACCAGTCACCTATTCTGCTCAACATATACCTCTAGTCCATTGACAGCCCCCATGTTAACCGGAGGTGACATGCGCACTACGCTGGCCGCGATGCGAACTCAAAAATCTTAGTGCACATTCGACATTGGCGCAGGCCGCGATTTGTGCACGTCCGCAGGAGAGTCAAATCTGGTTTAGGTTGAATATGAGCGCTCCCAGGTCCTGACCCCGCCGCAACCAGCGCCTTTTGTTATACTGGATCCGGGGATCGCCCTGATTCGCGTCGGGTTGGCCCGGAGCGTTGCCCGCACCTGGATAGACTACAACCGAGAGAATGGCAGCCGCCGCGCATGTATCGGGCACTCGTTCTGCTGATAGCCGATGATATGTGCGCAGGGGCTCGACCCGCCAGCGCGCGCTTTGGTGTCAACCCGGGGTAAGTGCAGCTTACTCCGGACGGTTTCTTGGAGCAGTGGGGTCAGGCCGCACTTTTTCTTTCGGCTGAAATGGGATGTTGTCCTTTACCGCAAGCTGTGGATTCTGGATGATTTTCTGCGGCATTTCTTACGCCGGTGGTGTGCTCTTTACCATCCCTTTCCAACCGAGATGAGGCAATCAACCGCTGATCGCTATTCCGCAACCGCCGGCATGCCGTTCACCGACAAGCGTTGGGCGCCACGGCCAAGGTCTGGCCAGTGGGCCTTTCTCCCGTTTTCATGCGTTTATCGGCTGGCAACCGCCATAACTCTGATCCTGCGCGTGGACGTCGTACCGGCGAAGGATGTGATGCGGGCTGAATTTATGGCCAAGGTTTCCGACAGCCGCAAATCACATGCCAAACGCAGGCCCAGACTGGGAGACGGCGGGCGTCAGCACCGCCGGCATGAGCGAACGCTTTCGTGAATAGCGTCGCTGCCTCGAGCAATTCCTCTCGCGCCTGTAATCTTCCATTACGACCCGTTGGAGCATGCGAAGATAGGCCACGGTTACGCGCGGCGAACTGGACGAGGTCATCGGTATATTTCAGCCGCAGTGGGGCGCTGACAGACTGCCAGCAGCCGCTCTGCAGGGTTGAAGCTCAGCCGCGAGCGTGAGCGCGAGCGACGCGGTCACGGTGCAGATTATCCGAAGGGCAGCACCAGACAAACGCCCGCTAGCCTGGAATAGTACCTACGCGCCGAGATGGCGGTGGACCTGTACTAGCGCTGCGCGCCGATACATGGCGGCGACACAAACCGGCCTGGTCGGATGTGCGAGTACCTTAGATCAGAGCCCACGAGCCATGCTGACTCAATCCAAGCAGCGTCTGGGGGTCTGCGAGACAACAAGAGCAGATAGACCGCGCCGACCAGGCGCGCCGCAACAGTAGACCAATACCAGTGGCCGTCAGTCTAGAATCCAGACTCCACGCGTCAGGCGCGCGCCGCACCACTTCGCGGACGCTATAATACCCTCTCGCAGATTGCCCCCGAAGCGACAGTCCCGCACCATTAGAGCAGGCCACAAAAACCAGAGGGCTCCAGCCTGAGTAAGCCTGTAGCGCTACTGAGGAGAAAGCGAATTGAGCGAATTCCCGCAGCGGATCCCCGAGTGCCTCGTAGCCAACGCGAAAGGTCGAGCGGCTGCGACCACCACACGCAAGCCATCCGCCTGTAAAGCGAGGCGGCATTCAGGGATAAAAGTCTGTTCGCCGCAACACTCATCCAGAACCCCCGCGTATACATCCAGAAGGGTTGAACCACCGCACGTGGCTGTAAGGGCAGCGCAGCCGCCACCTGTGGTATCGCGCTGGACAGACAACGGCCGATGCGCACTCGCACCGCTTTGTGCGTCTATTACTTCCCGCCGCTGAGTTGAGATGGTAGCCAGACCGCCTATTGCGAGCACACCAGAGGAATAAGTCGAAGAGACCGACAGTCAGCGAGAGCGTGGCAGGTCAGTCTGTGTCGCCCGGCACGTGTCGACCGAGGTGGCTCAACGTCTGGTCGCATGCACCACTGCATCTCCGAGGTACCCAGAGTATTGCAGGGAAGCGTGCCGCGCGAGAAAACCGAGCCCCGCCAAGCCCTGTGGCTTATTTTCGCATGACAGCAGGATCCTTGGCTCAGTGCTCTGCCGGCACTAGATGCATAGCCCCCAAATAGTGCAAGGTCTAAGCCGCCACGTACGGAGCACCATCTGACGCGAAACCGCCAGGAATTTGAACATCGATGTGACTTACGCGTCTAGCTCGAGACACAGCCACCAGCAATCTGGCGACCGAGTCAATCGGCAGCAGCTTGGCTAATTTAGGCACTTACCACCCACTCTAAGACAACTTTCCGCCTCCATATTGCCGGCGCAGCCGTCCTAAAGACCGTTCGACTACAGTCCACCTACCGAGCGTTCCTATGTCTCTCTAAGACAGCAGAGAAAACAGTACATAGGTGCGCGGTCGACCGGCCATCAGTTGTCGCAAGCCGTGATATTTGCATTCTAAACCAATGCTCCAACATAGCCACTCAGCGCATCACTAGGAGACTCAGCCGAGCAATGCCAAGACGAGTGTGCGTCGCACCGACGTATGTCTCGGACAGCATCTGAGACGGTTATAGGATAGTGCGCGCGAGCCGGATGTGAGCGTGCCACCGAATTGTATGCCGACTGCCACCGCGCAGAGCACCAAGGATAGACCATAAATCTACTGCTAGGACAGCGAGCCTATCAACCCACAGTGTATACCCGTTGTACTCAACGGATACTTGACTACAGTCTAGATCTCGCTGATACGTTGCATCACCGCCGCCGTGAGGAGTGGTATATGCGCGAGCGTCGTCACACGATTGCGCGCTTATTACCAACGCCACGAAGGGGAAGCGCGAGCAAACAGAGAGTTAGTGTCGTTCAGAGTGCCACGGATCTCGCGTTAACGCGTCTTCCCGGGAGCTAATGGCGTCACGAAATCGAACTATATCGAGCCGATCGCTGATTCAACCGTAACCTACTGACAGCAACCACCAAATGCTTGCCTGCAAAGCTAAATATGCGCTGTCACGGCAGTCCGGCTATTCCCACCAGGTCGGTAGTTTGACATCGAGATAAGAGCATATATACTCGTCCTGAAGGTGCCAAAGTTTATAGCAGCTGCTGAACTGCCATCGCGGTCGCCCACTTACCAAGCGCTTGATTACCGCGAGTGTCACGATTGCGGCGGCGCTGTCACGCGACTGACCAAGCGGTAAAATGCAGCGCGTACTATCCAGATCTGCATGACCGCCACACGGACCCGACTCCAGAGCCTAGAAAAGCGCAGAACCGCACGGACAGTAGATCAGGTTCAAACCAGCCCCAGCCCATTTCCGACTGCGAGTAGATGGACATCTAACACTCCGGCGCAAGCGCCATGCCCCAGCAGGGACCGGTCAGGCCACTAGCTGAGGCGAGAAGGCCAGTGAAACCCACCGAAAAAACAGCAGTAAGAATACCCCAAGACGCACCCAGGTGTCTGAAGCACGTCGAGCGCTCGACATTACACGCAAGCAGCGTCAGTCAGATAGAAACCGATGCCTAATCCACCGTGGCTGTAATAGTCATTAGCGTGCGAACCAGCACGTGAATGTGCCAATGCATTCGCTACCATAAGTGGTGAGTCATGCACCGCAAGGGGAATCCTGCCAGTTCTAAAGGGGCACAGTCAGACACCGACGCGCCATGACCCCGGTCAGAGCTGCCAACCACAGACAAACAACTAATCAGACACCGTGAGGATGCGCAGAGAAAGCGGCAGAGGAGACAAGATCACCTTTCGGCCGTCCTATCACACTAGGCGCGACGAATTAGATTTTACAGAGCGGCTCGTCGGGTTGTGTCTCTACGCAAGGGCCAAATATCTGGATGGCCTAAGTGTGGAGTACATATCTCAGCCGCGACCCAAATCTATGCATACGACACCATCGAAGAGAGAACGCCAGCGCCAAACTGCACACGGCCGGTCACTGGTTTTGTGAATGCACCCCACTGGTTTATGAACTATGTGATCGTCTGAGCCCACGAGTCCACTGAAGAACTGCGTAATCCAAGCCCCTATCACGTGAGTAGGCGATTCTGTAACAACGAAATCGTACACAGACTCCGCACTGAACGTAGGAACCGCACAGCGAGGACGAACGCTGTCAGCGTTGCGGGGACAATCTATGCTCGAAATTCGAGGATTCAGGGGTCCGATACCTCAATAACGCGCTCGGCGATGGCATTGGAACGAATGAATCTGTGTACCACCCTCTAGCGATGTGAGGTCCGAACACCCACAAGGCACATTGTGGTGCCACGATGGCAGCGGAATCACACGCGGCCGCCGCTACTCGATAGAGATATCAACCGACACCATGCCCACGCCGCACGTTCCAGCTCCAGCAGAATGCGGCCGGTATCAACGGCGGAAAGCCGGAAGTGAGCAGCACCCGAATGCAGTCTAGCGCCATGGCCAGGATTCGTGACTCACCAGCGAGCACGTAATCGGCATCCGTGATCTGATCATTGAGTGTCCAGCGCCATTACGTGTGCCACGGGTAAGCGCAGAATGCGATACCACCAGCTCCACGCCGGCTAGAGCGAACGCCGACGAATCTCGACGAAAGTAATACCCATTGAGCCAGAATTCCTGAACCGGGCCCGGGGGCCGACGAACGACGATGCCCATATCTAGCACGGTCCGTATACCGGTCATCGAACCAGCCAGGCGCGCTCTCCCGGATCAACGACGGATACTGCCCAACACCCTGCGAGGCTGGGCTGGAACAGGCAGTTAGTGATCAGGCGCACCAAAAACCAGGATCGCCACAAGTATGAGGGTAACCCAGCGCACTCAGGCCCTGGGTGGAACATGCCATGATTCCTCTGGGCGACGTACAATGCAATTCGTAGGGTAAGTCAGGTAACATTAAAACGCCGCGTGATCCAGTACACCCGGAGTGAGATGGCAAAAAAAAAACTCTATTCTATCACCCGTTTTTGTAATGCCAGGAACCCTTCTCGACCCAATAAACCAAATCCGGCTAACACCTGGCGTGTGCATGGTCAGAAGAATTACTGGGTATGTATCAGAGGTCAGCGTGATTTCAGCACTATATGTCATGATATCACGCTCACCGGACGAGGCCACAGTTTTGCGTACGCAGCCTTAAGCACATCACAGACACAATGACACAGCCGCACCCACATGAAAACCACAACACAGAGCCTGTAAAAGGAAATGAAGTCGTAATATGACAAAACGCAACAGGCGCATCACATGTCTACGTGCGATTTGTACTCCGCCGCAGCTCAGCACGCCAGCCGTGGTTCCGTTACCCATACCGTGTCCAGTGCGTCTCAATTCACGGCGTCGGCTGGCAAACAGCTGATCGGGTTGAGTGTTTTATGTGTACTCAAGTCATCGCGGCGTTGCCGTCTTCCCTCCGAGAGCCAGGTGTCTGTGGATCACGCTTCCGGCTCGTGAAGGAGCCTCGACAGTCAGTGATGATTTAGCATTATTGGCGACATATCAGACCACGCGCCGCAGAAACTCGCTGCAAGTGCCCAAGTGGAGAATGACCTGAAAGGGTGAATCGGACTTTCCACGACGAGGATATAGGTGACGGCCTGGGAACATGTCCATCTTGCCGCCAAGACGGTACCAGAACGGCCGTAATCACACCGAGCTGGTCAGATAAGAAGATCCACAAGGAAACGCGCCGGAATATGCAGCTCGTCCTGCAACACGATGGCCGCGTAATTACCGGGTAATCTGACCTCCCCCCCACCACTGGGAATGAGCGAATCACATTAATGCCGCAACGCCTCCCGCCTCCAGCGGCGCAACAATGGCTACCGCATGCGCTGAATTTCCACAGCGGTATGCCCACGACAAGATGGCGTATGGAATGATCATCCAACATGTATCACAGTTTTACGCACCCACAACCCGTCCCAAACTCGATATCTGCGCTGGCAAGGCACCAGCGCCCGAACACGTTTTCTGCACTATGCAGTGCAGCACTTCACGGTCGCTGAACCTGCCAGAACTGTCTGCGGGCGGCATCTGGAGGCCTGCTTTATCTACCAAACAGCAGCAGCCACCAGCGCCAAAACGAACCAGAGGTTAGAAGCACGTCTGCGCTCTATTCGGTCCACCACTCAGTAGCACCGCATGCCGACGTCCTGCGGCGACCGTTTGACGCGCTGAGAAGTCGCAGCGCGCTCTCGTGATGTGTGTGCACGACGACAAGCGGTGACCTGGCCGGGTACAACCGCCACAGCAAAGGACGGTGTTCCAAAGCTCACGCACGGCTGCTGCAACCTTCTGTTCCAAAGACACACCGACGGCACTGACCAAACAGGCCACAAGCAGACCAAAGACTCTCGAGCGATCACGTGGCTTCCGGCGTCCATATCAGCAAAATGTCGATCACGGACATGTTCCCACTCACCCCGTATGATGATTCGACTTTCACATGTGGCGGCCCCTGCCCCGGAGATCTATGAGTCAGCCACCCGCGTATGAGTCCTTACATATTTGAGCGGTGAATTTTTCTTCTGGGCCCGCGCCGGCTATGTGGCTGGCTGGCATAGGTTGTGCTCTGCACACGCGTCTTGGATCGTGCGCGGCACTCTATGCCGGATCCTATGCGTCGGGAATCAAACGTGACCAGTCGTCTCCCGCAGATTCGCAGCTGATTCACAGGCCTAGTGCCACGCCCTATCTTCTGGCCGTTCATGCGCTTTCAGTGCCGGGGTAAGCACGAGCCAACGTGGCTGAGCGGCTGGGCAGCCCGACGCACTGATCATGCCCTGGGGTATGTTACATTCGCCTGCTTGGCGGTCCTGATCATGATCGACTCTGTCGCAGCGCGGAGCTTCCTGCGTCGAAAGGGCGCAAACTACGCACTACGAGAGCGATTCTCTCCAGTTGCCTGGGGTGGGTGGTTCGCAGCGAACAAGGTGACAGCCCGAGCCGAGTGCCCGCACTATCATGAAGATCTAGCAGATAACAAAGAAATCCTATGAGTCCTTTGCATGGCCACCGCTTCCAACGCGGTTTGGCCAGCCATGCGTATCAGTCATCGATCGCGTTCCAGTGCACGCAAGAAGGCACACAACTCTCACACAGAGCACCAGACTAGCGCACGAATGCGCGCCGGCTTGCCATAAGCCGCGTTCCGAGGCCGCCCTGAAGCACCAGCATTACGGAGTGAGCGATGCGTGCCACCGAATTACCGAACTCCGGACCTACCAGCGTCCAGCTTGCAATCGGGCTCCAGACGGTGACGGTGTGATCCACCACAAAACACCAGACAGGTACTGCAAAAATCTGCCGAGCTTCAAGGGACACGCGGGATGTGGGCCGACCACTGCGCGGCTCGCATACGGTGATTCCGGCTAGTACCCTGAATCGTCAGAGAAGTCAATGCTCTCGAGTCACACAAACGAAACGCCGCAGATGCGAGTGTAAGTCGAAACGGATCTGGCGGGCGCTGCCGTGCCTGATGACTGCATGATCGTGTCGCGGTGAGGCCCCCGACAATCATAGATTAGCCAGTCTATGGGCTCACTAGATACAACGAGTCCCCAGAACAAACACAGAGCGAGCTCCACACTGCTACGCACAGATAGCCAATGGAAGGAGAACCAGCGTGCGGACGTCTAGTGCGCTTCGGCAAAACTCGCTTTGTAGAGCATGGTCGAGACCCGGGAAGGGCAGTAACGATAATCCGGTTGAGGAAATAACTTGTTGACGCACTAATTGGACAACTAACGAATATTTAGAATGCCAGGAACTCCCTACAAGTAAGTTCTTGTGCATACGCTCAATCACTATGAGCTGCGCTGATCTCGGCCCTCTCGGAGTAGATATAAACAATGTGCCGTGACCAAAGCGAGAGTAAGTCACCGGCTATAATGGGCGCTAAGTCCATCGCGCGATCACCAGGAGTCCAGCGACGCGAGCACAGTCCAACGCGCAAGCTGCTGCTATTCTGACGGATTAGAAAAATAAGGCACGAGTTCGAGGACACGGCAGCGTGGCCGTCTCATCCCATTTTCATAGCGACGTCAAGCGCCGCGCGCTAAACACAGTAAGTAATAGTGCGATGAATCAAAAGTGCAAAACATGAAAATCAGCGCGGCATATGATCAGAAAGAAACGAAATCAGAACTCTGACCTGAGTCTAGCACGACTATACCCACTCAGGAGCAGAACCTTGGAACTCAGCTTGGATAACCTTGGCAACAGCCCGATTAGATGGAATGAGAGGAGGTCCAGAGTGAATAGAACGCAGAGACAGGTGCTTGAGCCGGTCGAGATCTAGACTTATCTAGCAACCTGCGATTATTCAGGCTATACACACCAAAAACAGTTCACCACTCGTGAATTTGTCTTCTAGATGGCCTAAGCACTACCTATCTCAGTTCCCTAATTTCAACCGTGAGCAGGATGAACGGTACTATGAGCAATGTCAGCCAGCCCCATCAATCAGCGTGGACGCAAGCACCAACGAAGCGTCAGTCCCGCGACGTACATCCGACCCCAGCCAGTGGCGCGCTCTTCCTGGACTACCCTTGCTACTGTTCACTCCCTATATCGGCCTTCAGGGACCGTCCACAGTGCCTCTTCAAGGGCATCTCTTCCCAAGGTTTGTGCAGGGAAAGCTCGACCAAACAACCGACGCGTTCTCTACCTTTGGGCTCGTAAGCTTGGAATGGCGGAGTCAATACATACCTTTAATCCCACCGAACTTCAGCTTGCGCAGGGACCCGGAGCTGAGATACATACCGGGCAGTCCAATATGAGAATTCAGATTATGGAGCCTTGGCGCGCGACTCCGCCGTGTCTCGAGCGTACAAAAAGAAGTCGGCACCTGCCTTAAGCTCATTGGCCGAGAGCTCACGTGAGAACGATCGTTTAATTAGCGCATTCGAAACAGATCGCTTCCTAGTGCGCAGGCAAACGTGCGGTTGGCTTCGCCCACATCGGCCTTGAGCCATCTGCCATGCCGGGAATCTTGAGGACGTAGTTACCCATGTGGCGCCCACGCAGGTTCTGCGACCCAGCCAGAGCTGATCAATCCTGGCAATGAAAAGTGCCATCGGTCGACCGGCACGCATACTCAGGTACGAGGCAGCGCGCACGCCGATCGCCGTATGCGGATCAAGCAGCTTTCGCCTACAAAGCGATCGTGAAACACACTCGGCAATGAGTCGCGCAAAGAGTATATGCACATGCGTCAAAATCCGAGCCGCACAGTTCAGTGAGACAATCGAAAAGCTTACGTGCGACCGTTATCAAGATCCAAGCGCTCAGCGGGCCTCGCACTTGTCAGCCTTGCCATCTGTAGCCATGGTTTGTATATGTCAGCGCATTCAACCTTCGGACAATTCAATGCGCAGACCCATTGCCGACCACTGCAATACCGAACAGCCAGCGCTCAAAAAATTCGACGAACACCATGATATCATCGACGCGATACAGGGACGCATGAAAGTGTCCTTTGTCATACTGATTGCCGCCATGAAACGGTGCCAGAATGTCATTTTGACGGTTAGTAGGTCAGTACGATCCTAGAAACTGGCCTCATCGGCAGACCCATGTAGAGGCTGAGCTGGCCAGATAACCGGCAAAACTGTACCGACCAAAATTAGCCCGTCCGGCACCGAAAAAAAGGCCCAATGGAATCGTGCCGGCCCGCCCAACTGCAGGGCCGCAGAATACCGCGGAAACACCGGAGTAATAGACGATCTCCCCGCATGTCCTGACGCCCCCCCAGCTTGGTTGATCGGAGCGCTTCACCCGCCACAGCCGAGTACCTTAGGAAACCCTAGCGGCGAAGCTGTCCTTGACCATTTCCGTGCAATTCAATCAAAATTGCCGTCGGGATGCAATTATTGTGGGTGTTATCGCCCATGATGGTGGTCATCTGACGGCCGCTTGCACTTCCGCAGACTGCGGTTTGGCGGAGTGCAAATAAAGATGTCCACGTTTTCTGCGCAGTGCTGCAGCCTTCGAAAACGGCAGAGCCGGTGTCACCCGAGGTCGCACCCAGTGACCCAACGCGGGCTCGCCCGCCTTGATCGAGTAGAAATCTGGAACTATCTTGGCACACGTATGCAGGCGAGAAAAGGTGTCAAGGCCGCTGAAGCAAGCATGTCGAGCTGAGCAAAAATTCACCAAAGTCTGCCCAACCTTTAGCCAAGGCTAACGGATCGGGCCTGTGTGGGGATGAAAGCATCGTATCAGCACCACCACCTTCGTTGGCTCCCAAGTCTGGCCGCAAGCGGCCGCACACTGGCCTAGTTGTTCACACTACTGAAGGTGCCGTAGGTTTCCTTCAAAGAATCCGACGAAAATCCTTGTCCTTGATACTACCTTCGACGAAATGCCATAACATTGAAGGCCAGCTCGTGGATAGGGCAGCCCAAGGCCCAGGGAAGCGATTTCTTCCTGGCGGTAAAGCGCGGCAGGATTTCCCGGCACATACAGGCCACCATCGGTAGCCAGACCAGCCAGCCCAGAACATCTTCAAAAAGAGGTTCATGGGGCCGGGCCCTGCCACGGGTGCTTTATATAGCGCTATGAGGTCAAGAACGTGCAGGTTAGCTAAGAAAGCTAGAAGTTGAAGCTTGGAAGTTGTTAAAACTCCAGCTTTGAGCCTTCCAGCTTCCAGCTTTTTTCTAAGTTCAGTGGTAGTCACCCGGCATCCGGCCACAGGGTATCAGCTGGCCACTTTGGAAGCAGTCTGATATCGGTCGGGCCTCTCGAACGCGCGGTTTCGATAGGCATCGTTCATGTTTCTGCTTCGAGCACCGCGGGTGCTGCGATGATGTCAGTGAGCATCTCTCAGTCGCATCGTCTACTCAACTGCTCTTGCGAGTACAATCCACTTCCTTCTGATTCTAAGGAGCATGGATTGGCCTGATATTCGACATCTCTGCGCTCGGACAGGAGTTTATGGCTCTGCGACCTTAGCCGGATCGCCATGCGCGTCGGCGATTTCCTTGCAGCACTGAGCTATTTTATATATGCGCAAAGATTAAATAAGAGCTAGTTTTACCACGCGGGGATAGAACCCATCCGAGGCACACTCGGCTCTGAGGTAAAAATTAAAGTCAGAACCGCACAGCATCGCATAGCAAACCGGGCGTCCAGATTGGAGTATTCGATCTATGAGCGAGGGCACTGAGAAGGTCAGAGGAAAATAATCTGCTGTCTGTACATTGCGGATCTGTGTTCTGACCTCTGCGTGCCGTCAGGGAGTGACGCCTACCCACATCGGAATCGATGACTCGGAAATCTAACGTCATACTACCTATAATAGTGCACGACACCTGCTCTGGTCGTGTGAACTATCAAGGCCTATGCTCCTCCGCCACCGCGTACATATACACAAGATAATGAAACCCACGGCCAGTGCACCAGTGTAACCATTAATCACCGGTTAGTAGCATATGCGTTTTCATCACGCCGTTGACGTGTTGACGTATCAGACTTGTCACTGTGAGACGCAAGGAGTCGGCGTGCCCAAACGACGCAACTCAGTAGCGCTGCGCAATTGGCCGTCCTGAGCAAGATACATCGAATCAGTACGAGCTGCAGATGCACCCAAGAAACGAAGACTTATACTATTTCAAAGGGAAACACGGAAGGCTTCTCTGCGACGTACGGTTCACATCGGAGCCGTAGAGGCAGCTTTAAATTAGCTGATTAGGACCCTCTTTCGAGTTGAGGCACCTCAGGTGGAAAGATACGAGAACAAATCTTGCTTCACTTATTTAATAATAAGGGTTTAGCGCTTCCATAAGTTATCTAGTATATGGTTGGCTAATCGTCAGAACTTGCTGTCAATGAATTCTCATATTGATGACGGTTTGCTTCGAAACGTCGCGACTGGTCACGGCGGAGATGCCTCCATCCCTCCATCT
>Ga0163217_1103058_pt1 | contig 12150 bp, 15 predicted proteins | sample SynspAceP_FD_185933 | JGI IMG/M metagenome (GOLD analysis project Ga0163217, IMG submission 185933) | Saline lake microbial communities from Ace Lake in Antarctica - Synechococcus sp. Ace-P (PacBio error correction) | ecosystem: Environmental > Aquatic > Non-marine Saline and Alkaline > Saline ... | reverse complement strand
GGCACTTCGGGGCCGAGGATAGAGCGCTTTGGGGGCCCATGTCGCGGTTGGTGAGCTTTGAACCGGCTTCGGCGAAGGCATCAGCCAAAGGCCTGCTGATCCTGGTTGAAAGCGGCGGGGAGATCGGCTCGTAGATCGGATCCGAAGCGCAGCGACAGATCCCGCGGTGGTGATCATCGCGCCGATGCCCGCTGTGTTGGGTCGCTGGGGCGTCAGGAATCAGGTGCTTCATCGCGCACATCCTGGCCCGCCACTTGCCAGGCGCCGCGCAGGACTCTTTCTCCAGCTCCCACTCGTACCGGAAAGAGCATCTCGAAGTAGCGCGAATCCCAGGTGGTGCGGGTTGGTTTCCAGCCCCCTCGATCCCGCTGGTGGTGGAATCACTGCCCTTGCCGCTTGCCGGAAACGTTGTTGCCAGCCCAGCCCCTGCCTTCTCAATGCTGGCCGCCTCTGGGGCGGCCCCACAGCTTAGGACTCCCGGCTCCATGGGCCTTGCCGAAAGGTGTGGCCAACCGGCAACCAAAAGGCCACGGTTTCCTCGTCGTTTCATCGCCATGCGGGCAAAGGTTTCTGCGCACATTCGGCGACCCGAAGGCCAACCGGGATCGGGCTCGCCATTGGGCCTTCCGGGTTCACCATAGATAAACCCATCTGCACAGCGCGAGGGGTTCTCCAGCTCGCGTTCGCCGCTGTGAGCGTCATCCACCCCTCAGCTGGTTTTCGTTGCCCCAGTAGAGTCTTCCTTCCGTTGCCAGATATCGGACGCGCCCACCCCGAAGCCGAAAGGTGGGGGAAAACCCATCGACTCGAGGGCACAGTTGGCCGTGAGCACGATCAGATTCAGCCCAGGAGAGGCGGTTGCCGACGTTACTTCTGTTGATCGGCCAGAGCAGCCGCCGGGCCTTGTCGAGGTTGCCGTTATCAGGCCAAGCTGTTGATCGGAAGCAAAGCGCTGGTTGCGGTGCCCCACCGCCACCGGCCATCCCCCGGTGCGATTAGGTGGCCGGCGCTGTGCAGGCCATGCGGATGAACAAGACCGCCGTAGTGCCCCCAGTCGGCGGGCCACCAGTCTTGGGAGTCGGTCATCAGGGCGTTTGCAGCATCCCGCTTGGACGCAGCGAAATCCAAGCTTCGTTGCAAGGCCTCGGCCGTTAGTTGGAAACGCTGCCCCGAGCGGATTGTGAGGGCCGGTGCGTGCTGATGAAGAATTGGCCAGGTTGAGCTGGTGGGCCACCACTGCGATTCGACTGATCCCCGGCGGTTGTTGGGCGCGCCGGAGCGGCCGCCCAATTGGGCCTGGCTGATGGGCAGTCACGACGGTTTCCTAGGCAAGGGACGTGGGCTGGCGTCCATCCCTCTCGAACCGTATTAAGCAACGCCGGGGGGAGGCGGTGCCCAACACAATCTCAGCGGCTGAGGACCAGGCTTAAGTGGCTCGATGCTTCAGGGATTCCCTGCCTGCGTTTGTCGGCTCTCTGGACTCGAGGCAAATCAGAAACGAGCCGCATTCATGGTCATCGCCAAGGTCGCCTGCAACGCACTCTAAGGAAGCGATTGTTCATGCCTCCATCCAAAGAAAGAGAGACCCCCTGAACAAAAATCCGATGCGGCACTGGCCAGGAATAAGGCCACATGGCTTACTTCTTGACGGCTCTCCAAAGCGATGCAGGGTATTCTTTGCTCTTCGATGTCTGGGTTTTTCCATGGAAGACTGTCCCAGATGCATGGCCCTTTGGTCAGAGATAACAGTCGGGCAGAGTGCGTTGATATTGAATATTGTGTTGGCCCCCATTCAAACGGCCATGCCTGCGTCAGTTGGTTGAGGGCGCCTTGATGCCGCATGATGCACCTAGTCCAGGAGTGGCGATGAAGGCTCACCAATCGATGAGATGTTGACACTTTGCCGTGTCCCTCTTGACATTCTGGGGGGAACAAGGCTGAGAAAAGAATCAAGGCTGAGCGAAGATTGACTGAAAGAATACATCACTCCAGTCGTCCTGTGTGATTTTCAAGGATCGACTTGAACCCTGGCGATGCCGGGCATTGTGCACAAGGACAATCCCATTCCGGGGAAAAGGCTATGCTCTTTTCACCTGCTCGTCCTGCTCCCTCGATCGGGACGAAAACGTCTTCTTCGGATCACCCAGCAGTGCGATTGATTGTTCTCGACAATACCTTGGTGATCCTGCCTCAGCCCTCTTTGTCCCTGCCGATCACTCCGATGTCTGCTCCAGCTTCGGAGAATCTTTCAGCGATTGCCGCACCCAGGCCTTTGGAGCTCCCGAAATCAATTGCCTTTTGCCATCGAGTCGAAAATCTTTCATCCCTGTCTTCTTCTCCAGATCATTGTTTGACTTCAAGCTCCTTCGGGTGCTGGTTTTCTGAACCTTCGAAATGAAATTCGTTTTCGATCCTCTTCAACTCTTTGCCAGGGTCAGAATCCGTTGTCCAACCACCAGGGTCTCTAGGTCCAACTGGCCCGGCTTCGGCGAGGGGGTCCTGGGTGCCCTTGCGATGGCCACCATCGGCCCCAACACGTGATCCTCGTGGCAGGTGAATCAGTTCAGCCGAGCTCTCGATCTCGAAGCCGATCATCGGGCAGCTCGATAACCCCAGGCCAGTAGCGGCCAGCATCAGGGTCTGCATCGCAGACCGATCGAGGCGCGGGCCTCATCGCGCTGAAAGGCCACTCCCGGCCTTCGTGGAAGGGCCCATCCAGCCACAAACAGATCAGGCCACCGCTGGGGGGGCATTGGCCCAGTAGCGCTCGGGTTGCTTGCTCCAGGCCTTGAGGTCTGCGGTGAACAGCCCAGCAGCGAAAGCGTCGGTGATTCTGGCCTGGGTCGTTGCCGTAGTCGGCGGCCGGATCTGGCCGCCAGCGCCGAGAATCGCGCAGGATCACGAACCGCCAGTGCTGGATGTTGAAACTGCTGGGCGCCTGGATGGGATCTCCAGCAGCGTCCGCTCCTCAGCAGCGCTGAGGCGATGGTCGGATCGAAATGCTTCCCGCCCGCCGCGGCATTCGATGGCGTCGATCACATCCATGGCAGGAAGGGCAGGGTTGGCGGCGCTGTGACCCTACAGGCTTGTTTTTGACCATCCTGCAGAGCCCTAGCTCCAAGGGGCAATCAGCAGGGCAAAGTCGCTTCGTTACCCTGGGAACGCCGCTGCAACCTCGGGCATGGGGTTTACTGGTGAGATGGGGTCTTGGCGCGACCAGTGGCTACGACACCAGCAGCACGTGGCCGGCTTCATCCGCTCCACCGCGCAGTTCCGCCACTGGATCACGCCGGGCTGGCCGGCGGCCCCACTGGCGAGGGGGGCTTCCGCAGCCGAAGCAGGTCGCTACCACCTCTTACAATCTCCCACGCCTGCCCCCTGGGCCATCGCACGGCCGATCTGCCGCAGCATCAAAGGCTTCGCCCCGATGCTCTCGCACTCGGGTGGTGCCACTGGCAGATGGGCAGGACCAGGGGCTGGACATTCGCAGCCGGCGACGGGGGTGATTGCCGACCAATTCAGCCACGGCCAAAGGTGTTGCACGCGAATTCTACACCAGCGCCGCATCCCGGCACAGCGTCGCGTCACGGTGCCACTGCTCTGGATAAGGAAAACAGGGCAGATCGTGAACAACGAATCCTCGGCAAATCATCCGGATGTTCAACAGTGCTTCAATGACATCTGGCGCGATCCTGGCGACTACTACCCCGAGGATTCTCTGGGATGAGATTGCATCAATCAACCAGCTCATCTACGAAACGGTGAACAACGGCGTCTAACCGCTGCGGATTTGCCACCAACTTTCAGCGGAGGCCTACGGACGAAGGCCGATCCAACCCCTGTCGCCAACCCTCGACCTGCTCGAGCAACGGGCTCTCCGATCAGCCCTTAACCTGGTGGGCAGCCGCATCACCGAAGCTGACTGGCCGCCTGGTCACCACCTTGGTGCGCTTTGATCCGGTCTATGTGGGGCATTCAAATGCAAACCTGCGGCCGCATCGTCGACTATCCAATCTCTGGCGCTACGTGCGTGAGCTCTATACTTTCCCGGTGCTGGCCGGAAACCGTGAAAAACATGCAGCACATCAAAGGGCATATTACTACCCAGGAGCCATCCCACCATCAAACCCGTCCGGCGTGGTGCCGGCAGGGCCTTGATCAACTTGGACGTAGCCGTTCAGGGGAGCGGTGACGCCCTCGATCCGGTCTTCGTATCTCCTGGTTTAGACCCTGGAGCTGGCGATATTTTCCTCGGAGGTTTTCCCAATAGCCGCGGCCGGTTCACTTCCAGTAAGGGCTGCCCACGATGCGGCGGAAGCTGTGGGGGTGAGCTCCAACAGCCGCTTGCGCATCTTCCGCGTCGTTGATGGAAAGGTTGTCGTTGGCTTCCTCATATACGAAGTTAATCGACGGACCGGCTGGTGGCAACTCCAGCCAGGGTTGAAGTTTAGGCGCTTGGGCCACCTCGCGCACCCCCTTCATAGCCCGGAATGAGCATGCCCCTCATACCACTTGGCGTTGAGGCAGCTTGGGTGCGCTGAATCAAAGCGGATTCGTTTTCGCTTAAAAAGAACGCACTGGGCGTTTGGCCGTGGTTGTGGTCAAGCGATGTAGCTGGTGGGTGCCTTGGCCGTCGTCACGGCGGCCGGCGACAGTTTTGGTTGGGGTCGAACGAAGTAAGTGGCTCACATCGGTGAGCGAAATTCTCAGCGAATCCAGGTTCTGGAAGGTCACATCGGCGGTTTCATCTCTGATTCGAAAACACGTCGACGGTTCGGTTCATCTCACCGGGGTTGTCGGCGTGAAGGGCGAAGGTTTTGCTGAGAGGTACATCTCCTGGAGATTCTCCTTCTCTCCCAGTGGCTGTTCTCCACCGCCAGGTTCACATTCGATGAATAGCTACCGCTGGCATTGGAGACACACCCGCGTATGGCCCCCGCCTCCCGCAGCGAGATGCCCTGAGAACCTGCCGGCCTGCTCCCGGCTGTGCTTGCCGCCACAAAGTTCATCTCCAGTGCCTCATCGGCCTCCGGGGCCATCTTCCACGCCCTGCAATCAATCAGGCCCATCTGGTTGATGAACAGGATCGCGGAAACACCGTGAGAATTCACCCACCACATCGATGCGGGCGGCCCCAACTCCTTCAAGCCGAGAGCAACTCCAGCTTGTTGACCCGGCCGAGGGAATCGGCCACGGGCGCACCCGATGACAGAGGATCTGGGCGAGGGATCGCCGTAGCGTCTTGATGTTGTCGGTGCCCAAGAGCACGCAGCGATGGTTTCGGGCCAGGTGCCTGCTCGGCCTTTCTTGGCGCTAGATCAAAGCGATCCACCACCACCTTGGGCGCGGCAATGGAACGGCGCGGGTGGAATCGACTGGGGGTCGAGGGCGTGGATGTTCTGCCGCTGGCAGCAACACCCGGGGTTGCGGAATCGGATCACCGCCCGGGACCGGGATCCACGTATTCGCCATCGAGGGCCGCAGCAGGCTCTCATCTCCATGTTCGGCGCAGATCTGCTCGAGGCAGAAGCGCAGGTAGCCGAACAACTTGTCGAGCTCAAGGCGGATCACGCCGCAAAGCCCGGAGGACCGGCAGAGAGCTCAAAGCCAGGCGGCTGGGGGCGCTCATAGCGAAGGCCGCTCCAGCAGGCGAAGAAAACCAACAAAGCGACCCTTGGAGTCGGACCCGGGCCATCGCTTGCCCGTGACCGCGCGCACCATCGAGCCACCGCCGCGCGGCAGGCCTCAGTGATCGTTCTGCGTTGAGCTCCACATCGACCAGCACCCGGCGTGTTTGCCGCGGTAGATTGGCATCGATCGTTGCGCCCGAGGCTTTCGGCGATCATGGGCCCGGCAGGCTGCGATTAGCCCTCTTCCTCACGCTCGAGAGCGGGCGATGGCTCACCAGGTGGCAAATCGCCCTCCTCCAGCGGTGGTGGTTTGCCGATTTCGTGTGACCAGGCCGCAGGGCAGCAGCCGGCTTCTCGATTTCCATCAGCTGGCGGTACACCGCACCCACCACCGAAATCGCGGCCCTCAAGGTCCAGCTTCGCCGCGGCCTCACCCTCCGGCAGGGTCACGTCCTTGTCGAGGGTTGCACTGGCGGGCTGTTTCCCACGATCGCATTGACGATCTGCACACCCCTGGGAGCGGCTCGCGCAGCTGCTGGTAAGAGCCCACCAGTTCGCCCAGCTCCTTCAACCCCTGTAAAGCCCGGCGTCTCAAGCGGTGGGGTGAGGTAGCTGATCGTTGGCGCATAGCCCCGCCCGCTTTGCGGATCGTGGCCTCCGACGGGATTGTGCCGGCCCGAGTAATAGAGTTCGGCAGGGCGCCGATCAGTTGAATCCGGGTAGCAGGTTTCGCTCATGCCCATCTGCTTGCGGGCATTTTGAACTCCAGCGAGCCGTGGGTGCGAAATGCAAGCACCGCATCGGCGCCCCAGACCTTCCCAGGTAGGTGTAATACGCGGCAAAGCCGTGCGTGGGGCCTGGCACTGCGCGAATAGAGCAGCGCCGCATCGGATCGCCTTCGTAGCGAATGGTGGCTGCACGCCCACAAAAAATATTGCCGAAGTGGCGGCCGTAGATCAGCAGGTTGGTGCCATCGCTGTTGAGATTGCCGGGGGGCTTGCCCCAAGTTCTCTCCAAGCCCGCTCGGAATTAGGCGGTGAAGCCGCTCGTACCTCCTCCACGCTATTGCGGTGGGCGATCGCCATTCCGGTTGCGCCCTTGGAGGGGCCTCGGGATCATTGATCACCGCTTCCATCAGTGCCTTGCGAATCCCGCGTCAGGTTCTGCACCGTTCGTAGCCTGGCGCTTCAATTTTCCTCAGCACCCGGTGGATCGAGCCGAAGGACATCGAGGTAAGCCGCGCGTGCCCACGTTGCCTTGTCGGGCGGGAAGCTGAACACCGTGATACGCCAGCTTTTTGGTGACGCGGGGCTTGGTGTCGCAGCGAGGCCCAGCGGATCACCCGCTCGGCGATCGGCTTGACCCCGGTCCTGGAAGGGTTGTGGGGCCTTGCCGGTGGCGTCTCATCGCGGCCAAGCACCGATCCGGCTCGATCGCGCCATCGAGTCGGGATGGCGATCTGCAGGGCCACCTGCACCGGGTTGTAGGCCCAGGTCGCTCTCCTCCCACTTCCTGGGTGTCTGAACACCAGCGGCAGGGCCACATGTAGGCCGTTCAGCTTCGGAGAGGCCCTCGATGACCGCGGGGATGGTCTGGCGGGCCGGGCCACCGATTCAAGGGCGAAGCCGGTGAGGCTCACACCCATCCACCAGCGGCTGGTCGGATCGAGCGGGTCGTTAGAAGAAACCTTTGACGGGCCTTGGAGAAATCGAGCCCGCGCAGAACACCGGAATCAACGGATGGCGCCGCGATATTCCCGTTCCTGCGATCACCGCCCACGTAGTGGCGCCTCATCGCCGGTGACGATGTGGGCGCGCTGCAGCACCAGAACCGATCACCCGGACCGGCCTTGGCCTTTCTCGCTGAGGTTCGGCCGCGGCTGAGTTCCAGTTCAAGATATTCCTTGAGGTCTTTCGAACATCCCCGGCGCCAGGGGGTGCCTGAGGGCCCAGATCCGGGAACACCCCCGGTTCGGCCACCTCAAAGCGCCGGCCGGCCCAGTGTCGCCCTTTGGGAATACTATTATCGAGCAGCATCAACAGCAGGTTGCGCAGGTTGTCCGGCGTTCCCCCAGCAATACTGAAGCTGCAGCAATGGAGGAGCGGGCATCCTGGCGGCCTCTCCACCGGCAGATATTGAGAAAACCTTGGGCAGGTGTTGAGCAGTTTTCAAACATCGCGTCCTGGAAGCCGGCGCATTGCCCTTGCCTTCTTCATGAAGCTTGGCGATGGCGCTCTTGCTCTGGCCCAGCTGGGCCATCGAGAAGGTGCCGAGCTGATTGAGGCCGCATCACCTCCGGCATGGGAGGGCAGGACCCGGCGGCCTTGAGCCGATCGCGGTTTTTTGGGGCCACCGCCTCCACCCACCTTCTGGGCCAGATCTTCAATGCGAAATCAGCGAGGGCGATTGAACACATCGGCTTCGCCACATCGGCGCAGAAGGCGGACGTTAGTTCTCCGGATCGCGCAAGCTCCGTCAAATCAGGTAGCGCTCAGTCGACGGCCAGGCACTGTTCTGCTCGTTGAGGACTGTTGGCCGCCTGGGTGAGGGCGTTCTGGTACTGGGGCTCGAGCAACCACGTAGACCGCCCGCATCACGGCCCGACCCTCACTGCCGCGGGGCCATTGCTTGGTCGTCTCGGACGCGAAACGGCGACTGGCGGAGCGGGACTGCGTGAACATCGGCGCCAGCGTGACTTGAGCATATGAAGAAGCTTACGCGAACTCCGCTGTTGCGCGGCGAGCTTCTGAAGCCAAAGGCGTAACAGGTCTTGCCTGGCCTTTGCTGGCCCTCCGCCCCGCGCGATCGGCCATAGGCTCAGCGGTATCTCGTGCCACTGCAAGCCCTTGATGACTGCCGCCAACGGGCCGTCCGATCACCCTGCAAGCCAGGTCGCTCAATTCGCCGTGGTGTTGGCTTGGAGCTCTGGCCGGATGGGGGCTGAGGTGGTCAAAAGCGGTGACCGCAGCCGCCGAACTGCCAGCTGGGTCGGGCGCGATCGGACCACCACCCCCGGCAAAGAAAGGGGCGGATGTGGACTGGAAACTGGCGCTTGGGTGAGCCTGGAGGTGGCGATCAGCGCCGACCTGGAAGGGACTCTCTGTCAGCCCAGCCAGGCCGTTTCGCCAGCAGCCCGCTGGGGCAGTGCTTGGTGGATTTTCACCCATCCAAAGGTGGTGTACGAGCACACCCGTGCCGCGATCGCCTACGGGGTGCACCCGGTGATCGGCACCACCGGCCTCAGCCCGAAGCAACTGGCGATCTGAGCCGGTTTTGCCGAGAAGGCCGGGACGGCGCCGCCATCATTCCGAATTTTTTTCCGTCGGCATGGTGCTGCCTCCCAGCAGGCGCCGCCGCCGCCGGCCCGCTTCTACGGACTTCGCCGAACTCACCGAGCTGCACCCACAAACGCCAAGGGCGACCGCCCCCAAGCGGCAACCTGCCTTTCAAGACCGCCGAATGATCGAGGAGAGTCGGCAAAACTTCAAGCCCCCCAGGTGGAGGAGCACGGAAACGCTGGCGGCTGCCGCGGGGGCAGCGCGGAGAGCGGCCTGCGCCTGCACTCGATCCGGCCTGCCGCGGCCTGGTGGCCCCACCAGGAAGTTGATGTTCCGGCGTCGCTGGCGAAACCTACGTGCGCGCCACGACACGATTGATTCGCTCCGCCTAACATTGCCGGCGGGTGCTGCTGAACCGTGCGGGGGTGGCGCCAGCTCAACGGCCTGGTGTATGGCCTCGAACGACTGCGTTGACGCCATTGCTGATCCCGCTCAAAGGACGGCGAAGCTGCATCGCCTGACCCGGCGGTGGCCACGGCCCCAGTTCAACTTTCTGCAGCGGGCAACCCCCGGCAAGATCCGCCAGCGGGTGCTGATCTCCGTGATCGGTGGGGGTGCTGTCGCTGCTGATCGCCCAGAGCAGGATCGCGATGCGCTTCGGGCCGAATCGGCTGGTCTGCGGCTTCGTTGGTTTTGTCTATATCCTCGGGGGCCGATTCGTCGAACGCGGGGCGCCGCAAACGCCCACCTCTGCGCGCGTACAAAGCAGGGGCGATCTTCAAGGGGTGGTTGGCCGACCTGTTCACGCGGGAGGGCGCATTCGTGGGGAGCGGCAAGGAAACAGGGCGATGGGCGGGGCCGACTTGGAGCTGTGGAGAAAACCGCCGCACCTGGGCTCTGCTCCAGTCGAAGACGAGGAGGGCTACCTTGGGCCAGGTGCGTTCCCGATGGACAAGAAGCCACAAGACGATTCCGCAAAGGGATGGCGATCCGTTGCCTGGTACTGAGCGAGCGGCCTGACTATCTCACGGACGGGGCCCTCAGCGACGCTGGATTCCCTGGCCTGAGGCTCTGGGTCGGGGAGTAACCCTTTCTGTTGCGGCCAAGGCCTTTGAGAGCTCTGCCTCCGTCCGCCTGCGCTGAAGTTTCCATCACTTCCGTTACGAGCGAAACAATGTGTTACAATTACGCCATACCAAACGAAGTCACCGATGACCCAAGTCACCTCCATCGCACCCACCACCGACCGCGCCCCGATCCGTGGATCCACCGTCACGATGGAAGACGGCGGTCGCCTTCAACGCTTTTGCCACCGAGCCACGCTGGAAGTGGTGGCACCTGAGGGCGGCTGGGTGCTTTCCACGAGCGCGCGAGGAAGGCTTCAATGGCCCGCCAGGCCATGCTCGGCTTCATCGCCCTTGCTGGCACCGAATTCGCCTCTCGGTGGCGGAAGCCTTCAACCGCGGCCCTGTCTCGGCATCCGGCTTGAAACGGGCTGGAAACGGACGGTTTTCCGACCCTGCTTGATCACCCTTGGATTCCACTTCAACATCAAAGCCGCAAACAGGACTTCTGTTGCCGGCTTTTTTTATGGGGTATTCGCAGGCCCGCAGGCTGACCGAAATGCGCGGCTCACTGCTGGGCCTCACGGTCTCGGAGCCCAGGTCCCACCGGGTGCCCTGGCCGCCCTGCCCTCGCTGAGGTGGGCTGGCAGGTGCACCTGGGAGGAATCCACTCTCTGCGGAGCAGTTGCTGCGGCGCCAGCGTGCTTACGCCCTGTCCCATTCCAGCCGTCTTGCTGCTCCAGCGCCTGGGCCTCTTGGCCAGGAACTCCACCCCTGACCTGGCCTCCGTCCGGTCGCTCCAACTCTGTGAATCTCGAGGTTAGGGCGGGCGAGTTTGCCGTTCAGCAGCGCCGATCTTGGGCGCGCGGCCCCGGCATGCCACCGGCCACTACTGCGTGCGGCTGGGTGCTGCAGGCACAGGCCTTGATTGGAGCTTCTCCTGGAGCGGCTCGAAGCCAAACCCCCAATCGGTACGGCTGTCCCTGGAGAGGGCTGGTAGCAGCAAGGGTTCGCGGCAAACGGCATCTGGTCGTGGCCGCCGGACGGCAGCGATTCGCCCCAGCCGCTTCAAAGCTCGCATCGCAAGCTGGCGGCTTGCCCTACCGGCAGCCTGCCTGAGCGTTCCAGGTGCGCCTGCGCGGCTCAGCGCCGGATCAGGCCTGGGAAGCTGTCCGCGCCCAGGGACCGTTCGCGGTTTGGCTTGCCGCTGCGGTGGCGATCCACTTTCACTGGTCTTGGGGTTTGCACCGGCCCAGCGCCTGCGGGCTCTGGGAGAGCGTGATCCGGTAGGCCTTCTCGACCACTCGCCGGATTCTCCCTTGATTGGCTTGCAGGTCGAGGCCCTGCCGATTACCCCCCGCGCCTTCCCGGTCCGGCCCTTGGGGATGGCCCATCCGCTGTTCCACCGTGGCAACACGTGCTTGCTGGGGGGGAAAACCCTGCACCCGCTGCCATCCCGTTGGCGGCAGGGGGCTCAACCTCTGGCTGGCGGGATGTGCGGCCCTGCAGAAAACAGGCGGAGCGGGCCGCCGCGGGCGGCCGGCTGGCGGTGGGCTGCATCGGCCGCTCCTATGCCTGGAAACCGCTGGGGGATGTGCTGCTCACCCTGCTCGCCAAACCGACCTGCTTGGTGCGCTTGTTCTGTTCTTCCAAAACGCCCAGGCGTTGCTGCTGGGATTGCGGCGCCTGGTTCTGGGCCTGCTTGGGTGAGCGGGGCGCCGCTGGCGAAGGTTGAGCTGAAGGCGGATGACCCCCTGGGGCCTTGCCAGGCTGACCGCTTCCATGGTCAGAGTGAAAGGGAGTCTCTCCCTTGGCGTTTGCGTCATGGTGATCAGGCACCACCACCGCAAACGGCCCCCGCCCTCTGCCCTGGTTTTGCCGGCTACTTGCGCCTTGAGCTTGGTCTCAGCGAACAATGCCCTGAATCTGCGTTGAAGCAGGCCAAGCGGGAGGGCAAAGCGCCCCTTGGCGGTTTCATTCTCTGGGCGTTTTCGGCTTGATTCAGCCTGGAGGCAAACTCGAATTTCCGGGTCCTGGCCCTGGCGCAGGAACAACCAGGGGGGGAACTAAAAAAAAAACGAAATTCTTGGCCGGGTTCAAAAAAAAATTTCAGGCGGGGGGGGGGGTTAAATTTCCCATTTTCAGGCGTAAGGACGGAAATCTCCTTTTTCCTTCCTT
>Ga0163217_1096385_pt1 | contig 12150 bp, 18 predicted proteins | sample SynspAceP_FD_185933 | JGI IMG/M metagenome (GOLD analysis project Ga0163217, IMG submission 185933) | Saline lake microbial communities from Ace Lake in Antarctica - Synechococcus sp. Ace-P (PacBio error correction) | ecosystem: Environmental > Aquatic > Non-marine Saline and Alkaline > Saline ... | reverse complement strand
TAGCAGCACTGGCGCAGCCATCTGGCCTTCTCTGCATGTGGGAATTGGGCTGATGGCCGGGCGTTCCACGCCGCGCGCAGGATCACCTCGGCTAAGGCGAAGGGAGGGGCCTCTGGATCGCTTGCTGGCGATCTTCCACCTATGGCTGATGTCAGTGGGGGAAAAATATTAAACCCTCCCCTCCCAATCTCTCTCTCTGGGGGGGGGGGGGGGCTGGGAAGGCTGGTTCTGATCTCTTAGCTTCGGGACCCCAAACTCAGGGGTTCCGTAAGGCCACACCTGGTTGTCGCTGCAGGTCGCTTTCGCGGTGATCTATATATATATCTCACCCCATCGGGCCAGGGCCGTTTAAGCCGTTGTTTTGATATTTGCGTGGGGCAATCAGTGTTTTCATTGATCGTCTCGCCATGTGTTCACAGCCACCAGTGGCTTCCATGTCGCGTGTCCTATGTCTTTGTGCCTCTTGCCAGGCCTTTCTTCGTTCACTCACCCGGCCCTCCAGGACCGGCGGCGCAGGGCTGCCGCCACCCCGCTCGAGATCCAAGGGGCTGGCCGTCTCCCGCTTCGGACCTCTAGTGGCAGCACCAGCACCTTGGGGTGTGTGGTCGGCAGGCTCGGCCAGCAGGGCTTTCAGGCCGAGGCCGTCGAGCTCACGTCTCCAAAGTAACAGTCCCCGCATCCGACCCGCCAACGCAGCCCCAGGGCGCGGAACGAATGGCTGTCGAGGCCGCCTGCCGATCGCCGCTGCCGCCCGCTGTGGTAGCTCAGCCAGATCATCAGCTGGCCCAGCTCTCGGTGTGCCACAGAGGGAGCGAAGCTGCCCCCGGTTGCTGGCGGCACCAGCTCGGGCAAATGGCGGAATTCGAACAGACCGCCATGGAGGCTGGCGGCGGCGGAACCGCGGTGCAGGACCATCAGCTCAACCAAAGCATTTTCGGATGAAGCGAGGGGACTGACCCAACCCATCGGGTGGCTCAACTGGAGGCTTGAACCCTGACAGACCCATTGGGCCTCGACCTCACGATTTCCCGAACTGGTGTTCGCAGACCTGCGTCTACCGCCCTACCAGAGCTTGGGTCTAGGTGTTCAGTGATCAATGACGAGAAGCTTTGGGTGGTATGAGAAACTGCTCACCGACGACATTCGGGCCAGAGACTCGCGCTTCAACGCCCATGCGCTCCTTTGCCGGCGAAAGTCACTTTCGCGATCGAAACCAGCCTGCCGCCCCGGAGTCTACGACGTCGATGCCGACGAACTCGCCGACTGCTGTGCCTGAAAGAATGAGCCGCCCAAGGGCTTGAAACGCCGAGCACGACCCATCCCACGCCGATGGCCGCCTTCCAGCCTTGATTGCGCAGGCCACCGGCACCTATGTAGCTCGGCACCGGACGCCGCCGGAACAGCAGGCGCCTGAGCCAGCAGCACGCGCTCTGGCTTTTCCTCGCCCCAGGAAGCCTGGGGCAGGGGCCGGGTCTGGCGGCAGAGTGAACGGGTGCTTGATTCTGGCTGTTTCTGCTCAATCACGGTGCAGTTGTCCGGGATTCCGTTCAGCCTGGAGCTCGCCCGCCCAGGTGGGAGCCGGCGGCCGGCGGTTCTGGCCCTGGAGCTCAGCCCCTCCTTACGGGGAGGCCGGCGACGCGGCGCGGCGGCCGAAGCGGGGCCTGGCCCAGCTGGGAAGTCCGCCGCCATGACTCTGCTCTGAATCCACTGGCCGCAGGAGGGGCTTCGACCTTGTCTTGGTGCCGCTGGGTGGCGATGTTTCTGCCGTCGCTTTGAGCCCCCTGCTCGACCAGCTCCGCCGCCACCTTGAACGGGGCACGGTGTTGTTTCACGAATACGGGCACTGGAGGCACCTTCGGGCTCCACCCCGATGGCGACGCGGTCCGCCGTTTCCGGTGCCGCCGCCCTGGCCAGTTTTCGTGCGCCGGCGGCGGATCCCCGATGTGAACCGCCGGCTGGCCGTCCGCTGGCTGGCGCGGCGGGGGATTTCCGCATTGATGCCCTGCGGGCCATTTGAACCGCTCGCTGGGGAGCCCTGGGGATGCTTGGGGATGCCGTTGGCGAACTGGCTGGAGAGCTTCTGGATGTCTATGGCCAGCAGCTGATCCGCCAGGGGTTCTGAACGCCAAACCGCCGCCGCTGCCGCCCAGCGCCGAGATTCGCCGCGCGCCAGCCAGGATCCCGGGGCTTACTGGATTTGGGGCCCACCACGCTCCGGTGATGGAAACTGCAGGCGGACACGATGAAGGCCCTGACTGTTAGCGCGCCACAAGCCGATGCCTGGACCACCCGCCGGACAATCCCCGATCAGACCGGCCGGATCGCCCTTGAATACTGGAGCCAACAGCGGGCTCGGGTTGAATCGGCCCGGGGCCCTGGCCGCCCATGGCGCCACCGTGGTGCTGGCCTGCCGCTTCCCGCCGCAACGGGGGAGGCGGCCCGTGATGAAGCTGCTTGCAGCCGCCACCGGCAGGGGTGGAGGTGTTTGATGCTCGAGTTAGCCGCTTGGCAAGCGTTGCGTGCCGGGCCGTTTGGCTGCCCGAGCAATACGGTCGCCTCGACCTGCTGATTCAACAACGGCTGGTGTTGATGGGCACGCCGCGGGCAGCTCACCCACGATGGCTTCGAGCTGCAATTCGGCACCAACCAACCTGGGCCACTTCGCCCTCCACCACGGCCCTGTGCCGCTGCTGGCCGAGCGGCCCGGGAAGCCCGGGTGGTCACGGTCACCTCAGGCCGCCCAGTTCTTCGGTCGCCTCCCCTTTCGATGACCTGATGGCGAAAGCCACTACGACCGTTGGGCGGCCTACAAGCCAGGAGCAAAGCTGGGCCAACGTGATGTTCGCCCTCGAAACTGCAGGGAGCGGGGCTGCAGGAGCGGCAGCCCGGCGATCTCCCTGGCCGCCCACCCCGGCTTGGCCCGCACCAAACCTTGCAGCCGGCCGTCAGTGGCGCCACGGCTCGAAGGCTGGAGGGGCCTGGCCTACCGGCTGATGGATCCCTCTTCCAGAGCGCCGCGATGGGCGCCCTGCCCAAGCTCCATGCCGCCACAGCAGCGGAGGCCAAGGGCGGCGGAAAGCACTTCGGCCCGACAACTGGGGGGAATGCGCGGGGCTGCCGCGGGCCTGCCGGGTGGCAAACCAAAGGCCTGAACGCAGAGACCCGCCGGCCAGCTCTGGAGAGGTCAGCGAACGCTCCCCCCCCCACTGGCTTGGGGGGGGGGGGGTTTTTTTTGGGTTTTTTGAAAAAAAGGGCCCCCCCCCAAAAAAAAAAAAAAAAGGCGGTGAACATGAACATGCCGAGGGATCACCTTTGCCAGAAAGCAAAGCGGGCTGAGCCCGTTGAATTCCATCAAGGGCTAACGCCTTGGCTGAGCATGTCTCACTGGGAGAAGGGTGGTATCGGTTCAGGATTCGGATGATTAGCCATGCTTGGCGTGGCTGGCTGGCGGTTGCTGATCTCCAGGCGCTGATGCTTGCGTCCCAGCGCATCGGGCGGAACCGCGGACCGATGACAGCCAGCGCTCAGCCACCCTTCCGACGGGAATCAGGGGAAACAGGTCGTGATGGCGGCTCACTGTCTTTTGGGATTCAGACATCTATGACTGGCCACACGGTTCCGGATTGCTTGTCGCGTCCTCCAGACCTGCCCAGAGAGAGAGCAGAAGCAGGCTTGCCACAGCGGCGGCTCCGCTAGCGGCCCCTGCATTCAACCAAGCCTGTGAAGGGGTGGTCGTTCGCTTGGGCGCCGTGTCGCCATCGGAATTTACCGCCATACAAAAATTCAGCCGATAGATGTTAGTTATGAGAATCGTTCTCAGGGCCCGATGATCGCGATCTTCATGGTTCCCTGCTGCCCGCACCGTGCTCACCGGCTTTTCTCGTCCGGCAAGACCACGCTCCCAACCAACATTCTCAGCAACCAGAAGGGTGTGCGCAGTGCTGTATTAGTCAATGAAATTCGGGCGAGGTTGGCATCGACAACGAACTGGTGGTGACCAACCAAGCGACAACATGGTGGAGCTCAGTAACGGCTGCATTTGTTGCTTCAATCAACGGGTGAGCTGCAAGAGGGCGGTTCAGCGCGTTCCTGGAGCGCCCTTTGATCCGCCGGGATTTCATTCCGCTGGTGGAGACCACCGATTGGCCGATCCCGCAACCGGTTGGCCCTCACCTTTCATGGGCTGGTGAGTTTCGCGATTTTGCTCCGGTTTGATTCGATGCATCACCTTGATCGATGCCGAAGCATTTTGATGGCGCTTTTGTTGAGAAGAAGCCCGATTGCCAAGCGGCTTCAAGTTGTGTACGGCGACCACCTTGTACTCAACAAATGGTGACCTTGTCGATTGCCGAACGGCTAGTGGCCGTGGAGGCTCGCGCTGAGGGAGATCAAGCCGATGCCGCATCCTTGGCATTGCCAGCCATGGACGATGTGCCCCTGTCATGCTGGCTGGAGTGTGGGCCCTGTTCGAAAACGGATCTATTGGTGGCGCTCCAAGACCAGGAAGCGCTTCAGGAAAGGAATCACGACCCACCACGCTCCATCACGGCCCAAGATCACCAAACACCAACCACCATCAATTCGCACGGACCATGGCACAACCACGCAGACTCCCCCACACGCCTGAGCTTGGAGGGATTCCGTCAGTGCTCTCCGTACGGCAGATGCTCCCTTTGATCTCGCCGCTGTTCACACTTTTCTCGGACAAGCAGCTTGCCGGCCCAACGTGTTTCGAGAAATGGGGTGCTCTGGTTTCGCGAGAGCAACCGCCGGCCACCTGTTTTCACCTCTGCGGCAAACGCTTCACGATTTGATGATTCCGGGACTGGCGCAAGCACCCTCGGCACCACAAGTGTAGCGATCGGGCAAAGAACATTGATCAGGCCGGCCTAAAGGGCAGCTCCGAGCCTGGTTTGGAGAAACGATGAGCCCGGATCCTGCTGAATCTTCCGGACCTTTCCAGGCGTGTGGCAAGACGGCCTGATCTGAAACCATTTAGGCCCCACCTTGGGCCTTGCGGCTACCTCCGCCTTCCCGGATTTTGCGGATGAAGGCCTGCAAACACGCTGAGGATGGGCGGCCTCGACCAGGGCCTTTTGTGCGATCAATGCCCGCGAACTGGATGGATCTCGCTGACCAAGACTTCAGGCCTGGCTTTCACACGCCCACCAATCTGCTGGCCTGCCTTGAATACCCACAGTTTCATCCACCCCAGCGGAGAGAGCGGATTGGCCGGGAATCTGTATCGATCGCCTTATCGCCCAGCTGGCGCCCGCAGCTGATGCTCAGTGTCCATCTGCATTTTGGCCTGATAACGAATTGCCCCAGCAGGGGACCAACCCTGAATTCAGCGCTCTGAGCACCACAGCCTTGCCGCTCAATGGTGCGGTGTGGGATCCAGGACAGTTCTGGCAGCTTTCTGGTTTGAGCTGACGTGAATGGAGCCTACGGCGATATTTTTCCGCGCCAAGCCGCATGTCAACCTGCCCTGACCACGGCCGGCGGCTTCCTGTTCAAACTGGGATCGTGAGCCAGGAGGGGTCCCAATTTCTTACCCTTGCTTGGAGCTGGAATCACCACATTGGACGTCCAACGCGGTTGTCGCGATGTGGTCGTGCAAGGGAAGCCAACTTCAGCTGAACCAGATACAAAACCACGACAACGACTGCCTGCTCAGCGACGCGGCTCTGGAGCTGCAGCAAAGGGGCCCTTGCGCCAAACAGCAACAACTGCCGGACCCCATCGCCCTTTGACACCCATGGCTATCGCCGTTCTCTCCTGCTTGCCACGCCAACCGGCGCCGGAGGCGGTTGTTGGCCGACATTTTATCCAGTTGGGTCTTGACACCATCATTCTGCCTGGGTGATCTGTTTGGCTTATAGGCCCCAACCCAATAGTGACGAGTGGTGCAGCTGGTACGTGAGCGGGGCATTCCCAGCTGCCAGGGCTCTTGGATGGAGGGGACATTCATCGAGGGGCTCGGATGCCTGCGATTGCAAGCTATCCCTTCCCAAACTGCCGAACGACGTGGGCAGCTGGCACACCATTGGACAAAAGCGTCCCAGCCAAGGCTGAAAAACCGAGACGTTTCTGCAGGCCTTTCCTTTTCGCTACGCCGTGGGCGCCTTGTGGTTTGTTGCATGGCAGCCCCAACAGTCAACACGAATATCTTCCTGCCTGGACATGAATTGCTTTCACGGCCTGGAAGCGAGTCGATTCTGCGGAGGCCGACACCTTGGCTCTGTGGCCACACCCATCGCCCCTGATGTTAGCGCAGTTGCAAAAACCATGCTCCATCCGGGTGCGGGTCAGAAACCTGCTGGCGCCGCCAACTCAAGTTCCAATCTCGCGAGCAGCCGAGCATTCAGCTCGGATTCTACCGCTTTCGCCGCGCTTCCATCCAATGCAGGGCGTCGGTAGGCGTAAACCACGGCACGGCAGCACCAAGGCCACGTACATCCACTGTCGACGAAAAAGACCATGACGCGGTAGAGATCCGTGAAGTGAGCTACGACGTGTGAGCGCACCTGCCAGGCCATCCTGAATCGGGACTTCCGCCCATCTTCTCTTGGCGGCTTTCGCCATGGATTCGGAGTACGCCGAGCGGGCCCGACGACGCTGCCTCACGTTTGTGAGTCGTTGATGGCGATGTGGGCACTTTTGAGTGGACTGGCGGAAAACCCTGAAGGCCTTATGTTAGGGCCGTGCTCAGGCATCTTCCGGGTGGCGAGTGAGCACTCTGGTTCATTCTGGGCGATCTGCGTGGGCCCTTGAACCAAGCGTCATGCCCTTGCTGGAAACGACTTCCGGAACCACGACGGGGGGAGTTGCAAAACCCCCAGTGTTTTCTCGGCTGGTGGGGAATGAACAGCTCCTGGCGGAGTGGGTGAATACCGCCGGGCGGCAGCCGCGCCGATGGGTTGCGGGCGGCGCAAGGGGAGGCTGCCGTGGAATCACTGGCTGAAACGCGGTGGAACAAGCCCGATATGGCCTGGCCTGGCCAACCTGCCATTCGGGCTTATTAGGAAAGCTTTGACTGCCCCTTCCTGCACGGAAGCTCCGCCGAATGTGAGCGACAGCCTCTCCAGCGACAGCTCACCACTGTTATCTGCTCGATCGGCTCACACGGATGGGAATTTTGGGGTTCCCCCCCCCCAATTCGACTGTTTCACCGCCGAAGCGGGGAGCAATTCTGTGTGGAGTGCTCAGCGGCGGCCTCGAATTCCAACCTTCCAGCCACCTCGCTTGGCGTGGAGGAGCATCACCAATCGTACCGGCCGCAAGGTGATCGGCGTGGGCTGCGTGGAACCCGGGCCCAACGCAGGGCCCAGCACTTACTTGCCTTACAATCCGGATTATCCCGATTCAGGTCTTTTTTCCAGCAGGTTCCGTCGCTCAGCGAGGTTTGCATGAGCAGAGCCTTTGCTGGAGAGGTTGAACGGCTACGTCTCATCTGGCGGGCACCAGCTTCACCGTCGTGCTGGGAGCGCGCGGACCAGCAAGGCCGCACCCCTTGTGGCTGCTCCTACCTGCCCTGAGCACGGTTTCGAGCCGAGCGAATGGGCTGGCGTTACTGTAGAGGCGGTCGGGGATCAACGCCAGCTGGTGAGCTTTGAGCTGGCTCGGTTTCGGTGAGCAGTGATCGGCCGCCGATGGACTACGACGCATCGCTTGCAGCGCTTTCGTGCTCCAAAGGACGTGGTTGGACCATCTCGCCTAGGCCACCAACTCCCAACGCGTCACGGTGGTTGCTTGCCGGACACAGTGCCAGGGCCTGCGCCCTCTCCCTGGCGGCGGAGTGCTCGAATTCAGTGGCAAGACTCATAGCGGTTTGCACCGACCTGGCGCGGCCCCCTGCCCCACCATGACGCTGGTTCACCCCAGAGCTTTGGCTGTTGCGACAGCTGCTGCAGCGCCCCTTGACGGACCAGCGCTCTACTGGCTCAATACCAGCCGACCGTGCTGCAGGTGATTGCTGCGACGGCCACGTGTGGATAGAATCCTGCGCTGCTTGACGCAGGCGCGAAATTTTGGAGCAAGCAGAGCATCGCCCGTCAAACCCGGTGCGCGCTACGCGAGTGCTGCGTTTCGTGCAGCGGTGGACTGGATGCCCGGCCACACATGGCAGGGTGTGGTGGCCGGCAACAGGCGACACGTTGCTGAAGTGCCCTCTTCATGTCGTGCTGAGGTGGTCTGGCTTTTCTGGACGAGGGCCCCATCGTTAACCTCCTGAGGCGGGGCACTGCCCTTGAGAAAGGGCTCCCAGCCATTGAGCAAACGCCCGTTACCCACAGCCCAGGGTTCAAGCCAGAGTCGCCATGGAGGCGAATCAGTGCCGCAAAAGAACGCCCTTTCCCCCAAGGGGGAAGGAATTGCCGCTGATCACCGCGAGTCCACCGATCCAGGTGAGCCAGTGGAAGAAGCAGATTGCTGGAGGCGCCAGCGATCTGTTCACCGAAGGGCAAGAAGAGCAACGCAACGAGGAAGTTACAGGCCAACGGGAGGCGGAGCTGATTTCCAGCCAGATCGGTTCGGCTCCAGATGGGGGGAACTGGGAGTGGCCTTAAAAAAAAAAAGTCTTCAGCTGCGGTGATTTGCCCGTGAACTGCGCAACGCTGGTTCGACCACGATTCACCCTTGAGATCAGTGCATTCACCGCAAGTGTGAAGCTCTGCTGGGGCTGCCACGATCCAACGCTCTACTACCGGCCAACACCGCGTGCGTTGAATCGACGCTTATGCGATCATGGCCAGGAACGATGCGCTGTACTTTGGAGGATCCTGCAGCGGCAAGCCGCCGGGATGCGTGACTACCTGGCCAGAGAAAGGGGATCGCCGATCAGCCGTGACCGTGTCCGGAAAACCTCATGCGCCCGCATGGGTTTACGCGGCCATCTACCAGAAGCCACGCCACCACCAGTTGCCAGGGGGTGAGCATCGGAGCGCTTTCCATGCCTTGGTGGACCTCTAAGGAGGTCAAGAAAAGTGGATCAGGTTTGGGCAACGGATATCACCTATAGTTTTCCCGCGCGGGGAAAGGCTTTCTCTACCTCGTGGCTGTTGGCTGGATCTGTTCTCCAGGCCACTCGTGCTCAGTTGGAAGCTTTCCAACAGCCTGACACGGACATTCTGCCTGGAGGCATTGAGATTGCTCTTACCGGTGGGCGAAAGCCACAGATGTTCCACTCCGATAGGAGGTTGTCAGGTAACCTCCGGTGACTTCGTGCAAGGCTCAAGGACAGAGGAGATCAAAGGATCAGCTGGTCTGGTAGTAGGACGCTTGTTACGACAACCCTGGTTGGAGGAGAACTATGGAGGACAGTCAAATATTGAGGAGGTGTACACCTGCGCGCTTTACAGCGATGGCTGGGAAGCTGAAATCAGGCTTGTCCCGATTCCTGTGGAGGTTACTGCCATGTAAGACCCCATAGACTCATTGCGATAGGCAAAAACTCCCCAATGAGGTCTACAATCAAATTGACCCTGTGCCCTCCCGCCCGGGTTGACTAAATGTCAGGGGGCCAGATCTGTTCCAATTAAAAGCCATCCACCTCATTGCTGGCTGTACGAAGCACCTCCCCGCTCACGACCTCCAGATGCAGGCCTTGGCACAAAGACGCGATCAAGTCAACGGTCATCGCCGGGCGCTTGGGCTTGCATCAGGAGTTTGGCGGTCTGCTGCCCCAACAACTGCTGGAGGACCACGGGGCGAAAACTGGCGATCAAAAGCAGCCAGCAGGGCAGGAAGCCGGAGCGAAACGCACGATTCACTCACACAAGGTGGCCAGAGGGCAGTTGGTGATCCCCGAGCTGACAGGCGATGACGCGCAGCCTCCCACCCAGCACAAGCCGATGTGGTCACATCAGATCGAAAATCCTACGGCTCAACAACCGGCCGGCACACGCGGGAATCACCACGAAGGCCACTGATTCAGCAGCACACCCACCGCCTTAATTGACACGGCCACCACGACCGCCAACAGCACCGATGAAGCGAGAGGCGGGGGACAAGGCCTTGGACGCGGAAGGCTTCCTGGCCAGATCGCCATTGAGGGTCAAGCAAACACCTTGAGCTTCGCAGCTTCAGGGCAAAAACACCAGAGCACCAAGTAACAACGCCGCCGGATTCACCCCCAGATCCAACCAGCCTTGATGGCCGAGGGATGTCACCGCAAAAGAAGCTGCTGGATTGTCCCACCGTAGGACTTTCACCAGGCTCAGGCGCCACCACCGCAAAGGCCAAGGAAGTGGATAGACGATGGTTGAGCAAGGCATCGGTGGGGCAGGCGGCTGCGCTCCACCAGCAGTTCAACCAGCAGGCAAATCCCACCGCCAAAGGGGATCAGCACCCAAGGTGGGGCGGGGGGGGGGTTTTTTTTTTTGAGGCCCAGCGGAGGATCCCCAAACTGATGCCCAGGAGGGCCCGAGTGGCAAGCGCATCACTGAAAAAAGGACGAGCTGACGCCAACCACGGCCAAAGCTGCCCTAATAACCTCCGAGTGCGCCTGTGAGCAGACCCGCCGATCAGGGCCCGAGCTGCATGAACGGCTGCGCCAGAACAGTACCCAGGGCTCCCCACCTCAACATGAAGGGCTGCCGCTGCGCTCGTGATGATGCCGGGTAGGCACCGATGTTGGCGTCCGTAAAGCTCGCTACAGCACCGCGACGGACTGAGCGCATGGTTCTTGGCGACCCACTGCAACACAGGCCGTCGGTTCAGACACAGAACGCTGATTGCACGCTGCGTCGGCACCATGTCCAGATCGTGGGACCACATGCAAGACAGTCCAGCCCTCCTGACGGACCGAAAGCTCCTAGCAAACAGCAGCTGGAACTGGCCCGCCGAGGGTGCATCCAAGCCGGCCTCAGCCTGCATTCGAGGCACCAGCAACCGACGAGGCCGCAACCCACACAGAAGCGGACAGCGAGCACCCGCTTTGAGTTGCCCTCGGACAGCTCGCTGAAGCAACGATCTACCCAGATCGCACGCTAGCCAGTACGCACCACCGGGAGCGGGCACCGCCTGGCGCCGACGCTTTCGCCACCACGCCAAGGCAGCGTTGCGACCCGGCGGATCAAACCCAACCCCACGAACCCGCCACCGAAGCGGGAAAACTGCCCTTGCAAGCTGAGTGGCCTGCGGAGCACGTAGGCGATCTGGAGCGCGGCCACGGAAGCCGGGGCAGCTGGCCCGCGGGCCAAGCCGCTGGCCGAGGATCTGCAACCGTGCCTCCCTGGTGGGCGCAGCACAGACCGAGCAGGGCTGCCACCAAAAGCTCTTTACCAGGCGCACGTTGGGCCCCACCAGTGCCGGTATCCTTTCGCTGGGCAACTCAAAGACACCCCATCAAACGGCCAGCCATCCCGGTTCGCGCCTCACGGTGAGGCCTTCAACCCGTATGCACCGGGCTCAGCCTTCAAGGTTCAGCCCACGAAAGCCCGAAGAGCCCAATCGGCCCCATGCGGCGCAGGTTCACGGGCTGAAGTAGGTTACCCCGGGGTCCCGCGATGCTTCCTCACTGCCCGGTTTCCAGGGGGGTCAAACACGCTGGATCTTCACTCCAAAGGATCCCTGGGCCAGCGCGTTGAAGGAAGCGGTTCCCCTCCTGGGGTTCAGTGTGAGGCAGGTGCCCGCAAACTGGGTGGCGCTCCACGATCTCGCTCACCCGCTTGCAGATCGGCGGTTTGGGTGGGGATTTCACTCGGGCACGGTTCCACCAATTACTCCGCCTTAAGGGCCGAGCGCTCGGCGAACAGATAGGAGGGCGAAATCGTGGGGAAAAGCGGCCACGAAAGTCTTGCCCTGGAAGGGCTTGAGCTGCCTGCTAACTCAGTGTTGAGACTTCTTGGAGCCTGCGGTGGTGTAGGCCTTTCCGCATTGCGGGCGGATTATGGGCCCTTCAGGAACAGCTCGGGATCGGCTTTTCGTCAAGCCCCGTCCCGAAATGTTTTCCCACCTTTTTTGCTTGCGGCCAAACCGCCCGCAGCGGGATCCCAAAGCCAAGGATGTGGGGATTTTTCCCACCTCGGCCGGTTGGCCAATGGGGCCGTTGGGGCTTGATCGTTTCTTCCTGGGGGGCTGTGGCCCTGCTTCCTGCCGGCGGAAGATCAATTTTGGGGGGCCACCCCTCCCCCGCGATTCCCTCTCTCG
>Ga0163217_1075183_pt1 | contig 12151 bp, 13 predicted proteins | sample SynspAceP_FD_185933 | JGI IMG/M metagenome (GOLD analysis project Ga0163217, IMG submission 185933) | Saline lake microbial communities from Ace Lake in Antarctica - Synechococcus sp. Ace-P (PacBio error correction) | ecosystem: Environmental > Aquatic > Non-marine Saline and Alkaline > Saline ... | reverse complement strand
ACTACAGGGCGTAGGAATGCAGAGGGGTGCCGCCCAGCGGCCGCCCCAGCGGCGCTTGGGGCAGGGTCCCAGTCTTCCGCCGGGATAGTTGGTGATCGTTTGGGTACGTGCCGACGGCAATCGATTGCCGGCTGGTCAATCGACGCCAGCCATCAAAAGAGCGCGCGATCGAGGCTCCCGGGCCGCTCGGCAGCGAATCCTGCTCGGTTCACGGCTGATCTGCCCCAACAGCCTCCTGGCCTCTCGCAGTAGGATCAGGCGAGGGCAGAGCGGCCGGTTGCTGCCCGGATCGGCCTGCCTTCAGGAACACCGAGCCAGCTGGCATCCAACCGTCGGTGGCCTCCACGCAGCGGCGGCAAAAGCGGAGGCTATGGGCCACCGCATCTGGCGCGTAGAGTTGTTTTCAGCGACGGGATTCGCCGCTGAAGCCTCCGCCGAGATCTCCGTGCCAGTCGTGCCATGCAGGGCCAGGTGCAACATCACCTGACCGCCAGCAGCGCCCGTTTAGTGATGGTCGCTCCAACCGAGGTGGCTGCTGCCTGCTCAAGGGCGCCGCCAGCCGCCGCCCGTCGGGCAGCCGCCTCTCCCGCTGGCCCATCACCACCCAGGTGGGGGATTGCAGCCGTTAGGCGCTGGAAAAAATGGCTCCCGCTCCAGTCGCGCGCGCAGCGGGGCAACTGGTTCATTCCATTCCTCGCGGGCGCTTCCCAGCCCGCCGGAACGGCACGCCCTGCTAGTGGCAGGCAGATCGCCCGGTCGCTGGCCATCTCGACCAGCACTTCGAAGGGGAAGCCGGCAGCAGCTGGCCGCCCGCTCACGGTCAGGGCTAGGCAGGCGGAGCCCAGGCACTCCCGGTCCCGGAGGCGGCAGTTTACGATCACCAGCGGGCGCGGGGTTCTGCTGCCAGCCAGCGCCGCAAGGATGGTTTCTGCCCGTGGCGGGCCCCCAGCCGAACAACCACCCAGTTTGATCGAGCCCTTCGGGTTCCTCTTGCTGCAACTGGGCGCAGCAAGGCCCCCACGTCCCGTCTGCCAGGGCGAGAGCTCGTTGCCATGCGGGGAGAAGCGCCAGGAGCCCGGCAGACGCTCACCAATTCCCCCCAACAGGAGCCGGGGGAGCAAGAGTTGTGGACGCTCCGCTGCGGCGCCTGCAGCGCCGCCGCCACACACCGCTGCCGCCTTCCCCACAGCCCCACCTCAGGCGCGTCTTCGATCCTGGTTGGATAGCGACACTCCCGGCGAACGGCCGGGATTTCTGAAGGAGCGGCAGCGATGTAACGATCCGGCTCCATGAACCTACAACCCTCACCACCCCGCCTTGATTACGTCAACGAACAAGCCCGCACCTTCGGCCAGTGCGTTTAACACCACCACTGCCGGTCGATTGCCCAGGCCGTTTCAGCGTGAGGGCGAGCCGGTGTTGTCCATCACGGATGTGTTGGAAAACATGCCTCAGAAATTCACACGCACGGCAGAAGCAGCGTGTCAGCCCCAGCCCACTTGTTCAGCGTCAGCGAAACGTACGAGAGCTCTGGCAACGCGGACCGATCAGCAAACGATCGCTTCATCCGCACCACCGATCCTCGCCCACAGGCAGATGTCGAGCAGTTCTACCGACGGGTTTGAGCTTCAGCGATGTGCGTGGAAGCCGCAGCAGGCTGGGTACTGGTGGCTTGCGAAGGTTCAAGATGATCGCCCTCGGGGCTGAGGATCCGGGTTGCTTCCGATCACCGCCGGCGCATGGAGTGGCGCGATGGCTTCAAACCTGTTTTTCCGCCGGTCGCAGTTATCAGGCTTCAGATCGAAGCTCTTGGTAGGCCAGCCGGGCTTCATTCGCACCAAGCCAAGCCGGCGCGCGAAGGTGGAGAACTTTCGTGGCCCACAGGGGCTACGCGATTTCTCGATCTCCCGCCTGCACCTGCCTGGGGGATCCCAGTTCCCCGGCCATAGCCGATCACACTCTATGTGTGGGTTCAGCTTGCTGGGTACATTCACGGCCCTGCTTTGAGCCAGGCGATCCGCCGATCTGGATCTCGCCATCACCCGCGGTTTGTCAGCCCCATTGTCACGTGATCGCAAGGAACATCCTTGCGCTTCCATGCCCGTCACTGGCCGCCATCTGCTCTCGGCGGGCCTGGAAGCCCGCCCAGGCAGGTGTTTGGGCCATGGCTTCCTGAAACCCGGGAGGGCAGAGAGATTTGGTGTAATCAGTGGGGCAATGTGCTCGATCCAGCGAGCTTCTGACGAGACATACGGCCGCGGGACGCGTGTGCGCTGGGTATCTGCTGCGCGAGCATCACCTTTGGTGATACGGGGGCCTTCCAGCAGCAACGCTTCCTCGAATCTTGGCTCAAAACGACCTGGCCCAATACGATCGGCAACCTGCTCAACCCGCACCAACCTCAATGGCCGGCGCTGGTTTGATAACGCCTGTCGCCTCCCGTCTCGGCTGCGATTCATGGCCGACACCCTGTGGCGGCGGCGGCGGCTACCGGCCGGGAGCGTGGTGCTTGCTGGCATGGAGCGCCTGGACTTCCGTCAGCCGCTGAAGGCCGCGTTGCAAACTGGCGATCGCCCTACGGCTACCTCAACGAAACAGGCGCCCTGGACCGATCAAAGCCAGGGGGACGGTCGCCTGGCAGGGTGGGCGATGATCTCTATGTCGTTCTGGAGGCCAGCCGGCATGTGGCCCTGCTCCTGGCCCCCTCTGCCGATCTCTGCGAAAAGGATTTGAAGCAACTCGGTCAGCCTCCACTGCTCCAGTGCGCTTTGCCGGCACTTGTTTGGAGCAACTGCGCTGGGCGTCTCGAAGAGGGTCTCCCCTTCCCCAGCTGACGCCGGTTCATGGCCGGCTTGAGCCGGGAATGAGGATGGGCCGTTCTGGCATCCCTGCTTGCTGATCGCCCTGGATGCGGCGCTACGCCTCTCCGTATTGCACCCGGGACGCCAGAAAAGAAGACAGAAACGCAGCAGTTCGTCTTTCAGTCGTCAACCTCGCCAATCGATGCAAAGGCCGCCCTGCCTGGTCGCTATCAGCCTGAAGCCAGCTATGACCTCGAAGCGGAAACATTTGCCCATGGTCAAAACAGCCCGGGCGTTGATCTATGCCAAAAGGCAAGCGCAATACACATTTCCGCACCAGCGCACGGTGATCAACGACGCGAAGTGATCCGGCTGGGGGGAAGGTAAAGATTCAGCGGTCGACCAAGGCCCTTCGGTGATTCAGGGTCGTGCTGCGCTGGATCCCCAGCCGCAGAGGATCTCATCCGATCGCCCGTCCCGATGTTGGATTGATCGTTCCTCCGCCCACGGCTGATACGCCCCTGTTCGTGCTGGACCAGACAACTGGAGCTTGCGAGCCGCACCCGGCTGTCAACTCCACCATTCGACCTGCAGTGGCCCAGGCCGAACTGGTTCCGCCAGTTGGCGGCCTCAAGGGCCCCGGGCCGTCAAGGAAAAGGATCCGGCGACTCAAGAACAAGCAGGAGCAGACCCTCACAAGCGTCGCCCTGGAAGGCAACCACCCGCACCGAGAGTGATCGGATGCCTGTACTTCCAGTTGCGGCTTTGTGGATCCTTCCAGGAGCCTGTTCATGGGCCAGCGCACCCGTGGGACAGCGCACGCCAGCGGCTCAGCACGGCCTTGCCCTTCGTTGCCCAGATGGAAAACCAGGGAGGTGCGGGCCCAGGTCTCTGCGAACTGAACTTCTGATGAGAAGTGGTCCTTGATCTCCGGCGCTGCACCTGCGCACCGGCTGCGAAGGCCTGACGGTAACGATTGTCTCTACAACTGGGCTTGACCAGTCGGTGCGGGCCCGGGGAAAACGTGGTGTTCGTCGCGAGCCACCAAAGTCCACCCCAGTGAGGTGCTCAACGGCAAGGGGATGGGTAAGGTCTCGCGTGTTCACGCACCGGGGGTCGGTGTGAAATCCCAGCTTCAGGTTCGCCGCAAAAGAGTCTCCGACAGGGGAATCGCGGGCAGCCGCTCTCCCCGCTCAGGCCTTCCAGTGGAGCGTTCTGTCTTCTCGTCCAGCCCTCAAGCCAGTTTCATCGGCCCTTGCTGAGGCAAAGCGTGGTGACCAGCCACGAGCACCAGCCGCGCCGCGCGATCGCTGATCAGAACGGCAGGGGGTTCCGGCCGGTAGGCCAGTGAACTCCTGCCGCCCGGGGTAGAGCGCCAGGTTCCACAGGAGAGATTCGCCTTTCCGGTTTGGCGGTACCTCTCGCTGATGGCACCGGGGCCGCCAGCGCTCCTTGCAAGCACCCCCGCCGCAGGGATCCCCACTCCTTGCCAATGGATCAGCACACTGGCCGCTGGAGGGCCGTTGAGCAGCAGCCGGCTCCCCCAGCTTCAGTCGGGCGCCAGCGCTTCTGGCAGGCCATTGAATCAACTCCAGCCCTCCCCGTTCCCTCCAGGACACCCGTTCCCGTGCTTTCGGTTGGCCGGGTCCAGAGCAGGCACCAGCCATCACACCACGGCATCAGGCTGGCGCAGCCACGGCTCAGAACGCTGCAGGCAGGGCTGAGTTCAGGCGCGGCTGCCTGGATTTTGATCAGGCAAAGCAGCAAGGCCCAGCAGACCTGCTTGCCAGCAGGCGCGGGCGGGCCGAAGGCGATCACGGACGTGGCTGCATGGTGTACGGGCGAGGCTGAGGCGACGCGGTTCGTGCAAACGCTGAACATGAGCACCAGGGGCCTGATCCATGGACAGGTTTTACAAGCGATTGCCCCTTTTGCACCCAATCTCGCCAGAATTGCCAGCAAGGGATTTCGCCGCGATCGCCTTGGCGGCGGTGGCCTGTGACGAGCCATGGGGCCTGAGGAGCCATCGTGCGCAAGAGCCAGCTCGATCACCGAACCCCCTTCGCCAGCTGCGGAGCAGACCATCTCGACCGATGTTCGATGATTGCTGGCAGATTCTGCGCAATGACTGGCATAAGAGGCTCTCGTCTCTGCCCCATTTCCTGCCCTTCAAACCAGGAGCAGCGCGAAACGCCCTGGCTGTGGGGCCCAACTGTTCATAGGCTGATCGGTGGTCGAAACCCTGATGAACAGGTTCTTTCTCGTCACCGGCTCTCGCTGCAGTGGAGCTGCCGGAGTCGGAGACGCGCAGCAAATCCTTGAGGTGATTCAGATCCTCCACCGCGACAGCCGGCGAGTGAAGGCAGGACTGAAGTCAAGCCCGCCCTATGCCAATCGTCATCCGTGCGCCTTGCCGCCGCTCCTGCCCCGATCTTCCTGGCGCCTTGGCGTTCCTGGTGTACCTGTTCTTCCCCTGCAGCCCTTGCTGGCAGCCGGAGTGACGACTACCCGCCGAGGGTCCCAGCAGAGTTGATCGATCCGCCAGTCTGTTCAGTCGCTCACCGCCAAGGAAGTTGAACATCGACCTCGAAGATTTCGAGCGGGCCATTGTCCACCCATCTGATCACAGTCGATCGCCTCGATTACGGACTTGAACTCGAAGCCTGGGCGCCCAGATGGAGGGAGCGCTGGACCAGGCCAACCCCGGCCGGGATTCCACCTGTTGCTGCTTGATCGACGCCCAGACCAACCACAGCCTCTGTGGTGGCTTCGCCCGATCTGTTGATGCAGTTGCCCCAAACCTGTTGATCAGCACGGCGGACACGACCGATGGGCATTCCTATGCGGAGTTGGGATCGCGCTCTACGCCAGGCCTTCCATCGATGCGCTCAACCGCCTGGAAGTGAGTCTCAAACGGCGCCGTGATCCCGGTCCTCCCGAGGCAGCAGGTGCAGTCAGACTTCCACCAACAATCCCACCCCAGCTGAAACCGCGCGGGAAGGCTTACCTGGTTGTCGTGCTGTTGGTGGTCGGCACCGATTGTGCCGATGCTCACTTGGTGGGATCTTCTCACGCTGATCTGCCATTTGACCGCCGTGATTGGATCGGGACCATTCGGCAGGGCTCGCTCGGTTGATCTCAGCAATGAGCTTGAACGGGCCTATGAAGCGGCGCTGCTTGATCCAGAAGCCTGGAACTGAGTATACAACGATCGTCCGGTACGCCCCGAACTTGCCTGAGCCTGCCTCGCGCACGGTGCAGGGCTCACGATGCTGCGCCGCTTTCGCACGCCTGCAGATCTGCAGCGATTTCGCGATGGGCCGGCACCCCGCCGCCAAGAGCTCGACAGCCAGGAGCGCGCCAGCTGCAGCTGTATCGAATCGGTGGAGGGCAGCTACAGCAACCGCAACCCCGGTGGCGGTCATGAGCCGCTCACCGGAACTCCTGCCCCGCAGCCTGATCGGCTGACGTGGTGGAGCGGGGTCCGCCCACTGGATCCCGATGGCCGAGGCCAATGTGTCGCCGGCTTTCGTCGTGCCGCGCGATCCACCTTGGTTTCGCTGCGCATCCTCCTGCTGTGGTGCTCGTGCCGCCTGTTGTTCCAGCAGTCAGCCGAACGGTTCGTGAATTCGCCGGTGGTCGATGTCTGGGCCCCTGACGTTCATTCCTGGTACACAACCCCAAACTGGAGGAGGCGGCCGGTTGAGAAGTTACGCATCTACAAAGCGGAGATCGAGTTCGATGCCCTGGCTCAAGGCGACCGATTCTGCCCGCCCGAACTGCGCACAAGCCCTCTCTCTCGAGCCGCAGAGTGAAGGCGGAGGCCATGTGTCAGAGCACCCGGGCGATCAAGAACGTGCTCTCCGATGAGTGGTGGGGACTGCTGGGCTTCGTGCTGGTCTGCTTCCTTGCCAGGAGGAACTGCGGGTGCTGCGGGGCTTCCTTGATGAGCAGATTCTATGCCAGCGACAGCGCCCAAAGCCTTTCCATCATTCTGTTCACCGATATTTTTGTGGTTTTCACAGCCCGGAGGTTGGACGGTGCTGCCTCGATGGGGTTTCGAACCACCTCGTTTGCCCCCAGCGGGAGAATTTTGTGCCTGTTCATCGCCACCCTTCCCGAGTTGATCCTAGGCCATGATCTTTCAAGTATTTGGATCTTCCAGTATCTCAACCGGGGTGTCGCCCTCTTCGGTGGCCACCCTGCGCAACATTGACGGCGGTGGTTGAGGGGCTATCCAGCCGTCCCACCGTCCCGCCTGACGCTGGTGACAGGCCAAGCCCAGTGGCCAAGAGCCGCTGGGCGAGCATTCGCCACACCAGCGGTCTTGGCCCGTTCTGTACTTGGCCACATGACCCCTCTTACCCGGGATCTGGCCTGCAGCACGCCGGGCCCTTTCACCGCCAGGCAGCGTCCAGCCAAGCTGGCCCACCTGGGAGGTGGAGGGGCCCTGGCTGAGGGCGCTTGATCGGTGCCTCCCGGCTTGTTGTGTCTTGACGATTCTCTGGGCACCTGGCTGAGCATCACTTGGAGCTCGGAGTCCGCGACTGGCAGGCGGCCAGCAGAACGCTTGTTGGCGGGCCCTGGAGCGTTGCGGCAGCACCGCAGCTGCGTCGTGTGTGAGGAGACGGCTGGCGGGCGTGGTTGCCCGCCACGGCGATTCGGTGGCGCTTCGGACCGGCCTCGGCGGCGTGGACAGCTCTCCAGGCCGTAGCGGCGCCAGTTGGCTGTGTGTCACGCAGGCCCTCGACTTGCGCGCTCAAGCCAGCCTGTTCCCCCTGAAGCCACGCCGCACAGGCTGTGGGGCCCACGCCCTGACTCCCAATGCCCCGTCTGGTTTCTTTTTCAGCCCAGGATCCCTCCCACACGCAACGTGGCGCGTACCTGCGCCCGCTTACCAACACCGAGCTCGCACCTGAATCTGTGCCCGGGCTTCGCTATCGACGACCGTCAGCTCAAACGCGCCGGTCGACTTCTGCCTTGGTGTCGCTGCATTGTCCACCGCCGGAACCTTGCCCGCCTTCGAGCTGGGAAGCGTCCAGACGGGGTGGGCGACTGGTGGCCCTTGACAGCAGAGGAACGCTTCCTACAGCGCCTTTCGCTTCGAGGGCAGCGATGGCTGCTGCGGGCAGAGAAAACGATGGACTGCCTCCGGACCTGTGTTGAAGCTTGGCCGACGTGCGGCTCACTTATCCGATACGGATCGGTGCGCCGGGCGGAGGGGTCGCAAGCCTGAATCTTCTCGGGTCGCAGCGCGTTGCCCGTTCGAGGCCGCTGCGCAGCATGGAGACCAATCCGTCCGCTGCCGGAGCCCTGCGTGAAGTCATGACAAAAACCAGCTGCGAACCAAGGCACGAAGAGCAGTGAGCGCAAGGGATTGGGCCGCATCGGCCCTGCTTCGTTCTGATTCGGTTCAAGGGTGGGGCTCTGCCGCCGCTGAAGTCATTGATGGCTGGTTCGAGAGTGCCAGCCGCTACTCTCACGCGGCGCGGGATATGTCTTCTTCCACCGTGCCCTTGTCCCTTGTGAAACTGCATGAAGCCTGTCACTCTTTCTGGCAATGGCGGGCCGATTCCGGTCCTACTCGCTCGTGGGCAGCTGAAGTGTGCCCGGGGGAGCCGAATTCCCGCCGCTCAGCTGGACGGACTTGCCCGAGGCTTGGCTGAGCCTCACCTGCGCTAGCGCAGGTGAGCCTTGCTGCCAATCGCTTCTGGGATCAAAATCAGCAAGCAAGTCAGCCAGCAGGGAGCTGGCGGATGCCTTGAGGGCCTTGTGCCCACATACCTAGCCCAACTTCAAACAAGCGTCAGGCTTGGCCATCGCCTACACCAGGTGAAGGGCAATTGCCCTGGCGAGTCCCATGGAGCTGCTCGGCGGCTGGACTCACTCGACGGCCGGCAGATCCGCGGTACCCACCCGCTTCGGTTTCTGGCCTGATTTGCCTCCACTGGATGGTTCCTTCGGTGATGAATCTTTGGCAAGCTGAGCGCAGCGTTTATGGCATTGCGTTCTTCAGGATCTTTGTTACAGCTGAATCCAGGACTCCAGTCGCCAGGCCTGGTAACGCACTCCAGATTCGTGTCGCGCTAATTCTTCTCCGGCCCGCAGCCGCATGTGCTGGGACTCCAATCGTCGGTAGCGGGTGTGTCTGAGCTGGCCTGAACTGAACCAGCTTCGGCGTTGAAGCTGAGGTTCGCCCCGCCCCGACCACCACCACCTGATCTGGCCAGCGAAGGGGGGTTGTTCCACTTCGGATTCGTTTTGGCGCTGGGGGTCGCATTGCACAAGGGCGGCGAACAATTCCAGCAACGTCGCACGCCGATTCGTGGCAGCCCGCTTAGGCCGCGCAGTTATGCGGATGGCACAAACGGCCAGGCACGGCTATCTCGTGAGATCATACCATGATGATGGCCAGCAAAACTCTCTACGGCCACAACAGCCGGTGACGGTCCAAGCGGCCAGACGGTTGCTCAGGGCACCAGATCGCGGCGAAGGGCAGTACGGGCCGCAGCAGACGGGGCCCCCCCTTATTTTCGAGATTCACCCTTGCCGGTCGCGGTGCGGCCCAATCCACTTTCCAGTTTTCTTCCTGCAGAGCGCTGAACAGAAGCTGTGAATCGGCGATTCGTCTAAAAATCCAGAGGATAAGGCCGGTAAGCTCAGCTGAGTTAGAGCGTGCGGATTTCATAACCCCAAGGTCGAGTGTTTCAAGTCACTCTCGAGCCATTGATTCTTCACTCCATTTGGCATGAATTGTGATGGTTATTTCATCTATTCGATGTCAACTTTTTTTGATGGTTGACGAGTTTTTTTATTTGGCCTCAGTAATAGGCCAAATGACAGCCTAACTTAATCGATGTAAGTTAAGGACAACTCAAAAATCACCTTTTCTTGCCAGTCCAGTCGAGTCAGCTGTTGTCAGGACTGGAATCCGATTTTGCAGCCTCGGCGGGATGTCGATTTTTCAAGGTGCCCTTAAATTGGAATTCCTGAAAAACAAAAGCAAGGCACTCACTCAAAATGCAAGTGCTTCGCAACAGCCATGCGACTCGATGCTGCCTATACCGCAAGCAGCAAATCGTTGCGATTGGCCCTCTGAGAGGGAGTAGTAGCCCCTCTGAGTTCTCCTCCTGGAGCTGTAAAGACCCAATAACCAACCCAGAATAATGACAAAAAAAGAGCGCAGCAGCCTCAGCAACCTTCTCGGAGCACATCACGAGAAGGCCATCGAGATCGTGGTCTCGGGCACCATGCTGAGTGGCCATGATCTGATCCATGATACTTACGCTTTCCAGCTCCAAAGATCCCTCCTACCTCATGCGTCGGCCGGCTGATTCAGGCATTGAGTTGCTCTTGCGGGCAGCATTCAGCTTCTGGGTCTTTGGGACGCCCCAAAGGCGCCTGAGAGCCGGATTCGTTTCTCATGCAGAAGTGTCTATTCTCGGCGATTGATTGATAGATACGATCAGCGCAGATTCCTCTGGTAGCAACCATGTCTTCTTTATATTTTTCTGCCTGACAATGAGATCTCCACCTTCGTTGATGCATCCCAACTGATTGCTATGAGAAATGGAAAACCATCTCCACAGTGATGCTATTTTGGCCGGAACAAACTCCACTGCCCCTTGCTTTCTCGACGACGGCCCCACCTGCTCAACCAGGTGCACCAGCCGATGGGAAAATGCTTCTGTATTGCTTCGAGAAGGATGGCTTGCTGCCGTGCCAGTTCACTGCAGGGCCAGAAGCTTCTGCCAACCAGGGCTGTCTGAGCAGAAAAGGCTTGCCCCAACAGCGAATCAACGCGTCTTCGATCGACTCAAGATTGCGCCTTGCAGTAGCTGAGCGCTTCCTACTGCAGCCTTGATTTGCGCAGCCTTGGCTTTTTCTTGCTTGGCGATCGTGGAGGGAAGCTGAAACGAGCTTTTTCGCACGGTTTAGGGGCGAATGGCGTCCAAAACCTTCTGGACTGATGGCAAAGATCATCGATAAATCTTTCAGTGCATTCCTCGCCTCGTGAGCAGCTTCAAATCGTAGGGGGTAGGTATTCTCAGGGGTGCAGGAAGCATCAAATGCTGATCGTTCCCCAGTTCTTGCCCTTCTGGCCAGTCAGCTGGCTTGAATCATCGAAATCAAGTGGAGAGCTGCGCGCCCACCGTCTCCATCTTTATGATCCGGGCTCATCGCTCAATCAACTCTGGCAGCTACAGCTTCAACACCAGCATCTCTTTGCCTCGCTGCACAATCAGCTCCATGATCTTGCGCAGGATCTTATGCTGAATTTCGCTTACGGAAATGAACCATCATCGATGGATCAAAGGGGCTTTGCGTTGAGTAGCCAAGAGAAAGCCAAGAAAATACTGCATTTGTATGGATTTCCTGGATCTGACAGTACAGTCTCCTCATCATCAACCAAGCCCGCTGCTTGAGTTAAAGAGCGCAAACGCTAGGCGTACTGATTTTGGCAGGACTCCTATTCGTGGCCTGAACTGTGGTGCGTAGACGATTCAAGCCTCTTCCCCACGGTATCAAAAAAACTGGAGCAATAACCACCCAGCGGTTAATTTGAACTCAAGTGTGCGCCCAAAAAGGAAGGTGGGAAACTTCCTCGATGGAGAGCTGGCCATGTATGATGTTTTCGATACATTCGTGGGCCGTTACCACGATTGTGTAGCGAGCAAGGATGCTCGTCATGCCAGTTTAGCGCCTTTGATTGGCCCAAACCAAGCTGCAGGGGCAGGGGTTTTGGCTTTTTTTTTCAGGAAGCCCAATTGTTTCTGGCTTGATTAAATTTAGCATAATAACAAAAAATCTATCGATTATCCATCCTTAAAAAAGTTCTGATTTGATCAAAACTATTGTTGCCTGAGTAGAAAAACGGACCTGGAACCGTTGTTTTTTATTGAAAGTCTACCTTCGGCTTCGTTTAAGCCTTACCTTTTTGTAGTTGCACTTCTTGAATACCATTCTTTTGTTCAGCCAAAGACCTTTCAGCTTTGGATGTGTTTGTCATTGTTGTTCCAGGCTCCAATAGAGCTTTTTTGCTGGCATCGCTTTTGCAATCGTCGCTGCAACTTTGTTTTCTGGCCTTTCGCGATGGCCCGGGGATCGTGCTTCAAAAACAGTTTCAAAAAACGCAAGTCGGATTCGGGGCAGTTTTGAGCCCGAGTTTTCGCGAAAAAAGGCCCTCCTGAAGGAACCGTTGGCGTCCCAGGCTTTTCCAGCGGGCGTCGCTGGAAGGGATTTTCCGACTTGCTGGGATGGGGGGGAAAGCGTAAGGGCAACTTGGGGAAGCGGCGCCCGAAAAAAAAACCGGGATTCTCCCTTTCTTTTCGTGTTTTTGGTTGTTGTGT
>Ga0163217_1043052_pt1 | contig 12152 bp, 5 predicted proteins | sample SynspAceP_FD_185933 | JGI IMG/M metagenome (GOLD analysis project Ga0163217, IMG submission 185933) | Saline lake microbial communities from Ace Lake in Antarctica - Synechococcus sp. Ace-P (PacBio error correction) | ecosystem: Environmental > Aquatic > Non-marine Saline and Alkaline > Saline ... | reverse complement strand
AGGCAACACCTATTTCGAGAAGTTATCTAGTGAAGCCTCACTCCTTTAAAGGCATGAGCGTGTGTATTGTATGCTCGAGTCATTGAGTCATAAACTATTAATGTACATTAAAGTGAAAAAATAATTTAAATATTTCAAGGTGGCATTCCGACGCTAAATTAGCCGCACAGAAGTTGATTGTTAACTCCAGGTGCGGCGTGGAACCCAACATTTGTTGGCCCTACGCACCACCGCCACCTGAGTTGGAATCTTGCATGCCCTTAGGTCCAGAGAAGCCTCAAATACGCCGCAAAACTGGGCCCACGAATGCTCTCACAGAATCTACAAGGTGCGGCTTGTTGCTGCAATCATTTTGGCCAAACAATTACCCCGGGTGAGACCACTTTACCACGTTGGCGCAGCTTAGGCTATTATAAATCTCCGCAGTGCGGCAGACCAACTTATGGAATGACCTAAGTCGTTTTAACGCTTCGAGGCAAATAACGAGTGTGCTTGAACGGCTAATCGAGCAGATGACCAAAGCAGCTCTTATTGCTGAACTGGCCGCGAGCCTTGGGCTTAAGGAGACACTAGTTTGGCCCAGCCTATTGAGGACTCGGCACGCTTTAAACTCAGAATCCATGGCTCAGATGAAACAACAAACTTGTTACACGCTTTAGTCGCCGGATAACGGCGCCTTTATTTCTCGTCCCTTACCGCATTTGATATACGGGTGAAAAATGCGCAGTCATTTCTTTGAACCTGCTAGGCTTAGGTTTTGCCCCTTGACGATCATGACGGACAAAATTTGTGTCTGACCGGCTGAATGGACAACCGCCTTTGATGGCGCACGGACCGTGACCCCTTTTCCCCGGTGATAGCCCTGTGGGCCTGCGTCTTTCGCCCTTGCATCGATTCACCCGAACGGTTGCAATTCGCCGTGGACTGTTTCGGTTGAATCAGAGACGGCGAGTTAATTGTTTTTCTTACCCTCCCTTGCCTAGCTTCAAGTGTTTCGCGAGCTTGTTAGAGCAGTTGAGCAGTTGGCTCTAAAGCTCAATTACCGCCAATTCGGATAGAGGGATTACTACACCACCACGGGACGAAGAATTCTCGAAATCCTTTATGAGCCATGACCTCTGAATCCTGTGTACTCGATAGTCAAATTGCCAACCGGCCGATAAACTGGCACAGACTTCGAACGCCTTTATTCGTAGGGCTTAGTTTTCAAAATGCAGAATCTATTGGTATGCCCGCTCATATAGTACCAACTCAGCGGCCGCAAAGTCAGTACTGGCGGAGGCGCCACATATTACGTTACTTGGAGGTCCAGACCTTAGCGCATTTAACCCCTTCTCTCCGAGCGCCCCACTTTCTTGAGTAGCTTTCTGCGGTTTTTACAACCACCTGCACTTTCATTTTTGCATGTATAGCGGCTATTTATGGGTCCATCTAGCCAAGTGCCCCGCGCAATAGATGAAAAGTGCCTATGAAGTACCTATGAACTTGAGATTACCCTCAGAGCAATAGAAGCAAAATGAGCCAACCAGGTGATCCATCGATGATCGATGGCCCTCTTGCGATAATCTACTCATGCGACGGAATGGCACACCACCGGGGCTGAGTTGAGCGTTGATTAAGTTTTACATATATACTTACCCAATGCAGAAGGCGGTTTAATCGACATTCGGCGCATCTGAGATGCGGTGCCAGAGCCTGAACTGTTATGGCGGCTTAATGTATTGCTGCGGCCTCACTACGGCTATGCTCGCCAGAAAAGCCTATTCTACCTCCACACTCATTGACTGGCGTTTGAAGCCTTGACATGAACAAGTTTATGTTGCTCTGATTATTTTTACGTGAAGATATTGCATGCTGTAATTGCCTATCTTAACCAGCATGGCTTCCGTCTTTGCGACAACAATATCTCTTGAAGCACAACTCGATTTTCGCTTTCCCTCTTGTTACAGTCATTTTACTACCGGGGACGATTAAATGGACCTTGACGCCAGCCATTGAACCTTGGGTCCTGTTATGGGCGGAGCACGAAGGACAGGCAGAGTTGTTGACAGTACAACTGATCGTTTCGAAATGTTTAGCGAGGGGGAGACTGTTAGCAAATCTGCGGGATTTTAATCGTCAGCGTGAATGGTATTCGCTTACCCACTTCAGCAAAATTAATAATAGAAACAGCAGTAGCAGGTATTCTCGTTACGAATTGATTTAATAATTTTTGGGGTCTACAAAACCCCTACTCCACGGCCCATTCGACCAACCTTAATATTGGTACTTATTGAGCAAGGGACCAACAAAGTGGTACACGCCTTTGACTAATGTTGAACTGGGAAGGTTACTGGCGAGGAAGTTATGACATGTGTTTAGCCACAAACGACGTAAGAGAGGTCAGCAAATAACGGGCTTGAGTTCCGGACAGGTTGAGTAGATAGGTATTCCTTAGTGGGTTCAGTGAGAGCTGGGTCGTGCAATGCAACTAAAACCGGCTCGCCAACCCCTCCACTTTACACCCTTGTATTTACGTCGTAGTGATCTTAAAAAAAGCTAATAATGTTACTCTGCACCCAGCAATTACTTAATGGGCATTAATTACATATGACCTTAAGTAGACTTATACCTTAGCAAAGACATGGACCATCGATAAGCTCAACATGTCTTTTTTAGATATAATGGGCGCAACCAAAGCCGCTTGAATGACTTGCTATGACAATGCCCAGCTTGAGTCTTTCGGGGCCTAAAGCTTGTGAACTAGTATTAATAACCCATTCGGGTATCTGATAAAGCCAAATGGCTATACAGTGGCCAGAACAAGCCGCACTCCTGCGGAACCGTGTGTTTTGACATTAGCACCACTTTTACCTGAATGCACATTATCAACAAATACGCTTTTAATAATGGCTAATCCCAATAACCAGAATTCCCCAAGCTACCCCGGGGGCAACATCTTCCTTGGCAAAAAGGTGCAAACCAAACGCGTCCATTGTTGTTCTGGGTAATACCGGGACCAAAGTCTACGAATAGCGAAACACCAGTGAGACTGTTTTTTTAATTATAATTCGATGGTACAGATTTCAATATCGTTTACTGCAACATAACGAAAGTGCATTTTCAATTAGATTATCTAAACACGCGCATTTAATGGCAAACACGAGGATCAACTCCAGGGCAAAGGGCTTAGATTCAATATTTAGAATAATTATGGTCTTCCTTCAAATATTACAGTGCCTGCACTGCTATCATTACTCAGACCGTTAATATCCCCTTCTTGTTATTTTTTCTTGCTGATCTTGCACGCCATTAACCGATAAAATTGGTCGATAATCCTTCATTCATGTCTTCAATATCCATGCACAATCGCCTTCTTTAATCCAGTCTTGACTGCAGGCAACATTTCAGTGGACGAGGCGTAAACGTTAGGGGCGTGCGTAAAGTCAACTGAGAAATACCCGCAGTCAACAGGGCCCTATCGTCCTCTAGTGTTTAATGCCTTTGGCCATTGAACATTAAGGCTTGAGTAACCGCGATTAACTCAGTCGGAGGCCCTTCTTGTTCATTCACGGTACTCTGGCCGTTTACCCACCAGTCCAATGCGGCGTGTGCTTGCAGGGCTTTAAGAGGTCGGATTGAGGCGTGCGTCGCCACAAAAATCCACCCAACCCCGCCACACTGAGAAACCGATTTGACCAGTAATAAAATTAGTCAGGGGCGAAATATCCGACATATCACCAAACCCCAATCATCGGGATGGGATCCTACAAAACTTAGGGTCCTTCTGTGGGCGGGGCTTAATCCAAAATAAATAACCAAGGGTTTCACCAGAGGTGATGCCGTTACTTCTGCTTCCCGCCCCAAACGCTGTGGACATCTGACTCGATAAAACATTGATAATAAGATCGCTTGTCTAAAGCCTTGTTGCTAGGCGCTTGGCGCCTCAGTGAAAACCCCCGCACACTACGGTCTGCCGCAATAAAAAAGCGCCTATCTTACATATCCGGGATCCAAAATTGATTTCTATCTTCTCAATATAAAGTACCAGTTTGATTATGGGCGGGCCGGTGTGACAAGATTCATTAAATTTGCTTGGATACTGGCACGAATTTAACAATAATAAGTAACCGAACAAATACAAGGACACAATCTGGCTTGATCAGTAACAACATACCGATCAACAGAACCAGTTTGCCCAAAGGCAACTCTCTCTAGGAAGTAGTCTCACGTAGTTCGGACGTACTTTGTCATTAAGCGCTTTTGACCACCATCTGCAACAATACACAATAACCTAAAACCCCATACCGTCTGGATATAACGCGGCGTTCGGCTCGCGATCTTCTTATTCTAAACATCTTGCGACGCAGGCACGCGGACACATTGACACATCAATACTTGCGCTCCAGGGCGCTGTAAATCACGGACCGCGGGCAAGATTCATTCAATTTATCACCGAGATAAGGGCTCACGCGGTAAACATGGGTTGGACTAAGGACTTCAAACTACCGCAAGAACTCACCACTGAGTTAAAGTCAGGACGTACCCTCAGCGCTTTCAGTTTCACGGGTTCCCAAGGTTAAGTGAAATACTTATCCAAAATTTACTATTTGTTCTTCTAATGAGGGGGCACCTGGGCTTCAGTAGTTTTACGTCGAAGCACAAGCTTTAGCCTCTGCAGGTAACAAACTCAGACGTGGATTAAAAGGTTAGGTAGCGTAATCATCGGGCTACCCATTTCTAGCAATGATACGGTCGAAAACCTCATCACCTTGTTAAGCGGTCAGCATAATAATGGATCTGTTGTCTTTTTGCCCGGTAAACTGCCGACAAATCGATAACCATCTTCACCGTGGGCAACATTAAATCAAAGCACCATTCAAATTGAAATTTTTCACGTTCGAGATAACGAATTTGTTCAGAAATTGGCTGCGGCCTCACCTGACTATCCTTTGTTCAACCCAAATAACGGCTCAAGCAAGCCTACGATAAGCGCCATGTCCCCATCATCAAACAACGAGAATTTGGTGGTTATCTTTGACCCATAAGGGTTCTTCCATTAAACAGCAATATCATCACTTATATGTTAAAGCAGTGAAATTCAAAAGACTTAGCTCTGTAACACCCTAGTTTGGGTTTGTTACAAAGTGGTTCATTTCAAGCATAATCCACACTAACCGAAAAGCCGCAAATCTGAACTTTAGCAAAATGATTATAAAATCGGTGTTTGTAACGACATATCTCTTCACAATAATTGCCCATTCCCGTGGAATAAAATGATTTTTGTCTCACATGACACATGTCTTGTCTTATTTAAGCTCAAATAACTACAGGGATTTATGCCTAACTTAAAGCAATAGCCAGCCCGATGAACTTTACTTTCTTTCTTCTTACGTCAGACATCATTTGCCCGTTAACCTGAACAAACTAACATTAACAGTTAGAGCTGGGGCCGGCCAACGAACTCAATCATCCTCAATTTGGGCATTTTTGCCGACCCCTCACGAAAATCGAAAATGTCCGCCAATCGCCTTTATGTCCATTGAATGCTATTGAGCAACATGCGGCGTTGTGTTGTTATTTTTGCGCCAAGAGGTTAAAAACGGCCTCAATCCATCTGGACATTGAGCCGATTTCAGGCCTGAAAATGATCCTAATCGTATTCTTTACTGAGCAGGGCCGACGTAAAAACCTTCATCAAACTTTAATTCCTAAACGCTTACGGCCATCTTACTATACCTATGTTTTTCACCGTGCGATTGCGCCGCTCGGCCCAGCCCTTTGCCCAATTATTGTCATAATTTGCGGTGGCACAGACCCCCATCCCGAAACTTGAGCTAAGCAATTCATTAATAATTACCCAAGGATATCAGGAGAAAAGAAGCACGCGGGCATCCGGTGATATCCTCGTATCTCCAAGAATCTACTACAAAGAATAGAATCTAGCACAGGGGACCTCAATTTCTAATGCGGTGAGTGAGCACTCCAGGAGACCGAAAGATGATTATTTTTGTACTGAGCAAGATGATTTCAGGGCACTGCACAAGGGAGGCTGGAATTGCGGTGCTGCAGCATCCTCACAAGTGGTCAACTTTCAATTCCTAAAGAAGACGACTGGTTTCCAATGTCCCCAGGGTTTACTGCGCAAAAGCGCAGGGTATTTCGTCTTAATATCACATTGGAAGGCCCGGAACGCCTCCGCACCAATAACATCGGTTGAAAATCACTTAAGCGACAAAAGCCACAATGATAGATTGCGTTTTTAGTCGGCCTTAGTGGAACAAAGCCAAAAACGTCATTGGCCAGCGGGACTAAATATAATGCCCCTTGCAGTTCCGCATGAAGTTAGAAAACTGAAAAACCGCACAGTTAAATAAGTTCCATTCTGCTTATCTCAGCTTGCGACAAAATTCATACCATTTCACCAATTGGTATGGGCCCACTCTCTGTGCCATTAGAGGATGGGTTGTTAAGGACACCTGTTTAAGATGCTCAGCCATAGCTTGCACACAATCACTCTGGATTGGCGAGTTTTTCGAGCGATAGCTTGGGTGCGGTAATGGTATTTATCTGGCAGTAGTTATTCAGCTGGTATTGTTCGTCAAAAATGTCTTAAAAAAACTAATTTGACCGTGTCTGCCCATAGTTCAGGGACTTTATCAACCTGACTACTGGCAGCAAACACTTCCAATTGACCCAGTGCCCTTACGCCACTCTCACATAGTAAACTGCGCGCAAAACAGGCATTTCATAGGCAGAATATAAGCCTTGTTGATTGCTTAGCCACTCCTTGGCTTGTTTCACCTTACCCAATAAAAATGTCATGAGATTAGACCGTGACTGGCGATACTTCAAATAGCCAGCCTTAGCAATCTCGTTTTTGCGTTACGCCAATTAGGCTGTTCGATCACTCTCAATCGATGGTCACTGGGCGGCCGATATATTGCCAATCAATATTGCCTAACTTGGGCCTATTCTTTCATCTATCGAGCCACTTGTTTAAATCTGATTAAAAACCGGCAATGAACGGGCGGTAATAAGCCACAAATAAAGGCAGACCCTGCAGCTCGGAAAAGCCTGTTGCATTCTCCTACACAGTTTCATACACAAAGTCCAAGGCCATAGGTTTTTCACACACAAAAACTTTAAAACCGGCTGTGCAACTTGCCAGGGCCATGATTCAGAGGGACTATCGGGTGGCGGTAGCAATATAAACAAGCTATAAATGATTCAGGATCGTGGTGATCAGAAGCCTTGCGCCATTATCATAGGCCTTTGGATACCACCGCTGTCGTTGGGGCAAAATCTTGGGCTTTAGCCAAGGGCTGGCGCGACATTACGCCCAGTAATTCAAAGCTGCTACTTGCTGATAAGGCGCGCGGCGCATTTTAATTTTCACATACATCGCCAGGCCGTATTATGCCCCCAACCGATAGATAGTGCGTTGTCTTGATTGCATGTTTACCCTTTACCTTGTGTAGTCTTATTTTTCAGACACCCAGTCCATTTGGAAACCGGCACGACGTTTTTTTATCGAGTATTTCTTCAAGCAAGGGCGAAATAATCAGCTCCATAGGCTAGGGTCATTGCCACCGGCACCCCACTAAGGTATTGATGCGCGGACATAAACGAGCCGTCATATCATCTGCAATAAATAGGGGATAATCACAACGCTTTTTCATTTTCCCTCGCATCGAAAGGGGACGCACCCACCACGAAAACTTTCGTCTTGGGCTGGGGTGATCTCTCTGGGCACTAAAAAGGGTTAGACGTATCTTTACCGTCCGGCACCGCTGAAAAATTAACGTGAGGTAGAGAAAAAACTGCGGGCGGTTAATATAATTTAACAATAATCGTCGAGGCTGCGCACTATGCTGCCTCATAACCGCTTCACGGAATGACCTGTTTCGGGTGGTGTCACGCACGATTTTTTGGACATCCACTCTGAATATACAAATGGGCAACAGTACTACTAACAGGACTTCAACCGTGTATTGCGCCCCACACTATCTCACCATCATTCCCTTGACGTACAGACAGACCAGCCGTCGCAGCCTCTTCGTAAATAAATATATTCAGTTTTTAGCGCGTATAAAAACTCAACATCTCAGGCACAAGGAGTACAAAGGCTACCGGGCATTTGGATTTAAAGGGCATTTCGCTTCATCAAGTTTATGTAAAAGTTATGGCGTTGTTTTTCGGCCAGTTCTTCCTTACCATACTCCTTTAATGATAGGGTTCCAACATTTTCAAATTCAGTTAGCGCATGTCGGGACCAAAAATAACTGATGTGACGGCCCTTGCTCTTGGCCCTTGTGCTGGAATCTCTACTTCATATTTTTCTGGCCGTCGTTAAAACGATGGAAAACTATCTCCCTCCTACCATCGTCGCGATTATAACCGGGACAAAATTGCGGAAAAATATGCTACCGAGATGATGCAGTTTGTGGTTGATGGTGGTACCGTGCTCCAGAGGAACAGTAATATAGCAATAAATAGGATGTTTTACTGACATGGAATGTTCTTAGCTCACGAAACGGCTAACCTGTATTAAGCAAGCTAAGGCAATGGGGGTCAACGACCCTGGGAAGAAAAGGGCGGCGCCGTTTTATTCCTCGGATAAAATTAACTTAGTTCCGTTATCCGCATGGACAACCACTTTTGAACGTGGCAATTAATGCCTCCTTGCTTGGGTTTATTACATACATGGAATTGATTGACAAAACCGCAACGATCATGAGTAATTTTTCCTGTACGCAGAATAAGCCGTGGCTTTTAGACAAGCTTATATACCAATGGTGCTAGTAATGTATAATGGACCTTTTTTAAATGATAAAGTATTTAGCTCCCACGGTATATTTTTTTACTATTCCTCTGATTATACTGACCTTATGGTGGTTGGAGGCCTTTGCTGGTTTATTTTAGATTTTTAACATACTCGACTTTTGGCACTGGACAGTTGATTCCAGCAGTGAGTGACACCGATGCCGTACTGCGACTAGCACGTTCTTTGGCTGAATACCCTCGGCTTAAACGGCGATACTTTTTAACCTTGCTCTCACACTCATCGATATTACGCCTTCAGTTTTACCTATTTAGCCCGTAAATATGCGCTCGCAACCGCTATTGATGGTTGCTTGTGCTCACAGGCTACCGCCCCAAAGGCGCGTTTGTCCGCTCAGCGGGCTCTGCCATCAACTAATCGCCCCCTGTGAAGCGCTTCCGCGCTTCTTATGTATTAGACCTCTGCGGCGCTTTTTCGTCACTCATGAAGGCCCTAGCATAAAATGAACTCATGGGGCACCATTTGCACCTTTAACCAACCCCTGACCGTCAACGAGCATTTTGGCCCAAGCTATTACACCGATGGCATGGTGCTAACGGGATGCGCTCAGCTAGCCCAATAACCATGAGTAAATTTGGGCAGCAAAACTTGGGTTTTTGTCGTGATTGACTATCTGCTTGAACAAGATTGTTATCTGTTGTTAAAGCGAATTACCGAATTGATTGGCCATGTCATCAGCCCACTTAATTGATTACCTATCTAAACTTGGAAGCAGGAGCTACCCAATGACTGAGCCCACCGACCCTTTAATTTTTTGCGTTGGTTCACTTCGCAGTTGTTTATTTTTATATTATTAATGGCCGCCCATCTTAAGATGGCCCAAACTCTACAAAAAAAGTAGAGCAAAGTCGCACCGTGCTCCCCATTGATCGTTAATAACCATGCGCGAACAGAACCCATGGTAACCTTCACGGGTTCGGTTGGTTATTCCGGTCTTCCATAAAATGGAAATCAATGGACTATCTCGCTTAAAGCTATTGAAGCTAGACCGCAGTGAGCTCTCTGAAGGACTTGACTCTGTCGCCGACTTAATTATTCGCCGCAGATATTAAGGTAGGCTTTTTTGTTAAGGTCAATAAAAACCTGCGATGATGTGCTCAAAGTAGCCCAAGCCATTGGCTGTGAAGCGAAGCCCTAATTCTTAACATTGCCACCTTGAAGATTTATTTAGCCGCCAAGTTTCAGAGGCCTTAAAAACCGTTAGGCAAAGTCACTGAGATGTTTATATAGAGAGAGATAGATTATACGCCAAACGCGACAAATTCCGCGACATGATTATCGACACATTGGCCCCGACTTTAAATGGCTATGTGCTTGGAAGATTGTTGCGATTGGACCTCACCTTGAACAAACCCCGATGAAAAAAACTTGATCGGAAACACATCTGATTCTCAAAGGTATCCGGCAAAATTAAACACGGAACTGACCGCTGAACAACTATTCAAACTACGTGTTTTCGCCGTGATGATAAAATGAAAATTAAAGCGCAAGGACGTGTGAGGACCCGCGAAGCCGTGCTTGAACTTGAACGCCAAACAAGCGATGCCGAGTCCAAACATAAAACGCGAAATCGAAACCGTTATTGCCGCGAAACGGCCGAAACTGAGCGCGTAACAACACGAAGAAAGCTCAAATCAGAGCAAGCCCTCTGTGAGCGCCTCCCAAGAAAATTAGAAGTACAAGAGCAAAACAAACAACCGGGACAGTAGAAGTGGCACAAACAAAACGCTTACGTGCCGTAAGCAAGTTGAAGAACGAACGGGGTGCGGATACGGCGCCCGGTGAATTAGAATATTAATGACCGCGAAAAAGAAAGCCTCATTACAGCCATCGCCAAATGAAAGCTGCACGTTTGAACATGAAAAACGTGAAATTGCCGATGTGATTCAGTTCGCGCATAGAAGTCGACAAAAACCGTGGCCCAGCGGAATGAAGAATTAATGAATTTGCGCATGTTGTCTCAGACGCGAACGCCACATGAAAAAGCCAAAGTCATTCGCCCGCTGAAGCGGAGGCCGCTACACACGCACAAAGACTAGCTCCGACCTAGTCAAAGATATTAACAGCCGCCGACAGCCCGCCTGTAGAAAATCTCCAGCCAGTCAATATTGCCAAACAAAAGGGTATTGATGCTGCCGCTGATTTGGGATGTAGCTGGAAAAACGCGCCATGGGTCAACGTAAAGAAGCCGAAGGTAAAGAGGGCACTTGGAAGCCGCTGCAGGGTCTTGCTGCTGCAAGAGTAAATGGAAGCGCAGCCTTGGCCAAGAACAAGAGAGGCATGGCCCCAAGTTCGGCGTGCAAGAAGGCCCATGGCCGATGCAGTCGAAAAAACCGGTGTCGCTGAAGGCCTCCAAGTCACAGCCAAAAAAAGCCCGCGGCGAAGCCGATGGGTATGTTTAGGCGAAGTTTGCTGCCATGAGTACCAAGTCTGAGCAGCAGCGCCGCGCAATATGAAGAGTTCAGAATGCAGCTCGATTATAGCCATGGGCTGAATCTATGAGTCTATCCGCACTAATTGTAGACATTGCTAAAGAACAAGCCATGGTTAAACTTATCTGCTGCCCTTAAGGGCCGCTAAAATTGATATTGTCAGCGTGGGATAGCAGCTACTTAGACAAGTTTGTTAAGTCTATTTCGGTGGGGTATAACCATTGATGGCACCATGAATAAAAAGCCAAACACTGCAAACGGCCTTTTTAAAGATTCATTTAAACGGCGATTGCCAGTTTGTGTCCGATTGGTGGCCAAAGAATTGGTGGCCGTTTGCAATGCCAGCGGCAGTGTCAAAGACACGCTATTACCGCACTGGTGGCTAAGTTATATAAAAGAAGGTCAACTCAATCCGCCAATTGTTTAGACATTATTAGCGGCGCTCTGAAACCCCAAAAAATAACAGTGTTCTCTCGAATTGTTGGCGGCCATTACGCCGCCCCGTTGATTTGACCCAAGGAATCAATAATGGGCTTCAGAGACTAAACTCAAGTCTGATCAGGCCGTCGCCGAGGGAGGGGCTATATGACGTTATTTTCGTCAGCGCTTAAGCCACAAGCGAGCAGTCTTTAAACCAAACAACTAGGACCAGCCACAACCAAGCAACGTATCGTCCGAAATTTTGGCCCAAACCAAACTAGAGTAGTCAGGCCGAGTACGAGTGCGTACCGAAAACAACTGTTGTCGCCCGAGACATAGTGCCGGTGGTGGGTGACAGTTATAGCTGTTTGAGATTAACGTTTTTATCGGCTTAAAAAAAGAAACGCAGATCAGCGGACGTTCTTTTTGTTTGTATCGTTTAAGCTAAAAAACCGACAGTGCGTTTGCGCCTACCA
>Ga0163217_1036237_pt1 | contig 12152 bp, 14 predicted proteins | sample SynspAceP_FD_185933 | JGI IMG/M metagenome (GOLD analysis project Ga0163217, IMG submission 185933) | Saline lake microbial communities from Ace Lake in Antarctica - Synechococcus sp. Ace-P (PacBio error correction) | ecosystem: Environmental > Aquatic > Non-marine Saline and Alkaline > Saline ... | reverse complement strand
CTCCTCCTACCTGTTGTTGTTGAGAGAATAACTGGGTCCGTCTCACAGCTTCCATAGCCGCCAAGTTCACACGCCAAGAAACGGGCACCTCATCAGCTCCTGCTGTATGCGGATTCGCTGAAGAAATCACGCCGCCAAACAGAAAAACATCGGAGGGCCTCCACCCCGGCCAGGGCAGCAACCGAGGCCCCCAACCGGTGCCATCGATTCAGCGGCAACAGCAAGCGTGCGGCGCCCGTGGGACCCAAATTAATTGCCAGCACCACGAGGCACAGGCGGTCGACAGCGGCGGCGAAACAGAGCAGGCCAGGGTAAGAGGATGCGCTCGCGCAACTCGCTTTCCATCCACGCACCAGCAGGCCCCGGGCGCCGCGGCCGTGGGCAGCCCGGCAGTTGAGTTCGCAGCCACCGCACCGGCACCGCAGAGGGGGCCACGGTGGTGCGGCCAGGGGGCCAGGCAGAGGATACGCAATCTTAGTTTATTCTCAGCCGCGGCATCACCGAGCGCTCGGCCCAGCCGTGTGCGTGCGAGTATTCTTCTGACCGGATGAGCATCGTGCGCTACACATGCGGCGCCCGAAGGACCGATTTGCTTTTCACACTTCAAAAATGAAGAAACACGCAGCCAGGCTTGCACATCGACAAGGCCATCGAACCCGAATAGTTTCGGCGCCACCGCATGTCTCTGAACCACGTGGTACCATGAAACTCGACTTTGCTGATGCGCGCAATGTCGTTTAGGATGACGATGGCCACTAAAGGGCGAATCGCCACGTGAATGCGAAAATCTTGAAGCGCACTGGCGATTCATCTATGGTCGTCGCACTCTATACGATTGTGGTCATTTAGACTCCGATGTGGCAACAGCTATGTAGCTCTGCCATACGGGACATTGAGGATCGACTTCCCCCTGGGCACTCCTTTACGAATTAACGGCCCTAGCGCCGGCCGGAGGTTCGAGTTACATCACATGCGCCGCCAGCCCAGGGTTATTGACGTAGGCGTCCAGTACGGTGGGACAGCCCATGCCATCGAATTGATTGCCGATGACATTAGCCTCTGATTGGGGTGGTTCTGAACGCCAGGGCCGGAGAGAGGTGCGGATGCGAAAGCTACACGCGTTACGATGAGCCAGCGCAACGGGTCTAAGTTCTGCGCCAATGGAGTTCGATTGCCATTGGTTTGCGCCATGTTCCTTCATACCGATGGCTTTATGTAAAACATGCACGCACAGGGCTTATTGTCCCGGAGCGATTTGCGCTTGGCGAAAGCGTCGATATGGATGGCAGGGGCGCGTATTCCTCTATTGGGCACACGGCCCAGGGCGACGGTAAACGGGCAGTTTGGTGAGGCGCATGCGGCTAACGCTAGACAGGTCAAGGCAACGCCTACATCAGCGACGTGATCTTGATCGAGTGCAAACCTTCAGGAGAAGCGGAGTTAATCTATTGGAACTTCCAACACCGCATTGGGTTTCTTGAGGGTTTCTCTCGCGAGAGACCCGTGCGCCAACGCGAGAGCAGCGACTTGCGTGTGGTGATTACGTGTTGGACGCCTAAGAATGGACATGATGTGCCGCCCACACAATGCTGCGGGTCACTTTGATAATTTGCACTTTCGCTTTTTAAGCTACCCTTACTATTAACGACACATGGTTCACTCCGCAGAATTTACGGGCCAGAGCAACAACGGCGAACAAGTTATCCGTGAAAATGTTCGGCGGCGTCAGAAACAACCGGCCGGCACCGCGCTTGCCAGGGCGAATGGCTAATCTCTCCGAAATCCTTATGCGCTGCTCAGAAAACGAAGCGAAGGAGCTATGCCCGTGAGCCGTCGGCGGGGCCGGCTGCCTGCAGAAGCGACTATATCGCGCCATAGGTCAGCAATCGCATCGAATTCCACCACAAATGTGTGTTTACCTCGGTCAAGATATGGCACCGCGTCTCCTACGTTTGACTCATACTGCGTGTTCGCGGAACACCACCTCATTCAATGGGTTGTCGAAACAACCACAGGATCATCATTCACTTTCTATGATGCCGATCGACGCCCTCGGCGCCGCTTTTCCGAAGATGACGCTGGCCCTATAAGGAGAAACGCTGCAATTCACGCCCGCTTGACGGATATCCCCTACTCAGATGCTGAGAATGGATGCATATGGCAGGGGACACGTTCGACGCACCCACAGAATGCGCAAAACGCCCTGGCCCCAATTACACTACCCTATACCACCAGGCGTGCACCACCGGGCGCAAGCAAAGGCCATTGGAGGCGGACCAAGCTCACTCTACATTCGACAGTCACTGAACAGGGAAGTTCGAGAAACGCGCCCGGTGGCGGTTTTTATAGTCGAGGTCTGAGCCTCCCCGACAATATTCGATGCTGGAGCTCGATCGAAGCGGGGGGGTTGAGCCGCCCCCAGAAGTGAGAAAGTTCAAGTTTGAGCCCGGGGCCGCCAGTGGCGCGCTGGCCAACAGCCGGGGCCGGGCCCCGTCATTATGATGGAAAGGAGGAGACGAGCAGACGCGCAGTGCCGAGTGGGAGCATGAGATTTAGAGAAAGCCGTTGGCACAAGGGCGTCCCTGTGTGCGCCAACACTGCAGCGCCATGATCAGGCGGGGTATTTCGGTTTTAATTAATAGTGCAAAGTCTGATTGTGAGGGGTCCGAAGAGGGTCAGAGGTCATTTTGTCAGAAAGAATATACCTTTTCACCGGCTTTACTCTCTGCGACAACACCAAGAAAATCCAACCGCCGACTTGGGCAGCCTCAGCCGCCTTTCGAGTCACCGGGGCACAAGGTAGCGCTGATTTTTGATTAAAGCAGGATAATATGGCCGACTGAGTGCTCTCTGTTTTGGGAAACGCCGCCACCAGCGGGTCGGGCAGGCGTGACCTTTTTAAGTTTTCTTGGCCTCGAGGGCGGGCAGGCGCGACGAGAAAAGGGCGCCCTGCCCTGCAAGACTCTACCACGCTGAAGGTAATCCGCACGGCACACGCTTCCCAGGCGTGGCGCCAGCATGATCCTTCACCATTGGCCGCTTTTCTTTAGGCTGTAGACCATTTGCCTTTGCGTGTTTAGAGTCGCCAAATGCGCCCCACATGGGGGAACAAGTCGCCGTATGGCGAGATATATGGCGTCACAACTGATGCGGCATCGTCCGATCAGAAATACCAACTTGCGCCCCGAGGCCATCAATACGGAGCCGCAGGTAGCGGCACAGGGTAACCAGCCCTTATGCGGGGACGTGCCATTCTGCCTGTGGGGTTTGGAGTGCCGTGCTCAGCAAAAAGGTGAAGAGCGATAAGATAAGTGCGATGGCAGCACAGACACGGGCGAGTAAAAACGTCCGTCGTGGTGCGCGTGAGAGTCGAAATCGGCGAAAACACTCGTTGGGCATCGAAGCCGGTCCGGGGCGCATAACCACCGCCGCGAATCGCAATGAGGTTCTCACAATCACTCCGCGCGGTAGTGGCAGATAAACTCATCGGCTTAGGGCTGAATATCGAGAACGATCTCGGGATTAGTGAGACAAGAGGCGGGGTGCTCGAACTGGCCTCGAACAGGGTAAACAATATGCGCTCCCAAAAACCGACCATCGCGCTGATGCGCCGAGGCAAGTCCGGCCAGTAGTTTTACATGATAGCTTCTTTCACGGACTCGTTGCTGCTGTTCCAGTTGTTGCAAGATGTCTTGTACTTGCGAGAAAATAGTCACAAGCCCGGGATCTCGGTCAGTGCACGCTTCGACTCGTCGCATGGTCAATGAGGCTCGCCCACCTAGCGCAGCTAATGTGTCTCCCGGGAGATCCGCCACGCGGCGCAATGAGTCAACCGCCGACAAAATGAGCCGGACCAGCAAAGAGCACGAGGGCACGTCAGAAATTGCTTTGAGAGACCGCACTCGTTTAAAAATTGCCAGATAGCTCTGCTTACCGCCGCAAACAAGAATATTTGAAGCTCGTAAGTTGATCCAATGTTTCGGTTAATCCCCTGCCATTAATTGTCTTAAAAGGGAACACATACAAGAAGGTTAGCATAGTTCGCCACAGTATGGTATCCATGCATTTATTACGAGGTTAGATAAGATGGCACCGTCCCCTAAAACCCCATGCACACCCCTAGACCGGAGAGCACCACAACCAGTAGTGCGTGAGGACGACTGTATACAGAGACTTACTCGTACCGTACGCGCGCGCCAGAGGCAGCGCTATAAAACACCGGACCTTTTTGCGAGTGGAATTTAAGCGACGGATGATCCCTAAGAAGCGGGGGAACTCCTGGCCAGAATTCTCGCTCGTGAAGAATGCGAGAGAGCTGCGCGAGTTAGTGTCGCTAAGGAACACTGGCCATTGGCCGGGCGCTTGGATAAGCCCTGATCTCGACAGCTATTATCCACCTGTGAATTTGGGTGACCGTGATGCGCTCATTGGTCGCGGGATTTAGGCCGAAGTGGGTTGATTGCAAAGCAACCAGCCCCGATTTTCTAGGGTAGCCGAATACAACCCCTGGCTTCATGGGTCTTTTTTTTCTTTTTGGCAGCCAGTCAGGCCAGTTTCGGCGCTCTGGCGGCTAGGCGGAAATATAACTTCAACCGCACTAGCAAGCCGACCTGGTCGTGATGTGCCACCCACACCGGCGGCTGCAGCCATCTGAAGTGCCTATTGCAAGGAAGTCGCGCAAGAGCGGCGATGGCGGAGGTAGGCGGTGTGGATGGGGTCATGATGGGTGATGGGGACTGAAGATTACCTCGGCTCTGGCGAAGGGCCTTCAGCCCGACAACCGCGTTACAGAAGCACTTGACACGCATCGAGACTTGCCGCTGCATCCGGTGTATGTGCGGATGTTGCCAAGAGGGACCCTCTTGACCGCTACCAAGGGCTATACGGCTTTTCAGCACGCCTTAAGGAGCGGGCGAGACGATCTAGGCGTGATAGTGGTGCGCCAGGGGTTCCGGTTGGATCCTGATAGGATAGCCAATAGCAGAGGCCAAGGAGGACCACGTCGAACAGTACGTGGCGTAGCCGGCCCAGTGATGAGGAAATTGCGAGATGACTGACCAAGGAGGGAGCGTTGGGCTTCGATGGCGCCATCAGATTACAAGACTGATAACCTTGCAGCAAAAACTAACGGAAACTGAGAGCTCCTAACAGCTCTCAATCGCATACTCTCTTTTCGAACAGCGGATGTGCCCCAGGTTCAACAACACGTCGTAGACAACTATGACCTGCCGCATGCGGTCATTCCGTTGTTTTGCGGATTAGCCTTAGTGCGGCTAATACGCGGTCCTACCTTGCGGAGCAGTCCAAGCGCCGGCCCCTAACTGTTTTCCGTTATCAAGAAACGTTTGAACGACTCAAGAGCTTTCACCATGCGCCGCTGATCACTTCGATCAGGGGAATGTACCAGCCCTCTGTCACTAAGAACCTGGCCCCTAGTGAGTGAATGTCCGGAAAGATGCCAAAACCACCGTGGGCCCAGATCATTTGAAGGGACTGGGATCTGTCTAGTCGGATGGCTCTAAAACCTGGCGCTCTTACCGGCGGCAACAAAGGTAAGTTGATCGTAAAAACTTTAAGATAAGAACTGTATCTACTCATCACACACCATGACTTCCTAGTAAGTTATTGGTACGCGAACATATTGGATATAATCGGCATCTACCAACAAATCGAGGCACTGTTTGCCCACCCTGATTTTTCAACCCCAGCACCTTGATTTCTGGCAAACCACGTAAGCACAGTATGAATCGATGCCGGTAAAAAAGTTAGGTCAACACCTCGTTAATCCGTCGCGCTTTAAAGAGGCGACAAAAGCAAAAATTGGCACCGCTAAAACTACAAGCACAATACGGTATCTAGTTCTCAGCGCCAGGAGAGTGCCGGTCCGAAGCCACCGCCGAGGACACTCCGCAAGAAAAGCAGGGCTGGTACTCAAGCGGACACCTAGCGCCACTAAAGCGGTGTAGCCACGCATTTAGGATTGCGCGAGAATCAATAATTGGGTAATGATGGAAGCACACAGAACTTCGTTATAGGCGTGTTAACAGGCCACGGCGCAGGTTTCGTAGGCCTCCCAAAGTGGCTGGAATGTAAACCTGTTGCGGTATATTTTTTTTCCAAATCCTCCCGAAACTCACACATTGGTTTTCCCGGAGGATCTATTGGAAAAACTGCAAACTCGGCAAACTTGGGCCCTTCTGCAGGAAACATTTGCCAACACAGAAATCCGTGGCCAAGTGTTCTTGGTGGCGTGTGCGAGAAGCCACTTAACAGGCGAAAACTTCGAAATGCGAGCGTTTGCCGGGCCGTATAACGAGGTGTCAGAGGGGACTCTCTCGAACTGGTCGCTAAGAGACGTGATTCTAGCGCCCCAACGCAGCCGAGCCTGCGTGATAGTTTTTGTGAACATCCACAGTTCTTTTCGGCAATTGTTCAAACAGCAGCCGGGAGCACGTTGCTCAGTCATAAAAAAAAAGAGACAAATAAGAATGTTAAAACCATACAACTCTTCAGTTCACCATCCCCGAACTGGACAGACAGCCCACTATGGGAGCGGGGACTGGCCGAGGGTGAGCGGGCCGGCGGCTGCGGGTCCGGAACCGGGGTTTTATATGAATTCAAGGCGGCGGAATTTTTCTCAAGTGAGTCTTGAAGCTCGCATCTGCTGACAACTATTTACTATGGTTGCTGATCTGTTTTTAGAACTAAACGTGAACTGTCAGACCCAGCACGGTTGCGGTCGATAATCCGTAGGACGGTCTGAAGCCCATACTTGTCTCTCTATACGGTCATATGCGCCGATTAAATGCACCATAGCTCGCGCGGAAGTGCACACAATGGCGCCACTTAACTCAACACATTAGGCAGAAACCCGCTATGCTCTTCGTCCGATTAGAACGGGCTCATGTCACTTCAAAATACAGTCTCATCGGACCAATCCAAGGAGGGCTATCTGGCCGAACTGTGTGTCATCACTCAGGGCACTGAGCTCCGCGGCTGCGAGTAGATCTCCGTACGCCCAGGCTTTGCGCCCAAGAGGCAGAGGGCAGATGAGCACGAAGAAGACGACAAGAGCTACCGCAGGGCAGGCCTACATTTAACGACGACGGAGCTAATTGTTCCGTGTCCTCAGGGGATGAAAGCACCGGCCATCCGCATTCATGGGTAGGAAAACCGTCGTGGGCGTCAGGGTGGGAACCCCTCGCGTGACTCGAAGCGCAGGGCACGATGCGCCTGCACATAATGACTGCGGAAAAATAAAATCTCCCCAAAACTGACTGCATCTTCCACTTGGGTTGCCAGTTTTAGTAAGAAACTGCGTCATTAAGTAATCGCAAAAAAGTGCGAGAGTTTTGATGGACAAGGAGGGGGGTGGAGTGAGGCACAATCCGTGCGTGCTGTGTGAGATGTGCCACGCATGGTGGATTCATGCCACCTTGGACCGGGCAGGCCGATCCGCGTAACGCGCAGTTCGAGCAGAAACCACCGAGTGGTGGTCAGCGGGGCACCTGTGGAACGACCGCACGGCCCGCGCTCCGATCAGCTCCCGCTCAGACCAGGGCCTTGGGCGTTTGCTCACCACCTGAACAGAGCTCCATGAGAATGGTCAGTAGAAGCCTGGCTAGTACTAGAAAATTCCGATTTACCCCAGCCACCAGTAGCCGGAGTCCCTCTTATACAGATAACTTAGGGATACAAGTTCCGAATTGCAGGGCAAAACTCAGTGATCGGTATGTAGTGCGTAGTGCTTAATTTATCTCACTTGAAGTTCATCTATGACCAGCGACGAAACGATTGAGGATCCAGAGCCACACCTACACTCAGATGGGCTCGCTTTATGAGCCCATCACCCCCCTCTTTATCGGACATCGCCAAGTCTTGCCTGGACCTCCATTATACGCGCACAGGAACCGCTCAGACATTTTCCGCCGTTGCCCATTTTATAAGTTGCTTTTGACGCCAATGAGCCCAGAAATGGGCCGATTCTCCGGAAGTTGGCAAGTATTCTTGCAGAGGGTTGCCACAGTTGCGGCAGTGGCATGCCCTTTCCAAAGATCCTCAGAAAACCAGAAAATGTTGCTAGTGAGATAGAAAAAATAATCACTACCAGACCCGACGCTGCTTTTGGACATTCCGCCCACACCGTCGTGGAAAGCAACCTGGCCGGCCTCAACCGTTACTAATCGAATTGTCTTTCATCATTCCAATATGATCCTGGCAATTAAATGCGGGCTTAAACGCTTAAGTGGCGCTAGTGTTCTGATTAGGTTTGCTTCTGCGATGGTCCGGCCAATGTCGTGCTATATACCCTAAACTGAAATATTGTTCTCTTTAGTATATAAGTGGGCCAATTTTGCTTTCGTCATATGGGTGTAGCGCGTGCGAGCGGGATTTAGCGTTTGACTAACTTTTTGATTTACGACGATTTCATGTACTGTCTTTACCTAGGTTTTCCAGAAGAATCAATGGGTTGAAAAATCAAGGGGCGAGGATGGCTTCTGAGTTTGTTAGGTACGCACCAATATAAACGTCTCTACCAGACAAGACAGGCTAAACCATGGCCCGGTGATGAGTAAGATATCGAGTCGTAGCTCTATTCTTAATACGTTTTGCCCCAGAACAGATCAAACGTTTACCTATTGCTTTGCCGCCGTAACCGAAGACGCATAGCTTAGACCCATCGAGCACGATAGAGAGATTACCAGTCTCTGTGTCCAATGGAGAATGGGCCACGTGTTTGATCCTTCCGGACATCCACCCATAGGGGGCGCAGTTTTAGTGCCCCGAGAGGGCAAACCCAATTCGGTACTTGAGTCGAAGTGATCAGGGCCATGGTGGCAAACCTTGGATCGTTAAAACGTTTCTTGATAACGGAAAGCCAGTTAGGCCCGGCGCTTGGACTGCCGCACTATAGTCGGCAATCATTCCGCAAAACAACGAACGCCCTAGGCCCGAGTTGGGCATTGCATTAGATCTCGATCTACGACAACGTGTTGTTGAATGGCCACCGGTGTTTTTCGAAATTACATATCGATTACCGTTAGGAACCAGTTCCGTTTAGTTTTGCTGCAAGGTTATCAGTCTTGTAATTGATGGCGCCATCGAAGCACCAGCTTCCTTTTGATCTAGCCGATTCGCACTTTTCTGCCGAAGAAGATTTCTTGCCAAAACTGTCCGAGGCGGGCGGCGCCGAGGGCGTTCTGTTATACGCCCACGAACGGTCGTCAATCCTCCTCGGCTTTGGCTAAATTGGCAAAAACACATTACTATCCGAATACCAACCGAACCTGCATGCTCCCGGCGACCACAAAACGAGACGATTGTCATCGTCTCGGCCCGCTTTAGCGTGCTGAAGCCGTATAGGCCTGCGAAAAACGCCCGGTAGCGGTCCAATCCTGCAGTGTATGCAAAACACCGTCCTCCGCTATATAGCCCGGCATCCCTCAGCCGTCAGGACCCCATCCTGTACCTTTGCGTGGAGAGCCTTTCTCCACAGCAGCCAATTCACCGGCAGCCCATGGGGGTATATTCAGTGCCAATCCATCGTAGGCCCTCTTAGCCCCATCCAACAGAGCGCCCCACTCACACCGGGGGCCCTGTGACTTTCAACCACTTCCCTAAACCGGATGAGCGCAATCTCCGATCACCACACATCTCACAGAGGGGAGATCCGGTTCACCCGCTGGTCGAGGTCAGGTCTCATCCAACCGCGAGGCCATGGCAGGGTTCTAGCGACATATGAGTTTGTTTAACACAGAGGCACAATAGGCCAGGAAGGTAGACCACTCGTTTAGGGATATCCTTTCCTTAACCACCTCAAAACCACCGGTCCAAAATTGGCGCTATGTTATGGAGCGCGTGGCTCTTCTGCCGCGGCGCGGACTTGAGATGTATTCTGCGTGTATAAAGTTTGCTCATGGGCTTTTTCGCACTTTGAGGTTGTCATGGTGGTTTAGTCCGACACGCCGGCATTATATGTTATAAGAGTGCAGCCCGATATATAGGGCGCACCGTTATGCTTATCTTTAATCAATGCTGCTCCTTAAGAACGATTAACTGCCAGCGATTAACCGAAACGAGTGGAGTCAAATTACGAGCTCTCAGACATATTTTGGGCGGCTCGCCCAGGCTCCCTCCCGATCGCCCGTAGGCGGAGTCTGGCAGTTTTACAAGCGGCAAAGCAATTTGACTGCCTTCTTTCTCTTTGTCTCGCCGCGTGGCGGATCGGAGAAAAGCCTAGGTGCGAGCCTATTGACAGCGGAACTACTCGAAGCGTGCATGCAACCTGACCCGTAGGATCGCGTGCGAACCGATGTCACTAGTCCGCCAGAGTACATAGATCTTGCAACAAGACTGTAAGCAAGCAGCTTTGTGGAGGCCCAGCAAACGAGCCGTGTCGAGTGAAGAAGCTATCATGCTAAACTATGGGCTGGGCTGCGCATCAGCGCGATGGTCGGTTTTGGGTGAGCGCATATTGTTTACCCCTGTTCGAGGGAGTTTCAGCACGCTCTATCCAGAATCGTTCTCGATATCAGCCTAAGCGATGATTTCTGCCCCTAGCGCGGATTTGTAACATTTGGCGATTCGCGGGTTATGCGCCGAATGAACGAGTGTTGGGCGATTTCGACTTATGGACAATGCAGTTTATCGCTTGTCGCTGCACCCTACTTATTTTGCCCTGAGCACCGGCACTCCCAAACAACCCACAGGGAATTACGTCAAGCATAAGCTTTGCTACTTTCGTACGCCGAATGGGCGCACAAAGTTTGGTATTACAGACCAGGATGAGCAATGGCATACGCCGCTGTTCCCCATCGGCGATTTTCAAAACAATGGCAAAATGGTTAGACTAAAAAAACGGCCAATGGTGAAAAGGAATCATGATGGCGCCACGCTGGATGTTGGCGGATATACCTTCAAGCGGGTGTGAGTTGCAGTTCTCTCGCTGTGATCCAGAACTTAAGGTCACTGCAAGAACAAAGAGCTAGCGTTTACCTGCTTTATCAAGAAAACAGCGCTAACCTCTGTTTGCCCATAGGGTGAAGTTGGCGGATGGATTTTTTGGGGCCGAGAGTAAAGGCGAGTAGAGTATGAAAAGACCTAGACCTCTGAACTCCTTCATCGCTTTCAGATCAGACTTCCAAACATAAATACACAGATACACCCTGCCTATTATGGGAAACTTCTCAAATAGCTTTCCCTTTCTCTCACGTCTCGTAGCGATAATAGCGAGATTTCCCAAAACTAGAATTGTGGCGAGTCTCGCTTGGCTGATCCGATCTGCCATTGCGAATATTTCGGAGGCCTCCGACTGGACGTCCGCACCTATACAACTCTATCTTCGAGACATGCCCTGTTCAGTGAGTACGTGAAGAATGACTTGGTCCAGCCCTGCAATGCCCTCTGCCGTGGACTTCGGCGGGCGATAGACTTAGGCTCCGCAAGCGGGCTTTGGCGCATTGTGGCGTTGCTCGAGTGTCTGCATACTGCATCCATTCAGCATCTGAGTAGGGGATAATAGTCAGGGCGCAAATTGCAGCGTCTCCCCCCGACTGGCAAGCGTACATCTTCGGAGAGAGCGCACGTGTCAGCGGGCCTGATGGCATTCATAGAAAGTGAATGATGAGTCCTGTGGTTGTTCGACAAAACCCATTTGAATAGTGTGTTTCCCAAACAGATCCCATAAATAAGAGCCCCCATATCTGACCGAGGTGTGAAAAACAAATTCGCTGGGTATGACATCTCTTGACTGTGACCAATATGTCCAAGGCGGCGATATAGCCCTCGCACGCAGCTCTTATGCGCCTTCGGTATTCTGAGCCGATATTGGAAGAGAATGAGCGAATTGCATACGAAACGCAATCGACCCAAGCGGACGAAGCCAATAGGTTGCCTTGTCCCTACGTAGCCCGAAGATTTTCGCATCGGAAACCGTGAGTCGACCGAATGCTCGGCTCTGGCGGTAAATTCTGCGGCTGTCATAAAAAACCGCCCCATCGGGACGTGAAAAGCGCGCCTGGAGAGATTCGAACTCCCAACCCCTGATCCGTAGTCAGATGCCTCAATCCCGCCTGAGCTACCAAGCGCCATTTAAACCGACATTGCTCCAACCGCATACGGGAGTGACCATGGTCTTAATAGTAGCGATAGCA